>Ga0302325_10002412_pt1 | contig 45443 bp, 35 predicted proteins | sample Palsa_T0_2_FD_201948 | JGI IMG/M metagenome (GOLD analysis project Ga0302325, IMG submission 201948) | Peat permafrost microbial communities from Stordalen Mire near Abisko, Sweden - Palsa_T0_2 | ecosystem: Environmental > Terrestrial > Soil > Palsa > Peat permafrost | place: Sweden: Abisko...
CGTGGGTCTTGGCGCCTCCGCAGGTGGACTCGAGGCGCTGGAACAGTTTATCGCGAACGTGCCGCCGGCTACCGGACTGGCGTACGTGGTCGTTCAGCACCTGGACCCAACACATAAGGCGATGCTGACCGAGTTGCTGCAGCGGTCGACCGCGATGCCGGTGCGCGAAGCGACAGACTCGACGCGTGTCGAACCGGATGTGGTGTACGTAATCCCGCCCAGCGCGGAACTCACCGTGGCGGGCGGCCGGCTGCATCTGGCCGAACCTGCGCAGCCGCGCGGCAGGCGGCTGCCCATCGACGTGCTGTTCTGTTCTCTTGCCCGGGATCAGGGGGAGCGCGCGATCGGAGTGGTGCTGTCGGGGATGGGTTCGGACGGCACAATCGGTCTGCAGGCGATCAAGGCGCAGGCAGGCCTGACCCTCGCGCAAGCGCCGTCGTCGGCGCAGTTCGATTCCATGCCGCGGAGCGCGATTGACGCGGGTGCCTGCGACATTGTCGCGCCGGCCTCCGAGCTTCCACAGCGCATCCTGCTAATTGCCGCGAAACACGCCCTTACCGCACCCAGATCCGTTGGTACGGAGGAGGGTAGCGAGCAATCGCTGAACGAAATTCTCGGGCTGTTGCGCGAGCGGAGCAAACACGATCTCACCCTGTACAAGGTCAGCACGGTTAAACGACGCGTCGAGCGGCGCATGGGGGTGCACGGCTTCAATACGCTCGCGCCCTACGAACGCTTCGTACGCGAAAATCCCCAGGAACTGGATCTGCTCTTCAAGGAACTGCTGATCGGCGTCACCAGCTTCTTTCGCGATCCGCCGGTGTGGCAAGAACTCGCGGACAGGGTGTTGCCCGATCTGCTGGCGCAGCGAACTGCCGGTGTCGGGTTGCGGGCATGGGTCGTCGGCTGCTCGACCGGCGAGGAAGCATACTCGCTGGCGATGGTATTCAGGGAGGTGGCGGATGCGCAGCCGACTCCCGATGCATGGAAATTGCAGATCTTTGCGACGGACCTCAGCGCCGATGCCATTGCCGTGGCGCGCAGGGGCCATTTCCCCGCCAGGATCGCCGCCGATGTGACCCCCGAGCGGCTGGGCCGCTTCTTCCACGTGGAGGGCGATGGGTATCTGATTCTCAAGGGAATCCGCGAAATGATCCTGTTCGCGCAGCAGGACGTGATTCTCGATCCGCCGTTCACCCGACTCGATATCTTGTCCTGCCGAAATCTGATGATTTACTTCAACGCGGCACTGCAGCAGAGGCTGCTGCCGCTGTTTCACTATGTGATGCGAACCGGCGGTGTGTTGGTGCTTGGCGGATCTGAGACGGTCGGGCGATCGGCGCCGTTGTTTTCCCCGCTGGATCAGAAGTTGCGGCTGTACCTGCGCGGCGCCGCCCCCAGCGCCATTGCAAACGTGGATTTTCCTATCAAACGCAGCCTGTCATTGCGCGCGAGCGCGCGGGAGTCGAATGTGTTCCATCCACTCAACCGCCTGTCAAACCTTCAGGCACTGGCCGACCACGTGCTGCTGCAGGAATTCTCGCCGGCTGCCGTACTGGTCAACGAGCAAGGCGATGTCGTCTATATCAGCGGCCACACCGGCAGGTACCTCGAGCCGGCGGCGGGAAAGGCCAACTGGAACATCCATGTCATGGCGCGTCCGGCGATCCGCACCCACCTCGCGGCCGCCATGCGCCAGGCCCTTCAGGAGAAAAAGACGGTCGAAGTGCGCGACCTAAAACCGGAAGAAGATGCTCGTCTCACACTCGATTTGACGGTTCAGCCGCTGCGGGAGCCGACAACGCTCGAAGGGCTGATATTGATCGTCTTTCGCGATGTTGCGATTCCGCCGGCTGCCAAGCGAATACGAAGACGCGCAACCGGCTCCGCCGATTCGGCGGACAGCGAACCTTTGGCGCGCGCGCATGAGGAAATTCGCGCGCTGCGCCAGGAAATGCATGCCTCTCAGGAAGAGCTGCAGAGCGCGAACGAGGAATTGCAGTCGACCAACGAAGAGCTGCAGTCGGCCAACGAGGAGCTGACCACTTCCAAGGAGGAATCCCAGTCCATGAACGAGGAGTTGCAGACGATCAACGTCGAACTGCACTTGAAGCTCGACGATCTGGCGCTGGCGCAGAGCGATATGCAGAATCTGCTCAACAGCACGGACATTGCCACCCTGTTTCTCGACAACGCACTGAACGTGCGCCGGTTCACCGAGCACATGAGCCGCATCGTGCAGCTGCGCGAGGGGGACATCGGGCGGCCGCTCAGCGACTTGGCCAGCACGCTGATCTACCCGCAACTGCATGCCGACGCCAAGGACACCCTGCGTACCCTGATGTTCTCCGAGAAGCAAATCGCGGCTACAGACGGCCACTGGTACACAGTGCGGATCATGCCGTACCGCACCGTGTCGAACGTCATCCAGGGCGTCGTAATCACGTTTGTCGACATTACCGCCGCGAAGGAGCTCGAGTCGCGCCTGCGCGGACAATAGATGTAAAATACCCGGGTCCTCTGGCAGGGCCGCAGCAACGAGGAGGGGGAAGTATGGCGACAGACTTGAATGGCATTTTGACCCAGGCGGAGCTGCGGCTGCGCGCAGTGAAGCGACTGACCGGAGCGAGTGGGTCGCATGACTCGCGGCTGAGCGGTTCCGCGGCATTCCAGGTTCTCCACGATCTTGCCTCCTCGCCATCGACAGCCGCAGCGGCAATGGCCCTGCTACACGAATTGCAGGTACATCAAGTGGAAGTGGATCTGCAGGATGAGGAGCTGCGGCGTTCCCGAGCCGAGTTGGAGTCGACTCTCTTTCGCCAAGTTCAGCTCTACGACTTTGCGCCGGTTGGTTGCCTTACGGTCGATAAAGGTACCGTACTACGAGAACTCAATCTCACCGCCGCGCTCATGCTCGGCTGTGAGCGCGATAAATTGCTGAGGCGGAACTTCGATGCCTTCCTCGCGCCGCAGAGCGCGCGCGCATTGCAGGCGATGCTCACGCGCGTGGACCAAGGCGCTTCGCCGGTGGCTGCCGAACTGCAGCTGGTAGCCGGCCGCCGCACGCCGCGCGGCATGCATGCCTCTATTAGTCGCGACCCGGATGGGCAGCACTTCCTGATCGCGCTTGTCGAACTCGCTGAGCAGGGAGAAGCACCCGTGCAGCCATCCCCGGCTGACGGGCGCTGACCGGAGGATTCGTGCGCACAGGCGTTCTTGTGGAGTGGAACCGGATGGCCGATCGAATGCGTCCGCGTAACAAGACGCCGATAACGCATGCGCGGCCGACACGGCCGCCCTGCGTACTTTGTGATGGGTCACCTCTCTGAGAGTTCGCTGGTTTCGGCTCCGACCCGCATTGTCAAAGTAACGTCAGCGTCCGCGATTGGAATCGCCATTGACCAGAATTCTGCCGATAGACATCGTGAAAGTAACCTTTCAGGCGCTGCATATTCCCCGTCGGATCCCTTCCCTCGAAAAATAGAGTTGAAATCCCCTTGCCCTCTGAGCCGGCGTCGAAATCGATCACGAGATTGCTTGTGATGTGCATGAGCTCAGAAACCGACGGCAGGGCAACCTGAAAATATTCTCGAATCGATGCTTGCCCGCGAAACGGCCCTGCACCTAGAGCCGACTCATCAAAGATCGCGTCGGCCCAAAAGAGATCGATCAATCGGTCGAGCTGCTTCGTGTCGACATATAGTGCATATCGATTCGTTAGATCTTGAATGGCGAGTCTCGACCAAAGCTCTTCAGCATTCACAATGAGTCTCCAATTGTCGAGGGCCCACCTTTTTGCAGTTAATGTATGATGATCTGCAGCAGCGTGTGGCGGACAGAGCAGGGCTCATGAAGAAGACCATTTTTGCCGGATGGTGGCAGGTCGCCATCGGCATGCTCACGCAGGCTGCTGCTACGGGCACCATCGTTACTTGCTTCAGCGTCATTGCCGCGCCGCTGGCGAAGGAGTTCGGGGCGAGCCGCGGGGAACTCGGACTGGTCATGACGCTAACCTATCTAATCGGCGGTCTAATCAATCCGATACTGGGTACGGCGATGGACCGCTTCTCGATCCGGAAGATCATGCTCGGCGGGGGCGCTGCCCTGGCGGCAGGCTACTTGGCTCTGTCGTTCGCCACCTCCATGACAGGCGTGTTTGTGGCTTTCGGACTGTTGCTGGCACTCGCCAACGTGGCGCTGGGACCGCTGTCGTATTCGACGTTGCTTCCGCGCTGGTTCGTCGCGAGGCGTGCCCGAGCGTTCGGGCTAACGGTCGCGGGCTATGCGATCGGCGGCCTCTTCTTGCCACCCCTATGCGCATTTATGATCGACTCGTACGGTTGGCGCAACGTCGTGCGCGTGTTCGCCGCTTTCGTCATCCTGGTCTTGATCCCACTGATTGCCTGGCTGGTGATCGACAGGCCTTCCGATGTGGGTCTTTATCCAGACGGTGGCGTTCAGCCGAGTCGTGTGACGACGAGCGTCCCAGCCGAGTCATCGCAGTCGACTGGCGCCCTGCTGCGAGACAGGAATTTCTGGGTGATCACCATCTGCATCTGCCTTGTCCTTCTGGGATCGGCCGGACTCTTGAGCAACATGGTGCCGTTTGCTCTTTCGAGAGGCTTCGCGGCGAAGCAGGGGGCCTTGTTCCTTACCTGCTTCTCCGCGGGTAGTCTCACCAGCAAGGTGCTGTACACCTTCTTCGGCGACCGACTCAATCCTCGCGCCGGCTTGGCGACGGGACTCCTCTTCTTCACGGTGTCGAGCGGTTGTTTTCTGCGTGGCTATAGCTATCCAGTGCTGCTCACGGCGAGTTTCCTTTTCGGCATGGGGGTGGGCACCTCCCTGCCGCTATGGAGCTACCTGACTGCGCGAGTATTCGGGACCGCCAATGTTGGGCGAGTCTTCGGGCTTATGAATGTCGTCACGATACCATTTCTACTCCTCGCGCCACCGGTGATGGGCGCGATCTTTGACCGCACGGGTGCTTATGACGATGGCTTCATTCTGTACATTTGTCTCGGGCTCGCCGCGTTGTTGATGGTGCCCAGGCTGCGTGTCGTTGCGGCGCCTCGGTGAGCTCCGGTGCCCGCGAGATTAGCTCGCCCGTCCGCAGCGTAGCGGCCTGTTTGCGGAGATTGCCGATCATCTCGGGCCTTTTGTGCGTGAGCGGGTGCGCAATCCGGGTGGCGATCTGATCAGCTGGCTGTCCCAGCAGGAGGTAGACGGCGCGCCGATCACCGTCGAACGGCTGCATAGCGTGAGCCCACAGACTCGGAACGATCAAGAACAGGCTTCCTATCGCTATCGCAAAATAGGCGCCCCGCCACCCGAACGAGCCGGCAATCCACAATGCAACCGGCGGCGCAATAAAGCTGGCCAGGCCCACGCCTGACAGCGCTGTCGATAGCGCTAACCCTCGATTGTGTCGATAGAGTCTAGTAACGGCGGTGGTCCAGACCGTGTTGTTGACGGCTGGATTGGCCAGCGCAACCATCGTCCACGCCGCATACCACGTCCATACCTTGGGGCCGGTTGACCCGACCGTGAAGACTCCAATGCAAAAGGGCGCGGCGCCTCGCAACGCGACTGCACGCAGGCCGACGCGAGCAATGAGCGGCGCGACGGCCGGCCCGAAAAGCAATAGGCCCGCACAAACGATCAAAACGCTTGCGGCGAATTGATGTCCGATCCGTACCTCTAAGTCTGTCCGGGCCACAAGTAAAGGAAAAGGATATTAATGAGTGACCATTCGCTCGGAGCCCAGGTACGGAGCCCGGAATGCACATCGCACGCCTATGCGTAGAAGTTCGACGATGTAAAGCATGTCCCGATACGTGCCACGCGGAGTCGGCAAGCAGCCTGAGCGGCACAAACCAGGTTTGTTTTCCAAATAGCATGTAATGTAATCAATGTGTTACGAGAGAAACTTCATACGAAGGATGAAATAAAGAATGCGACTTCACCACGTGCAAACACACCTGTCACGTCTCACGATTGATGAGACCGGCCCCACCGGCGCGAACGGAGAAAATCACCGGGCAATTACGCGATTTGCGCGTGGTTGCCCGGTGGGCGATCGCAATATTGTGAGACGACGATGTTCCAAAAATTCAAGCCGGTGAAATAACTACAAGGTTGGTGGTCCACTTATGTCACTGAGAATGCAAGCGATCGTCGCTACGGCGAAGGGAGGGTCCGAGGTCCTCGAGTCGCAGGAGGTGTCGCTGGCATGGCCGGCGGGCAGCGCCGATGTGCTGGTGCGGCTGCGCGCGGCGGCCGTAAACCCGGCGGATGTCTTTTTCCGGCAACTGGGTGGCTATGTCGAACGGCCTGGCCCATTTATTCTCGGTCATGACGGGGCCGGAACGGTCGAGGCGGTTGGCGGCGAGGTAGCCAACGTGGTGCCCGGCGATCGGGTCTGTTTCTGCTACGGCGGCATTGGTGCCACGTACGGTACTTATTCAGAATACGCAGTCGTTCCCGCGGATGTCCTTGCAGTCATTCCCGCTCGAGTAGATTTCGTGACTGCGGCCGCCCTCCCGCTGGTCTTCATTACCCTCGCGGAGTCACTGTATGACCGGGCCGATGTGAAAAGCGGCGAGTTCACGTTAATTCATGCGGGTGCCGGTGGAACCGGTCACATCGGCCTGCAGCTAGCCAGGCTTCGCGGGGCTCGCGTGGCAACTACGGTCAGCAGTGCCAGGAAGGCTGCACTCGCCGAGGATCTCGGCGCCGAGCTGACGATCTCCTATCGTGATCAAGACTTCGTCGCAGCGTCGACGGACTGGACGGGGGCGCAAGGTATCGATGTGGCGTTCGACAACGTGGGCCCGGATATCATGCGTAAGACATTCCAGGTGATGGCACCTTATGGCCGTGTCGTGACTCTGACGGGAACGCCCGGCGATACGAGCGAGAGCCATGCCTATAACGCGAACCTCACCATCCACAACGTCATGATGCTGACGCCGATGTGGCGGGGATTGCCGGAGAGGCTGCGCGCGCAGGCGCGCCACGTGCGCCGGGGTTTGGCGCTGCTGGCCGAGGGTAAGCTGCGAGTCATTGTCGATCGTGCTTTTCCGTTGCGCGAAGCGGCAGCAGCTCACGATTACCTTGAAGGTGGACACGCAATCGGAAAAATTGTCCTCTGCATGGAGTAGCCTGCGGGCAAATGCTTGTCTTTGCGCGCCTGCGGCGTGTGGTAGATCGCCACCATGTGGTGATAGCAAGCTGCTCCGGCGGTTGCGTTACTGCGATACAGCAATGAGCGGAGCGCAGTTAGACCGTCCGCCTGTGTCACCGATGATTTCGACCGTAATTCTATAACCGAGGCACGCGGTTGAACTGCAGTCGGGATTGCGCGAACATGATTCCGGTCCAACGCAGCAGCGGGGTCCGATATGACCGTAACTCACCTTAACGTAAACGGCAAAGCGATATCAGTCTCGGTCGATGACGCCGATATGCCGTTGCTCTACGTCCTTCGAGACGATCTCGGGCTGCACGGCCCACGGTTCGGGTGCGGGCTCGGTCAGTGCGGAGCCTGCACAGTGCATATTGACGGCGTTGCTATTCGCTCGTGCGTGATGCCCTTGTCGGCGGTCAAGGGTAAGGTCGTAACTCTCGAAGGCCTCGGTTCGAAAGCAAGACCGCATCCACTGCAGCTCGCCTTCATCGAGGAGCAAGCGGTACAGTGCGGCTACTGCATCAACGGCATGATCATGCAGTCCGCCGCACTCCTGGCACGCACTCCAAAACCTACCGAGGAGCAGATCCGACAGGAGCTTGCGGCCAATCTGTGCCGGTGCGGAACGCACCTACGAATCGTCCGAGCGGTACAGCGCGCTGCCGAGACCTGAGGGAGAGCACCGATGAACTCATTGGTGAATCGCAGATCGGTGCTTAAAGTATCTGGGCTGCTGGTGGTGACGTTTAGTTTGGTGCCGCGCTTCACGTTCGCGAGTCCTTCCGGCGCGGAGAAACCCGTCACACCGGATTTGGTCGAGAGCTATCTCGCGATCGGCTCAGACGGGCGGATCACGGTCTACTCCGGCAAGGTCGATCTCGGCACGGGGCTGCGTACCGCGCTCACGCAGATCGTCGCCGAGGAACTCGACGTGCCGCTCGGCCATGTGACTCTCGTTCAAGGCGACACCTTGCTCACGCCGGATCAAGGACCGAGTTTCGGGAGCCTGTCAATTCAGAATGGCGGCTCGCAGCTACGTCAAGCCGCCGCAACCGCGCGCCGCGCATTGCTCGAAAGGGCTGCGATGAGATTCAAGACCGATGTGTCGATGCTCTCCATCCGTGACGGCGTGATCGTCGGTGCAAACGGCCGGGAGATTGCTCTCGGTGAGCTGCTCGGCGGCCGAATGCTGTCCCTCAAGCTTGACCAGAATGCTCCGTTGAAATCGCCTGCGGACTTCAAGCTGGTCGGGAAACCCGTCCGCCGCCTCGACATCCCCGACAAAGTGACCGGGCGCTTCACGTTCATGCAGGATTTCAAGAGGCCGGGCATGTTGCACGGGCGGGTCATCCGGCCGGCCGGGCTCGGCGCCGCGCTGGTCAGCTACGACGAGAGTTCAATCCACGGCATCCCGGGTGTCGTGAAGGTGGTGCGCATCGAGAACTTTCTCGGCGTCGTCGCCAAGAACGAATGGAGCGCCATCAAGGCGGCGCGCCAACTATCGGTGAAGTGGTCGGCTTGGAGCGGTCTGCCGGAGCAAGCTCAGATCTGGGAGCACGTCCGCCATACGAAGATTCTCAAGGATGACGTCACGAGCAACCGGGGGGATTCGGCAGGGGCCTGGGCCGCCGCGCCGCGCAAACTTGCTGCAACCTACGATTTTGCGATTCACACCCACGGGTCCATCGGTCCTTCTTGCGCGGTCGCTGAGTTCAAGGACGGCAAACTGACTTGTTGGAGTGCTTCCCAGGCGACGCATAACCTGCGCAAGCAGTTGGCGGCGATGCTGGGTGTCGCAGACGAGAGCGTCCGCTGTATCTACGTCGACGGGGCCGGTTGCTATGGGCGTAACGGCCATGAGGACGCGGCGGCCGATGCCACCCTCTTGGCGCGAGCCGTGGGACAGCCGGTCCGGGTTCAGTGGATGCGCGCCGACGAGCACGGCTGGGATCCGAAGGGACCGCCGACGTTGCTCGATTTGCGTGCCGGGGTTGATGCGGGTGGAAAGATCAGCGCGTGGGAGTCGGAACTGTTCATTCCGAATGGAATCGCGGGCTTCGTGGCGCTGGTCGGAGCCGACCATGCCGGACTTAACAGCCTGGGGCAGCTTAGTCCCGGGGGTGTTATCAACGATCTGGCGATTCCCTACGCCATCCCCAATGTGAAGACCACCGCCCATCGGCTCGAATCGACGCCGTTCAGGCCCTCCTGGATCCGTTCGCCCGGACGCATGCAGAACACCTTCGCCAACGAATGCTTTCTCGACGAGATTGCAGCAGCCATCGGCGCCGACCCGCTCGAGCTGAGGTTGCAGTATCTGCACGATGCCCGCGGCGAGGAACTGCTCGAGCGGCTGGCGGCGCTTAGCAACTGGCGCCAACGGCCGAAATCCCAGCGGCAGGGTGAGATCCTTACGGGCCGGGGTCTCGCCTATATTAAATACGAGCTGGTGCGTACCTACGTCGGTGTGGTGGCCGAAGTACAAGTCAATACGCAGTCCGGAGAAATCGCGGCCAAACGCTTCCATATTGCGCATGACTGCGGGCAGATCATCAACCCGGACGGGCTACGCAACCAAATCGAAGGCAATGTGATTCAGACCGTCAGCCGCGTCCTCAAGGAGGAAGTGAAGTTCGACCGTTCCATGGTGACGAGCCTGGATTGGGCGAGCTATCCCATCATCACTTTTCCCGAAGTGCCCGAAGTAGTCATGGATCTCATCGATCGACCCCACGAGGTGCCTTGGGGCGGGGGCGAACCCACAGCGGCGGTGGTGCCATCGGCGATCGCGAATGCGGTGTTCGATGCGACCGGCGTGCGGCTGCGGTCGGTGCCGTTCACGCCATCCAAGGTCAAGTCGGCGCTCGGACGAGCCTGACGAATCAGCTGAGACCGCAGCGCGGTCGCTGGCGGCGCCACTTGCGGGGACGGCTGGGGGTTTGGCCCTTGCTTCAGAATACGTGTACGCTTTCATGGTGAGCGTCACCTAACTTACGTCCAGCTTCAACTTCCGCGCCCGATGAGAGACTCCAGCATTTGCGACTCAAGCGCCGATAGAATGCCGCAGCATCGTCACTGCGGGTCGTTCCTGGCAGCCCAAAGTCAACCGCACGCCGCGAACTGAGAGCTGCAAGGTTGGCAAACCCTCGAAAGCCAAAGCGCGCCCAGCTCCGCCGGCCGCCCATAGCCCGTAAACTTCCGCCGCAACCATCAACTTCGACTCACCGACGTCGGTCATGCGGTATACGCGGCCAGCACCGACATGATCGAAACGCTTCGGGTCATGACTCAGAGCTTGGTCCATGGCAACGAGCGAACAAACCGCGTCGTCAGTGTCTTGCCGTCGGTGGGTGTGCGCTGGCTCACTCGTGCGTTGCACGAATTTCTCCGAGAACACCCCGATTTGCGCGTCGACCTCAGGCTCGAGGAGGATCCTGTGGACTTTTTCCGCACCCGCATCGACGTGCGTGTGTCCTACGGGGAGCACATTTACCCCGAATTTGTGACCTCCTCCGCGGTGACCCGGGCTTTGCTGCTTATCCCACCTGGGCATCCTGGTTCGAGTCCGCTGGCGCACCCCGGCAGGTGCGGCTCGAGCTCGGTCACAGAACGGATATTTCCAGTCTGGCGATCGACCTTGCGCGCTCCGGCTCGGGAGTCGCCCTCGCACAATGCTGGCTCGCGCAGGATGAGCTGCGGAACGCCTTTCAAGACGACCATCGACCTTCAATATCGCTACTGTGCGGTGCATGCCCCGGGGCAGCGCATGCAACCCGAGCGTCAGGGCGTTCGTCGAATGGCTGTGCCTGCAGGGCGCGCATATAGGTTTTCTGCTTCCGTGCTAGGTTTTCTCTCGATGCTCCCGTCTTGGCGGTGATAGGATCTACTCGCTCTTAGCTTGGATGGGCTATGCGAGACCTGCTGGATCTGGACCGATACCCGATCGATCGTGGGGATGCCGCCGTGGAATTGGCCGAGCGGTGTCGACGCGATCTGGCAGCCACAGGCATGTTCAACCTCGAAGGATTTGTCCGGCCTGATGCCATTCGGCGAGCGGTGCAGGAGATCGTTCCACTCACCTCGGGCGCTGGGTTCACCCGGCAGTGCGAGGAATTGCCGCGCAACCCCCCGCATGCGATCGTTGGCGTCCACTCGCATCCACCATCGCGGGCGGTGGCGAGTTAATGCCGCACCGCAGCGACCCAGCTACGCGGCACGGTCTTCTGCCGAGCGAGGACATTGCATGCCCAGACCCCCTCTGATGCCGACGCCAATGTCACGGCGATCCTTCCTCCTGCGCGCGACTGTCGCCGGCACGACGGGACTGATGGGCACCTGGGGCTGGAAGGCACCGGCGGCGACGCTGGTTGAGCTTCCCTTCGCCAACGGGCAGCGAGAGATCGTCACGAACTTTCCTCAGAAGGGCGCTATGCTCCTGCAGCGCACACGTCCACCGCTGCTCGAGACCCCCTTCGAGGTTTTCGATCATGGCGTATTCACGCCGAACGATCGTTTCTACGTGCGTTGGCACCTGGCCAACATCCCCACCACCATCGACACGGGCACCTTCCGGCTCAACGTCCGCGGACACGTCCGCGAGCAGCTTTCGCTCACGCTTGATGATCTCGTTCGAGAGTTCGAGCCGTTCGAAATCGCTGCCGTCAATCAGTGCTCCGGCAACTCACGCGGCTTCTTCAAGCCTCGCGTGCCGGGAGGGGAGTGGGCCAACGGTGCGATGGGTAACGCCCTCTGGAGGGGCGCGCGATTGAAGGATGTGCTGGATCGCGCCGGAGTCAAGGCGGGGGCGCTGCAAGTGCGGTTCAACGGGCTCGATACCGGGGTGATACCGCAAACGCCCGATTTCATGAAGTCGCTCGCCCTCGATCATGCGCGCGACGGCGAAGTCACGATCGCCTATGCCATGAACGGCCAGCGGCTGCCTCTCTTGAACGGCTTCCCGGTGCGATTGGTCGTTCCGGGATGGTATGCCACGTACTGGGTAAAAATGCTCAACGATATCGAAGTCCTCAATGAAGCCGACGACAATTTCTGGACGACCAAGGCCTATCTCATTCCCGACACGCCGTACGCCAACGTCGACCCTGGACAGCAGGGCGTGAGAATGATTCCCATCAATCGGATGCTACCGCGCTCGTTCTTCACAAATGTCCAAGATGGGGCTGTGCTCAAGGTCGGACAAACGACCACGTTGCGGGGAATCGCCTTCGGCGGTGACGCCGCAGTAGCGAAGGTTTTCTTTAGCTCCGATGCTGGCGGTCGGTGGAAAGAAGCACGGCTCGGGCCAGATCGGGGGAAGTACGGCTTTCGGCGCTGGGAAGTATCACTGCGCCTCTCATCGCCGGGTCCGCAACGGTTAATGATCAAAGCGCAGAACACGGCAGGTAGCGTGCAGCCGAGCCAGGCCAACTGGAACGGCGCGGGCTTCATGCGCAACGTGATCGAGTCGGTGTCCGTGCACGCGGTTTAGCACTTCCTCGATGTAAAGTTATGAATCCAATCGCACGCATGATGGGCTTTATCTGGATGGTCATCTTCCTGCTCGTGATTACGCTCGGGGGGAGTCTCGCGTGGTCGCAAGCCGCGAACTCTACATCAGCGACGTCCGGTGTCTCTGGCTGGCAGTGGTCCAATGTCAGCGTTGCTCTGCCGACGAGCGAGACCTCCTTCCCGCCGGGCGATGGCGCAGAAATCACGCCTCAATGCTTGATCTGCCATTCTGCCGGAATGGTGTTGCGGCAGCCCCCGCTCACGCGGGATCAATGGGTCAGCGAAATCAATAAAATGCGCAGCGCCTTCGGCGCGCCGCTCCCCGCCGATCAAGTCGGCCGCCTCGCCGATTATTTATTCCGCATCAATGGTTCCTCGGCCTCCCATACTGCAGCACATGATGGAGGCAGCTGAAAAGCTACCCACGTCCAGCCACTCCCACGGGAGCAGCCATTCCGTGTCGACAGCCTAGTCCGCGCTCAGATGCCGGCGTACCAAGCCCACCCGTTCTGCAAGTCACCCAATTTGCCGAGATCGTCAAACTCGTCCTTGACGACAATCCGTTGCACGTACTTGGTGCTCTTGTACCCGACTTGCGTCTCGACCCGCAGCCGCACCGGAGCTCCGTGTGGAACCGGAAGATCGCGACCGTTCATACCGTACGCCAGGATCGTCTGGGGGTGCAGGGCATCGAGCATGTCGAGGCCGTCAGCGACGTCGTCGAACGCGAAGAAGTTCACGAATCGTGCGCTGGGGAGGATCCCCGCCGATTCCAGAACGTTCCGCAGCGGCACGCCGGTCCACTCGGCGATCGCCGACCAGCCTTCCTCGCAGGTGTGCTTCGTTATTTGCGTGCGCGCCGGGAAGCGCTTGAGGTCGGCCAGCGAGTAGCTACCGGGCCGGGAGACCCGCCCTGTGATCGACAGACGGTAGTCGGTAAACCCGCCGGCCTGCAGGCGCTCATAGGCCGGGCCATTTTCTGCGTTGAAAGCCTGTTGATGTGAATCGGCCGGATTGGTGGTGCCGACGGCCGGAATCGAGGTGATGTCCCCGTGCGCATATTCCTTCGCCAGCCGTTCCCTGGGTAGCAGAAGCCGATGAGCGGTATAGGTCAACAGGTCGCCCATCCGCAGGACGTTACCGTAGGTCGGCGGCAGCGGCTTGGAACACCCGCCCAGCAGCAGGCCGCCCGCGGAGGCAAGACCCGTCATGAGCGCGCGGCGGGTGGTGACGATCTGTTTTGCTTTCATGTCAGGTCCCTATCGTCATCGCTCGCATTTGGCGGCGGAATCCGGACAGCACCACCATCAGCACGTGGACGACGAGAAACAGAGTCAATGCAGCGAACACGAAGAAATGAATCGTTCGCGCAGATTGAGACCCGCCGAACATGCCGGACAGAAAGGGATAGGCGACCGTGATTGCAGGCGACATCGCGAGACCCGTGACGATCATGAGCGGCAGCGCGAGGAACACGACTCCGGCATAACTCCATTTCTGCAAAATCCCGTAGGGTGGGCCGCCCGTTGTCGGTGCGAATTTGAATTGTAGGTGACTGACGAGATCCTGCCAGGCCCGCTGGCCCGTACGTTCATCCGCACCGGGAAGGAGGTGCCGGCGGAAGTGTCCGCTGTGGATTCCCGCGACAAGGTAGGCAGTCCCTGTCAGCGCGAGGAACCATCCGGCAAGGAAGTGCAGGCTCCGGCCCCAGCTGTTCTCGTTGAAGATGTCGTAGGTACGACTCGCGCTCACGGGGCTGGGGGTTTGCGGGTAGAAGGCGACACTCTTCTCCCAGCCACCGTGCCGGTAGTTCCGGGTGATGGGCAATTCGAATAGCGCCGGCGTCAGGTCGTTGCCGGCGACGCCCCAGTACAGTCGCGGGTGGGCCATCAGGATTACGAAGCCACTCACGGCGAGTGTGAGCACACTCATAGCCACGATCCAGTGAGAGAGCCTTACCCACCGAGCGTGCCCGCCACGCGGCAACCCGACCGCTCCGGGCGGGGTGCTCGGCGGCCGGATTGCTGCAGGGTCGGCACTTGCCATAGCCGCCTGCTGACTTGCGAGTGCTCCCGCTGGCAAATCCCGCGCCATGTGATTTCTCCGTAGCGTTTTCTCATGTTCGTCGAATATCCCTCACTTGGCAAGCCACGACGGATGCTGAAAATGCCGAGTACGAAACTCAACCTGAGGATCGTACGAGGGGTCGAGGTGACGGCTCTACAAACTGCATGCCAATGATCGCGTGCGAGCTAAAGTCAGCCAGCGACGCATGGGATCAGGATGTGATCGTGAGTGGCGGTCGCGCTGCATCAAAGGGTAGATTCCATGACACCGCGTGCCCCGACACGTCGCCTGTGACCTACGGCGATGTGCCGCTTCGATCGCAGTATCGGCGGTGCTGGGTGATTGCACGAGGAGGGTTCGATGCCGACACGACGTAAGGTTCCGAGAATTAGACCGTACGACAGTGCTGCGGGCGGCTGGGGCGCGCTTCGTGCTACGGCGCGCGCGGTACGCGAACGGATGGACGTCGACGAAGCGCCGTTGCTTCTGTACCGGACGAACAAGCCTACCGGATTCGACTGTCCAGGTTCTGCGTGGCCCGACTCGCGGCGATGCTTGCGGCGAGCGCGCACTTGCTCAACGGCCAAGCCGCACGGGCTGCTTGGTGGGCGGCAAATGCGCGAGAACGGAACCCGGCGGTCCAGCAGGCAGGCTTTTTTCGCGGATTTCCAATAACCCTGGATACAATGCGGGCTCGTTTGGCGCAAGCACTGACGCAGCTAGGCTTCTAAAGCCCCTGCGGTAGAAAAATCGGCTGTCTCAGCGCTGCTCAGGACGGCCGAAAAACTCCAAAACCCTGTGCTACTGAAGACGGGGGACGTCGTAACCAACCTCAAAGGAGCAAGAGATCATGGCGCAATTAAACGAACAGAAGTTCCACGCCTTCATCGGCAAGATGCTCGGGGATCTCGGCGGCGCATTCAGCGTACCGACCACACGGATTGGATTTCGCTTAGGATTATTCGACGCGCTTAACGCCGGCGGTCCCGCCACAGCGGCTGATCTGGCGGCACGTGCGGGAGGCTTGGCACCGAGGTACGTGCGGGAGTGGGCACTGGCGCAAGCGTCGAATGGATACATAGATTTCGACCCGACCACGGACACCTTTAGCATCAGTCCTGAGCAGGCGATGATTTTCGTGACCAAAGAGAGTCCGGTCTACCTAGCCGGTGCTTTCGATCTGGCCGCGGCCATGATCGAAGGCGAACCGAAGGTTGAGCAAGCGTTTCGCGACGGATCCGGCGTACGCTGGGGCGACTCGGCCGGCTGTCTCTTCTGTGCGACCGGTGCATTCTTTCGGCCCGGCTATGTCAATAATATCGTGCAAACCTGGATTCCCGCGTTGGACGGCGTGACGGCGAAACTCGCGGCACGCGCCAAGGTGGCCGACATTGGCTGCGGCGTCGGCTTCTCCACCATTCTCATGGCGCAAGCTTATCCAAGTAGCCAATTCGTCGGCTACGACTTTCACGAACCCTCCATCGCTGAGGCGCGCAAGCACGCGAAGCATCATGGAATGAGCGATCGGGTGCGATTTGAGGTTGCCAAGGCGAAGGAGATTACCGAGACCGATTTCGACTTGGTCACCATGTACGATTGTCTGCACGATATGGGAGATCCGCGAGGATGCGCCGGTCACGTGCGCAAGATTCTCAAGAAGGACGGTACATGGATGGTTGTCGAGCCGATCGCGGGGGACAAGCCTGAGCAGAACATGAATCCCGTGGGTCGTCTTTATTACAACGCTTCGACCATGATCTGTGTTCCCACCTCGCTCGATCAGGAGGTCGGCGAAGGCCTGGGCGCTCAAGCGGGCCAAGCAAAGTTATCTGAAGTAATCGGGGGCGCTGGGTTTTCGAAAGTGCGGCGAGCCACGGAAGGGCCCTTCAACATGATCCTCGAAGCTCGCATCTGAACCAAGGATGTGCAAACGGGGTCAGGGCAGGTCGAACCCCCGGCTCATGGGTGTTACGGCGATGCGACACGGCTCACAGGTCCTTGTAGGACAAGGGAAAAAAGGGTGTTCTACCGGCGCGGGTTGACGGATTGTGTGACTCGATACACGGCATATGGGAGGGCTGTCGTGACGAAATAGGCCACCGGCGTTTTCTTCCCGAAGACGCGGCACATAACGCCCCGACTGGGCAGGCGGTAGAACCGATGGACGATCCGGCAATGGAAAAGGGACGTGCGTATCGCATGGACGCAGACCATTCCGAAGCCAACGCGCAGGCGATCCTCGAAAGCTCGGCGGCCAAGGACCCGAGTCTCGAGCAAGTCCGAGAGATTCTGTTCGGCGCCGAGAGCCGCCGCACCGAATCCGCGCGCCGGGCGCTCGAGAGCCAGGTCGCCGAGCGCTTCGGTCGGCTCGAGGCGGAATACGAGCGACGATTCGAGAAGTTGCTGCAGGAGCTGCATCAGCGTTTCGAGAAGGCCTGCGCGCTGCTCGAGGCCGAGACGGTCGAGCGCCGTAAGGCGCTGCAATCCCAGCACATAGAGCTTTCCACGCGAGTCGAGCAAGCGGCTCAGGCACTCGGCGCACAGAAGACCAGTCGCGACGAGCTCGCGAGCCTTCTGGACGAGGTCGCGAATCGTCTACGCGCCGCCTCCGGCCGCTGATTGACTCGCGAGCACGCTCGCATGCCGCTCGAAGGGACATTGCCATGAGTCTCGCGGACGCGCGAGTCAAGTCCGATCCGGCCAACCAAACCACCAGCGAGTGGCAGCGCCTGCGCTCTTTACTCCTCGGCGCTGAGCAAGCCTCCCTGCATGCGCTCGCCGCTAAGGTAGGCAACCGCGACAACCTCGCTCGAAGCGTCGCGAGCGTGTTAGCCGAAGCGACGGCGATCCGTGCGGGCCAGGACGACGGCATCACGCGGGTGCTCGCGCCGATTATCAATGACGGCTTGCAGCAATCGGTGCGCGGGAATCCGCAACCCGTGGTCGATGCGCTCTACCCGATCATGGGGCCCGCGATCCGCCGGTCAATCGCCGAGGCACTCGCCGACATGATGCAGGCGTTCAATCACGCAGTCGAGCAGAGTCTGTCGCCGCGCGCGCTCAAGTGGCGTATCGATGCTTGGCGAACAGGACAGCCTTACGCGCAAGTCGTGTTGCTCAACACCCTCGTTTACCGTGTCGAACAGGTATTCCTGATCCATCGTGAGACCGGACTTCTATTGGGCCACGCCCAAGCTGAGCATGCCGTGGTCCAAGACCCGGACATGGTCTCGGGAATGCTCACCGCAATTCGTGATTTCGTGGGCGACTCCTTCCATGTAAGTCAAGAAGATGGCGTGGAGGCGATCCGACTCGGGGGGCTCTCGGTACAGGTGCGCGTGGGTCCTAAGGCCATACTGGCAGCGGTCGTGCGAGGCAATGCGTCCGAGAGCTTGCGCGCGCGACTGTCGGAGACTCTCGAGCGCATTCACCACAGCCACGCGGTCGCGCTGAGCCGCTTCGATGGTGACATGGCCCCGTTTGCAAATGTAGCGCGCGACCTCGAGCCGTGCCTGCTGGCACAGGCGCGCGAGCGACGGCGTAGCCCTTGGCGCGCTTATGTCGGCATCGCGCTTGTCGTAGCGGGGAGTGCCTGGTGGCTGATCGAGCGCCATGAGTCAGCGGCCGAGTGGAGCGCCATTCTTACCCAACTCGAGCACGAGCCCGGGTTCGTGGTGGTTGAGACGGGCCGCGACGGAGCGCACATCGTGCGCGGTATGCGAGACCCGCTCGCTCGGGATCCGCGGAACGTCATCGGAGCCGAGCGCGCCCGCGCCTATGAGATCGTCTGGGACCTCAAGCCTTACCTCTCCATGGAACCGCCGCTCGTACTCGCACGGGCCCGCTTGCTGTTGAAGCCGCCGGATGGCGTGACGCTGCGGCTCGCCGGCAGCACGTTGCGCGCCTCCGGGATTGCGCCGGAAGCGTGGCTGCGCGAGGCGCGCCGCCGCGCGCCGCTCATTGCGGGCATCGTCACGTTCGACGACGGTGCGGTCGACGTCAAGAATCGCGAGGCGCTCAACCGCGCTCGTCAGACACTCACCGAGGCCACGCTTTATTTCGAGCCCGCCTCCGATGCGGTTTCGGATTCGCAACTCGCGAAGCTCGATACGGTGGTGCCGAGCCTGATCGTGTTGCGGGACGCGGCTGAGGCGGCACAGATGGCGTATTCGGTCGACATCGTCGGGCGAGCGGACGCCCCGGGAAGCTCGGAATTCAATCTGCGCCTCAGTCAAAGCCGCGCCGAGGCAGTACGTCGCTACCTGCTCGCGCACGGAGCCCCCGCGAAGTTGCTGCACGCGCGGGGCATCGGCGCCATCGACGCCGTCGGCCCGCAAGCCAACGAAGCCGACGATGGTCAGCGGCGCGTAAACTTCGAAGTGATCGCTGCTTCTGCCGAGGCGGCCGATCCGGCACCATGATCCATCTCAAGCTATGCATGGTGGGCGCGTTTTCGGTCGGCAAGAGCAGCCTCGTTCAGCGCTACGTGCAAAGCATGTTCAGCGAGAAATATCACACCACGGTCGGCGTGAAGATAGACAAAAAGGATATCGCCTTGGGCGCAACGCCCGTGCGTCTGCTGATCTGGGACCTCGCGGGGGAGGATCATTTCTCCGCTCTGCGCCCGACGTTCATGCGCGGTGCCGCGGGCTATCTGTTGGTCGCCGACGGCACGCGTGCTCATACGCTGGACGCCGCGCTCGATCTCAATCGGCAAATAGAGGCGTCCCAGGGCCCGCTGCCGTTCGCGCTTGTCCTGAACAAGGAAGATCTCATCGATCAGTGGGAAATCACCCCGCCACGTATCGAGATGCTCGAACGCCGAGGGGTGAAGCTGTTGCGCGGCAGCGCCAAGAGCGGCGCCGGCGTGCAGGCGATGTTCGAGCATTTCGCTTCGCACAGCCTCAAGGAGCGCGCGTCGTGACATCCGGGCGCACCGGGCGCGCCGCCTCACCGCTCGCCGCCCCGCCGGATCTTGGGCGGGTGCTGAGCGGCCTCGACATGATCGTGCTCAAGCGTGAACTCGATGACAGCTTTCTGCTCCTGACGGACCCCACTGCGTCCTTCGCCGAGATCCTAGGTACAGTTCGCGCGGCCGGCGTGCGCCTGTCCTTGCGTGGCGCATCGGATTATCTCGATCACTTCCTTTTCGATGCCGCCGAGTTCTGGCTGAGAGGTGAGCCGGGCCGAATCCGCTCTGGGCCGTGGCTCGAGGCGCAGAGGGACGGTGAACCGCGCGCGCTGGAGGCGCAGGCGTTGCGGCATAATAACGAGGCATTCTTGATCATCGAGCATCTCGGCGCAGCGTACGACGCGCAGGTGCGTGTACTACAAAGCGCTCGAGATCACTTGCTCAAAGAAGAAGCGCTCGAGCGCGAGGTACTTCGGCGCACACAATCGATCCGTTTACGCGAGGAGGAGATCGCCATGCGCCTGTTGGCCGCGGCCGCTACCCGTGACGGGGAAACCGGCAGCCACGTGCGCCGCATCGGCCTGTATGCGGCCGCCATTGCTGAGGCTCTCGGCTGGGAAACGGGGCGCATCGCCGATCTGCGGGTCGCCGCACCGATGCATGACGTCGGCAAGATCGGTATTCCCGATGCCATTCTGCGCAAGCCCGGTGCCTTGAGCGAGGAGGAGTTCCGCATCATGCAGGACCATACAGTCATAGGCGCACGCATGCTCGGCAACAGCGAGATTCCGCTCTTGTGCTTGGCTCGTGAGATCGCGCTCGGCCATCACGAGAAATGGAATGGCCGTGGCTATCCGCAACGACTCGCGGGCGAGGAAATCCCCGTCGCCGCGCGTATCGTGACGATCGTAGATGTGTACGATGCGATGGTTCACCGCCGCGTGTATAAGCCGCCGATACCCGAGCCCGAGGTGCTCGCGGCGATGGCGCAAGGCGCGGGCCGCGACTTCGACCCCCACCTGTTCGACGTGTTCTTGGGAATCCTGCCGACCATTCGGGCGATCCGCGATGACCACTTGGACGAGGCTGTCGTGATCTGAAAGACAAGGGCGCGCAAACTGTGTTTGTCGATTCTGCCGCCCATCAACCGATCATTTCTTGCGACGCGCCGACTCCTGACTTACAGCGGAGTGGCCGCCGATACGGTCGCCAGATCGGTAAGCCGGACCCGGCCGCGTTGAGTCAAGATCGAAATGCCCACCGTCTCTGATGAATGCGCCTGAACCAGGCCGCGAAACTGGTATTCGGCGGTATCGTAAATGGTGAGAATGCCATGCCGTTCCACGGCCAAGCGCCGATTTTGCGGGAAGTATGCGTACCGCATCTCTGGCGAAGTACCGCTGGTCGAGGCAATGCCAAGCTCCGAAGGCCAACGGGAATTCGATGCTGGCTGTTGCGGTCGAAGCGTGCGTACGTTGTGGGCCCTGTTCATTGCTCGCCATTCTACGCTGTTAACTCAAGTTGCATCCCTATGTCTCATCGGCGTCGTCGTCTTCCGGATGACCCAACTCGTCCTCGTCGTCGACTTCAAACTCCTCTGGGGCTTCGGTTTGCTCATCTACTTCGCGTATGGACGCCTCATTTTCCCCCTCGTGCTCGTCATCACGATCATCGTCATCGTCTTGGGTACCCGTAGTTGGCGTTGGCGCGACGCCTTCGGATTCAATATTGCTCACAAGGTCTCCTGGATGTGCAGAATGTGGTAAGGAGCGGGCAATGTAGACACCTGAACTTGGGGAATCTGTCAGACGGCCTCGCAATCGGCAGTTCAAAGCTGGCCAGAACGAGGCCGCACGGACGGCGGGCGACTCTTGGAAAAGAACCTCGATGGTCAGCAAGTGATCCACCGAGGTCAACGAGTCCCGGCATGGGGATGACAAGCCGGGCTGGCCCTCAGAGAGAGGGCAGAGATCAGCATGTTGCGGCAAGCGCCGGATGACAGTAGTCGTTCGAGACCGCCAGGACCGTCTGTTAACGTACATAAGGGGTTCAATTACAGAACTCACACCATCAGCGCGTCTTTCGCACTCGGGGCATGGTCAGGCTTAGACCGCCGCGACGCATCTAATGCCGCACCGCAAGGAAGTATCGCCTTTTGGCAGCGGCGAGAACGATCGTCCTCTATCTGTTCGCCCAGATCAACCGAGCCGTCGGCCAAAGAATCTGAACGTCCGGTCCCATGCCTGTTGCGACCAGACTGGGTCGTACTGGGTCTGCGGAATACGGCGGGGTCCCACGGCTGTCTCGTTGGCGAACGCATGGTGAGCAAGGTAGCGATGGAAGTCGTAGGACACGCCCGCTTCGCTCAGCTTTGCCTGTAGCTTATCAATGGTCGCGATGGGAAAGAACTCGTCCTGCGTGGCCCAATGGGCGAGCAGAGGCGCCCTGATCTTGGCGGCGTCGATATACTCGAGCGGCGGACAGCCGTACCAAACGACGCCAGCGTCGATTTCCGGCGCTGTGCCCATCGCCAGCAAGGTGAGTGCACCACCCATGCAAAAGCCCGTGACTCCCACCTTGCTGCTGCGTGCTCTCAAAAATTGCACGGCGCCGCGAACATCTTGAGACGCCGCATCGCCAAAATCGAGGCCCGACATGAGGTGATGTGCCTCTTCGGCTTCCACAGTGGACTTGCCCCGATAGAGATCTGGTACGAGAGCGCGATAACCCGCAGCGGCCAGGCGGTCCGCGACCCCGCGAATCTGATCGTTGACTCCCCACCATTCCTGAATTACGACAACTGCCGGCGCGCTATCGGCATTGGCAGGTTCCGCAAGGTAGCCTTCCAGTGTCTTTGAATCGGGGCGTGTGAAAGAGACTTGTGTTCCCATATTTATTTACCGTCGTGGACTGCCCGTAATGCGGTCCAATTCGTACCTTTGATTCTGTCACGGATACCCTCAGCCGATAAAATCCACCCTATACTAAAGATAGACACATTTCCAATTCAGCCACGTGTCAGGTGTAACGTGTTGAAGGTAACCACGAATACCAATCCACAGGTGCCCAATGCAATAATTAGCCGCATGCTCGTTCGATGGCAACTTAATACTGATAATTTTTAGACGGAAGGGGGATGGGGCCGTGCACCCGAAATATCCAAATGTTTTCAAGCCAATCAAAGTCGGTCCCGTTCAATTGCCGAACCGCTACTATTTTTCACCACACGGCCTCCCGCTGACGATAGGCTGCGGTCCTTCAAACGACCTTGTGGCCTATTGTACCGAACGCGTACAGGACCGCGGCTGCGGTCTCGTGATCCTCAGTTGCACCGTGCATGACCGGGGGCGGACCTATCAGCCGAGTCCCTATTCGACGCACAGTATCGGAGCGTTTCGCGCGCTAGCAGACGCGGTTCACTCAGCGGGCGGCAGGATCTTCGCCCAGCTCTGGTACAACTGGAACGCGCCTGGGCATTGGGCCCCGCTTGCCCCCGCCGCCCCGACATTGTCTCCTTCCGCCTCGCAATACTCTTATGGCGGGATGAGCAACGGCACCCATTCGGTGACCCGTGAGGAAATTCGGATGATGCACGAGTGTCATCGTCGATCGGCGACCAACCTGCGCGATGCCGGATTCGATGGCATCGAAATTCATGCTTCGCACTCCGGCATCATGGAGCAGTTCCTCTCGCCATATTTCAATCGACGCGACGACGAGTACGGAGGCAGCCTCGAAAACCGCATGCGCTTGCTTGTGGAAACGCTGCAGACCACGCGCACGGCGGCTGGAAAAGATATGGCGATTGGCATGCGATTCAACTGCGACGAATTGGTTGAGGGTGGCTATGGAACGGCGGATGCCTATGACGTACTGCAAAAACTGTGCGCGCACGGGCTGCTTGATTTCGCCGACCTCGACATCGCCATGGAGCCGCTTCAACTTCAATATGGCATGCCAACGGTCTTCGTCGAAGAACATGTCTACAAGCGCTATGTCGAAAAGGTCCGTGGCGCGGCGGGCGACGTTCCGGTACTAAGCGTGCTCGGCCGGGTAACGCGCATGGCCGATGCCGAGGCCGCGATCGCTGCAGGCGTCTGCGATATGGTCGGTTCGGCGCGCGAACTCATTGCGGAGCCGCGGTTCGTGAAACATGCGTACGACGGGACCGAAAAGCTCGGACGAACCTGCATCGCCTGCAACTGGTGCCTTGGTGGTATGGCCGACGGCGCTTTCGGTTGCTCCATCAACCCGGCAAGTTACCGCGAAAGAATATGGGGGGTAAATACGTTCGCGGCGGCTGCCCGACGCCGGAGGGTCGTTGTGATCGGCGGCGGACCCGCCGGGCTTGAAGCAGCGCGGGTCGCCGCGTTGAAAGGGCATGAAGTCACGATCTTCGAAGCCCGCGATCAACTGGGTGGGAATCTTGAACTCTGGGCGCGATTACCGGGGAGGGAGTTCTACCGTCACGCCATTGATTGGTGGCGGCGCGAGATCGTTCGCCTCGGCGTAACGGTGCATAAAAGCAAGGTGGCCGCGACAAACGATGTCCTGCAGCTCGCGCCCCATGCCGTGATCGTGGCGACTGGCGCGCTCTTCAGCAAAACTGGCCGCACCGGCATCGCCGATCGGGACATTCCCGGCGCGGACAGGCCCCATGTCTTCTGTGTCGAGGACATTTTGCTGGGCAAAGTGCAGCCGTCCGGTCGAGTGGTAGTGCTGGACGGCGAGGGCACGCATGCCAGTATCGGGGTCGCAGAATTGCTGGGGCGCGGCGGAGCTCACGTAACCATGATCTCGGCGAACTTCGCACCCTATTCCAATCGTATTCTTTTCGCGTTCGAGAGCGAACTGGCCGTCAAACGAATGCTCGAGGCGGACGTGGCATTCCGGTCCGCCACGTGGGTGCGCCGTATCGGGGAAAACGACCTTGAGTTATTTGACGTCAACAGCGGGCGCGAGTCGAAGATGGACCGCGTTGATGCGGTTGTGCTAGCTACCGGTCGAATATCGGTCGATGGAATTGCACGCGAGCTCGAGGGCAAGGCGGAGCAACTTTTCACTATCGGCGATGCGCTGGCCGTGCGCCCGTTCGCCACAGCTGCATTCGAGGGGCAGAAATTTGCAAGGCTGATCGGAGAGTTGAACGCACCGAGAAGCGTGGCGGAAGCTTATTTCATGTCCGACGATCCGAATGTTTATCCCGCTCCTGCCGATGGGTGATGGCAAGTGACTGGCAAGAAATCTCGCAGTGGATCGATTAGAGGGGGCAAGCTCTCTCTGCCGTCGATCCGCCCGCAGACGGGAGATCGGGCACTACACTTACTCAGCGGAGACTCACATCCGCTCCTTTCATCCGCTCTTGGCGCTCCGCCACTCTTTCCTGGCTAATGCGCCGATAGACTTCCTCGCGGTGAACGGCGACATCGCGCGGCGCATCGACGCCGACGCGTACCTGGTTTCCCTGCACGCTGTGGACGATAAGGGTGATATTCGAGCCGATCATGATCTTTTCGCCGATGCGGCGAGTCACAACTAACATAGGGTGCCTCCTTGCCTATATACCCTCCGGCGGTTATACCGGATGCGAAGTAGCAGAATCGAATCGACGGTCAGTTTTGAGAGGATCTAGCTCGTGGAATCCGTGGCTGGAAATACTACTGTCGGACTATGAGGACCATATGTCAGTGCCGTCAATCCGGCAGGCCCTGATCTTGGCCTTCGGAGTAGATACCAACCGTACGGCGAAACGTACAGGCGCGCGATGCGTTGCGGCTTTGCCGAAATCGGGTGGCTTTCCATAGGCAGGTGGCCGGGGTGATATCGGGGCTTCGCGGGACGGCAGAGCTCGGATCCCCGGAGGAAAGCGGCGCCGGTGACTTCTTGCCGACCGTAGGGCTTTTGCGACTGCGGGAGCTGGTATCGCGTTACCCCGAGTTCGAGGCGATGGGCGGCGGATACTGAGCGACGTAACCGTGGCGAGAGAGCCGAACCAGCGCGCATGGACGCCTCGCATTTTCGCGGCAATGAGGAGCGCGACGGCCGAGGCCATACGCGATGATCTGAAGAGGAGAGTGATCGGAAGTTGGGCGTGCTCAACGCTCAACTCTCTCTCCTACTCCTATGGTCTCTCCGGTGCGAGACCTGCAGCCGGTCGATCCATTTCATTAAGCACGAGCCGGCCGTTTGGACGCCACTCTCAGGCCCGCCGGCAGACGTCGCGTCCGCGGGGTGGCCCGCGGCTCGGCGCCACCGGCGCCAAGAATTGTTTGGCGTAGGGGGAGGCCGGAGTCGTGAGCGAGGTTGCGGGCAGGCTAAAATGCGGCGATCCACGTAGAATCCTCGGCCTGGCATATGGCTGATAAGGAAGGGATCATGCGAGCAGGTCTGATTTCGGGTGTCATGGCGGTCGTACTGGTCTTGGGTGCGATCACGCCGTCGAGCATTTACGCGAATGAAAAGGATGCTCCCAGCGCGGCTAAGGACGACGGGAAAGCCGCAGCGAAGGACGATAAGAGCTCGGCCAAGGACGATGAGATCAAGCTGCCGCCCTTTCCATCCGACAAGACGATTCACCAGAGCATGCAGCTTGGCGGTCGGACGTTGAAGTACGACGCCACCGTCGGCTCGCTACCGGTACTCGATGAAAAGGGACAGCAAGTTGCTAGCGTCATGTTCACCGCATATACCGTTGCCGGACCCGGTCGTCCGGTGACTTTTGCGCTCAATGGCGGTCCGGGGGCTTCATCGGTCTACCTGAATCTTGGCGCGATCGGACCGAAGCGCGTCCAATTCGGCGCCGAGGGCAATAGTCCGTCGGATCCGGCGACACCGGTCGACAACCCTGGCACCTGGCTGGATTTTACGGATCTGGTGTTCATCGATCCGGTAGGCACGGGTTTCAGCTACTCCCAGGTCAAGGAGGACGAGGCCAAGAAGCGATTTTATAACCCCAAATCGGACGTCGAATATTTATCGCGCATCATATTCGATTGGCTGGTCAAGAATGAGCGCCTCACCTCGAGCAAGTATCTGGTGGGCGAGAGCTACGGGGGATTTCGGGGTCCGCGCATGACGCATTACCTGCAGACGCGGCTGGGCGTCGCGATGCGCGGCATGGTGCTGGTGTCGCCGTATCTCGATCCCGGGGCTTCCGACAACGGAGATCTCTCGCCTCTTCCTTGGATGCTCACGCTTCCGAGCATTGCCGCGGCAAATCTCGAGCGCCAAGGCAAACTCAATGAGGCGACCATGGCGGAGATCGTTCGCTACACCCGAACCGATTATGTGGCGGACCTTCTCCTGGGGCGCTCAGATCCGCAGGCCACGGATCGGATCGTCAAGCGGGTTACAGAGTTGTCGGGACTAGATCCGCTGTTCGTTCGCCGTTCGGGCGGCCGACTCGAGACGCAAGCGTATCTCAGAGAAGTCTATCGTGCCGAGGGCAAACTGGGGAGCCGGTACGATTCGAACGTCACCGGCTGGGATCCGTTTCCGTTCGATCCCAATCAACGTACGAACGATCCGATTCTAGACAGCATCATCGCCCCGACCACGACCGCAATGGTGGACTTCATCACGCACACGGTGGGCTGGAAGTACGACGGCCGCTATAACGCCCTGAGCTATGAAGTCAATAAACTGTGGAACGATAAAGACAACGAGGAACACGACCGAGTTGAGCGGGGATCGGTGGAAGAATTGCGCCAATCCGTGGCGGTGGATCCCCGGCTCGACGTCTTGATCGCGCATGGCTGGGGCGATCTGTCGTGTCCATTCATGGCCTCCGTCCTAATCGTTGATCAGATGCCAGTGATGGGCAATGCCAGCCGCATCCAGGTAAAGGAATACGCGGGCGGCCACATGTTCTACAGCCGCAGCGACAGTCAGCTTTCGTTGCGCAAGGATGTGATGAAGATGTACGGCGCCGGCTGATACAGACTGCCGCTGAGAACTGGCGAATTGCAAAGCGTTCCTCGACTTCTGAGCCGCCCAAGGTTGAGGGATTCGGGCGAGCTTGAATGGGTATCAAAGTGTCGTTAGATAGCACGAAAGGAAGTAGTCCATGCCCAATAGAATCTGTTTTGTCGAACTTCCGGCCGCCGCCACAGGCCCCGCAAAATCGTTTTATGCAGATGCGTTTGGCTTTGCGATGGCTGACTTTGGCCCAACCTATGCGTGCACGATGACCGGGGACGTGGATCTCGGGCTTCAGGGCGATGCTAAAGAGGCCTCGGGCGCTCCTCTTCCGGTTATTCAAGTGGAATCGCTCGAAGCAACTGAAACACAGGTGAAGCGCGCTGGCGGAGTCATCACAAGGCCCTCCTTCAGCTTTCCGGGTGGTAGGCGCTTTCACTTCCGCGACCCCGCCGGCAATGAACTTGCCGCCATGCAGCCGGACTGACTTTCTCGATCAATGTTCTCCGTAACGCAAGGTGCTGTGCCGGATGATGCGTTGCTGAGGACGTATCCGGGCGGCGCTCGCCCTGAACACTGGCGAGAGTCGGGTGACTGCTTTGTAATTGCCGTGGATCGCGTCGTCTCGTTAGCGGAATTTGTTTTCGCGTTTTATACGTCCCCGGTGTTCCGCATCGAGCGGCTCATTTTGGGGCTTTTCGCTGGCGCGCCGTCCACGGATGCCGAGGCGCGCCGGTTAGCGGATGGATCCGGCATGTCGTTCGCCATTTGGCGTGTCGGAGAGCGTGCGGCTACGCAGCTTCTTATGTGCGATCGCTTTGAACGGACGCGATCCTGGTTTGGAGTAGTGCCGCTGGGCGATGGGAAGACCTTGCTGCAGTTCGGATCGGCCGTCGCGTCCAGAAGTGGCTCGGCGCCGAGAGCGCGCGGGTTCTTGTTCGGGCTCCTGTTGAAATTTCATATGATGTACTCGCAGGTCTTATTGGACGCCGCGAAGCGAGGGGTAATGAGTGGCCGTCCAGGTGGTCTGATCGCTCCGTGGGAAGCGAATCGCTGCAGGCGCCTCCGGCGGAATCGGCCGGCGGACGCGACGGGCGCAAAAAATGAGGAGAGCCGTATGAGAGATCAAGAAATACGTGAGGCACTGAATCAACATTGGGCGGCATCGGATTCCGGTGATTTTGCGACAGAGCACAACATCTATCAGGAAGACGCCATCCTCGATTATCCGCAATCCCGCGAGCGAATCGTCGGGCGACACAACATACAGACCACCCGGACCCTCCAGCCGAATAACAAGCGCTTTGCGGTTCATCGAATCATCGGAAGCGGCGACTTGTGGGTCAGTGAGTTTGTCCTGACATACGACAATCAACCCTTCTACACCGTGAGCATAATGGAGTTCCACGGACTCAAGGTTGCACACGAGACCCAATACTTCGCCGATCCCTTCGAGGCCAGCGAATGGCGTAAGAAGTGGGTCGAAAACATGGATAGCCCCAGGGATTCAGGAAGCCCCGAGGGGTCATCCACAGGATCGGCGGATGGCGTCCCTTACGTCAACCGCTAGCGAGGAAATCAGTTCAAATGCCGCGGTTCCACCACCATGCGGCGGCCAATAGCGCCACCATCATTAAGGAGGAGACCAATTTGATCATCGTACCGAAGAGCAGACCAAGCCAGGCGCTGACGCCCACGTTCGTCGAGCGCAGAACGCTGCCGCCGGCCGCGAGCTCGCCCAGGACCGAACCCAGGAAGGGCCCAAGCAGCAGGCCGGGTAGCCCAAAAAATAGTCCGATTACCGTCCCGAAGAGGGCACCCAAGACCGCCTGCTTGCTGGCGCCCACGCGCTTGACGCCCAAAACACCCGCGAGCAGATCCATGGTCAGCCCAACTGCACCGACAGCTGCGATGACGATTAGCCACCCATATCCCAGGTGATGATAGTGGTCGATACCGGCGATCAACCAGATGCCGCTAAAAATGAGCGGAATACCTGGAACCGTGGGTATGATCGCGCCCGCGAGACCTAAAGCGATCAGCGCGAACGCGACAACTTCCAGCAAGATCCCCACACCATCCACCGAGCGTTATTGGTCTGACCAGGGATTGACGACTTTCATGCCGCAGTGGTCAAAATCCGTGGGGCACGCGATTTTCAAGGTCCTCTTCGAAGATCAACTGCGCGACTGCCAGAAGTTTCTGACGGCGGGTTCCTTTTGGCAACAATTGAATTTACTCGGCTTCGACATTCATCCGCGGATCGCCCAATCTCGGAATGGTGTCGCTTCCCCAAAGCTGGCGCTCGCGTATCCACGGCAGCGGATAGGCCGGATGAGGGCTGTCGAATTCGCGGGCAAGACGGTGTGCATCCCACATCGCCTGGTTCAGCTGGACAGGAGCCTTGCAATCACCCGTGCGGAAAATCGCTTGGATCTCGTTGGCCGCCCATTCCGCGCTGCGCGCCTTGAGCTCTCGCCACAGCCGGTCTTCCGAATAGCGCGAGGTGACCAGGACGACGGCGTCGACGGGCAGATCGAATTCCCCACCATTGTCCTGGCGGGGCACCGATCCAGAGCGCGGGCCGGTGAGTTCTGGCCCAAATTTGTAAAGATAGGTGAGCCGTACATGGTCGCGCTCGATGCGCTCGACCCAGTGGTTGCAATACGTCTTTACGCCTTTCTCGAACAACAGGCGCTTGTTGTTGCCGGATTCCATGGTGAATACGCCGTATTCCGCCACATCGGATGCATCGCACACGTAAGTGACCTCCTTGCCGCGATTGGCCAGCAATTCGGCCAGTGCAATTCCCATGAAATGCCCATCGCCATCGAGGATGAGCACCCGCTTACCCGGCACCTCCTTGCCTTGCATGACCTGGCTCGGCGTGAGTACATGCGGCAGCGCGGCGTCGGCACCCTGGATCGGACCGTAGTTCGCGCCGCGGCCATCGCTCGACCAGTGATAACCCGTGGCGACGACGACCCGGTCGGCGCCGTAGCGCAGCACCTCGTCGGCGCTCATCTGGCCGACGCCGGTATGCACCTCGATGTTCTTCTTGAGCTTGCGCAGCTGGATCTCTCGATAGCTGATGACGCGCGCCCACTCCGCCAGGCGGGGCAGGGCCGCGATCGACTTCCAGTGCCCGCCGAGCTCACGCTCGGCTTCGCGCAGATGCACGGTGTACCCGCGCTCGCCCAGCACCCGAGCGCACTCCATTCCCGCCGGACCTGCCCCGACGATCAGCACGCTGCAGGGGCTCTCGGTCTTGGTGAATTTCTCCGGATGCCAGCCGCGCCGGTACTCCTCGCCGATGGTCACGTTCTGGGTGCACATGATCTGGCCCCCTTGCTGAAACTTGGAGACGCAGATGTTGCAGCCGATGCACTCGCGGATGTCCTCCAAGCGTCCCTCGGAGATCTTGGTCGGCAAGAAGGGGTCGGCAATCGAGGGACGGGCCGCGCCGATGATGTCGAGTACGCCGCCGCGAATCAGAGCCGCCATATCGTCCGGATTGGTGAGCCGCCCGTTGCCGACCACCGGAATGTTCGGGCCGAGCACGGATTTGCCCTGCCCGATGAAGGGCGTCATCCAGCCGGACTTGCGAAAACGCGAAACTCCCGCATCCTCGCCCCATTCCGCGTAGTCACCGATCTTCAGGGCCACCGCGTCGACCACGCCCTCGCGGCGCAATAGCTCGAGGAGCCGCACCCCATCTTCGTGCGCCTCGACCCCCTCGGGGCCGTGCAACGTGTCCATCTCGAAACGGGTGGTGATGCCGCAGCGGTCGCCCAGATGGCGCTTGAGCGCTTGCAGCAACTCGACGAAGAATCGCGAGCGATTGGCGAAGCTGCCGCCGTAAGCGTCCGTGCGCCGGTTGAAGCGCGGCTCGAGAAACTGGATTGGGAGTGTATCGTCTCCGGCAGAGACTTCGAGCAGATCGAAGCCCGCTGCTTCGGCGCGCTTGCCTGCCTCGACATACATAGTGATGACCGTCCGGATATCGAGGTCGTCCATCTCATAGCCGTACACCGAGCGCGTGGCGAACAAGGGGGACAGCCACTGACTCGGGCTGCGCCCGACCTCGCGGGACTCGAGACCGGGCGCGTTGCCGCCGCTGTACCACAGCTGAATCCCGGCAAGACTCTTGTGACGGTGGGCGATCTCGCACATGTAGCCGAGGTTGCGGACGTCGCCCTGGTCCCAGATGCGCGCCGAGGTATAGGGATACTCGTCGGACTCGGGGTGGATGGAGCAGAACTCGGTGAACACCACGCCCCAGCCGCCCTCGGCTTTCATCCCGCGCAGATGCGCCTGGGCGCCCGGCCGTTCGGCGCCGGGACCCGCGCAGTGCGAGGTCTGCCAGAAGCGATTGCGAGTCTGCTTGGGGCCTATCCTGACCGCGTCGAATAAGACATCGTGCTTGGGATCTCGAGCCATTTTTCCCCCTGCAGGCGCGCCCGTGCCAAGTTGTTGCCGGCCATGACTATACTGAGCGCCTTCGGATTGTGTTGAGCCTCGTTACGGGGAGCGAGCCGCAATGAGCTTTGCCGGAAAAGTGGTGCTGGTGACCGGTTCGACCAGCGGAATCGGCGAGGCCTGCGCGCGGCTCTTCGCCGAATCGGGCGCCGCCGTCATGGTGAGCGGTCGCAATGCAGCGCGCGGCCGGCAGGTCGTCGATGAGATCGGCGCCGCGGGCGGCACTGCCCGGTTTGAAGCGGCCGATCTGCGCGAGGACGGCGCGTGCGCGCGTCTGATCGATGACACGGTGGCTGCTCTGGGCGGACTCGACGTGCTCGTCAACAACGCCGGCATTCTGTACACGGCGAATGCGCTCGACACCACCGATGCACAGTGGCTCGACACCATGGCCGTCAATGTGAATGCGCTCTTCTATCTGAGCCGCGCGGCGGTCAAGCACATGAAAACGCGCGGCCGGGGCGTCATCGTCAACGTGGCCTCGGAATGGGGACTCAACGGCGAGCGCAATCACGTGGCCTACTGCGCCAGCAAAGGCGCGGTGGTGCAGATCACCCGCTGCATGGCGCTCGATCACGCCGCCGACAACATCCGCGTGAATGCAGTGTGTCCGGGGGAGATTCATACCCGCATGGTGGATGAGATCCTGGCGAGCCGCGGCGGCGACAGCGCCGCGAATCTGCGCGAGCTCGCGGCCGGCATCCCCATGCGCCGTCTGGCGCAGCCGATCGAAGTCGCGCGCTGCGTGCATTTCTTGGCATCCGACCAGGCGAGCTATGTCACCGGCACCAATCTAAGCGTCGATGGGGGCAACGACGCCACTGCCGGCCCCTACCCCTAGGCGATGCGCATCGCCGGCCGGGGCATGTCCGCGCTCGTAAGGTTTGGCGAGTACCATGTAGATGCCGCCTACCAGGATCACTGCGACGGTGGTGAGCAACATTCCAAAGACTACGTACCACGGATCGTCCGCGGCTTGCGGCCGCGGCCACAGGATGTTGACGATGGCGCTCACCCCGTAGGCGAGTGCCAGGACATTCACCAGTACGCCCCACGACCCGAGGGTGAACGGACCGGTCGGACGCCAGCCCTTGGCGCGCGCAATCAGCGCGGCGAGCACGATCATCTGGAACGCGATGTAGATGCCGACCGCCGCGAAGCTGATGATGGTCTGAATGGCATCCTGCAGCCACAGGGCCGAGAGCGCGATCAGCGCCGGAATCACGCCCATCGCGATGAGCGCATTCGAGGGCACGTGGTGGCCGGGAGACATGCGGCTCAGGAGCTTGCTGCCGAAAATCATCTGATCGCGCGCATAGGCGAAGGTGAGCCGGCTGGCGGCTGCCTGCAGGCTCAGCACGCAGGAGACGAACGACACCAGCACCACCAGGATGACCGCGCGAAAGCCGCCGACGCCCATGGCCGACTCGAGCAGGGTCACGATCGGGTCGGAGTCCTTGCCCGAGATCACCGCGCCGATGTCCGGAATCGCCAGTACGAACGCGAGGCACACCCAGATCGCCGCAGCCCCGCCAATGTAGATGGTCATGCGCATGGCCTTGGGGATCATGCGGCTGGGGTCGGGCGTCTCCTCGGCGACGTCGCCGCAGGCCTCGAAGCCGTAATAGCAGAACATCGCCGCGAGCGCGGAGGCGAGAAATGCCGGCCAGTAGCTGCCATCGGTGTGCACGAAGGAGGTGTTCAGAAGCACGCTGAGCGGCTGATGGCGCGCGAACAGCAACAGGTAACCACCCACCACGATCGCCCCCACCAGTTCACAGATGAAGCCGAACATCGCCACCCGCGCCAGCAGCCGAGTGCCCGACAGGTTCAAGAGCGTGCTCACGCCGATGAGGGCAATGGCGATGATCGCGGTCGCGCGCGGCGTCGCCTTCATCTCGAACAGCTGTGCGAGGAAGGGGGCAATCCCGGTGGCCGCCCCGGCGGCCGTACAGCAAAGCGCCCAGCCGTATATCCATCCCGCCATCCAAGCCCAGCGCTTGCCCATCAGCCGGCGCGCCCAGGGGTAAAGTCCCCCGGATATCGGGAATTGCGAGACGATCTCGCCGAAGATCAGGCATACCAGGAACTGGCCCAATCCCACGCCGATGTAAGTCCACCACATGGGCGGCCCGCCGGTGACGAAGGCGGCGGTAAAGATGGTGTATACGCCGACCACGGGCGAGAGGTAGGTGAATCCCAGAGAAAAGTTCTCCCACTTCGACATGGTGCGGTCGAAATGCGAGACGTAGCCTAAGGCGCGAAGTTGTTCTGCGTCTTGATCGATCGGCTTGCCGGAATCGACGCTCACGTAGGCTGTACCTCTTTAGGTCGCGGGCACCCCATGTTACTAAAATCGGGGGCCCCCCCGAAAGCTGATCGACCATCCGGCGTCGTTTGCGGCTCTTGCCGCTGCCGACTTAGAATTTGTATTGAAAATCCAAACCAATCGTGCGCGGCTGATTGGTCGAGACACGGGTGATGGCATAGGTCTGCCAGGCAAATACCGTATTGTTGATCGTGAGTTCCGCCACCTTGTTGGTGATATTGGTGCCGAAGAGGTACGCGCCCCAATGATCGCTGATCACGCCGGCACGCGCATCCACGAGGTTGTACGTGGGTAGGATCTGAGGATAGGCGGCCTGGTCGCGCGTATCTCCGACGGTGGAACTCGTGATGTTGACCATACCCCTCAACGCGTCGTTGATCGCGGTCGAGTAGTTCAGCGACACGGTCGCCGTGAACCGCGGTACGTTGAGAACGCGGGTCCCCGGAGTGATCCCTGAGGCCTCCGCGTTCGCATTGGGGTCGTTGATTTCTGCATTGTTGTAGGCGCCGGAAAGATCCAGCGTCAGTCCGTCCACGAGGAGGGCGGAGATCTCGAGCTCAGGTCCGAAGGAGCGAGCGTTGCCGGCGTTGGTATTGTAGGGATAGCCACAGGTGAGCGAGAGCACCTGCTGGATATTGTTCCACTTGATGTAGTAGAAATCTCCGTCGACTGTAATTCGCTTATCGTCGAATTTCGCCTTCTCTCCGACCTCGATGCTCCACACGTTATCGGGCGAGAAATTCGGTTGCGAAGTCACATGGACCGGGTCGGTCAGCTTGCCGCAGTTGTACTGTCCCGGATTGATCGCGAGCGCCTCCGGCGACGGCAGCGGTATGGGCAGATTGAAGCCGCCGGGCCGCGAGCCCTTGGCGACGGTGCCGTACACCGTCAGATCCGCCGAAGGCTCGTAGGAGAGATTGAGCTTGGGCAACACCGTACTGCCGCTCGCGCTCTGGAACAGAATCGTGTGGTCCTGGTTCCCGGACGCCGTTCCGAGCCCGGCCTGATCGGCATGGTTGTTGATGTCAAAATGAAAGTAGCGCAGTCCCGCGGTGAGCTTCAGGGCATCGGTGAATTTATAGCTGCTCTCGCCGAACACGGCACTTTGCCTCAATTCGTTCGGATTGTTGTCGTTGAACACCACGCCGTTCGGATTCGCGGCCTGCGGGCTCGAGTAGGGCGGCAGGGCCGGGTTGGGGTAGCGCAGCGGGTTGTTGACCGGACCCACTAAGTTCGGGGGGCAATAGCCGGCAGGGGAAGAGGTTGCGTAGCCGCAGGTGAGTGCGGTCGCGAATCCGGGTTCCTGGTTGTACGTGATGTAGCCCGAGTCGAGATGGGCGAAATACAAGCCGCCCACCCATTGCAATCGGCCGGTGGTGTTGGACGTGAGGCGCAGCTCCTCGGCGAATTGCGTGGTCGGGTCGTGGTCCTGGTAGAGATTCTGAATAAAATTCGGCACATACGCGCCATTGACCAGGTGCGTGAGGTCGTTGATGTTTTGCAGTGCTTCGGTCGAATCCGTCGATTGCTCGACGAAGCGCTTCCAATAGCTGGTTGCGGAGGTGAGGGTCGCGAAGCCGTACACGTACTCGACCTTCAAGCTAGCCATCTTGAATGAGTCGTAGTACGGCTCGGGCTGGTCATAAGGCTGATAGATCGCGAGGTAGTGCGACCCCGGCGGGTCTTGAAAGTTGTTGTAGCCGTCGGCGTCGATGCGTTGGTACATGAGGGTGGTCGTGATCGATAGCTCATCGACGGGCTTCACCAGCAATGAGGCTCGCGCCGAGGCGAATCGCTCGAGATTCACGCCCTTGATCACCTGTTGCACGGGCATGTCGAGCACATTGCCCCGAACACAGTCATAGGCGCACAAGGCAGGCGCGCCGGGACTGCCGGCCGGCTGGGTTGGCGCCGGAAACTCCCCGGGCGGAGCGACGATGCGATCGATCCAGCCGCTGATGTATTTGGCGGTGGTGACCGTGCGCAAAGCCGCGTACTCGCCGATCGGCAGATTCAGCATCAGGCTGCCGCCGCCGTTGGTGCTGCCGTGGGTTGTCTGCGAGATGGTCGTGTCGGTCGCCGCTTCGAATGCGCCAAGCTTGGGCTGGTTGGTAACGAGCTTGATCGTGCCGCCCATCGAGCCGGAGCCGTACAGCGTGCCCTGCGGCCCGCGCAACGTTTCGACGTGGTTCAGGTCGAACAAGTCGGGATCGATGACCGTGCGCCCATTCAGTGAGACCGCGTTCGCCGAGAGCGGGGTCTCGTCGAGATAGAAGCCGACGGTCGCCGCAGTGCCGCCGCCGGCCGACAGACCGCGCATCTCGTATTCGGTCTGGCCGGGACCCGCGGTACGCAGCGAAATACCCGGAACTTTACCGATCAAATCTTCAACGCTCGCAATGTTCTGCTCAGCCAGATCATTGGCGCTCAGCGCCGTGATGCTGATGGGGGTCGCCTGTACCGTCGATTCGCGCTTCTCGGCGGTCACCACGATCTCTTCCAGTTCGCCCTTGTTCTCGGGTGCCGCGCTCGAAGGAGGGCCCGCTGCGGCTGCCGCGGCAGGATCGGCGGCTGCCGGCTCGCAGAGAAGCGCCGCGCAGAGCAGTGCGGTGCCCAGGAACGCCATGAGGGTGGACGGATACGAGAATGCCGCCGCATTCGCGGCACACGACGTTCTTACCATCGCTGAAGTTCTCCCTGAAAAAAGCTCGAAACCGCGCGCGATGCACATGCTGCAAGTCCCGCTACCACGCATCCCCGCGTTCCCCGTCCGCGCCCGATGCCCATACGCTTGTGGGACCGGGAGCCAATTCGTAACATAGGCTTTACTCACACGCAAGTTTATTGCGCGCTAGGCACCTAACCAGGCTCGCGCACAAGGGCTCAATTGTTTTCGATTCAACCACCCGATTCGAGCGCACGCATGAGCGGCTTGCACGATCGCAGGGCGGTCGCGATATTTCGTGCACGGGAACCGGGCGCTTGAAGCACGACTCGCGGCGCCGCACGCTCGCCGCGCTGCTGTCGAGCACTCTGGGCGTCGGATTGACGTTCGGTTTTCAGCCGCCCTTGATCGCGCTCGTGCTCGAGCGGGCGGGCAGCTCGAGTCTCGCGATCGGTGCGGTGACCTCGGCGAGCCTCATCGCCATCATTTCATTCGGGCCGCTCTATCCCCGTGTCATCGCGCGCCTCGGCCTCCGGCGCAGCATCATTGCAGGTATCGGCTGCGGCGCGCTGATACTCACCTTGATGCCCCTCATGGCGGGCGTACCGATCTGGTTCGGCCTGCGATTTCTCACCGGCTGCACGCTTGGCCTGAGCTGGATCGCGAGCGAGATCTGGTTGAATACGGTGAGCGGCGCCGCTGCGCGCGGCATGGTGATGGGCGTTTACAGCACGGTGTTCTCGCTCGGCACCGTGGCGGGTCCGGTGCTTCTCGAATTCACCGGCACCAGCGGCTGGCTGCCCTTCGGCGTGGGCGCGGCAGCATTGATCGTGACCTTGTTGCCGCTCGCGGCGCTCGAGAACACTGCGAGCGCCCCGCAGGTTTTCATGCCGCTGCGCGAGCTCACCGGCGTGATCCGCGCCGCGCCGCTCGTCATGCTGGCCGCGTTGGTGGCGGGGTTGGTGGAGTCGGCGGACCTCACCTTGTTGCCGCTGTTCGGGCTGCGCGGCGGGTTCGGCGAGCGCGCCGCGCTGCTCTTGCTCGCGGTCTTCATGGCGGGCAATGTCGTGCTGCAGGTACCGATCGGTCTGCTGGCCGATCGGCTCGGCCGCCGCCGGCTGCTCGGGGTGTGTGCGCTCGCGAGCGGTCTCGGACCGCTGCTGCTGCAGCCTTTTTTCGCGACGCCGGTGCTGCTCTGGCCGTTGCTGTTCGTTTGGGGAGGAACGCTCTACGCCTTTTACAGCCTGGGAGTCGCCATGCTCGGGGCGAAATTCCCGCCCGCGCTGCTGCCGACTGCGAACACGGTATTCGTGATGGTGTACTGTCTGGGCGGCGTGATAGGGCCGAGTGCCGGAGGATTCGCCTTGGATCGGTGGCCGACCCACGGGCTGCCCGTGCTGCTGAGCGGCGCGGCGCTGCTCCTGTTGGGGGTCCTCGCGAGGCCGGCCAGGCGCGCCGAGCGGGAAGAAGCGTCTCCATGACGGAATCCAGCGAGTCCGCCGCGGGGTATTCGCTCAGCGCACCAGGATGACGGCACTCTTATGGCGTCTCGCGGCTCTGGCGAATTCGCGATCCGCGGTGATGAGCAGGAGAGACTCGGCACTAGCTGCAGCCAGATGCAGGGCGTCCAGGGTGTGCAAGGAACCTATCCCGGAGGCGATCAATTGGCGGGCCTTCAGGAAATGTTCAGTGGGCATCGATAGTCGGCGATAGAAGCCCTCGGCCACGTGGGTGCCGAAGAGGTCAAGGACCTGCTTGGCTTGACCTTCACTCAGCTCATCGAGGCGGCGCTTACGGGCTATCAAGGAGCAAAACTCCACCTCGGTGAGGATGCTGATGACCGGGGTCTCGATGTCCTGCAGGGCCGCTTCTGCGGCCCCGCTCAGCGGCTCTGGGCAGTAGTACGCGCCGAGAACGCTGGTGTCGATGTACGCGTCCTCACCGGACATTGCGCTCTTCGCGCACCAGTTGCGCGGCCGGCGTGCCGCCTCGGCTCAGGTCCTTGCGGAATTCGGCGAGCGACGGCAGCTGCTTTAGGGCCTGCGGCACCGCGACGAGCTTCGCCACCGGTTTACCTTGGCGAGTGATGATGATCTCCTCGCCGGCCTCGGCGCGGTCGATCAAGTCGGGCAACTCCTGGCGGGCTTGCTTGATGCCGATGTGCTTCACGGTCTACTCAAAAGTGTACACCGATAGTGTACACTGCATCGAGCAGATGTCAACGCGACCCGCCTGATTCCGCTATCCCACCGCCGTGCGCTTCCTCTTCTCCGGGTCATCGAACGGCAGCGTGTGCGCCACGGCCGGCGCCCGCACCTTTTTGCCGCGGACCTCGAGCTTGGTTCCATGCACGGCGACCGGTATGTCGAGGCGCGCAATCGCCATCGACTTGCCGGTCAAGCTCGATACCATCGCGCAGGTGACGACGCCCACCTTCTTGTCGCCGGCATAGATGGGATCGCCCATGTCGGCCGGCGCCTTGCCCTCGAGCAGCAGGCCGAAGATCTTGAAGCGCTCCTTGCCCTTGAGCCGCGCGTGCGCGTCGGCTCCGCGAAAATCGCTCTTCTCCGGACTCACCGTGAAATCGAGCCCGAGCTCCCACAGGCTGTCGCCCGGCGGATCGTGCTCGAAGGGATACATCTGGGACATGTCGTAAGGATAGAACAGCAGATAGCTCTCGACCCTGAGCCAATCGAGTGTCGTGAAGCAGGTCGGAATGATCCCCATGGGCTTGCCTTCGCTCAGGATGGTATCCCATAGGTGGCCGGCATCCTCCGCCTTGCAGAAGATCTCATAGCCGCGTTCGCCCGTGTAGCCGGTGCGCGATAGGGTGACGGGCCGGCCGAACAGCATCGCCGGCATGTGGTGAAAGTAGTTGAGGCCGCGAAGGCCCGCGACATGCTTCGACAAGAAGTCGACCGCGAGAGGTCCCTGCAGCGACAGATCGTGCAGATCGTCATCGAAGAGCAGGGCGGCGTTGCGCCCGGGGACATAGGCGGCGAGCGTCTCGTGACCTGCGCCGCTGCCGTGCACGACCATCCAGGAATTAGGACCCGTACGGTAAAGCACGCAGTCCTCGATGAAGTATCCCGCATCATTCAGCATGCACGCATAACGGCACTGTCCCGGGTTGATCTTGGTCACATCGCGCGTGGTGGCGTAGCTCAGGATGGCCGATGCGTGCGGACCCACCAGGTGCAGCTTCTTCAGGCCTGAGACGTCCATCAATCCGGCCTTGGTGCGGATCGCCGCATGGTCCTGCGCAACGTCCTTGGCGTAGGTCCACGCCGTGCCCATGCCGTTCCAATCCTCGAGCTTCGAGCCGAGCGCGCGGTGCCGATCCGCCAGAGCCGAGTGACGCCAACTGAGTGCCATGCCTATTTCTCCAGAGAGTTATCGAAAGTGGCCCGCCGCGGGCGGGCGCTAATCGGGTCCGGCGCCGGGCGTGGTAGGCGAGCCGTCGTCGTAGGGCGCCAACCAGGCGACCACCGCATCGCGATAGCGGCTCAACCCCTTGTAGTCGACGAGCGCCGGATGCAGCGTCTTGAGCGCGCGGTGCACCCTGCGCGCCCATTTGGGAATCGTGGCGAGCTCGCGCACACTGAGGAGATAGCAGCGGATGCCGAACAGGATGGCGTTGCTGCGCGGCAGCCGCCACAGTCCCTGCAGCTCGACCCGCAGGTGCACGAGATCGCCCGCATTTTGAGCGGTCACCGCCGCGCGGTCCGGACCCCACTTCGGATAATTCTCCGGAGAGGTGTCGAGCCGCGGGTGCACCGTCATGGTCCAATTGAGCCGCCGCACGGGCTGGCCCAGGCGCAGATTCAGAAGGTACTTGAGTGCGCGGTCGAACACGCCGAGCTCATGCGCCAGGGGTACCGGACCGTGCCACTCCTTGAAAGTCATGCCCACATCGAAATCGAGCGACCAGTCGGCCTGAGTGGTCACCATGCCCGCTTCGGCCCACAGATCGCCCTCGCGCTGGTCCATCACCACGAAGTCGCCCTGCGCCTGACGCGTGATGAAATCGAGCGGCTCGCGCGGCAGACTTGCCGGGTCGCCGAAGAGGAAGGACTGGTCGATGTTCAAGGGTCGATTGATCCAGCGCCAGCGATTGCCCTGCTTGGCGAGCGAGAAATGCTCCGGATAATCGCGTGCCAGCGATTCCATGATGAGCTCGAGACAATCCCATTGTGAGCTCATCATGTGCGCCAGCGCCTGATAGCGCAGCGGCTCGGCGGCGAGCACCAGCGCGCGCTCACGGCACTCCGCCACGTAATGCTCGTCGACGTCGAACGCGAATTCGAGCACCGAGCCATGCGGCCCGGACGTATGCGGCTCGATGTTCACCGAATACATGTATTCATCTTCAGCGAAGGGCAGCGGGAAGCGCCGAATCGCCTGCGCGCTGTTGCGGAAGGTGAAGTCGTCGCGGAACGTCTCGTCGGGTTTGAAGGCAGCGCTCATGGTCTCATTCTCTCAATTGCGGCGGACTATAAATCGAGCACCAGGCTCTTGCATCGCGCCCGCGACACGCACGGCATGATGAACTTGCTCCTGTCGGCCTCCGACAGGAAGTGGTCGTTGTGCACGATCTCGCCGTCGAGCTCGAGCACACGCGTCTGGCAAAAGCCGCACACGCCGCCGCGGCAGAGGTACGGCACCTCGACGCCGGCCGCTTCGATGCTTTCCATGAGGCTCTGATCGGGCGGCACATGCACGTGCAGTTTCGAGCGGGCGAGGAACACGTCGAACGCGTCCCCGACTGGGGGCGCGCTGAATTGCTCCCAGTGAATATGGCTGTCGGGCCAGCCCCAAGCGTGCGCCGTCGCCGTCAGGCGATTGATCATTCCGGCCGGCCCGCACACATAGACATGTGTGCCGAGCGGCTGACCCGAGAGCAGCCGATCGAAGTCGATCGCCTCGCCCTCGCTGTCGTAGTACACATGCACGCGCTCGCCCTCGCGCTCGCGCAGCCGCGGCAGGAATGCCGCGTGCTCCGGGGAGCGCACACAATAGTGCAGCTCGTAGGGCACGCGGCCGCGATGCAGATCCTCGAGCTGCGCCATGAACGGCGTGATGCCGATGCCGCCCGCGATGAGCACGTGCTTGCGCGCGATCTTGTCGAGCGCGAACAGGTTCACCGGGTGCGCGATCTCGAGGCGCGTGCCCACCGTGACCTGGTCGTGCATGAAGTGCGAGCCGCCCCGGGACTCCTCCATTCGCCGTACGCCGATCTGGTAGGCATCGAGCTCGTGCGGCGAGCTCAGCAGGGAGTAGGGGTTGCGATGCACGCGTGCGCCGCCGCGCATGACGACGACGATGTGCGAGCCGCCCGAGAAAGCCGGCATGCTGCCGCCCCCGGCCGGTGCGAGGGTGAAATGCTTGATCAGCGGTGTCAGCCGCTCGATGGCGCTCACCTCGACGGCAAGGGTCTGCTCCTCGCTCACGGGGCCACCTCGCTCACACGAATACCTCCTTGATGGGCGGCAGTGCGCCCGGCGCTTCGGCATCCACCATCACGCCCATGTAGGCCGCGAGGCGGCGCGAATAGTGATCGCGCACCAGCAGCCAGCGCTCGCAGCCCAGACAGCGGACGATATTAGTGCGCACGTTCTCGGTGGTGGCGCGGCAGTGAATGCAGTACACCCGCCGCGCTTGCGTCCCCAGCTCTTCGGCGCGGATCTCATCCTTGTTCAAGTTGAACTCGAGCGCGATTTTCATCGCGAGCCCGATGAAGCTTTCGGGGCCCGCCACGTACAGCCTCGTGCCCATGAGCGAGTCCACGAGCACCGACTTGAATTCGCCGAGGAGCGATGGAACGTCGGGGAATGCGCGCATCTCCTGCAAGGGCAGGCGCTCGATCTCGCGCCGCGCCTCGGCGGCGCTCGCATCGCCCACGGCGGGTGCGGGGAGCAGGAGCACGCGGGTACGGGCGAGTCCCTCGAGCGCCGATTCCTGCATCTCGCGCAGCACCCGCAGCAGCGCCACTTCGCCCACACCCAGGCCGAGCATGAGGTGGTAGCGCCCGCGCGGGTCGGCGCGCAGGGGCGCATACACGGGCTTGCTCTTGATGCCGGTAACCAGCATGTCAATAGACCGCCAGGTGATGCGTGATGGCGAGAACCGCAATGCCGAGCGCCAGCACGGCGTACGGCCACAGGCCCGCCCGCTTCGCAAGCCGCTCGCCGTCGACCATGTCCAGGTCCTGGGCCATCTGCTCCGGAAATGCACCCTTGTCCTGGATGTAATGGCGGTAGATGAAGACCGGAATGATCAGTGCGGCGAAGATGAGCCCAGTCTTGAGCGTTCCGGCGCCATACACGTCGGCCCCGAATCCCATGAAGGCCAGGTTGACGAAAGACAGCACGGCGCCCGCCGCAAGGATCCAGCTCGGCGCGCGCCAGGGCCGCTCTTGCCGCGGGCGATCCATGCGGTGGATCCATCCCGCATTCAAGGTCAAGAAGCTATATATGAGATAGCCGACATTCGCCGCACCGATGATGAATACCGTATCGGACAGGAGCAACAGCAGCAGATTGAATCCGAGATTGGTGAGCATGGCATGGGTCGGCGCGCCATGCGCATTCACCTTGGTGAGATACTTCGGGAGCCAGCCGTCGAGCGCGGCCTGGTAAAGGGTGCGCGAGGAACCGGCCATGGAGGTCATGAGGGAAAGCACGAGCGCGAGAATCAGCATGATCACCACGATCGCACCGACGAATTGGCCCGCGTGCACCATTCGCGCCATGACGGCAGCGACGCCGGTGCCGTCGTAGATGTCGGGCGCGAGCATGCCGCTGTACTCGGCTGGCTTGATCATCTGGCCGGCCGCGTCGATGACCGCCGGGTGCACGAGGGTACCGAGGCCGAGGTAGCCCTGGAATGCGAACGGCACCAGCGAGTACACGACCACGCAGAGCAGGCCCGAGTAAAAAATTGCCTTGAAAGTGTCGGTCTTCGGGTTCTTGAATTCGCCCGTGTAGCAGACCGCCGTCTCGAAGCCGTACGTGGACCAGGCCGCGAGGAACATGCCTGCGGCAAACAGCGTGATTCCGGCCATGTTCCAGGAGCCCATGGTCACGAGCCCTGCCGCATCGTGGGCGAGGGGTGCCAGCGGGAAGAGGTTCGCTTTGACGATGTCGCCCGTGAGAATGGGGACGAGCCCTATCAAGAGCAGCGGGATCATGGCGGAGATCCCCAGGATCTTGGTGGTATTCGCCGAGCGCAGAATACCGCCGTCCTGGATGAATTTGACGGCGAGCAAGATCACGGCGCCCAGCATGAAGGTGGCGTTGATGCGCAAAGTGAGGCCGGTCTTGAGCGCCCCCAGATCGAGCAGGGTGATGTGCCAGGTGTTGACGAGCGAGTCGGGCGCGAACAGGCCGCTCAAGACGTACCCCGCCGCGAGGGTGGACCCCGTCGCCTGCACCGGCGACCAGGCGAACCAGTTGCACCAGACCGAAATCGGGGCGATCAGCTTGCCGTAGCGAACCCAGCCGATGGCGCCGTAAATCGAGGTACCCCCCGCCTTATCGGGAAACAGGCCCGCGATCTCGGCGTAAGTGAACGATTGCACGAAGCCCATGGCGATCGAGGCGATCCAGATGACCCAGGAGAGCTTGCCGACGGTTGCTGCAACCCCGCCGATCGAGAAGAGTACCAGCGGCGGAACGCCGCTCGCGACCCAGAAGGCGCCCGTCCAGTCGATGCCGCGCTCGAGTCCCGCGCTCTTGGGTACCGCCAGCGCCGCGCTTTCCACGCTCGCGGAGCTCACAGGGCGCCCGCGCTAAAAATTCCGTCGCAGCTCTTCGGCGATTTCAAAGATGTCTCCCACGATTCCATATTTTGCGACCCCGAATATCGATGCTCCCGCATCGCTGTTCACCGCGACGATGGTGGCGACGTGCTTCATCCCGGCGAGGTGCTGGATGGCGCCGGAGACGCCCATGGCAATGTACAGCTTACAGGCGCCCGCGGTCTTGCCGGACTGGCCGACCTGGCGGCTCTTCGGAAGCCAGCCGGCATCTGCGATCGGCCGGGAGCATCCGAGGGTTGCGCCCACGACATCCGCCAGCTCCTTGAACTGCGCGACGTTCGATTCCTCGCCGATGCCGCGGCCGATGGTCAAGATGAACTCGGCTTGGGTCATGTCGACGTCGTCGCCGCCCGCGAGCTCGATGAAGCCGCGGCCGACCGAGCGGCTCGATAAGGGCGGCGGGGCAATCTCGGTGATGCGTGGCGAGCCGGCTTGCTCGGGCGGCTTGAACACATTCGCGCGCAGGGCGAGCAGCACCGTGCTGTGGCCGGGGAAGTCGACCTCCACGTTCACCTTCTGGCCATATCCGCCCCGGGTCGCGATGAGCTCGCCCTCGAT
>Ga0302325_10002414_pt1 | contig 45437 bp, 46 predicted proteins | sample Palsa_T0_2_FD_201948 | JGI IMG/M metagenome (GOLD analysis project Ga0302325, IMG submission 201948) | Peat permafrost microbial communities from Stordalen Mire near Abisko, Sweden - Palsa_T0_2 | ecosystem: Environmental > Terrestrial > Soil > Palsa > Peat permafrost | place: Sweden: Abisko...
AGCTTTGGCACGGAGGCTTTTGACGATGACAGTGATGTCGAAGCCGCGTATGTCGCTGAGGGCAATATCGTCGTTGTATGAAATTCCCGGTCGATGCGCCACGCAGCCGCGTCGTTCGAGCCCTTGAGGTGTTGGGCTTTCAAATCGTGCGTGAACGTGAACACATCTCGATGCGACGGACAAATGCCGACGGCACCATAACCCCGCTCACTTTACCCAATCACGCCAGCCTAAAGAGCTCGACCCTTCGAGCTATCTGCACGCAGGCGCAAATACCACGGGACGAGTTCTTGCGCGCTTATGAGCGCAGCTGAGCCTGGAGCGTATCGAGTTCCGTGTTGATTCGGGATACGGGGCGGGCATCATTGTATGCCAAGCCTGGCGATGCAGCCGATCCGAAAGATTCCTTCCAGCGCTCGAGCGCCGGCGCGGGATCGTTGAAGTGCCCAGAAATTTATAAAAACTTAGCTTTGACTGCGGCCGATACGAGCGCGAACAGAGGAAGGTGACAGAAGGGGCAGCGTGATCTGCCTTGGGGACTTGGAACGACGCACCGCCCCTCGCGAAGGGCTTTCCGTGGTGGTCGATCGCTCGATTAGATCCGCGATCGCTTCGGCTGAAATGAACCGGCGACTTCCAATTACTACGCTCGCAAGGCGCCCCGTGCGTAGAAGCTGGTAGATCATATTGCGAGAGATGCCGCCCAAGAGCCTGCGGGATTCCTGAATGGAGTAGAGCGTTCGGTCTTGCATCGATGATCACTCGTGTTTTGCTTGGGGTAAGTGGTTTTAAGAGATCGGCGCGATTTCACGGCGTGTCCGGTGCAGATTTACTTCGATTTGGCCTGCGAGAGCTTCCGGTCGAGTTCGAGCGCGCGCTCCCGAAAGATCGCGATCGCCTGCTCGCTCGTGATTTCCCCGCGTGCGACCTGGGCATGTACTGCCTCGGCCTCTGGCGTCGGCACATACCCTTCATGCATCCAGCTAGCGATGATGTTTCGGGTATCGCGAGCCTTCTCGGCCCGGGTTCGGGTGTCTTTGGGAGTTCGCGCCATGATTACGATACTCCACGTTGCCCGATACGGGCGCGGACAGAGGAGGGTAACCGGAGAGGCAGCGTGATCTGCTCGGCGCGGCGGACCGTCGAGTCGCGCTTAGCGAAGGACTGACCGTGGTAGTCGATCGCTCGATCAGATCCGCGATCGCTTCGGCAGAAATTAACCGGCGAGTTCCAATGACCACGCTCGCGAGGCGTCCCGTGCGTAGAAGCTGGTAAATCATGTTGCGAGAGATGCCGCCCAAGAGCTTGCGTGATTCCTGAATGGAGTAGAGCGTTCGGTCTTGCATAGATCCCTCGTGTGTTGCGCGGGGCAAGTGGTCGAAGGGGGGGCAGGGCGAGTCAGCTGCGTGTCAGCGGAAGACTCGACCACCAATACATTGTCGCGCACATTTCGAAATCCGCGCAAGGGAGTTTCATTGAAAATATAGCGAAGCAAGCCGTCGCTAGAAAGTTCGGCTGCCGAACTTTTCTGTAGTACCCGCCGACTCCGAAGCATTCTTAAAAACCCAGAGTCGCGACCAGTTCCGGCCGTCGAACTCACGAAGTAAGGTCTTGTTTGTCGTCGCTGGGTAAGGCGATCTGACCGGTGCGCACGTGGGGCCCTGCGAGTGAGGACGGTTCGCATCGGTTGAAAAATGTTCGGCTGCCGAACATTTCTGTAGTACCCGTCGACCCGGATCATTTCTTCAAACCCAAGCTCGCGGCCCAGTTCGGCCGCCGAACTCTCGAAGTAAGGTCTTCTTTGTCGTGGCTAGGTAAAGCGATCTACCCGGCGCGCGTCGGGGGCCCAGCGAGTGAGGACGGTTCGCATCGTTTGAAAAAGTTCGGCTGCCGAACTTTTTTTCGTCGCGTGCAGAATGCTGGCTTTTTGAGTTGTTGGAGTGTTGAGGGCAGGATAGGCTAGCGCCAGCAATATGCAGCATGTGTGATTTGCCAGCAATCTGCTACAGCACTTCAGGGACGTCAGAATGGCCGCTTCCGCGCGTGTCTTCGACTCACTACCCAACAAACAACACGAGCGTCTCACTCAGTTGGCGGACGCGAAGGGTCTGTCAATCTCGGGGGTGTTTACGGATTCGAGCAAATTGGTGCGGTTTTTTGTGGATAAGTTCGAACCTAGTCACCCGCCAGCGACGGTCGCTTGATGTATAGCGGACGGCATGAGGCGGGAGAAGTATCGGTCCAGGGGAAACCGATAGACACCGTGAAAGTTGATGTGCCGAAATCCGACGGGCGCGATGTGCGCGAGAATTGTCTCGGGCGGGACATCGCGGCCAGCAACGCGACGGCGTTCCAGGACTTCGTGTAATTTCCACGTATTGTAAGCAATCACGGCGTTGGTCAGTAGCGTGAGCGCACCGGAAATCAGAATCTTTTCATCGCGCCGTCGGCCCCGATCAGAGCGGATTGGGCCGGCGTGAATGACTCGCTCGAGTTGATGCACCGACTCCTAGCGGTCCAGCAGCCGATTGATGCTGCGCCGAAAGGTCTCGTGGGCGGCATAATCGCAAAGATACACAGTGCCCCATAACTGACCGAACTGAGTGCCGGCCTGATGCAGCCGCGACTGGCGGGCGGCGGAGCCGAGGCGCTCCAACAGGTAAGTCGCGGAGCCGTACCCATCGTTAATGGATGCCGCCACGCGCAACAGTTCGTCGAGTTCCGCGTGGATGAGGTCCAGATCGATGTCCCGGCGCAAGACCGGTTCGAGTCCCGGCACCTCTGGCCAGCCGCGCGGCAGGTGCAGCCATTGATGGCGCATGTCATGTTGCCGTGGACACAGGTCAAATCCCAGCAGCTTGCAGATACCGAGACCCAGATGCGTATGGCCATGGGTATCAACGGCAAGCCAACTGATAGGGGTGCTGCGCTGGCGCACGACCCCCTCGATCGCCGCACCGACTTGCCGATGCAGTAACGGCAGGGGCTGATCATAAAGTATGCCCCATTGATCGAGGATGGTCTGGTACACGCCCATGCCGTGAACCCGGCGCTTGGGGTCAACTCGCGCATCGTACAGGTGTTTGCTGGCATCGAGACTCATCAGATCCGATGAGGCCTCGTAGCCTGTGCCCAGTGATTGACGATGCTGTGGCTGCGTGCGAAGTGAAGTAGCGCGTCGTTTGCCTCCCGCATGGCTGGCTCAGCCTCGAACAGACGCATGTAACGGCGGACCGCGCTCTCCTGGACGCCACGAATCATACCGGCGATGCCGCGAGATTCCAGATCCGTGCCGGCACCGAGGAGCGCGCCGTACACGCCGAGCAATTCCTCTGCCTGCTTGGGCTCCCGACCCAAGAGCCGCCAGCTGAAGTGCACTCGCGCATCGAGCTCAAGCAGCAAGGTCGGCAATTGCACACGGCCGATCTCGCGGTAGAGGGTGGCTTGCGCAAGGTCGACACCCTCGGGCTGCTCCTCGGCCTCATCGCGACGGAAATACAGATCCTTGCGACCAATCCATACCTCACCCGCCACGACGGCGTCTTGCAGGCGCGCGAGAGATGCCCGCAGCGCCGCCTGGGCACGGTCGGAATATTGCTCGGGCCGTTGCGGTAGACTCTTCTCGAGCTGATAAGGACCTCGGCGGGCCTGCCAAACCGTTTGCGGCATGAGGTGGTGGGCGGGATCGGAGAACTCCTCGCCATAGGGCGAGTACAGGGAGCCGTTACGCAGTCCTTGCCGGACCGCGCTAATCGTGGCAGCCTCGAAAGCGCGCAACGCGCGCCTGGCGTCGAAATTCTCTACCAGGGCCTTCCAGCGTCGCATCCACGGCGGGGCTGTCGGGACCCAGAATGAATCCACCCTGTCTTTGTAGGCCTCCTTGAGCCAGGCGAGACCTTCGTAGCCCGGACCCACGCCGCGGATATCGAGCTTGACCAGCAGTTCGAGCAAGGGTCGGATGCGCCGGGCATTGCGGCTCAGCACTTCGCGCACGTCGGCGGCCCGGCTCGGTGCCGGACTGCTCGGGTCAGGGAGCAATAGAGCAATAGCCTCAACACGAAATGCAGTGTCGGTGAGCGTCGAATCGGTGACCAACCGACGCAGTTCCACCAAGACCTCACCGCTCCTTCGGACTCGTTGCGGGGTGATTCTCTCAGCCGCTATCTTGTAGCCCCAGGTCCAGATGGCGACGATGCGCATTTCCAGCAGCCGCAGCATGTCGTCCGCAAGGGTGGCCAGCGTGACTGTGGCAAAGCACATGGCTTCGAGCTCTTGGCGAAACAGTGGTAGTTGTGAAACGTCTTCGGCGCGACGCCGGCGCATCCGACGTGCGTATACGCGCTGGCGCTCCTTGGGGATCGGAAGCCGGTTGCTATGGCCGAGCAGTCGTTCCAGCCATTCGTACTTTTCAAATAGCTCTCGTAGAGTTTTGAGGGATCGTCGCCGTGGCGGCCGTCGTAGCCACTCCAGATGAGTCATGGCGCGCCCTGGACGGTGTTCCAGCAACAGCGCAAGGCAACCGCTCACTGATGAATCGGGTCTATGCTGCCGAAGCTGCTCGTGATCCTGGATCAAGATCGCGTGAACGACGGCGCGTACAAGATCCGCAATCACGCGATTGCCGGGTATCTCCACGCAAATCCGATACAGCCACTCCCTCGCGATCTGCTCAAGCCTCGTCCTCGACAAAGTTCCTTGAGTGCGTTCGCCGAGGTATACCGACAAGCGCCTCTTAACGCTCTCGTCATACTTGCGCAGTTCGAGGAACTCAATGGCCCATCGTTGATGCACGTATAGCGTCTGGCTGCGCCGGTACAGCGACCGCAATGTCGCCAAGTCCGGTGCCTTCTGGACGAACTGGCGACCCAGATGACGCAGCAAAATGGTGGGCACGTACTCCAGCGAGCGAAGCGTCGTCCCGGTCATGGCGATAAATCCCAATTGCAATGCGGCGCCGATCCAATGGCGCGATCTGAAAGCTTTGCGCATACTGCGCCGGTCTCGAACGTCGAAGGTAAACCACTGTCGCAGCTCGAATTCGCCGAAGCCTTTTGGAAAATTATGCCGGCCAATATAAGCCGATTGAAATGGACGCATTGCAGGGGGTCCCCAGGAGTAGGACCCCAAGCATAGGAAGCTAACCGGAACAGCGCTTGCCCCGAAACTTATCCACAGGAAACCGCACTGATTTGCACGAATCCGTAGACACCCCCGGTATGTACGTGGTGTTTCCGGTGCCGCGGGACATGCAGGCGCTCGTCTACGGCCGTCACTGGATGCCCGACGGCGTTCCATTCTTGAAAGAACTCGCCGCGCTCGCCGGCGATCGCGTGTGCGTGCGCGCCGATCGCCTCGAGATCAACGGTCGCTACGTGGGGCCCGTCTACGAGCGAGACAGCCAAGGACGGCCACTCCCCCAAAACCTCGGTTGCTTCGAGGTCCGGGAGGGGATGTTTTTTGCGGCGAGCGCCCACCTCGAGAAGAGCTTCGACAGCCGTTATTTCGGACCCTTACCGCTTACTCAATTGCTCGGCGAGGCGCGACCCGTATGGACCTTCTGAGCCTGGCGTTCCTGTGCGGACCGATGGTCGACCCGGCGGTGACCTTGCGCATCATTAGCGTCGAGAGCGGCGGCGATCCCTATGTGATCCACGATGACAGCGCTGGGATGGTGTATCGCTCGCCAGATCTTTTAGGCGCAGCGGCGATCGCCCGGTCACTCCTCCAGATTCGGCATCGAATCGATATCGGCCTCATGCAGATCAACTACGAGGTGTGGCTCAAGCCCACGCGATTCGCGCTCGCGCGGGCGCTCGAGCCGTGCACGAACATTCGTCTCGGCACGATCATCTTAAGTGCCAACTACGCCCACGCGCTGTCGCATTCGCGCGGCTCGCAGGACGCCCTCAATCGTGCCTTGAGCACCTACAACAGCGGCAGCGATTTCGCATCATTGGGCTATGCCGAGCGCGTGCTCGCCGGCCGCGTCCCGAAGCGATTTGCAGCGCGCCTTGCTCCTTGAGGAAGCTCTCCCTTTGGACGCGCTCTTAGCATCCTGTGAAGTCCTCGCCCCGAGAATCGGACCACGCTGTGCCAGCGCCCGATGCGCTTGCGCATCGGGTCCGGCGGTGTACCCGCCGGAGCACGTGGCGCGCGCGCTGCGGCCGGAGGGCGATCGGCGCGAGAGAGTTGTCAGTTTTCCGAAATGACGAGACTGGCCCAAGAATGAAACCGCCGCAAAACAGTCAGTTGCAACCAAGAGCTGGTGCCGAGATCGCGCGACTGAGACGAACATGTTCCAAGATCTCGATACCAAACGGTAGGAATCGAAAATGGTAAACGAACCTACGCCTGAGTATGGGGACGTGAGTGAAGAGGACTGGGAGATCGCGAGGCGATGGCTGCCTTTGTTGCGAGAGCTTGCCCACAAGCAAGATCGAACTCGCGCCGAAGTTGCCGCGGCGGCAGCCGAGATGGGTCGAAGCGCCGCGCAGGCTTACCGGCTACTACGACGCTATGAGGCGGACCCTAAGCTGACCAGTCTGCTGCCTCGGCAGACGGGGCCAGCCCGAGGTTATTCGAAGCTCTCACCCAGCCTCGACCGGTTAATTGAAGAGGCGATAGAAGTCGTCTACCTGACTCGGCAACGCATTCGACTCAGCGACCTCGTGATGGAGATCAGGCGCCGCTGTCATGAACGTGGGATTCGGAAACCAAGCCGCAAAGCGATCACCGCCCGAGTGCGCGCACGACCCAAGATTGAAATCGCCGCGCGGCGTGACGGTAGTCGGGCGGCTCGCCATCGGTTCGCAGCAGCCATTGGTTCTCTCACGGTCGATCGGCCTCTCGGATTGGTGCAAATCGATCACACTTTGGTCGATGTCATCGTCGTTGACTCCGTCGCCCGGAGCCCCATCCAACGGCCTTGGTTGACGCTCGCGATCGACGTGTGCACTCGCTGCGTCGCTGGTTTTCATCTTTCGCTGGAGCCGCCGTCCGCAACTAGCGTGGCGCTTTGCATATCTCACGCTGTCCTCTCGAAAGAATCCTGGCTTGCAGCGCAAAACATTGTTCACACCTGGCCCGTGCACGGGCTGTTCCGACGCCTTCATCTCGACAATGCCAAGGAGTTTAGGTCCGAAGCGCTGCGCCGCGGGTGCGAGCAACATGGGATTGAGATTGTGTACCGGCCCGTTCGCACTCCTCACTACGGCGGCCACATAGAGCGGCTGATAGGCACCATGATGGGGAAGGTCCATCTATTACCAGGGACAACGTACTCGAACATCACAGAGAAAGGGGACCTCGATCCAGAAAAATCTGCCGCGATGACTTTGGACGAGGTTGAGCGTTGGCTGGGCGAGGCAATTACCGGCGTGTACCATCAGGTCGAGCACGGAGGCTTGGGTCCGCCGCCCTTGACGGCCTGGAGTCGTCTCGCGGCAGAGGCGCCCGCGGCGGCGGAGGTCACAGACCCCAAGCGTTTTCTAATAGACTTTCTGCCGCTCGAGCGGCGCTTAATCCGGCGTGAAGGCGTGTCGCTTCACTCGATTCACTATTGGTCCGATGTGCTCACACGGTGGATCGGCGAGAAAGAGCGACTGATCGTCCGCTGCGACCCGCGGGACCTAAGTCGAGTCTATCTTCGAGCCCCCAATGGCGAGTATCTCGAACTCTCTTATCGAGATGTCCGGCGCCCACCTGTCAGCCTTTGGGAACATCGGCTCGCCACCCGAAAACTCCGCGAGGAAGGTCGGGCCCAGGTCGATGAAAACGCCATCTTCCAAGCCATCGACAGGATGCGCCGCATTGCCGAGGAAGCTCTACATACGACAAAGGCGGTCCGCCGGCAGCACGAGCGGCGAATGCGGTGATTCGGGGAGGATTGGTCGAGGACCAGAACGAGCCGCCCTCGGTTGGTTTCGATAGCGCGGCAACGGGTACCGGCAGTGACCGCCAACCGTGGGAAAACATGCTGCCAGTTGAGGAATGGGAATGACCGAAGAATTCGCGCACTTGCAGGCCTCGACAAGACGATATCTTGCGGCGAGCGACGACGCGCGCATTCGGCGCATCCGTACCGACCGCTGGATCACCTACGAACGAGCCGAAGCGGCTCTTGGCGCTCTGCACGACGTTTTGCAATTCCCGAAACGCACCCGAATGCCCAACTTGGCCTTGGTTGGTCCCACCAATAATGGGAAGACGATGATCATCGAGAAGTTTCGGCGAGCCCATCCCGTCGTCGAAGCGAACCGGACACCGGAAGGCAATGCGATCGTTCCAGTCATCAAAATCCAAATGTCCGCCGGACCTGACGAACGCCGCTTCTTTGGCGCGATCCTCGATGCGGTAAATTTCCCCTACCTGCCCACCGAAAGCATCGCCAAGCGACAGGACTCTGCCGTACGGCTGATGCGAAATAGCAGGGTGGACCTGCTCATCATCGATGAGGTGCACAACCTATTGTCTGGGTCGCGGCCGCAGCAACGTCGGCTATTGAACCTGCTGCGATGGCTTGGCAATGAACTGCAAATCCCCTTGGTGGCCGTCGGCACCCACGATGCCCTCCACGCCATCCAAAGCGATGACCAGCTGGCCAATCGATTCACTCCGGTCGGCCTGCCGCCCTGGCGCGACGGAGACATCTTCCGCAAGCTCCTATCCACGCTTGAGGCCGTGCTTCCCTTGAAGCGCCCTTCGCACCTGGCGCGGTCAGATCTCGCCGTCAGAATTCTGGCCGACTCCGAGGGTATCTTGGGGGAGATTATCTCCCTGGTCACCATGGCTGCGGTCGGGGCGATCCAGAGCGGCGAGGAGTGCATCTCGACTTCGCTCCTAGAGCGGTGCGGGTTTGTTGCCCCATCGAGGCGCCGTCGTGTCGCCAGCTAGTGTCCCAAAACAGCGAAGGGCCATCGCGCATTCCAAAGGGGTTGGGCTGCGCCTATTGCCCTCTTTTGTGGAGCCCGAAAAGGATGAGGCATTACTATCCTGGACGTTCCGACTTGCGTCAAATCTCAGCGTCTCGATGAGCGTATTTGCGCATCGGATACTGGGCATCGAATCAACCCTTGCTGGATCGGATTGGTGGGCGTATCCGTCACCGTGGGTTCTTGCGCGACTGGCCGTGAAAACGGAGCTCCCGCCGGCGCAGTTGAAGCACATGACGTTTGCAGACTGGGCGCCAAAATGTCGGGATGACGATGCGCGCGAGCGCTTCAGTGGCATTCGCCTGCAGACCCACCATCCGGCGCGGCGGCGAGATACTCGCCTCGCGGTCTGCCTGCAGTGCCTGGACGATTCTCGGGCGCCGTATTTGCCACTATCGTGGATGCTGGGATGGCTTGCGGTCTGTCCGCTTCATCGAACAGTTTTGATGGTCCGATGTCCCCAGTGCAAGCAGCGGCTTCGGCTCCCTTCGTTTAGTCATTCTTCGGTGTTCAATCCCGCCATCTGCACTCGCTGTCAAAATCGACTCGTGGCATCGCCTGTGCCGGCGCATCAAGAATGCATTGAATTGCAGACCAGTCTCCTACGAGGAAAACGATCTGGTCTCACGGTGCTGGCGGGGATCGGCGAGCTCACCTGGCCACAAACCGTGACGCTGTTGGATCTCCTGGTCAACCTCTTCTGGGCGGGGACTTCCTTCGACGAACGATGGCGATTTGCAGCGGAATTTTCTGCTGATTTTCCACTCATTGAAGGCGCCGAAATGAGCCCGTACCACGCGCGATACGGGGGTATGTGCATGCTTGCGTGGCTGCTCGGTGCTTGGAGCGGGGGAAAACGAGGTGCAAAAGTCGCCCGCCAATTGCTGTCTCGCTGGCTCGCCGGCGGTCAACCTCAAGCATCTCGATTTTCCGGCATGAACGCATCCCACAAGGACACGGCGGTCAGCACGATTTGGGATGCGCCAGAGACCAACCTCAGAGCAATTCTGGTCGCCGCCTGTGGCGGCGACGCTCGCTCTTTTTTCTTTACTCGATCGACCTCTTCAATCCATGAGTAGGAGAACTGATGAATGTACGCAGTACCGTTATCTCGGAACCAGTCGCAGCATCTGGGTGCCGTTCTCGCTATCTGGGGAAAACGACAGAAGAGAAAGAGTTCGGTTGACTGTGAGGCCCGAAACAGTCAGGCAAGATAAAAGGGTGTGTATTTGTGACGCGTAAGTCGCTCTTTTCATTGATGCATTGGATGTACACGCTAGTGACGAGTGTCCAGCGCAGCGTGGATCTTCTTGGTATCCCAAGAGTTTTTTTGTAGTGGCCGCGTCAAGTGACTAAAACTCCCGGAACCTTTTCGCGCGCGGCCCAAAATCGCGATCTTCGCGACGCGCCTGCCTTGACGTTGATGGATTCCCCGACGTTCCGAGTTCGCATGGGAGGAAGAGCGCCCTCGCGGACCGCCGAGGCGAGTAGCTTCATCGGGCGCATCAAATCGTTGGTCACAAAACATGCTGTCGGTGGCGGAGGACTCTACCGCGGGCGCTTGAGTCAATTCGGCCGCGGCGGCTCTGCCGCCGCCGCGATTCGCGTACGAGCGTCGCCGCAGCGAGTGACAGTAAAGGCGCGGGTCGTCCGGCAGGGGCGCTACGCAAGACCCGGTGGCGCCGGGAGCGCCCTCCATGAGCACATCGCTTATCTCGGTCGTAGCGGCGTCGCGGAGGAGGGCGGGCGAGGGGTGCTCTTCGATGCGGAGCGGGAGTTATCGCCCGAGGAGATTCGCACCTTCCGCGAGCGCATGACCGATGACCGGCATCACTTTCGCTTTATCATCTCACCGGAGGCCGGATCGTCGCTCGATTTGAAGGTGTACGCACGCGAGCTCGTGAGCCAGATGGAAGCGGACTTGGGCACCAAGCTTCAATGGCTCGGCGTCGCGCACTACGATACCGATGACCCGCATCTACACGTCTTGGTGCGCGGCAAAGATGCACGCGGCAATGACCTCGTCATTAACCGGGAATACATCTCTCATGGCATGCGCCTTCAGGCGATGGAGCTTGCGACCCAACACTTGGGTCCGCGGTTGCCGGAGGAGATCGAGCGCAGTCGGCAGCGAGATCTCAAAGCCGATCGAGTGACAGGTCTTGATAGGACGATCGCCCAAGCCTCCGCGCAGGACCGCCAAGGCTTCGTATCGGCGCTCCGATCGCACGATGGTTCACTCGCCGGCGAGCGCCAACGGGTCTCGATGCTGGCGCGACTTCAGCACCTGGAAAGCTTGGGACTTGCCCGGGAGATTCGGGCGGGGGTCTGGCGGCCGGAGGTCGATTTCGTGGCGCGCCTGCGCGCTTTGAGTATCCGCGGTGACATCATCAAGCGGATGCACAAGGGGATTCGGGGAGGGGCTCCCAATCTCTCGACCGTGATCTTGAGTCCGGAGCGTCCCCCGACGGAACCCGTTACCGGGCGCGTCTATGGGCGCGGCACTGTGGATGAGCTCTCCGATCGGCGCTACCTCTTGGTCGAGGGCCAAGACGGGCAGGCGTATTACGTTCCACTCAGTACCTATTCCGAGCGCACGGGCGAGGACCTTATCAGGTTGCGTGGCTTGGCGTAGCTCCGGTGGGGAGCCGAGCTGGCGCTCGATGGAGGCCTTATCGGGAGACGATAGTGTCCGCACCTCGCTATCTTCTCACCCCGGTACCCACTTAACAGGGCGAATTTCCCAGCAAAAACATAAGCGTCGCAAACCAGCATACGACGCCCCGCTCCCGGCTTTCTAACATAAATTGCAACTTGACCGCCCAAGCGATCTTCTGCGATCTAAAAGTGTGCACTGCGCTTAAGCCAATGACATTGACAATCTAACAGTAGTTAGAATAGCCTTCGCCTTGGTCGTGATCGTTGCGGTTTAGGAGTCGAGCCGAAGATAGTGGGCCGGGTCTTCGCCGTGATTCAAAAAAACCTACATTTTAAGATTGATGACACTGGGGGACATATGCGTCAGCATGCTTTTGAAGCCCTGATTGTTCTTGGGTTGGCGTCAGTGTGGACTGCACAGGCCCTCGGGCAGCCGGCCGCAGGATCTCCAACAGTGGCACAACCTGCCAGCTCCGATGACATTCTCGCTGAAGTTGTCGTGACCGCCCGACGGCGAAGCGAAAATATTGAAGATGTCCCTATTTCGATCGCGGTGTTGAGCGCCAATCAACTGCAAGCGCAGTCGGTGTTTAGCGAAGTAGATCTTGAGTCCGCTGTACCGGGATTGCTGATTCGAGAGACCTCTGGACAAAACGGATTCAACTTCGCCCTGCGCGGTCAAACGGTGGACGCCTATACGAACTCGGCGCCCGGTGTACTGACGTATGTCGACGAAGTGCAGGTGCGGGCTCACTCGATGAGCGCGTTTTACGACCTCGACAACATCCAAGTACTGAAGGGGCCTCAAGGCACGCTGTTTGGTCGAAACGCGACCGGTGGGGCGGTGTTGTTCCAGACGACACAGCCTTCGGTGGGTGATGACTTTAACGGCTATATGCAGGCTCGCTATGCGAGTTACGACACCACCGCTTTCGAAAGTGGCATCACGCTGCCGCTCGGGCCGATCGCGGTGCTGCGGGTGGCCGGCAACTACACCGAGGGGGGTGCCTTTGTGCACAACATCTATGATAACACCTGGCTCGGAGATCAAGATGAACGCTCGGGGCGGTTGACTCTTGTCGTGAAACCCTTCGACAACCTCACCAATAGAACAACCGCTGAGTTCACCCATGACACAGGGAGCAATCTGCCTGGAGAGACTTACTCGGCTTATCAGTGCGGTGCGACGAACAATGGTATCCCCTTGGTTACTCCGTCGGCTTGTTTTTACTCTCCGGCGACACCCGGATGGGGCGCCTATCTCGCAGCGCACCCGACGACCTATCCGGGTGGCATTGTGGCGTTCCAAACCTATCAACACTCGCTGGGTCCTTGGCAATCGGATATCAACTACAATCAACCGCATGATTCGGAGACGACCTTCGGCGCCAACAATACGACCTGGGAGCTCTCGCCCGAGGTAACAATCAAGAACATCGCGGGTTTCAATCGATCTTGGGACAGGGACCCCATCGACTACGATGGCAGCCCTTATCCCATTTTCCAAAATGGTGGCACGGACACCAATCCCATCGGGGAGTTCATGGCGACGAGGCAGTACTCGGATGAGCTGCAGCTGCAGGGCAAGGCGCTAGATAACGCGTTGAATTACGTGATCGGTGGGTACTACGCCTATGAGTATGACACCATCATCACGGGCGAACTCTCGGCTTTCTCCCTTCCACCGGTGTACCCGGGTTCGGGTTATGCCATTAATTTCGGAACGGCGGACCGCACCTACGCCGTATTTGCTCAGAGCACCTACAACCTGGGTGCGGGTTTTAGCCTCACGGGCGGTGCACGCTATTCGTGGGACAACATCTCGGCCTCGCAGCTTCCGGGGAGCATCTACTTCGGTGCGGATGCGGAGCGTCTCACGAACAGCAAACCGAGCTTCACCGGCAGCCTCGACTACAAACTCACGCCCGAGTTGCTCCTGTATGTGACCGCGCGTAGTAGCTGGAGGAGCGGAGGATTCAACTTCGCGTCGCCGCCGATACCGACGACCGCCGCAGGCGGCGGAAACGAGTTCCTGGCCGAGAGCGACCACGACGTTGAAGTGGGCGCAAAGTTCTCCGGGCGGCTGTTCAATATGCCCGTCGTATTGAACGTCGATGGATTCAATCAGTGGACCGACAACGTGCAGCGTGTGGCGTACGCCATTGTTGACGGAAATAACAGTTCGTTCACCGCCAATGTGCCCAAGGCAGAAGTGACTGGCTTTGAGATGAGCGGACAAATCAAGCCCATTTCCTCGCTTGAATTCGGCGGCTCGCTCGTCTACACGGATGCGCGGTATACCGAAAACGAAGTGACCCTCTTCGGTCAATCCGTATTTTATGGACCGTATTCGGATACCCCGAGATGGAGCGGAACCCTGTATGGCCAGGTCAGCCAAGCTATGCCGGGCAAAGAAGGCACTCTCGCGCTGCGTGTCGATGGGTACACGCAATCGATGTTCTATTTCTCCAATCTCAACGCCACAACCAACCCTGGATCCGGACTACCGTCGTATACCCTGCTGAATGCCCGTGTGACGTGGTCCGATATCATGGGAACCAAGTTGACGGTGGCCGCATATGGCCGAAATCTTACAGATCGCGAATACTTCACCGGCGGCGACCCCACGGGCACGGATTTGGGCGTCAACACCGCATTCCCCGGGCAGCGTCGCGTGTTTGGCGTTGAGTTGCGCTACAAGTTTTGAAGGCGGACTAATTCTAGGGTCGAATCCCTATAGCCGCCTGCAAGCCGGAGTCAAACAGTGACGAAACTCGTGCGGTGTCGCGATAACGGCGGGAAAGAGTTTCACGGTCGGTTGGAGGGTGATGTCATCGTGCCGCTTACGGGTGAGCTCTCAAGCTTGCACCCCGCGGCCGGTTTGGCGCCCGCGCGATTGGATCAAGTCACGCTTCTCGCCCCCGTGAAGCCGACGAAGATCGTGGCGGTCGGCCCGAACTACCATGCGCACCTGAAGGGAGGAAAGCCTCCCCCCCGACCTTTTTACTGGCTGAAGCCCGCCTCGGCGCTGCTCGATCCGGGCGGCTGCGTCGTGATTCCTGGCTTTGTGCCGATCGCCTGCCATGAAAGTGAGTTGGCTATTGTCATCGGTCGGACGACGCACAACGTATCGCTAAATGACGCGCCACATCATATCTTGGGCTACACCTGCATCAACGATGTGACGGCCGGCGACGTCGCGCATCCCGAGGTGTTCCTGCCGAGCATGGAATTCATCGACGGGAAGATCTTCGATACCTTCGCGCCGCTCGGGCCGATCATCGATACCGCGATCGATCCTTCCAATCTGCTCATTCAATGTCGGCTCAACGGTGAGGTTCGCCAACATCACCGCACATCCGATATGATTTTTCATCCTCACAAGCTGGTCGCGATGATATCGCGAGTACTCACGCTATATCCGGGGGATGTGATCGCCACAGGGTCCCCGCCGGGAGTAGGTAAATTGTCGGACGGTGACATCGTGGAAGTTGAGGTCGAAGGGATCGGCGTCTTGAGGCATAGCGTGTCGATCTCTGAGCACACGTAGAAGAGGCGGGCAGTGACTGCATTTAAGATAGGCGCCTATTTCCCCCACACGGAGATCCGTGCCGACGCCGTGGAAATTCGCGACTTTGCGCAGGCGGTGGAGGGGATGGGCTTCAGCTACCTCGCAAATGCCGACCATGTCATCGGCGCCAATCGAGCAAGCCGTCCGGATTGGCAGGGGCCGTACGATTCGACATCGAGGATGTACGAGCCGTTGGTCTTATTCAGCTATCTGTCGGGCGTGACAGAGAGACTTGAGTTTGTGACCTCCATCATCATAGCCCCCCAGCGTCAGACGGTTCTGATCGCCAAGCAGGCGGCCAACCTCGATCTATTCTGCGGAGGGCGTCTTCGCCTGGGGTTCGGGACCGGCTGGAACACGGTCGAATACGAAGCTCTGTCCATGCCCTGGGAGGATCGGGGAGCGCGGCTCGATGAGCAGATCCGCGTGTTACGCAGGTTGTGGTCCGAGGAGACGGTGACCGAGCGCGGACGATTCCATACGATTAGCGACGCAGGGCTCGCGCCAATGCCGCTGCAGCGGCCAATTCCGATCTGGATAGGAGGCGTCGCGGATGCAGCGATGCGCCGCGCGGCGCGCTTGGGTGACGGGTGGATGCCTTTTCTCTCCGCCGACGGGGCCGCTGAAAAGGTTGCCCGTTATAGGCACGCCGTGCGCGACGCCGGTCGAGATCCCGCCGCCGCACCGTTGGAGAACGTCGTTCATCTCGGCACCGCGGGCGGCGGCCCGAAGCGGGGCGTCGATGATGTCATTGCGGACGTCGCGGTCTGGAAAGAGGCGGGTGCTTCGGGCGTATGTGTCTACACGATGAATCGCGGACTGACCTCCACGGCCGAACATCTCACCGTATTCCAAAAAATCGCCGATGCTTTTCGTCTTTCGAAGACGCCCCATTGATACAGGACGCGGCCGAAGATCGATTGCAGGCATTGCTCGATCGCGAGGCCATTCGCGATGTATTGATGCGCTACGCGCGCGCGATCGATCGCTGTGACCGCGTGCTCCTGGAAGGCGTCTACTGGCCTCAGGCCATCGATAATCACGGCAATTTTTCCGGTCTCGCCCTGGAATTCATCGAATGGGTGATACCGAGGTTGCGGGGGATGGATCAGACCACTCATCTGATCGGCAATATTCTCATCCACGTGAATGGGAGTCGGGCGTCGGTCGAGAGCTACTTTGAAGCCTACCATCGGATTCGACGTGCCAATCGCGCCCCTTACGACGTCTTCTTGGGCGGGCGGTATGTAGATCAGATGGAACGCCGTAACGCCGAATGGCGCATCCTCGTGAGGGACGTCGCGTTCGACTGGGTGCGAGAATTTGAAGATTCTGCGGACTGGTCGAAAGACGTACTCGGCCTGCAATTTAAATCGAACCGAATCGAGAGCGATCTAAGCTATCGCTTGGACTGGTCGTAGGACTCAACGCAGCTCGGACGCACCGGCCACGGCACGGGCGGCACGGCGACCGGAAAAGACGGTGTCAGCGATGGACATACCGCTGATGTAGCCGCTCGAGCAGAGGCCCACGGCATTGCGGCCGGCGGCGTAGAGGTGAGGAACTGCCGTGCCTGCGCGATCGAGTACCGCGCCGGTTGTCTCATCGACTACCAACCCGCCGAGGCTGAACGCCATCGCCGGTGTGAGTGGATTGCCGAGATCCATGCGGATGGCATAGAAAGGCGGCTTCACGACTGGCGCCAGATTGCTAGTGTCTTTGCCCAAGGAATCTAGAGTCTTTCCAGTGGCTGCGGAATTGTAGTGATCGATAGTCGCCGAGAAAGTATCGCGGTTAAGCCCACAAATCTGCGCAAGCTTCGCGATCGACTGGGCGCGCCGAGTGCCTCCAAATAACAGATTGGCGAGGGCGGGCAACGTGTACAGGTACATTCCCTTGCCCGGCCGGATGCACTTATGCACGGCCTCCCAGAATAGCGAGCGATCGAGTATTAACCACGCTTTACCGTGCTCGGGTAGGTCCGCGACAGCATTGCCGAGCGCGCTGGTGTAAGCGTCTTCGTTGATGAAGCGGCGGCCGGTGGCGTCGACGAGAACGCCTCGAACGAAACTGGCCGGTGGGGCCAACACCTTGCCAAGAAAAAAGCTCTCCATGAGCCGCGTATTCCCACCGACGGATCTCCCGAGCTCGATTCCGCTACCATCGCAACTCATTGCGCCGGCCGGCAGCAGCGAGCCCCGAAGTTGCGCCAGCAGGGTTCGATGTCGCTGCAGCATCTCATGACTGAACACGAACCCGCCGCCGCTCAACAGAATTCCGCGTCGCGCACGAAAGAAAACGGTTTCGCTGCCCCTAGCCTCCAGTGCAGCGCATGCTGCAATGGCCCTCGTGTGCCGCTTCCAGCGAAACGGTCGCAGGGGAACGATCGTCTTATTGAGGGCTTCATGCTGTTCACGATGCTCGCTGCGCAGCCGGTGGGCCTCGACGCCCACGACGACGCCGGCCCGATCCACCACGAGCCGGCGCACCGGCGCGTGGGTCACGAGTCGCACGCCGGCGGCAGCGGCCGACGCCTTGAGCGCTCCAAAATACGCGTAGCCAGTGAATCCTTGACCCACGGCGCGATGACCGCGCGGCGCGGGCTTCGCTCGTTCCTTGTACCAAGGGACCTTTTCATTCCCCGAGTAATAGAGAAACGTGCCTTCCGGCGGATAAGTCGTCTTCTCCGAAAACAAGGTGCTATCAAACTGCACGCCGTGGGCAGCGAGCCACTCGAGATCCGCATTGCTGCCATCGCAAAAGCGTCGCAGGGTTTGCGCAGCAACCGGCGGATTCTCCAACCGAAGGTAGTCGTGCATGTCCTCTGCCGTGTCCGTAAATCCGGCCCGTTGCTGGAAGCGAGTGCCACACGCGTACAGAACCCCGCCGCTTAAGGCGGTCGCGCCGCCGCCCTCGAACCGATCGATGGCAAGCACGCTCAAGCCACGCTCGACGCCCTCCAACGCTGCCGCTGCCCCGGCACCGCCAAATCCTACGACGATGAAGTCGACCGTTTCTTGCCAGGCGATCTCGTCGGCCGATTCCACGCGGCGCGCCGCGGCGACGGCACTGAGTAAGGGCGCATCTTCGAGTTCGGCCATGAGTGACTACGCTCCCTTCCCGGACCGCTTCAGAATCTCGCGTACTGCCGACTCGATTTGTCGCTCGCCCGGCAGGTACGCGGTCTCGAGCGGCTTCGAGAAAGGAACCGGCGAAAACGGAGCACCGACGCGTCTCACCGGCGCGAGCAACCGGTCAAAGAGCGCCTCGTGGATCACCGCAGCTATTTCGGCTCCTGGACCAAACCGCTGCACGGCTTCATGCGCCACGATTACGCGTCGCGTCTTGCGCGCCGATTCGATGAGTGCGGTCGTGTCGAGCGGCGATAAGGTACGCATGTCCAGTACCTCAATCGAGATACCCTCGGCACTCAGTCGCCGTGCCACTGCCACGGCGTCGTTGACTTGACGGCCGTAGCTAGCCACGGTGACATCTGTCCCAGATTGCGCAATCCGCGCCTTGCCGAGCGGGATCGAACCACCACGTTCGATAGTCTGACCACTGACCCAGTACAAGGGGAGCGTCTCGACGAAGAGGCATGGGTCCGGGTCGCGGATGCAGGACCGCAGTAGTCCGTACGCATCCGCGGCGTTCGAGGGGATAACCACCTTGAGGCCTGCAGTGTGCGCGAACCATCCTTCCAAGAAATCGCTGTGTTGCCCACCGTTGCTCATACCAGCGCCGGTCATGGTGCGAATCGTTATGGGTACCGAGGTCTGTCCGCCAGACATGAACCGGAGCTTCGCCGCATGATTCACGATCATGTCCATAGCGACAGTCGTGAAGTTCATGAGCATGATCTCGGCCACCGGCCGATAGCCGCACAACGCGGAGCCAATGGCGGCACCGACAATCGCCTGTTCGGCGATGGGAGTGGAGCGTACGCGCTTCGGTCCAAACGCTCGCGTCAACCCTCGCGTGACGCCGATGATCCCGCCGCCTTCATCGTCGCCCACGTCTTCGCCCAGAACCAAGACCTTTGAGTCCTCGGTCATGGCGTCGTGCAGCGCGAAGTTGATCGCTTGCAGCATGTTAACGGATTGAGAGCTACTCATCGGATGACCCCATTACCTGGTTTTCTATTGAGCCCCCGAGCGCCTCGGCATACACGTCGCGGAAAATTTCGGACTCTTCGGGAAAGGGGCTTTCAATCGCGAAAGCCACCGCTTCGTCGATCTCTCGACTGTAAGCTTCCTCAATCGCCGTAAGTTCATCCTCCGATGCGTGCCTTGCAGAGACCAGCCACTGGCGAAACCGCGGATAGGGGTCTTCATTCATCCGCGCGGCAAGCTCACCGGGAGCCATGTACGAATCGTCGTCGCCAAAAACGTGGCCAAAGAAACGGAATGTCAGCGCCTCAATGAGCGTGGGTCCGCTTCCCGCACGCGCACGGTCGATAGCAGTAGCAGCAGCAGCGTACATCTCGCTCGGCTCATTGCCATCCACCGTTATTCCGGGCATTGAATAGGCCTCAGCGCGCCGGGAGATCCGATCTATGGATGTGCCCACTGCATAGCGGGTGTGCTCAGCGTATTGATTGTTCGCGCACACGAACACCACAGGCAACTTCCAGACCGAGGCGAGGTTCAGTGCCTCATGAAAGGCGCCGATGTTGCTTGCGCCGTCACCAAAATACGCAACGGTTACCCGACCGTCGCCTGAAAGCTGCGAAGCCCAAGCCAGACCATTCGCAATCGGCATCGTCGAGCCCACGATGCCGGTGGTTACCATGACCCCACTCGCCGGATGCGTAATGTGCATCGGGCCACCCTTGCCTTTGCAGGTGCCGGTGACTCGTCCCGCGAGCTCGGCCCATAACAGCTTGACAGGCAATCCTTTGGCTAAAGAATCGTGCGTTCCTCTATAAATCGTGCAAATGTAGTCTTCCGGACGCAGGCATACGGAAACCGCTGCGGGGATAACTTCTTGACCGCGTGTGGAATAATACGGCATGGTCAAGCGGCCACTCTTGATCACGGTACGCATCCGCTCATCGTTGAGTTTCAACAATGCCATCTTGCGGAAGATCTCCACCCAGGGAGTTGCTTTATTCAAATTGTCCTCCTTCGACGATCTACTTGGATGCCGGGGGTCGCTCTCGCATAAGGGATTTGGAAAGCATCGCGGATCGGGCTGTGATTACTGGATTCAAATGATCTCTCCCAGCAGTGTGCCGACGGGGTAGATTTGGCCCGCGGCGGCAATGATCTTCAATCGGCCTGAGCTCGGCGATTCCACATCGCTGACCGATTTCTCGCTCTCTAGCGCGTAGATGATCTGACCGGTGGTCACTTCCTCACCATCCGCGGCGCCCACTCGGCGAGGGCGCCTTCCGTCATCGAAAAGCCCAATTTGGGCAATAGGATCGGTGTGCTCATGGCGCGCCTGGGTTGGGTTTGACTTTACGATCAGGCACGACCGAGCGCGCCCAGTGTGGCATACGAGCGATCCGAGCCGTCACGAAGTCCCCATACGTCCATGGGTTCCACGCGTCGGGTGTGCGCGATGTCGTGAACATAAACGCGTTCATCGATCGCCCAGCGGTCATTGCGAAAGGACCAATTATCGAGATATCGGCCGCTCCCGCTCATCAGTAGTTGCGCACCGTCCGATCGGTAGAGAAGCGATACCGCAACGTAGCTTTCACTGACGGCAGTCGGCCCGCAGATCGATATCAAGGTGTTGGTGATTTGATGTGATTGGGCATCCATCGTGCGATGCAGATCGCATACCCAGTCGATGAAGCCGCGGCCGGTCCCCTTGAAGAACCGGCCATAGTCTGCCAGGCCATCCTCATGCCAGACGGTATAGCCGAGACTAGCATCGATTCGATCCATGGATCGGCAGTACCTGACGAGGACGCGGCGGATGTCTCGCTCCGCTATCAGATCCCGCAACACGCTCATCTCGTCAGACACCCGCAGTCTCTCCCAACGATATATCGCGATCAGCGCGCCGCGCGAGGCTTATCAACACCGGAAAGGTAGAATTGATTGGGCTGCAGATCTTGAAAGAGGCGGGTCAGTTTGGTCTCGGCGATGCGCCACGCTCCGTCCTCGAAGCGATAGCGCTCATGATAGTGCCCGGCAGCCTGTAGCAAGATTTTCTGCCTATCGGGGCCACGGATGAAGTCCTGCATTGCAATGACGCCGCGGGCTTCGGTTTCGCTCTCGATAGTGACCTCATGGCAATGCCCATGATGCACCGTGGTTTGATCGAGCAATGCGTCCTTGATCCAGGTCATGATTGCCTCGCGCCCGCCCGTGACCGGACCGACGGCGCCTATTGGGGTGCCGTTGAGCGGCGTGTATTGGAACGCTTCCTTACCATCCCAAATCGCGTCTCGACAGAAGACCTGCGCCATCGCGTCCCAGTTGCGCTCGTCCATGAAGCGGAAATAACGAGCCTTGAGGCAGCGAATCTCCTCAATCGCGAGCAAGCGATGCAATGCGTCCATCCTTCCTCCTCCCCGAACTCAAAACAAGCCATCAGCCACACGGGTTTCACGTCGAGCGTTGCTTCTCAACCACATCGCCGATCACCTCGAAGACAGCCACGTTGGCGCGATCGAGATCCAATGCCTCACTCGCGGGGAAATCCGCGGACCCGTAACGATTCATCATGTCGGTCACTGCGCCAGCCGGGTCAGCCGCATCCATCTCGTAAATGGCCAGATACCGATTCGGCACGGCGCCGCGCACAATGTGAGCGCACTTGAAACGTTGCGCCGTCAAAAAACTTGGGAAGGAAACGACGTCACCCAGATGGCGGTTGTCGTACCAATTGTTGTACTCGGCTTCGCGCCCTTTAACAGGGTCAGTGAACACCACGAGTCGATAGCGTGCCATGAGCTTTTGACCTCAGACTGGAAGACTCCCTGACGGCTTTGCGGCGGGCGGTCGATGTCGAGCTTCGCGTCGCCGGCGTGCCGTGCAGAAATTCTAACGGACATTATATTCCTATGGGCAGCGCGTGTGGCAGTTTTCAACGGTCGGCATTTGCGCCCCCGTCGGCTATGAAGGAGCGCAACGTGCGATGGAAATGGGTAATGGCGCGTTCCTGAACGGGATTCGGTCGGGAGCCTGTGAAGCCGCGCGAATGCATACCTTTTTGGACTTCCGGGATGTTCACGAAATCCTGCGCATAGATACGCGGCCACTTCGCGGCGCGCCAATCCGGGTGAAACTCTCGGTTGAGGACGGGAGCTTTGCCAGGCCCAAAACGCTGCAGCGAGAACACATCGAAGATACAACTCTCGGGATCATCGCCGTTCGGGCGTGCACGGTACCCGAGCAGCCCGTCGACCGTTCCATGCAAGAAGACGAAATTGGGGAAGACATGCCAGTCGAGGCCGGAGCGATTGATATAGTCGAAAGGTAGATCCTTTGGCCAACCTGATCCGTCCGCCTCTGCGGCCTCAAGCCGGAACTGCATCCATTTGGTCAGCACCTCCGTGGGGGATGCACTCGCCTCCACCTCCGTCCGCAATCGCTGCGCGGCGTGATAATGACGCGTGGTAACCATGGCCTCGAGTTCCGTGTGATACCTCTCCACGAAATCGAGCACGAAGTTGCGGTAGTCGGGCTCTGTCTTTGCCGGCAGGCGTGGCGAGCGGGATAGCGGGACCGAGCCCTCAGCCTCGAACCACATCATCCCGTGCTTGCCGAAACCGCCGCTTTTCGAATAATCATTCGTGAAGGGCAATACCTGCGGATGTGCCTGTTGCACGTGGTAGAACTCGTTGAAGAATTCCACGGCGGTTTTCCAGTTGGAAGGCAGTATGGTGGTTTTGAACCAATGATAACGCAGGCTTTCGAATTCGAATTTGTCCAAATAGTCCTGCATGGGACTCAGGAAAGACGCCAAGGACTCCGCTTCGGGGTCCATATTGATGAAGACCCAGCCGCCCCACGTATCGATGAGCACTTCACGGAGATGCGTGTCCTCGGGAGTTAGACGCCCGCCCCAGTCGGCCGCATCGACGATACGAGTGTTTTCTCCGTTTAAGTTGTATCGCCAACCGTGAAACCGGCAGGTGATCTCCTGAACCGAGCCGCATCCGTCCAAGAGGCGACGTCCTCGGTGCATGCACACGTTGTGGTAGGCCTTGAGTGAGTCAGGCGCGTTACGGACAATCAGGATCGAATCGCCGAGGATGTCATAGGTGAGGTAGTCGCCGACCTTGGGGAACTCCTCCAGGCGGCCGACCATCTGCCAGACCCGTGGCCAGAGACGTTCCTCTTCCAGCGCCGCGAATTCGCGACTGTAATAGGCATCCTTCGGGATGAAGTCCTCACGAATGGCCTCTGGCGGGAAACGAGTCTTAGTGTGTTGCGCCACTCATCGTGCTCCTCTGGGTCCAAAAACCGGTCAACGAGCCAACGCATCCGCGTTGAGGTAGTGGGTCTCGCTCCATCCGCCGTCGATCACCAATACATGTCCGTTGATGAATCGCGCCTGTTCGGAGCAGAGATAAGCGACGGCGGCCCCGATGTCGTCAGGCTGACCGGTCGAGACGGGCAGGGGCACCGTCTCAAGCATGGTCCGTCGAAACGGCGCGCTACCCATCCGATCCGCGCTCATGGCGGTGGTAATGACGCCCGGCGCAATGGCGTTGCATCGAATGCCTTTCGGCCCGAATTCCACGGCGATTTGTTTGGTCAAGCCGATCAGGCCGGCCTTGGCGGCGGCGTAGACGCCGACACCGGCTCGGCCGCGAAGCGCCAGGCAGGAAGAAATGTTAACGATCGAACCACCCGGCTTCATGATCGGCAACGCCTCGCGCGCGAATCGAGCGGGCGCCCGAAGATGTGCGCCTATGAACAGGTCCATGAGCTCGTCGCTTGTCTCGGCGAGTGGTTTCGGGTAACCCGGCCCGGCATTGTTGACGAGGTAGTCGAGCCGGCCAAACTGACCGAGGGCGAATTCGATGGCTTTCGCCGGGGCGTCCTGCGATAGCACATCCTGTTGAATAATTGCAACTTCCGTGATGCCGGCCAGGGCGGCCTTGAGTTTCTGTAGCGGCTCCAGCGAGCGGCCGGTCGCGACGATTCGAGTGCCTGACTTAGCGAGCCAGGAGGCGGTCGCACTCCCGAGTCCGCCCCCAGCGCCGGTAATCAGTGCAACTGCTGCGTTCATCTAATGCGCTCATTATGTCTAAGGATTTTAAGCAAAGCAGATCGTGCACCTACGGTGCGCCCCGAGGATCGCCAGCGAAGCCCATTTCTACGCCTCTTGACGGCCAGCCGCAAGAACTTTATAACGGCCATTAGAAGATTCATCTCGAGCGTCTTTGCGGCCTCTGGGCGCGGAGGTGGATTGTTTTTTCATTAGAGCGATCGACTCTTGCGGCATAGCTTTGATCGCCAAGGCTTAGGCGGATGGATTTCAAATGGTCTTCTGATCAGACCGAGTTCCGGGCCCGTGTCCGCGCGTTTCTGGCCCGGGAACTGCCCAAGGATTGGGAGAACGTTGCACCGCACGGTCCCGCGTCGCAAGGCGTGACGGAGTTTTCCCTCCAGTTCTGCCAAAAGCTCGCCCGCGACGGTCTCTTGGTGCCGCACTGGCCGGTCGAGTACGGGGGACAGGGCGGCGGCGCATGGCAACATTTCATCGTCGGTGAAGAAATGTGGGCCGCGGGGGAGCCGCGGGGTGGCCAGTACATGAACGTCAACTGGATTGGACCCACGCTCATTCGGTTTGGAACGGAGGAGCACAAGGCCCGCTATCTGCCGCCGATGGTACAGGGTCGGGAACTTTGGTGCCAAGGGTTCTCCGAGCCGGGCGCCGGATCCGATCTGGCAAGTCTGCGAACGCGCGCAGTGGCGGTCGCGGGCGGCTACCGCATCAGTGGACAGAAGATCTGGACCTCGTACGCGGCGCTTGCTCAGACCTGCTTCTTGCTGGCGCGCACCGGCGTCGACCGCAAAGGAGGCCTCGCGATCTATCTTCTGCCCATGGATTCGCCGGGTATCACCGTGCGCGAGATTCCAAGCCTCGTGGGACGAGGCGATATTCATGAGGTATTTCTCGACGATGTGTTCGTTCCGACCAGTGCCCGCCTGGGGGAGGAGGGTCAGGCCTGGTCGATCATTACCTATGCGCTCGCCAATGAGCGAATCGGCATCCCGCGTTATGCCCTGGCGCACCGAATCCTGGAGCGCGCCGTGCGACATCTTCAGGGTAATGGGCTGTTTCAGGCATCGGAGATACACCGACGGGCGGGTCAGGCGCTCGCAGCTTGCCGGGCCGCGCAACTTCTCAGCTATCAAGTGATTGATCGGCGCGCGCGCGGACTGCCCCCCAATTCGGAGTCGAGCATTGGACGTTTTGCGGTGACTGCCGCGGAACGCGCGGTCGCCGAGTTCGTGACCGAATTCTGGCCGGAGGCTCTTTGCGGAGAGGATATGCTCGCACTCGCGCACCATCAGCGAGCGATTACGGCGAGCATCGCCGCCGGCGCCGCCGAAATTCAGCTCGATTTGATCGCTCGCCAGTTCCTCGAGCTACCGCGGTGAGCACATATGGATCTTAGCCCGACTGCCGAGCAAAAACTGGCCACCGAATCGCTGGAGCGGCTGTTGGCACGATTCCAGCCCGCCGCAGCGAGTGTGGAATTCTACCTCGATGGAGCGAGTCTCGATGCGGGACTCGAAGATGCAGGATTTCACGAGATCGCGGCGGACCCGGATCTCGGTGCTACCTCGGCGGTCGATGCGATCATACAGGTGGCGCGTCACCCCGTCGCCGTCGAAATCGCGGCGACCGTCCTTGTCAGGCCGAAGCTCTGCCCAGACGCGCCTCGACCGCTCGCACTCGTCTGGCAGGGGCTCCCGGTTCGCTTCGGCTGCGAGGCGCGTACAGCATTGATCGATGTGGGTAAGGATGTCCTCAGACTCGATGTCGAGCCTGGCGACTTCACGCGTCTCGAGTCGCCGTTCGCTTACCCGCTGGCCCGCATCACGCCGTCGGCACGGGCTCGGGCGCGCTCACTTGGGTCGGGCGTGCTAGGGCCGCTGCGGCAATACTGGGCGATCGGTCTAACCGCCGAGATAGCGGGCGCCATGATGGCGGCGCTAGCCACGACCAGCGAGCATGTGCGCCAGCGGGTGGTATTCGGCCGTCCGATCGGGGCCTTCCAGGCGGTTCAGCACCGCTTGGCGGAGGTCGCGGTGCTGGTTGAAGCAACGCGCGTGCTCGCGTTGAATGCCGCCAGCATGGGCGATGCATCGGACGCTGCACTTGCCGCGGGGTATGCGCAGGAGGCGGCCCGACGCGTGGTTTACGATTGCCATCAATTCCTAGGTGCCATGGGCCTCACGCTCGAGCATCCCCTGCATCTTTGGACTTACCGTCTCAAAGCGCTCACGGGTGAGTTGGGGGGCGCTGCGTCGCGTTTTGAGGCAGCCGCCACGCAGAGCTGGGGCGAGCCGTCGGCTCGGGCCTTGTAATGCAGATCGCCAGCTTAGCGGATATGTGGGATCGCTGTTCGCGACTGTTCGAAAATGACGTCGCAGCGGTCGCTTCCGGTGAGCGTAGGACGTTTGGGGAGCTGCTCGAGCGTGCTCGTCGATTGGGCTCGTTCCTTTATTCCGCAGGTGCGCGTCGGCAGGATCGCATCGCCATGCTATCGATGAACGGCGCCGAGTGGTTCGATTATTACGCCGCGTGTGAGCTGCACGGCTTTGTCGGGCAGACCGTCAATTTCCGGTTGTCGCCAGTTGAGATGGAATACGTACTCGGCGATGGGCAGCCGACGGCGCTAATCTTTCACTCAGATTATGCGGAACTAGTCGAAGGGCTTCGGGCGGGGACTCGAAGTGTGACCCAATATATTTGCATCGGGCGAAGTCTCGATTGGGCTGTCTCGTTCGAAGACGCAGTTGCTCTAGGTCGCCCCGAGGGGGCTCCAATAAGGGCCGAGCCCGACGATCTGGTGCACATGATCTACACCAGCGGAACCACGGGAAAGCCCAAGGGCGTGGTGCGAACTCAACGAGCGGCTGCCTCGCTGGCGGCTGCTTGTGCCACCAGCCTGTCGATGCGGGTGGGAGGGCGCATGTTGCTCACCATGCCCATGTTCCACATCGGTGCGCAGTCGATGGCATCCGGCCAGCACATGTTGGGCGGTCTCGTAGTGTTACATCGACGCTTTGACCCAATCGAAGTGGCGCGCGCGATTGCGGCGGAGCGCGTCCAAATCACGCACATGGCTCCTACCCTTGTGCAACAGTTCTTAAGCCAAGAGGGCGTCATGGATTTTGACCTCGGTAGTCTCGAGACCTTGTGTTATGCAGCCGCGCCGATGCCTGTACCCGTGCTGCGGCGAGGTATCGAGCAGTTGGGACCGATCTTTCTCAATTGTTACGGGTCCACCGAGTGCGGCAATGTCGCCGTGATGGAGCGACACCTGCACAAGCCGGACGGTACGCCGACGGAGGTCGGACGTTTGGGGTCAGTCGGTCGGGAGCACCTTTTCTCCAGGCTTCGGGTATTCGACGAGGAGAATCGAGAGTGTCCGCGCGGGATCGTCGGTGAGCTGTGCGTTCACTCCGACTCGATGATGGCCAGGTATTGGAATCGCCCCGAGGAAACTTCGGAGGCGCTGCGGGACGGCTGGTACCGAACGGGCGACATGGCGCGGATGGACGAGCGCGGATTTGTGTTCCTCGTCGATCGCAAGAAGGATCTGATTATTTCAGGAGGGGAGAACATTGCACCGCGTGAGGTGGAGGAGGCCATCCTCACACATGCCGGGATCGCCGAAGCGGCCGTCATTGGCATACCGGATGAGCGATGGGGCGAGACCGTCAAGGCGATTCTGGTGGCGCGGGGGGATCCGCCTTCAGCAGAGGTTGTCATAGCGCATTGCCGAGGCCGTATCGCCGGATACAAGCTGCCCCGAGTCATCGAGTACATCGACGCGATGCCATTGCTTGCCACCGGGAAAGTAGACAAAGTCAGGCTACGGCAGCGACACCGCGACCAAGAAAGGGGAATTTCGTCGTGAGCGGGCCAAATCAATCAAAGCGACGACGGAATGGATTCCGGCGAGCATGAACTTTCGCCCCGATCGCACTGATGCGGCATTCCGTCAGGAGGTTTGTGCCTTCGTGGCGCAGGATCTTCCGCGCGAAATTGCCGAGCGCGCAGGTCGCACCTGTCACCCCTCGCGCGCGGATGTTGCCGCATGGATGGCGGTATTACACCGGCAGGGCTGGTCGGCAATTGGCTGGCCGGCAAGTTACGGCGGCCGCGAGTGGAGCGGTGTAAGGCGGCTGATTTTCGAGGAGGAGTGTCTGCGCGGCGGCGCTCCGCCGCAGCACTTCGCCAATATTCACAGCGTAGGGCCGGTGATTTACAGCTTTGGCACCCAAGAACAGAAGGGCCGCTACCTTGAGCCGCTGCTCAAAGGCGACGAGTTCTGGTGCCAGGGATTCTCGGAGCCGAATGCCGGCTCCGATCTGTCCGCGTTGCGTACACGCGCGGTGCTCGACGGCGACCATTACTTCGTCAGCGGACAAAAAATCTGGACCTCAGATGCTCATGAGGCGGATTTCATGTTTGCGTTGGTTCGAACGGGTCCACTGGTCCCTCAGCAGGAGGGAATCTCTTTTCTATTGATCGACATGAAATCTCCCGGCGTGCGCGTGCGACCGATCACCTTGCTCGATCGCAGCCACGTCGTGAGCGAGATCTTCCTCGACAACGTGGCCGTCCCGGTCGCCAACAGGGTAGGGGCGGAAGGTGAGGGCTGGGCCATCGCGAAGTTCTTGCTCGCCAACGAGCGAGCCTTCAGCGCGGAGGTGCCGAGCACGAAACATGATCTGAAGCGCCTGATCGAGTTGGCGAAGAGTCAGCGTCGCGGTTCTGGCGTGCTCTGGGACGACCCGCTGTTCCGCGCGGATGTCGTGCGACTCCAGGCCGATCTCGATGCCCTTGAGTACAGCGTGCTTCGTGTGGTGCTGGACGGGGAGCATCACGGCAGCGATCTCGCTTCCCTTGTCAAAATTCCGGGCTCTGAGCTGCGGCAGCGGGTGAGCGAGCTCATGGCAGAAGCGCTTTCGACCTATGGCGTAGCCTATTACCCTTCTGCATATCCAACGGGAGCGCATGACGCACCTCCTGGTCCCGCCGAGGGCCAAGGCATTTCGGAGACCTTCACCTACCGACGAGCCACCACGATTTACGGTGGTACTAGCGAGATTCAGCGGGAAATCATCGCGCGGTCGCTCTCTCGAATGGCTCAGAGACCTGGCGATGAACTTTAACTACTCGATCGAGGAGGAGATGCTGCGCGATAGTGTGGCCCAATATGTCGCGGCGGAGGCCCGGCGTCCCGGTCGAATCGACGCATGCGCCGATCATTGGCCGAAATTCGCGGAACTCGGGTGGCTCGGAATCGGTATCTCGGAACAGGCCGGAGGGTATGACGGCTCTCTGAACGACATCATGGTGATCAATGGGGTGCTGGGCAGGGCGCTTATGCGCGAGCCATACGTAGGCTGTGCAGTCCTCGCCCCACAGGTGTTTCTCGCGGCAATTGGCGGGGAGAATAGCGGCACGTTTCTGCGAGCAGCGATAAGCGGTCGCCGCATTTGGGCGCTGGCCAACGCGGAATATGAGGCAGCGGGAGAAGTGCGCTCGATTCAGACCTCGGCAACGCGGGACGGGGCGCTCTACACACTGCGTGGGATAAAGACGGCGGTGCTTGGGGGGTACCACGCAACGGACTTTCTGGTCGCTGCACGTACCGCAGGGGCGACGGACGACCCCCACGGAATCACGCTCTTCGCAATCCCCCGCGAATCGGCCGGGCTCACGGTGCGCAACTACGAAATGGTTGATTGCAGTGCGATTGCCGATGTCATCTTAGAAAGTGTCACAGTGTCGGCGGATGCGGTGGTCGGTGAGCCGAACATGGCGCTTGGGGCGCTTGAGACAGGAACGGATATCGCGATCGTGGCTTCGCTATTTGGTGTGGTGGGTGCGATGGAGAAGTGCGTGGAGCTCACCAACGAGTACCTCAGGGAGCGCAAACAGTTCGGTGGTCCACTTTGGAACTCGCAAGTGCTGCGGCATCGGCTCGCGGATATGTTGGTGTCTCTGGAACACGCGCGCTCCGCGGCGTATCGCGGTCTTGCGGGTCTTTACGAGGAAGATCCTCGCAGCCGCGCGCGGGCCGTCTCCTCGGCAAAGATCGTGGTGTCGCGTGGTAGTCGGTTCGTCTGCGGTCAAGCCATCCAGCTACACGGCGGAATCGGTCTCACGGACGAGATGGCGGTTAGCCATCTGTTCAAATATGCCGCCGTGACCTGCGCGCTGTTTGGATCGGAGAGCCATCATGTCGCAAGACTCGGTTCCTTGATGTGATGCGTGCACGCAGATGCGCGGCCGAGCTAGGACACGGCTGGGAGATTGAAATAGCGTTGACGACGTCGCGTCGCATGCTAGCACTAGGTGCGTAGCGGCCCGATGTGGCGCTCGACGACATTGCGCAGCTGGCGCATGCCGACGGTGTCGCCATTGACATCGGCGATGCCGGCGGCCTGCGCGGCGGCGAGGCCGCGCAGGAATTTGATCCGGTCCCAAAGCAACGCCAGGCGGTAGGCATCGAGGACCTCAAACCACTCCAAGTCATGCGCGGTACAACCGGAGAGATCTTCCCAGAGCGCAATCGTTTCATTGCGCGAGCCGAACCCAGGAAGGGGTTGAATGCCGAGATGGGTGGACCAAAACTCGTCCATAAGCAGCCAGTGAGCGAGGTCGAGCACCGGACCGGCGAGCGAGGCGGACTCCCAATCAAGCACCGCGGCACAGGTCCAGTCCCGAAAGATCATGTTGCCGATCCGTGCATCGCCCCAGGAGAGGCCGGCTTGCGCGTTGTTCGGCTTGTTCCTCCAAAGCCAGACGTTAACTCGCTCGACGAACGGAGGCGGGGAACCTTGGTAGACCCAGTTCATTGATTCGGTCCAATGACGAAGCGTCTCGTCGAGTCCGGACTCGCCCGGTGCCAGATCTACGATGGTCGGCATCCGCGCGATATCGACGCGTGCGATTTTCGCCGTCGCCGCGAGCGCGCTTCTCCAAAGCTCGTGGCGCTGCGTCACAGAGGCATCAAAGAGAAAGCCGGCTGCATTGTAGCTTGGGAAATCCGGCGGCACGCGCCCCTCGACCTTCTCCATCACGTAGAAAGGTCCGCCGAGGACGACGGGGTCGGGCTCGTAAAAGTAGGCTTTAGGGACCGGCACGTCGCTGTATGAGTGTAGGTGGACGAGAAGGTGAAATTGCGCCTCGAAGTTGTCGCGCATGAATACCCGAAACGCATCCGGCTTCACCCGAACCACGAAGGTACGCCGCGAGCGAGTCGCCGCCTCGATGTCCACGCAAACAAAATAGGTCGAACTCGACCCGCCATTGCCGGTCGGGGTGTTGACCGAGACAAGGCCGATCCGATCGGCCGATAGCCGCTCTTGTAACCAGCGGCAGAAGCGGTCGTCGAAGACATTTAAGCGTGGTACCTCGACGCCGAGATTCCAGCTCTCTCGACTAGAGTCGATTTTCGACATGCTCGATGGCAGCGGCAACGAGCTCGAACGCCTTGAGCGCGGCAGACTCCGAGGTGACCATCATCGGCGATATGCGAAGATTGGGGCCGACCGGCGACGTCAAGACGCCGCGCTCAACGCACGCGGCATAGACCTTATCGGCGATCTCGGTTGAAGGCAGGCCGGTCTTTGGATCGGCAAGCTCATAAGCCAGTTGTAGACCCCGCCCACGGGCGTCGGAAACGATCGACGAGCGTGCAGCTACGCCTTTCATCTGCCGCAGGCAAGGTTCTCCCGTACGCCTCGCGTGGCCTGTCAGATCGTCTCGCTCGAGAATACGCACGACAGCGAGCGCCGCAGCACAGGCGAGAGGTTGGCCGCCGTGTGTGCTGCCCTGCCGCTCGGGCTCGAGCTTGGCACGGTAGTCTTCGCGAGTTGCAACGACGGTGATGGGATAGCCGTTTCCGAGGTATTTGCCAAAATAGATCACGTCGGGTATCACACCCTCGTGGTCGCCGGCCCACATGGCCCCGGTCCTGCCCAGCCCGGTTGCGTGCTCGTCGAAGATGAGCAAAGCGCCAAACCGATCCGCTATTTCTCTCAGGCGCCTGAGGTAGCCGGTGGGGAAAACGCGGGCGCCGCTCGCGTTGGTTATCGGCTCAGCGATGATCCCCGCCAGCGCCCCATGGCTGTTCATCTTGATGGCGCGCTCAGCGTAATCCAGGCAATAGATTCCGCAGCTGCTCGGTGTGAGCTTGAACTCGCAACGATGACAGTAGCCATTGGGCAAGGTCACGTAGCCACCCGGCCGCGGCCCGGTCATTCGCGAGCCGCCGAACGATGTGCCCATGGCCGACGAGGTCCGGCCGTGATAGTCGCCGTAAAACGAAATGAATTCATGGCCTCCTGTTACGGCCCGCGCCACCCTCATGGCCCCTTCCGCGGCCTCCGTGCCGCTACTGTAGAAGGCGAATAGGTTGAGATCGCCCGGAGTGAGTCGTGCGAGACGATCCTGGAGTTCCGCACGCACCTCAGTCGGTTGGTTACGCAGGTGGCTGAGTGTGCGAAGCTGGTGATCCACGGCATCCGCGACCTCCGGATTTGCGTGACCCAGGGCGGCGCCCATATGCCCGTGCGTTAGGTCGATATACCGGTTGCCGTCAACGTCTTGCAAGGTGACGCCAGCGCCTGATTCGAAGGCGACCGGCACCTGCCGGACCCACGGAAAGGCTCCAAACTCCCGGTTACGGCACCGCTGGTACAGCTCCAATGAACGGGGGCCGGGAAAGGGAGCGCGCATCGCCGGTGCATCTTTGGCGAAGCTACTAGCCCAGGTTACGGACGGTGCATCGCGGGTAACGGAGGCCTCGGGCGCCCGGGTCTCAATTGCGCTGCTCATTAATCGTCCACTCCCAGCCGCTAATGGATCGTTTGCGGGTCCGAGCACATTTTCTAACTCGCCTTACATTATATTGCAGCTCCTTGATGTTGTAAACCGATTGGAGGTAAGGATTCGACGCTTTACAGAGGCGCAAAGTGGTCTGCGGCAGTGTCTATGAATATGTTTCTAATAGCTTTTACAATATAATCGATCGGTGCTGGCGCATGGGGAGCCGATAAGTGAGTCATGCTGCATTAGGCGTGGGAATCATCGGGGTGCGGCCCGAGTCGGGCTGGGGACGTGCTCACGTCTTGGCGGTGGCGGGGCAGCCCGAGAATACGCGTCTGGTTGGCATCGCCAATTCGACCGCGCAATCCGCGCACAAGGCTGCGGCTGAGCTTGGGATCGCCCGCGGCTTCGAGAGCGTCGAAGCACTCCTTGCCTGTCCCGATGTTGAACTCGTGACGGTCACAGTCAAGCTCCCGCAACATTTTGCATTGGTCAAATCGGCGCTGCTCGCCGGCAAAGCCGTCTATTGCGAGTGGCCTTTGGGGTATAGCCTGGAGGAGTCGCAGTCATTAACCGACATGGCGGAGTCGAAGAGTCTTTATACCGCTATTGGCACTCAGGCTCGAGTGGCACCGTCGATGCTCTTTGTACGCGATCTCATTGCGCAGAATTATGTGGGCGAATTGTTGTCGACGACCCTGATTGGCTCCGGCTTGGTGTGGGGAGCGGTGATTGAAGAGGCGGGATCGTATGTTTTGGACGCTGCCAACAGGGTAAGTCTCCTCACCATTCCATTTGGTCACATGATGGCCGTCATGGAAGATCTATTGGGCACGGTTGTATCGGTATCCGCACAACTCGGATACCGGCGTAAGCATTGTAAGGTTCTCGATACGAACGAGTATCGGAGCATGAGCACACCGGACCAGCTGTTGGTGACGGGATCTATGCAGGGAGGCCTCCCATTCGCGGTGCACTACCGGGGCGGCGTTCAACGGACGGCGGGCTTGAGGTGGGAGATCAACGGAACAGCAGGTGATCTATTAATTCTGGGACCGAATGGCCAAGGCCAGATGGTGGAACTCGAGGTATTCGGCGGCCAGGACGATATGACGACGGTTGAAAAGCTGGACGTGCCGAAATGCCGCTTCGCGCACCTCCCGCCGCATGTGGTGAATCTCGCGTTGATGTATGAGCGGGTGGCTCATGACATTCGAGCGGGGAACAGCACAGCGCCGTCATTCAAAGACGCGATGCGTACTCATCGGCTGATCGCCGCAACCGAACAAGCTGCGTTGACTGGCCAGCGCGTATCAGTGCAAGCGCGGGGATAATCCGCACTACGCACGGGTCGTGAGCAAAAAAACGGAGGTGATCATGGACAGTGGCGACACTCAAAAGACGCTATGGGAGCTGAAGGCAAGAAGCGAAATACTTCAATGCGTGCATCGGTACGCAAGGGCAGTCGACTGGCTGGACCGGCAAATGCTGTTGTCCGCTTATCACCCGGAAGCGCTCGACGATCACGGTATTTTCGTTGGCACGGCCGCGCAGTTTGCCGACTATTTCTTCGAGTTCCATCGGAAGAGGCAGACGGCGACTTTTCACATCATCACGAATCATGTCTGCGAAATGGCCGGCGAACACGCTCACGCGGAGAGCTACTACATGTATGTGTGCAAAAACACATCAGGATCACCGATGTCCGTGGCTGGCGGCCGATACATTGATCGTTTCGAGTACAAAGGGGGGCGCTGGGCCATTGCAGCTCGAAAGTGCACGGTGGAATGGGACTTGGGGGCCGAGGCCGTGCTGCCGCCCGAGTTGCTCGCTGCATTCGCTGCTGTCGGCCGAATCAGTCGAGATGCAACCGACGCTTCGTACGAGCGGCCATTAATGATCGATCCAAAGCGCGTAGGCACTCGGTTAGGCTTCTAAACAACAGGCGGGTGCAAAGGCGAGTTGTCGGATCACATCTATCATTTTATGATTGGGATTAGAAATGACCAATGACGATTATGTCAGAACTGCGCCCCTGGTTGGACGCCGCCAATTTACGCTGAGCACTGGAGGACGCGGCTGATGAGCGCACCGTATGAACAATTGGCAATGCACAATCGCGTGGTCATAATCACCGGAGGCGCCGGCGGCTTAGGGAAAGCAGTCGCCATTCTCGCCGCGAGCCGCGGGGCTTCCGTGGTCATCGCTGATAACAATCCAGATGCCGAACAAGTGGCTGCGGCGATCCGGACACAGGGCGGATCGGCCGCGTTCGTGCGCACAGACGTCTCTAAAGAAGACGATGTCAATGCGATGGTTGAGTTCGCCCGGTCGAATTTTGGGGGCTTGGACGCAGCCTTCAACAATGCGGGAGTGGCTACGGGGCAGAGGACCGTCGTGGATCTATCTCTAGAGGAGTGGCAACGCAATATCGGGATCAATCTGACGGGCATCTACTTATGCATGAAACATGAAATCCCACACATGCTCAGTGGTGGCAGAGGGGCAATCGTCAACACTTCGTCCGTAGCGGGTGTCGTGGGTTTTCGCAACGCCCCAGCCTATACGGCCGCCAAGCATGGGATCATAGGTCTCACTCGTGCGACGGCGCTGGACTACAGCGCAAATAACATTCGCATCAACTGCATTCTTCCTGGATCGGTGGACACACCCATGTTACATCAGGCTGTGAAGGACCCAGCCATTCGGCAACTACTTGAGAAGGGCCATCCGATCGGGAGATTGGGGCGCCCCGAAGAGGTCGCCGAGGCCGTCGCCTGGTTGTTATCAGACGCCTCGTCTTTTGTGACGGGGGCAGCAATCTCAATCGATGGCGGATACACCGCCGTCTAGAAAATCACAAGCGCAAGTAACGTGGCCGTCCATAACATGCGACGGTAACTCGCGGATTCGCGGGCACTGCAGGAGTATTCAACCGAGTCAAGCCGGGGGCGATGGGCTCGAGCCCTGCGTCGTGAGTAAACAGCTGGCCCAAATTAGGGTGCCCGGACGGGCTACCCTGGACATCTATCTCCCCTCGGCTATACCCTCACATCAGGCGTTTGTTCTATTGGTCATTGGATCGGTATTAAATGAAGACAAAAAAGGCATACCTCAAAAGGGAGAAGATTTTGGCGGCCGCTGCCAAAACCTTCAAGGAAAAGGGATACGCCGAGACTACGCTCACTGACGTGGCTCTGGAGGCGGGCACATTCGCCGGTAGCCTGTATTATTATTTCTCTTCAAAGGAAAGCCTGGTCGAGGAAGTCTTGAATGTCGGGACCAACCGAATCGCCGACCTTGTGATCGGTGAGGTCAAGAGGCTTCCCCGAACCGTAAGCAAGATCGACCGCCTTGAGGTCGCTCTACGCACCCACATGAAGCTTTCGATGGAGCGCGACGATTTCGGTCTCGCGTACTGGCGGATCGTCGATCAGGTGCCGCAGGAGATACGTGAACGCCATGCCGCCATGCCTCGTGCCTACGGGAGATTCTGGAAAAAACTCATTGAGGACGCGCAAGAGGCGGGAGAGGTCAGATCCGATCTGGACGCACGGATTGTCGGTTTATTCATCCTGGGCAGCACTCTTTACGCACTCGACTGGTTTCACGAGAGTGGACCCTACGATGTCAAGCACTTGTCGGACATCCTATTTGCAATGACCATCAAGGGCATTGGCACCAAATCTGAGCGATCGCAAAATTCGAGCAAGGAAGATCACGCCATCGACCATACGTCTGCAGCCGTCATACGGGTCGATCCGGCACGCAGGCGGGTCGACGGCAAGCAGCGCTCGCGCTAGGCCCTGCTGCAGACGTCTGACAGCTCGATTGATTGGTCCGTGGAGCGATCGAGGGGGGCGGCCTGGCGTTGACTGCGTCTTTTATGATATTCATTAGAAAATGGAGAGCCGCTGAGAGTGAGGCTGCAGGGTACTTCGAAACTTAGGGAGTTCTGCCTTCAATCGAGCTCGCCATTGGAAGGCGCCCGTAGCAGCCGTGGGTGTGCCGTAAACAAACGACGCGGGAGGCGGCAATGCTCGAACCTAGTGACACTCTGGCCATTCATGCGCTGGTTTCTCTCTATGGGCACCTGATCGATGAGCAGCAGTATCAGCGCATGCATGAACTCTTTACTGTGGACGCAATATACGACATTTCGGCGTTCGGAAAGGGGGTCATCACCGGTCATCAGGCGATTGCAGCGTTTTTGCAAGGCTCAGAAGCCGCTCACCCGGTCGCGCACCATGCTACCAACATCATTCTTGCGGAGGCAAGTGCATCCCGGGCGGTTTTGAGCTCAAAGGGTCTGGGGGTTCTCCGCGATGGCAGGGTCGCGAGCGTTATATACCACGACGAGATGATCAAGGGTCCCGAGGGCTGGCGCATCGGTAAACGTGTCGCACTCCCGCAGATCTCGCGGAAGTGACTCGAAGGGCTCGCATGGGTTTCTCGACAGGGCTCTGAAGAGAAGGAACTGTCGAGCTATTTGCGCAGGCTAAGCGGCGACGAGTGCGTACCTCGGTAGCGGATAGAAGGTTTGCAGGTTACGCATGAGGTGCGCAATGCCATTGCGTCCAGATACCGGCTGCGCTCGCCACACTCGTATAACGCGAGTAAAATCACCGAGGGGTTCATTGGCTTGCATGCGGAATATCCGCCCCGCTTTTCGAGCTGCACAGTGACGCGATTATCTGAGGCTGGACTTCCCATGAATTAGTGGACGCGTGAATCTTACGCCATGTATGGCGCTGGAGATCTGCGATGGTCACGAAATTCAGTTCTGGAAGAACGCGTCAAGTTTATGAGTTCATGCGGCTTCACCGCCACCAATTCGACGTCCGGCTCATGTGCCGAGTACTTGAAGTCTCACCTGCTGGCTACTATGCCTGGCTGAAGCAGCCCCAGAGTCAGCGATCGGCGGACAACGCGCGGCTTTTAAAGCTTATCCGCGCATCGTTCGAGGCCAGTAGCGGCATTTACGGTTCGCCGAGAGTGTTCCTGGATTTGCGCGAGGCTGGCGAGACGTGTAGCAAACATCGGGTTGCACGGCTGATGCGCGCAAACAAGATTCGCGCGGTTCGAGGATACGGTCGAAAGCCGAAGTCCGGCGCCAAGCCGTCTGAACTCGCTCCTAATGTCCTGCAGCGCCAATTCGACGTTGGCAAGCCAAATAAGGCTTGGGTTACCGACATTACCTACATACGGACCTGGGAGGGCTGGCTGTACCTGGCGGTGGTCCTGGATCTATTCTCGAGGAAAATCGTCGGTTGGGCAGTCGCTCCGACGATCGGCAGGGGCCTTGTGCTTGATGCCGTTCTAATGGCGGTTCGCCGGCGACGTCCCAGGAAGGCCATCATCCATTCGGATCAGGGCTCTCAATACGGAAGCGATGATTGGCAGCGGTTCTGTAGAACCAATGGGTTGATCCCAAGCATGAGCCGTCGAGGAAATTGTTGGGACAATGCCGTTGCGGAATCTTTCTTTAGCAGTTTGAAGAAAGAGTACATCAAGAAAAAGATATACAAGAATCGCTTGATCGCCCGCGAAGCGATCGCGGAATACATCGAGGCGTTCTACAATCCCACCCGACGGCACAGTCACCTAGGTGGCGTCAGTCCGGCAGCCTTCGAAGCCGCCGGTTCAAGGCGCTAGGGTGTCCACGGAATGTTGGGAAGTCCAAAGCCGTACTGATCCAGGGTGTTGCCGAGAGAGTTGTCGAGCGCAATGTCTGCAACTCGTTCGATCCACTTAAGCGCACCGTGGCTGCCATCAGCAGCAATCCTGTCTTCAAGAAATGCCGCGACAATTTTGATTGAAAGTCGTGCTTGCGCGACTCCAATGGCGTTTTGCTTTTCAAGCAAAAGCTGAAGATTTTTCAATCGGCTAACCATCACGTGCACGGGGTGTAGGACGTTGATCTTCGTTGCGGGTGGTAGGGCAAGAGATACGGCGCGCTTGCGAATCTCGCTCGTATCGAGGCCGATGATGGAGCTCAAGAAATCGATTTGTTTTACACCGTTATTTTCAACAAGCTTGGTGAGCTTCGCTGTTTGGGAAGTGTGGTTTCCCATCTCTGGCTTCCACATCGTCCATTTAAGATGCTTATTCAGGGCACCAGCGTTGGCTTTACTACCAATGAAATCAACATCGGTAGTGACCTTATCGCTCAGTTCCGCGGGGGTCTCTATTTTGAACCACGTTGCCCATACGGCAAGGGCTTGACCGCCGACCAGTATTGGATCAGTCCCGCAATAAGCGAGAATCGTGTCTTTTTCTTCGTCTGTTAGCGCGACTTCGTGGAGAGAATCTTCACTCACTCACTGGCCACGCCACTTGCGCGCCCCGCATTCTGTCAGGAGAAATGAGCAGCATTTTCCCAAAGGAGATGTCCTCTTTGTGCGCTAGCCTTCTGTCGCGCTGCTGAGCAGCGCGCTTCATTTTCCGCAGCTGATTTGCGGAGGCGACATGCCTGCTTTTAACTGGAAATGGCAAGCCCCCGCTGGCGACCACTTGAGCAAGAAACATGCGCAATGCATCGCTTAATCCCAGGCCGCAGGAACTCAGGACCGCAGACGCTTCCGCCTTTAGGTCCTCATCAATTCGGGCTCTGATAATACTTTGCTTCATGTGAGCACATTGTAGCTACATTTTGCGGTACATCGCAATAGCCAGAATAACTCATAAGATATTGATCTAATTAATCAATTAAAGGAAGATTCATTTCCGTGACTTAGGTCCACTAGGATCCTCAACGATTATTGCGGATCCGGCTGAGGAAGGCGGCTAGACTAGAACTAACGCGCCCCGTCCCTGGCCGCGCTGGTATTGATGCTAAAAGAGTATTTCTGCACCCGCGGCCAATCGTGCGGCATGTGCTGTCATGTGTACCGCCTGCAATCATCACCTAGTCGTGTTGAATATCGCTGGCCGGGGTCTAGGCAAAACATGCCTTTACGTTCGGCCAACCGTCAAAAATATTCAACAGTGAGCGAATGACTTCCCCCTGTAACTACAGGCACTTGCGCCCAATCGAGGGGCTGACTTCGAACCAGGTGGTCGGCGGTTCGAATCCGTCCGGGCGCGCATTAGCGACCTCGGATGAGTCCTATCGACCGCAGGAGTCGCTCGGCAGCGGACGGCTTGCGGGCGGCCGGGTGGCGAGCCGCAGACTCTTGACTAAAACGATGCATCCTTGCCGCTCAATTGCTACCGCTCCCGTATGGGCGCGTGATCACTTCCAGATAGTGGCCGTCGGGGTCAGGAAAATAGGCCCCGCGTCCGCCGTCGTTATGATTGATCTCGCCAGGGCGGCAACGCCTCGGGTCGGCCCAGTACTGGAGACCCTGCTCACGGATGCGGCCGAAGACGGCATCGAAATCAGCCTCGGAAATCAGGAAAGCGTAGTGCTGTGGCTGGATCGGTCCATCGGCGGCCGCGAAATCGAGAGACACTCCGTTGTCGAGTTCGACCACCTCGAAGGGACCGAACCGGACTGGCGCCGGCAGCCCTAGTATCTCGGCCAGAAAACGGGCGGACTCTGCCCGGTCTGACGAGTAGACGATGGTGTGGTTGAGTTGAGCGGTCATGTGTAGCCCTCGTCGATGAGTGGAAGGTATTGGTCGCAAGGGTCTTGCGCGCCGTCGACCCCCCAGCTGCCTGTGGTCGGTGTCCGCTTTGCGGCATTCGATCACCGAAGACGCGCCCCGCGATTTGCTCCAACCGATTATTAGGAGTCCACGCCGACAGTATCGCCGACATTGATTTCGCCACCCATGACGATTCGAGCCCTCAGACCGCCTCTCCGTAAGAAATACTTCAATACATCGCGGTGCGTCCTGCTCGCGAACAGCGCGCACGGTTCGCACAGCTCAAGGCCATCAAACGTCGCGTTTCCAACCTTAAACCGTTTGCCGCACAAGTCGTTGAGCGGAACTCCCCACGTTACCAGGTTACGCCGAGGCATATCGTTAGTGAAAAAAACACTTGCGGTTTTCGCAAATGCTTCGATGTTCTCTATCTCAATTAATGTCACTTGATATTCCGGTCCGAACTGAAGCGTTGGCATACCGATCCCCCTGGAGCCCCACATCCGCCAACGCTACCACAGACGTCCGCGGTTCCATTGGTGCTCCACGAGCCGCAGCGGTAAAAATGTGCACGATCGTACCCATGGACTCCTGACTGTCAAAATAGGCTGAACCGCCGTGATGAAATGCAAACCATGTGCGTTAGATTACCGCAGGCAGCGAACGGCTGCCTCGCGGCGACTATTTTGAGACATCCAGCGCCGCTTCTGGCCGGTCAGAGACCGTCGCTCGCCATCTCGCATCGAGAAAGCCGCCGTTGAATTGGTTTGATGCGAGGCAGTCACCCCAAATTGATTGTTGACGAATATCCAGAAATTCCCCGATCTGCCGGGACACAATCCGTGCATGCCAACCAAGCACTAAATTCCGCGTGATTGTCCATCACCGTGGACGCTAATGAGCCCATATCGAACTTCCACTGGCAGTAGTAATCGCGGATTGCCCGCACAGCTGGGTCGCTTTCTGCGGGCACTCGGGTCCAGGACAAAAAGCCGGTATTTCACGCTCTCCGCTTCTTTGAATCTCGTTATATTTCCGCGCATGCTCGGCGGACCACATCTCACTTACGCGTGACCAAACAACTTCGCCAATCGATGTCCTATAGATCTCCTTTATGGGCTCGCTTCCGTCGCGCCGTACCACCCGTGCCCACGGCGCGGAATCGGAAATAGTTGGACCATGCGACAGAGCCACGCCATATTGCGCGTACGCATAGTATGAGATGGTCCTTGCTTTGGCGGGGGGCCATACGTTGGGAAAGGGTGGAGTAATCTGTTCAACCCATTGAGGGTGAACGGTAACAGCCATCAAATCTTGAGTTTCAATGCCTGTGCTTTTATCAAATTTATCCCAATCGTCCCGCAGTGCCTCAAGCGCCATTTTGCTCGCAAGACCAGAGGCATCCATATTCAGTTGGTGAGACGAATCGAACGTCTCGGTAACGATCTGCGTTACTGCAATGTCTGCCAAGGCAGAAGCCAAGATTGCGCCAATCAGAATCGTCGGTTTCATTTCAATTCTTCCTTGAACATCGGACCCACGAACAGTGGGACACCAAACGCGATTATCGGCCGAAACGATCGCTTGCGCATGTCCGCTTTCCCGAGATTTCAGCGGTCATTATGATCGGCTCAATTGGCCGGAACTTGCCGGTTCATGAATTCGGCTAACGACCAAACGGATTCTCCACAGTCACAGCACCGAATGTCTGGCCGTCCTGCAGATCCTCGCTGCAAAGGAGCTCACAACCAGCGTCGATGGCTGCGGCGACGATCAGCGCATCGTAAAAAGGGAGCTTAAAATCGCGGGCCAGCAAGACCGCCCGGGCATGGAGAGCGGCGGTCAGCGGACGCGCCGCGCCGAGTAACTCCTCAATGACCGCAAGTGACGCTTCAATCTGTTCCCAATCCCATCGAAGGTTGCGTCGCGTGACATTCGTGAATTCGTTTAGTACTTGGACGCCGATTACACCGCCGTTGGCGATTAACGCCTCGGCACGCGCACTGCGCGGATCATCGGCAGCGAAAGCGTAAATTAAGACATTGGTGTCGAAGAATCGCCTATCGAGCATTGGCCTCTTCCCGGTCAAACCGGAATCCCTTCGGAAGCGGCTTCTTAAGCGCGCGCAATCGCGCGAGCGCCCGCCCACGGCTCTTGTCGCGCCGAACCTTGAATACGCGCTCCCCACTCACAACAATCTCAATTTCATCGCCCGACTTTAGTTTGAGAGCTTTTACGATTGCGTCCGGCAATCGAACTGCGAGACTATTTCCCCATTTCGCAACACGCATAACAAAGCTCCGTAAGATATACACACGATATGTATATCTTAAGTACTATCGCGGATCGCGGCAAGTGTGCAAGAGCGCAATCGTGGAACCGCGGGTCCCGGGGAACCGAATTTAAGAACGCTATGCGGCCGTTGAATACTCAAAGGCACGACCACGTCAATCAATGGCTCCGTCCGGGCGCGCAATTCAAGACTGCACGGGTTGCGGGTGGGCCGCCAAGCTCGAAGACGCTACGAGCTGCTGTCGATCGTGCCATTGTTGATCCTCACGGTGATTGCGCTATCACACTCATCGATCAGGCCGAATTGCTTCAAACCCTCGGCGCTACCTGGAGTGGTTAGTTACTTCGCGACTATTGTTTCCCGCCCTCGATGAGCCGGTGCGCATATTTGCCGGAGAATGTTTTGCTATAGGCACTATCGTCCGGATAGTGCGGTGCACCGTTGGCATCACCATCAAGAGTAATGGAGGGCACGGTGATGACCGGGGCCGACGTGAGTCCATCGAGCAACGATTGGAGCTCAGCGCCGGCCCGTTTTTCGAGGGAGTGTGCAGCGTCTCCTGATCAGCTGAGACCCATGGCAGCGGCGCACGGGGGTTCCGGCTCATCGGTCCTCAGTGGCTCGTCCTGCGCGGTGATGAACGTCGCATAGATCAGCACGGCTGCGTTGCCCACGACACGAAACATGTGAATTTGACTGCCCTCCGCCCAGGCATCGCCGGCATTGTACGTGGTCGCTTCACAATTACCGTTGTACCAAACGATCGATCCCTGCGTGAGCGTAACAGTGACCAAGCCGGGATGTGAGTGCCATCCGTTTTCCCCACCAGGTTTGAAGGACGCCACTTGACTCGAAATGGTGGCGGCTCCCTGAGTCGTCAGATAGACATTGAAGTAATTTTTGTCGTTAAGGTCTTTCGCGACACCATGCACGCTGAGCCCCCTAGAGACATTGCCGGCCGCGACAACCGGGCTGGTGAGGTTGATGAGCGGCGTCGCAGCGACGAGTCCCGCAATGATCGTGGCCGCGACACCAATGACTACTTTGGTTTTCCTCTTCATGGTAGATCCTCTGTTGTTTAGGCTTTTTTTGGGCCGATCTAATTGATTTTGAGACGCACAACATAGAAGAAGATCAGGCTGCGCGGGCGGAGCTTCGCTTAAGCGGATTGCACGCTTCCGCAGTGCGGAAGTGTTGCAACGCGGGTACCGCTGGGTCCCAGCAGCCTGGAAAACCGCAAACATGCGGCGCCGTCCATGAGTCCGTGCGCGAGCGTGCCCGGAGTCCGCCAAGGGGCCTCCAATGGTGTTGAATACTCCCTCCATGCTTCTCACCAAAACAGAGAGTTACGTTTGCCGAAGTGCTTCAAGCACACGAAGCCATAATTTCCAGCTAGATAGACCGCATGGAGGGTCAGCCTTCGAACCAGGTGGTCGGCGGTTCGAATCCGTCGGGCGCGCAATCAGATCAAGATCTTAGCCGCAGCTGAGCACGTGGCATTGTCTAATCTGGACTCATTGCCCTTAGCGATCCAGCCCGCGCTGACGCACCTAGCCTCGTGACCGCGTTGCGCGCTTTGGGGGTGCGAGCAGTGATGATCACGGGCGATGCGGCAGCGACTGCGGCGATTGCACCGCCTTGCCCGGATAGCCTTGCCCGCAATTTCGGAAACCATCAGCGTCAATTAAGGCGTATCTGCTCCGGAGGCGCCGGCGAGGGGGCTCTCCCGATCCGCTCGTACTCCGCAATGACCTGGGCGCCGAACATAAGCAAGGTAGATGCAAGTTCAAGACTCAGCAAGACGACGATGGCCGTCGTCAGCGATCCGTAGACCGTGCCAATCTGAGAAAGGGTGGCGAAGTACCAAACAAGTATACGGCGCGTCAATTCCCACAGTATTGTGGCTGCTATGGCGCCAATGAGTGCGTGCCGTAGCGACGGGCGTCCCACCGGCATCACCAAGTAGATGGAGGTGAGGATGAAGATCTCGCCAGCCACGCCCAGCAGATACAGCAACATTCCCGACACACCACCGAGCGACCAGTTGCGTCCTAGGAATTCGACCTCTGCCTGTCCCATGGCCTTCAGGCTCCCAGCAACAAGGGTCACGAGCAGCAGTCCAAGACCGAGAGAAAGAATGCAGCAGTACGGAATCACCGCCGAGACGAGAAAGTGGCGCCTGCGAATTGTGACGCGATGATGATGGATCACCGACATCGCATTCTCGAGCACTGTGAATGCGAGGGAGCTGAAGAACAGCATCTGCACCAACAGCACCCACCCCATCACTTCCCGATGATTGATAAAATTCCTGAGTTCCCCAATGAGAAACCCAGACTGTCCAGGAACCAACCACTCCAGGTAGCGCCCGAGGGTTTGAAGCAATTCGGTCTGATCGA
>Ga0302325_10002415_pt1 | contig 45431 bp, 39 predicted proteins | sample Palsa_T0_2_FD_201948 | JGI IMG/M metagenome (GOLD analysis project Ga0302325, IMG submission 201948) | Peat permafrost microbial communities from Stordalen Mire near Abisko, Sweden - Palsa_T0_2 | ecosystem: Environmental > Terrestrial > Soil > Palsa > Peat permafrost | place: Sweden: Abisko...
ACGACGACGAGGCGCCAAGCCGCGTCGCCGATCGCGTACTCGGCTGGGGTGGGGTTGAAGGGGTGATTTCCCTTGGCGATGCGGTCGAGCGTCGCCCCGCCGATCTTGGTCACCCAATCGGGGTCGTCGGTGGAGAACCTCTCGGGGTGCAGGATCGACTCGATCTTGTGTTCGATGCACTCCACCACGCCGACGATGTGGCCGAAGGGGCCGCCCGGCTCACGCTCGCGGACCAGGCCGTTCTTGCGCGCCTCATCCTCGAGCGAGGTCTGCAGGAGGCTGACCATGGGGTCGCGGCTCAAGAACGGCGCGTTGACGTCCTCCCCGCCGGAGGATGCCGTGCCGGTGTCGTCGTCGGGCAGGGCGTCGAGGACGGCTTGCGCCGCCGATCCCGGGTCCTGGTCCGCCGAGCCGCGGCCGATCCCCGCCGCGGCCGCGGGCGCCTTGTCGTTCAGCGCGCCGGCCCTGAGTTGATCCTTCATGGCGGCCACGTAGCCACCGACCTCGCGGCGGTCGAGATAGTCGGCGATCATGCTGCGGGGGCCAGCGCGTCGGCACTCTTGCGCTGCATGTAGTCGATCAGGTCGGGGAAGATGTCCTGCGCGACGTTCTTGCCCATGAACGGGTCCTGGTGTCCGTAGCCGGGGAAGACCTTCAGCTCGTGCTGGGTGCAGCCCATCTCCTGCAGGCGCTGATAGCAGACAATGTTGGAGTCGGCGAACACGTGGTTGTGCTCGCCGGTCATGAACAGCACCGGGGTGGTCACCTCATGGGCGCGCTCGAAGTAATTGTCGGGGAGAGCCGAGTACTTGGGGAGGTCGTTGTACTTGATCGCGGTGTTGTTGGCCCGCACCATCTTGATGACGTGGCGATAGTAGTTCATGCTCGTCGGTCCGTAGAGGTCGCCGCCGCGCCGGTGGGTGACATCAGCGAGGTTGGCATGGCTGTAGAGGGCTGGCCATCCCGTACCCCACATCATGCTGAGCATGTGGCAGGCGGAGACGTTGCACTCGGGGTGGAAGAGGTCGACGATCTTCGAGAACAGCTTGCCCGGAGTCAGCCAGGGATCCTCATTCCACTTTGGGTTCAGGTACTGGATGCCAGCCAGCTCGACGAGCCGGGGAGAGACGCTCAGCTTCATGTGCGACCACAAGGGGACGCGCGGCGTCAGCGCGACGCTGTTGGCGATCACGCTCGTGAACCCGTCGACGATTCCGGCAAACAGCGACATCACGAATGACGCCGCCCCCAGGCAGTGGCAGATGATGTGCAGTGGCTGGTCGCCGATCTCGGCCCGCACGAGCTCGACGGCGGGCTTGTAGTCGTAGAGCGCGACGTCATCGAGGGTGTAGCGGTGGTAGTACATGTTGTAGCTGTGGCGGTTGCTCATGCGAAAGTCGAGCGACCACACGTCGTAGCCGGCGTCGAGGAGGACGGTGACGATGTTGCGGTGCTCGGGCATGATGAACATGTCCGTCGAGGTGGTGAGCCCGTGGATGAGCATCACCGACTGCCGGGCGCCCGGGCGGGTGAAGCGCAACAGGCTCAGCCCGAGCCCGTCCTCGGTGCAGTAGTAATGGGTGGTGATGTCGGCGTCTGGGACGCCGGCGAGGGTAAACAGTGGGATCTCGCGTTCCATGACGATGGCCTTTCGGGTGTGCACTCAGGTGACGCCGAGTGGCGGCGATGAGTAGGCCGCGTTGGGGTCGATCAGTCGGCGACGCGCGGGATCCTTGACGGTCCGGGTGTGCATGTAGCGGAATGCTCCGTGCTCGATGCACACGTCGTCGACGGCGGAGACGACCTCCTCGAACAGGAGGTCGGTGAGCTTGTCGAGGTCGATCCCAACCGTGAAGTTGAGCTCGCAGAAGCGATCGTCGGGGCGGTCAGGGGCCAGGTAAGGGGAGCGCAGGCCCTTGACGTAGCCCGACATGAACGTGAAGCAGCGGCGGTCGTCGCGGTAGCCGGCGAGCAGCGCCCACACCGTCTCGAACAGGGCGGCGTACTGATCGAGGGGGACGAGGATGATGAGCATGCGCGAGGGGTCGCCGACCGTGGCCTTGATGATCTTGTCGCTGAAGAACTCGACGTTCTTGATCGAGGCGTACCCGGGACTGAACAGGATTCCCGCCGTGCCGATGACCTTCAGCGTGCGGTCGAGTTCGCGCGGGAGCGTGCCGGCGACGTAGCCGATGCGGTGCAGGACCTCGTAGGCGAGCGCGTTGCGCCACCGGGCCGTGAGCGTCTGCGGCGTCTCGAAATAGCGGGAGAACTGGCCGAGGGCCAGCCGGATCCCCAGGAACCCGCCCAAGTCGATCCAGAGCCCGCGCTGCATGAGCGCCTCGCCCGGCTCGAGCATGTGCTGCAGCGTGGCCTCGATGTAGTGCTGGCGGTCGAAGAAGTGGCTCTCCTGGTTGCGCCAGATGTGGGCGTACTTGTCGACCTTGTAGATCCTCGTCGTGACCTTGGAGAGGACCCCGTGCGCGCCCATGCTCGCCAGCACGCGTCGGAACTCCTCGACATTGTGGTCGCGGCCGCATACGCGCAGCTCTCCGTCCCAGGTGACGTACTCGAGCTCGAGGATGTTGTCGACGAACATGCCGAAGCGGAAGGAGGCGGGGCCGATGCCGCCCACCGCGGCAAAGCCGCCGACGGTCACATCCTTGTGGTCGCCGATCACCGGTAGGCCGTAGCCGCGGTCGGCGAGGTAGTCGTCGACCACGGCGTTGGCGACGCCCGGCTGGACGGTCACGGTCAGCGCCTCCGGGTCGAGTTCGAGGATCTGGTTCATGTACCGGGTGAGGATCACGCTCCCCCGGTCGGTGACGACGAGGTCGTTGCTCGAGTGCCCGCTGCCGCGGACCTTCAAGCGCCCCTGGGCGCCGTCCTCGCCGAGCGACTTCGCCTCCTGGATGACGGCGATGAGCTCCTCGGTGGTGCTCGGCAAGTAGACCTTGAGCGGCTCGCGGCCGGCCAGCTGCGGGTCGGCGATGCGCGAGTAATCATGGCCGAGGCCGTCGAGGCTGTCGTGCGTGAATCCGTGCGTGAGCCCGTCGTGGGTCGAGATGCTCATACGCCACGGCTCGTGTCCGGGGTGGTTGACGACCCCGGGAGGGTGGTCTTGGCGCCACGACCACAGCGCCGCTCCGGCCGCGCCGGCGAGGCCGGCGATTGCAGCGGCCCGGCGCACCCATGGGTCAGCCACGATGGGGGGTCAGCGCGTGGGTCCCGGGCCCGTACACGTCCCAGAGATCGCCGGCGAAGAGCACGCCGAAGCGGCCGAGAGCGTCGATCCGGTCGGCCGGATGCACGCGGAAGGTCGTCAGTTGGTGGGCGAAGTCGAGGGGTTCGATGTGCAGGACGCCGGTGGCGAGCACCGCCGCCTGCTCGTCCTCCTCCTCGGCCACGTGGCCGCTGAGGACGCGCGTGTACAGGGTGGAGGTGTCGTGCCAGATCTCGAAGCGGCCGTCGTTGACGACGATCTTGTGGCCGACCATGGTCAGCGGATGGCCGGTGCCGTCGGTGAAGTACAGGCGGTAGAACATCCGCTTGTTGGCCTTGTCCCCGTCCTGGTCGACGAACAGGTTGAAGATGCCGCGCTCGACGGGCCGCTGGCCGCCGAGGGCGTCGCAGTCGACGTGGCCGACCGCGACCGCCTCGTGAGCGGGGTCGCCGACGAAGCGGTCGATGTCCTTGGCGGTGATGGTGAGGGTGAAGTTCAGCGCCGTGCCCGCCTTGCGTCCCTCGCGGTAGCCGGCGTCGAAGTCCGGGTCGTCGCCGAAGGCCACGAACCCCTTCATCGTCTCCGTGAAGGCGACCGACACGGCGTCGGGACCGGTCACCTCGGCCTCGGCAGGCGGCGAGCCCTCGGGGGTGGTCGGACCGGCCCGGCGCGCGGTGGGGGCGCCCTCGAGCATCGCGTCGGCGAAGCGGTCGGCCAGGGCGGCGATGGTGAGGCTCGGGTTGGCCCCCACCGGCCCGGGCATGACCGACCCGTCGGCGACGTGCAGGCCGGGCAGGTTGAAGACGCGGCCGTAGGAATCGACCACGCCCTCCTGGTCGGTGCGGCCCATGCGGCAGCCGCCGAGCGAGTGCACGGTGATGACCCGGTTGAGCAACCAGATCGGGTTGTCGAGGAAATCGGCGCCGAGCGCGGTGGAGATCTGCTCTGAGAGCGCCCGGACCCGATCGAAGTAGACCTTCGAGGCGCCGTGCTTGGACCAGTTGACCTCGAGCAGCGCCCCGGCCAGCGTCATCACGCCGTCGGGGACGTCGCGGCCCATGCCCAGCAGGGGCAGGGTGGCGCTCGAGAGGCCGCAGTCACCCAGGAAGTCGGAGATATCGCCGCTGATGTCGGTCTTACGGTCGTGATGCATGAAGCCCTTGAGCATCCGCTCGCCGACGTGGAGCGCCTCGAGCGCCTCGCCGGGCGCCTGCGCCATCTGCAGCATCCAGCTCGCGAACTCCGGGTAGCCGGCGTCCTCGAGATAGAACCCGCGCCCAGTGGCGCCACCGCCGTCGAGCGCGTCGGCGGTGCGGATCGCGCTGGTGATCACCGGCCCGTGGGCGGGGTCTGTGACGCGGGGGACGCGCTTGCCGCCCACCTCTTGGCGGGCACGCACCGTGAAGGTGAGCAGGTCCCCGTTGCCCGAGAAGCCGTGGCCGAGGGTGGGGCTGAGGCCGGGCAGGGCGCCGCGATTGCTCAGCAGCAGGAAGGTCGAGCCGAGCGTGCCGGCCGAGAGGATGAGGTCGGTGGCGGTGACCGTGATCGGGGGGAGCGCGCGGGTATTGACCGGGCCGTCGGCCTGGTCGTCGTGGTGGACGTAGCTGACGCTCCAGCCGCCGCCCTCGCGCGGCTCGAAGCTGCGCACCTCGCAGAGCGTGCGAATGTCGGCGCCGGCATGCCAGGCGCGGGTCAGGTAGTTGTAGTCGAGCGTGTTCTTGGCGCCGTAGTTACAGCCGACGTCGCACTCGCCGCACAGCCGACAGGTTTCGCGGGGCAGGCCGTGGAGGTTGGGCTGCTCCTCGATGATGGGGACGCCGGGGACCGGCGCCTGCCCCGGGTTGGCGAAGGTCACGGCGAGCTTGGGCAGGAACCAGTCATCGCCACGCCCGATCGCGTTGGCGGCGTCGCGGAAGGCGAGCGTCTTGGCCGTCTGGTTGTAGGGCGGCTGGTCGAGCGGGAACGTCTGGCCGTTCAGCCCGACCTCGACGCGGTCGTAGTGGGGGTCGAGGTCGGCGCGGTTGACCGGCCAGTACTCCTGTCCGGGGACATTCGGGTCCGCTTGCGGGAACCACTTCTCGTCCTTGCGGATGAGCACGTTGGCGTAGATGAGCGAGCCGCCACCGAGGCCGCTGGAGACGAGCGCGTCGAGGCCGCTGAAGGACCAGAAGTCGAACATGCCGAGCAGGCCGTTGCTGGGGTCCCAGAGGTTGTGCTTGATCCCGAGCGGGCTGCGGGGGAACGACCCCGGTGGGTAGGGCTTGCCGCGCTCGAGCACGCACACGCGCCGACCCGCCTCGGACAGGCGCGCTGCGGTGACCGAACCACCGAAGCCCGAACCGACAACGATGGCGTCGAAATGTTCCGGTGTCTGAGTGGACGCAGGCACAGACATCGCGCTTGCGGGTTCATACCACATCAAGGACGCTGCGCGACTGATCCTTTGGTCCGGTCACGGACACCGTCGAGAATGCTGAAAACAGCGATGTCGTTCGGCCAATCTGGGAAAGCAGGTGGGTGTGATGAGCGTGATGCGTGAGACGATGGCGACGCAGCCCGAGGTGCTGCGGCGGATGCTCGATGACCAACGAGGGCTCGAGTCTGCGGCGCGGCGATTGGCCGGTCGGCGCGTGTTCGTCGTCGGGACTGGCACGAGCTGGCACGCCGCTAACCAGGGCGCGTGGTGTTTGCGGATGGGCGGCGTTGACGCGTGGGCTGTCCCGGCTGCTGATGCCGCCGCCGGCCAGCCGTTTCCCGGGGATGACGATGCGCTGCTGCTGCTCACTCACCGGGGAACCAAGCTGTTCACCTCAGCAGTGCTCGAGCACGCCCGCGCTGCGGGTGTTCCCACCGTGGTGGTATCCAAGCGTGGAAACCCGGATGCTGACCTGGAGACGGTGTCCGAGGAGGTGTCTTCGGCGTTTACGGCCAGCCATCTCGCGGCTCTGATGCGCGTGGCTCAGCTCGCTGAGCGGTTGGGGGCCGCTCTGGGAGCGCTTGAGGACGTTCCCGACGCCGTGGCCCGGGAGCTGGCGCACGGTCCAGTGGGTGTGCAGCCGCCCGCGCGGCTGTTGGAATTCGCCGGGGTGGGAATCAACGCTTGGACGGCCGCAGAGGGCGCGCTGAAGATCAGAGAAACCGCGCTGGTCGCCACCGAAGGGCTCGCGTGCGAGTCCATCCTGCACGGGCCGGCGGTGGCTCTCGGTGCCGATGACGCGCTGGTGTGCCTGGACAGCGGGACCGGATCTGACCGCCTCACACAACTCGCCGATGTTGCCAGAGCACAAGGCACGGTGGTCAGCGAGTTCGCGCGTCCCGAGCTTGGCGAGGCCCTTTCCATATTCCCGCTCACGGTGATCGTGCAGAAGATCGCTGCCGAAGCCGCCGAGACGCTCGGCACCAACCCCGACAGCTACGGTCGCGACCTACCCGGTCGAGACGCTGCCTGGAGCGCAATCAAGCTATGAAGCTCGACCACTGCGTGATCCACGTGTCCGATTGGGAGCGATCGAACGCCTTCTACCGCGACGTGCTCGGAGCGGAGCTGATCGACCGAGGGCATCTCCGCGAGCACGATATTCGACTGGCGGTCCAGAGCTCGGGCGGCGCTCGGGCGGCGGGGAGTACGCTGGTGGCACGCTATTGGTAGCGCGCCGGTCACAGCGGCCGGATGTGCGGCCAGGAAAGGGGATCGGATGATCCCCGACGTTCACAGTCCCGACGCCGATCAGACGCGACCGGATGGCGGCCGAACGAGTGCGTACGGCGATCAGGCTGGTTCTGATCACGACCAGATGGGGTCCGATCGCGATCAGGACGCGGCGGACCGCGATCAGGCGGCATCCGATCAGGATCAGGCGGCCAGCGACCACGACCTCGCTCGTGGACTGGGTCGCGACGGCTATGACAGCAGTCGCGCGACCCGTGATCACACCACGCATGAGCGCCAAGGGACCTCACACGAGCGCCATCGCACGGCGCTGTTACGGGATAAGGTCGCGCGCGAACGGGACCTGGCGGCGGCGCTGCGTGATCGCGCGGCCGAGGCACGCGACCGTCACGCTGACGAACAGGAGGCTGAGATCGCTCGCGCCACCGCGGGCCTCGAATCCGAGCCGCCGAGCAGCACGGCGCAGATCGCATTCCAAGCCGCGCGCGATCGGCAGCCCGCAGCCGCTGACCCCCGGCTGTCGGCATCGCAGCGGGCTGCGGCGGCTCGAGATCGCGCGGAAGCTGCCCGCGACCGGCTGTCGGCCGCTCAGGATCGTGCTCACGCAGCAACCGAGCGTGAGGCCGCCCCAGTTGGCGAGTCGACCGGCGCGAAGCGAACCGCCCCCGGCCTCGCGGCGGTGCAGCGCGAGATCGACCGCGCCCGGCGGGGGGACGGGCTACTCGTCGTTGCCTACGTCGATTTTGATCGTCTTCGAGCCGGCAACGGCACCGACGACCGCGACGTCGCGGACGATCGGGTCAAACAGCTCGTTGGGGTGATGAAGGCCCATCTACTCCGCGACGAAGTGATCGTCCGGCTCGGCGGCGACGAGTTCTTGTGCGCTTTTCCCGGCGCGACGATCGAAGATGTCGGGCGCCGCGTACAAGAGCTTGCCGGAGAGCTCACAGCCAGCGCTGACGCCAGCCGGGTCAACATGGGGCTAGCAGAGCTCGTCCTGGATGACAACGCGATCGATCTGGTAGACCGCGCCCGCGCGCACGCCGATGTCGTGGCCGTCGGCCGCGAGGACCGCTGCGAACAGGAGCAGCACACCGAGTGAGAGGGCGGCGCGGGTGTGCGCACGGGATGGCTGTGCGCCATCCTCTCCTCTCGCGTGACCGGCCGGGCTCGTGTACTGCCTCGAGGCAGGCAGCGGTGGCGACGCTGATCAGCGGGAAGTGATCGGGCTGGCCTGTCGGCTGCCGCCGGGCGGCAGAACGAGGGACTTCACCCGTGGAGTGGGCGATGGCCGCGGGTCATCGTCCATCTCGGCCCGGTAGCGCACGGATCGCGCACCTCCGTGCGCCTTGGCGTGGTACATCGCCAGGTCGGCGTGGCGGATCAGCGAGTCCGGAGTGTCGGCTTTGGCTGAGCGGACGGCCACGCCGACGCTCGCGCTGACATATTGCTCTGACCGATCGGCGATGGTGTAGGGCTCGGAGAGCCTCGCCGCAATGCGGTTGCCGACCTGTTCCGCGACGTCCTCGCGCGGTCTGGATATCAGGACGCCGAACTCGTCGCCGCCGAGTCTCGCGGCCGTGTCCTCGGATCGCACGCACTCGCTGAGGCGACGGGCTACTTCGCGTAAGAGAACGTCTCCGGCGGCATGGCCGAGGGTGTCGTTGACCGATTTGAACCGGTCGAGGTCCACGAGCATCACGGTCGCGAACTCACCCTCAGTTCGATAGGCGAGCGCCTGCTCGACGCGGTCCACGAACAGCGGACGATTGGCGAGACCGGTCAGCGGGTCGTGCAGGGCCTGCTCGCGGTAGCGCTCCCGGCTGAGTTCCAACGCATCGGTCGCCTGCACCTGTTGGGTGATATCACGAGCGAGTCCGGCGATCTGAGGCAACGCCCCGCTAGCGTTGCTGATCGGGAAGCAGCGGTCGTGCACCCAGCGGATAGTGCCATCCGGGCGCAGCACCCGGAACGTCTCGTCCATAAGACCCGATTCCAGGGCCTTCTGCGCGCGGTCGCGATCGTCTGGATGAACGTGCTCGATGAATAGGGATGGCTGCTCGGCCAGCTCGTCGATCGCGCGCCCCCAGATCTTCCCGCAGGCCGGGTTGACGTACAGCACGCTCTCGGCATCGGCCGTTGCCACCCACACTCCTTCATCGAGCCGCTCCGCGATCTCGTGAAAGCGAAGCTCGCTCTGCTCGCGTTCCAGTTGTGCCTGTTTGAGCTGGGTGACGTCCGTTCCTACCCCGACCAGCCGGATGGGTGAGCCGGAGCGATCGCGTACGACCCACGCTCGGCCCTGTACCCACCGTGTCTCACCGTCGGGACGGACGACCCGCCACTGCTCGGAGAAGCCCTCCAGATTGCCGACACCGGCAAGACCAGCGGCCACGCGTCCGAGGTCATCGGGATGAATCGCCTGCAGCCAACTCGCAGGATCGGCGTGCAACTCGGCCGAGGGTCGGCCCCAGATCCGCTCGTAGCCCGAGCTGACGTACAGCAGCTGGCCAGTCTTGGCGCTCGTGACCCAGAACGCGTCCTGGACCGTCTCGGTCACCGTGCGCAGCGTCGCCTCGGTCGATCTGACCCGGTCATCCGCGAGGTCCAATGAGCCAGCCAGAGCCCAGCAGGCGGAGAGGACGACCGCGATCATGGTGCTGATCGCGAGCACGTCGGCGTCCTCCGCTGAAACAATCCCTCTCTGGCTGAGCAGTCGTGTGAACAGGGACACGCTCAACGACCCGACCAGTATCAACGGGAACGCGCCCCGCAGCAGCCGCCCGCCCGGACCCACGCTCTGGAGCCGGCCAGCCAGTAACCCGTCCCCATCGATCAGCGCGAGCGCTACCCCGAGCGCGACGAACGCGATACTCGACGGCAAGCTGAACCTCGAGCCCAGATCCAGTCCGAAGATCCAGCCATGGACCATCTGCTGAGTGATGCCGAACAGTCCGATCGAGAACACCAGAGCTGCGGCCACGTCACGAGCACGGCTAGAACCGCCGCGCACGGCGAGCCGGAACAACGCGATGCCACTCAGCACCAACGCCACTGCGCCAAGCAACGACGGTGCCGCCGACCGGCCCGGATTCCAGGCGAGCAGGTGCCGGAGCGCAGCGCCCCCTCCGAAGGCATCGTGCACGAACGCCGCGACCCCTAATCCCAGAACCGCAACGGCCGCGAGCCGGACCAGCATCCCCGCGGCTTGACCGCGTTGGTGCCGCACCCGCCACGCCACCAGTGCGCTGCCGGCCAGCAGCAGCCCGACGCCGGTCGCCGGAGGCATGCCGGCACCACCGGCAGAGAGCCAGGCGATCAAGTTCGGTCCCCCCACCCCCGCCATGATCGCGCAGACACCGATGCCCACGGCCACGCCGATGCCGCCGAGCGCGAGGATCGCGGTGACGCGACGCTCGCGCACGGCAGGCTCGCCGCCCCGCTCCCCAGCGATCTGGTGAATCCGATCGTCGATCATGGATCGCTCATCAGGAAAGTGGTGCCGGCCGTCCGATGTGGAAGCCCTGGCCGTAGTCAACGCCGAGCTCGCGCAGCAGATCGAGCGTTTCTCGGTCCTCCACGCCTTCCCCGACGGTCTTCAGGCCGAACCCGGCCGCCAGACTGACAATCGCTTGGACCACGCTGCGGCTCGCCGAGCTGGTCCTCAGGTCCCCGACGAACTGGACGTCGATCTTGAGAAAGTCGACGGGGAGCTGCTTGAGGTAGCTGAAGCCGCCGTATCCGGTGCCGAAATCGTCGAGGGCGATCTTGCATCCGAGCAGATGCAGGCGTTCGACGAACGCTCGGGCTGCGGCCTCGTCGCTGACCAGGGTGGTCTCGGTGATCTCGAACACGATCAGTTCCGGGTCCGCCCCGGTCCGCAGCACTGCTGCCCTGACGTAGTCGACCAGGCTCGGGTCGCTCACTGAGCGGGCGGACACGTTGATCTGCACGGCTTCGCCCGCCGCGGCGATCTCGGTCGAGCGGTCGATCACCCAGCGGTCGATCTCCGTGATCAAGCCGAACTCCTCGGCCACCGGGAGGAACGAACCAGGCGCGATCAGCCCCGCCGTGACGTCGGCATCGTCTGGAGCTCGCATCCGGAGCAGCAGCTCGCGCTGTACGACATCGCCCGTGTGCAGGTCGACGATCGGCTGGGCGTGGAGTACGAAGCGCTTCTCAGCCAGCGCTTGCTCGACCCGCTCGAGCCACGCCAGTTTCTCGAGATCGCGCTCAACCCGGTGCGTGGCAGCCCGGCGTTCGGTGATGTCCTCAAACACGACAACGCATCCTTCGATCCCGTCATCGGTCGAGAACGGCGCCGCCGTGTAGGCGACCGGCAGTTCGCTGGCGTCCTGTCGAATGAAGATGTCGTCCTCAACGCGTACCAGCTCGCCGTCGCGACGCGCCCGCAGGATCGGGCACTCCTCGATCGGCAACGGCGATCCGTCCGCCCGGCGATTGTGCGTGGTCGCGTGCACGGAGCGCCCCAAGAGCTCGTTCAGGGACCAGCCGAGCAAATCCTGCGCCGCCTGGTTCATATACGTCAGGCGACCCTCGACGTCGCACGTGAGCACCCCTTCGCCCATGCTGTCGGTCACCGCACGCAAGTAGTTACGCGCGCTCAACAACGCACGCTCGGATGCCTTGCGCTCGGTGATGTCCATCGCGACGTTCACGGCGCCAGTCGCAGATCCGTCTTGATCCGTCAACGCCCGAGCGCGAACATGCGCCGGGAACGTCGAGCCGTCCTTGCGGCGGACCGTGTATTCGCCTTCCCATCGACCGTCGCGCTGCAACCCGAGATTGAAGTCTTCCTCATCCTTCGGTAAGGCTTGGCTGTCCGGCAAAACAGTTTCGAGCGCGCTGCGTCCGACCGCCTCCTGTGCCGTCCACCCATACAGCCGCTCTGCCCCGGCGCTCCAACTCAGCACCGTCAGATCCAGATCAGTGACAATCACCGACACGTCAATCTCGTCCAGCAGCGCCGCTTGCATGGACGCTTGCTCCTGGGCCTGGCGACGCTCGGTGATGTCCTCGTGCGCCAGGACGACTCTCACCGGCCCCGCTCCCTCATAGCGAGTGGCGCGGAGCAGGAACCAGCGCTGCACCGACGGGCTGTGGCACGGATATTCCAGCTCGAAGACCTCCCGCCCGCCGGCGAGGATCTCCCCGATCCCTTGGGCGATCGCTTTCGCCACCGGGTCTGACGACGCCTCGCGCACGGCGACGTAACTGCTGCCGACATAGTCGGCGCTGCCCTTTCCGGTGTGCGCGAACCGCCGCCAACCCGCGTTCACCGCGACGATCACGCCGCGCTCATCGAGCACCGCGATGTGAGCGGTCAACGAGTCCAACGTCCCCTGCCAGAACTCGCCCGCCTCGCGCAGTCGCTCGCCAGCACGGACGCGCTCCGTCACATCTTGCGTTGTCGCCCAGACGCGACTCAGTGCCCCATCACCACTGCGGACCGCTCGGCATCGAGCCTCGAACGAGCGCAACTCACCGTCTTCACCACGCACTCGATACTCGAGGCGGCACGGGTTCGGGCCACTGGATCGCATCCCATCGATCGCGCGTTGGACGCTCACCCGGTCCTCGGGTGGCATCGCGGCGAGGACGTTCGCCATCGTCGTCTCCGTCCCGGGGGCAAGTCCGAGCAGCGAAGTGAACGAATCGGAGGTGATCAGACGGTCCAGTCGAGGATCCCACTCCCAGGATCCCAATCCGGCAACGCGATCCGCCACGCGTAGCCGCGACTCGATATCGGAGGCGCGTCGCTCAGCCTGCACCCGCTCGCTCAGGTCCACGAAGACCAGTTCGAAACCGGCCGGCCGATCACCGCGGTCGAGCACAACTCTGGCCCGCACGTCCAACCGAAGCGGCGAGCCGTTCGCGTCCTGGATCTCCAACTCGCCTCGCCAGCGACCCGCCTCGAGCAACCCGCGGGCGATCGATCCTGCGATCGCCCCGTCGGCCTCAGCGAGACGCACGGTCCCCATCGCCATCCCGAGCAGGTCGCTCTCCCGACGGCCGTAAAGCTCCGCGGCGGCACGATTGCACTCGCACACCACCCCATCAAGATCCGTGGCCACCGCGGCGATGCCCAGCTCAGCGAGCGACGCGACCTGCGATCCCAGCCCAAGGCTGGATCCGCCGCTCGTCATCACCACGGCACCCTCAGTTGTGGCGAGCTGGTCGAGCTCCACTTCGGTCCGGTCATACTCGGTCACGTCGCGCCACGTCAGGACGAGCAGCTCCCCGGCCTTACGCGCCCACACGTCAAAGCAGCGCAGATCTGCCTCTGGCGCCCAAGCGTCGGCGAAACCCTTGAGCATCAGGGGCTCGCCGGTCTCAACGACGGTCGCATATGCGTCAAACAGCCCCGCCGGAGCTAGCTGCGTGACCCGGCCGAGCATGCGCGAGCCGACCAAATTCTCGCGCGTGAGAACGCTGGCCTCACATGCGCAACGGCTGGCGTACTCGTAGACGAACTCGACCACCTCTCCGTCCTTGTCGCGCGTTGGGCGCAACAGCACAGACGGATCGATGAGTGTCTCGACCAACGCCCGAAAGCGGTTCTGGCTCCCATGTACGTCAGCCTCGGCTCGGTGGCCGGCATCTTCAAGGGCGCCAACAACCCGATCGAGGTCATCACCGGAGTTCTCGACGATCACCGCCGTCAGCCCGGTCGCTTGTCCGTGATCCCATCGCGTCGTCGGCGCAGCGGACAATCGGCGCGCAGTGGCCCGATCAGGCATGCGGTAGCGCTGATCGATCGAGCGGCCAGATGAGTCCCATTTTGCGGATCCGCCTGCGACTCGGCGAAGCACCCTATACGGGGCCGTCGTTTGAGGCCGGGATCGGCCCGGGCGAGGCTGCCTCCGATCAGAGGGGCCCGGCGCCGAGGCGTTTACTGGTCTGCTGCTGGCCTTCATCGCATGCCTTCCGTTGGCTGCTCATCGCAAAAGACGAGCTCACTACAGGGGCGCGATCCGGTCTGGCGAATCAGCCCTTGTGCAGCATGGCTACCCCGCCACGCTGGCCCGCCGCATCCTGCTGAGGACATAGTTCGCACCAGCCTCACACGGCCTCGCACCCAACGGCATCGGCAACCGACCGGGCCAACATGAGCCTGCGTAAGCTTTCTGGCCGTTCCTGGACATTTCGGAAGGGGGGTCGGCCGCCGGCTCAGGGGTGCGGACTCGATCCTCCGAGCTACGATCTGCGCCGATGCGAATCGTTGGACCGGGGCATCCGGCGGGCGGCCGTTAGCGCAATGCACGACGGCACCCCGCGTGAGCTCAAGCAGATGCTCGAGGCTGAGCGGGCAGGCGAACCGTTCCTCGTCCTCAGAGATGGAGACGCCACACAGCTGGTGGTCACGCTCGACGCAGCCCAGTCGCCCCTGGTGATCGGCCGGGATCCATCTAGCGACCTCTGCCTCGGCTGGGATCCACTGGTCTCGGGGCTGCATGCTCGCCTCGAGTCAGCCAAGGGAAGCTGGCTGCTTCACGACGACGGACTCTCGCGCAACGGCTCGTTCCTCAACGGCGAGCGGCTGCATGGCCAGCGCGTGCTGCGCGATCGGGACGAGCTCAGGTTCGGTCGCACGACAGTGCTGTTCCGACATCCATCGCTCCGGCTGCCGACCACCTTGATCGGCGACATGCCGGAGCTGGCAATGTCGATCTCGCCTGCGCAGCGCCGCGTGCTCGTCGCCCTCTGCCGACCCTACAAGCACCGCTCCGGCTTCGAACGTCCCTCGACCAATCAGGAGATCGCCGATGAGCTGTTCTTGAGCATCGAGGCGGTCAAGAGCCACCTCCGGGTCTTGTACGACAAGGCGGGTCTGGAGACACTGCCGCAGAGCGAGAAGCGGGTGCGCCTCGTGGAGCACGCGCTGCAAGCCGGCCTGATCTCGGAATACGAGCTGTGAGCCCCTCGGTCGAGGGGCGGTAGCCGGCGGTGGGCTAGGCCAGCGTGTTGGCCCCGCCCGCGCCGATCGCGGCCGCGAAGCCCGCGAGCAGGAGTAGTGCCCAGAACAGAAACCCAAGCGACCCGATCACAATCGCGGCGGTGGCGAGGCACTTGCCCTTCATCTCCGGATTCCGCCTGATCTCTCGCCCGCCCCGAACGCCTTGGACGATTCCGGCCAGCGAGAACAGCATCGGCAAGATGAATGCCCCGAGCAGCGCGCCTGCGAGCGCGAGCCCGAACGCCCAGCTTGCCGTGCGGCTGCGCAGCGGCCGAGCGGCTGCGAGAGCCTGAGTCGTCATCCGGACACCCCGCACAGTTGGTCGGCGGCCCCGAAGGCGCTCTCGCCTGTGGGTGTCACCGCGACCACTGAGTCGTGGAACTGCGCGGGTGATAGGACTGACTCGACGTGAGTCACCACGCACTGACACGACTGCGGTGAATTGCCTGCTCCCTCGCACTGGCTAATGACGGCCTGCACATCGGCTGGGCTGTAGCTTGACTCGCCGGGGCGGCTCGCTGCCACCGCGATCACGGCGACGATCGCGATCGCCGCCAGCACGGTGGCAAGCTTGACGCGCGGCGAGAACCCGGCCCAGCTGGCGCGGGCTTGGTCAAACACGCCCCCGGCGGCGGCGCCCTGGCCACTCGCGCCGAAGTCGTAGGTGCGCGCCGCGCCCCGCGGCGGCGGCGGCGGCGGTGCGTCCGCGCGTGCCGAGCGCGGCGGCGGGGGCGGCGGCGCATCGGCGCGTGCCCAGCCCCGCGGCGGCGGCGGCGGTGCGTCCGCGCGTGCCGAGCGCGGCGGCGGGGGCGGCGGCGCATCGGCGCGTGCCCAGCCCCGGGGCGGGGGCGGCGGCGCATCGGGGCGTGCCCAGCCCCGTGGCGGCGGCGGAGGTCCGGCCGGCCGACCCACTGCGGTGGTGGCGCCGTGGGCGACCAGCTGCATCAAGCGCTCGCCGCACGTGGAGCAGAACGCCGAGGAACCAGCGTTCGCGTGTCCGTTGCCGCACATCACTTCGGTTCCGTTCATCGTGTCCTCACAAGCGTGTCGGTGGTTGCCTGTCCGTCATCGGCCACGTGTGCCGTCCAGTCAGCGCCGTCCCAGTAGCGCAGCTCGTGCCGGCCCGCCGGGTCGCCCAGCCACTTGGCCGGCGTCCCGGGCGAAGGTCTGTCGAATCCGTCGGAAGCCGAGCTCCACAGCCGTTCGTGCGGGAGCGATTCCCGAAAATCGTGGCCGCACTTGCTGCACTCCTGCAGCACAGCCTGCGGCTGGGTCGCACCACAGTGCGGGCACAGCGTCACGATCGACTCCTGCGCCTCCAGGCCCTGACAGTTGCGGCAGACGAAGTCCGGATCGAGCTTTGCGAAGCTCATCACGCGGTTGAACAGCACGAACGGGCTGACCGATCCCTTCACGATCCCGGCGCCGAACGAGCCGCCGATGTTCTTGAGCATCTGGTTGCGCCTGAGGATCTTCTGGTAGTCGGGGTTCACCAGCTTCTTCGTGTGGCAGGTGACGCAGTCCTGGAGGGTGCGGACCGGCAGCGTGTTGCGGAGTGATCCCTGCTGGCGCAGAAACTGCAAGACGGTCGTCTCGGAGTCGCCGAGCGGCACCATCGCGATGCCGCTCCGGCCGCTCAGCGCATGCTCGAGATGGGCCTGCAGCTGCTCGAGCTCTGCCAGCAGCGGCGGCGGCAGGGAATCGGGCCGAGTGGCAATCAGCGTGCCGGCGTTGAACATCGCCTGTACCTCGAGCATCGCGACTACAGCAACGCCCTGGCTTGATTGCAACCGGACTTCATCCACGTCGTCCCACGGCTGCTTGGTCGTCCGCCAATCAGCCGCCAGAACCCGCGCTCCGTTCTTGGCGGCATGACGGCCGGCGTCGTCCATCTTCCTGGCCAGCCGGTCCCCCCACACGCCGGTCTTCTTGCGGCTCGACTCCTGCGCCGCCTCACCGCTCACGGCCGGCGTGAGCTGCCAGAGCGCCGCGTCGATCACCTGCTGGATCTCGGCGAACGCCTCGCGGTAGCTGTTCTTGACCGCGCTCGCGGAGCCGAACAAGGGGTTCCACTCGTCTCCGAGGCGGATTGCGACGTGGCAGCCGCCCTCAGCTGGTTGCAGCTTGACTGCCGCCCGGATCGGAAGCTTTCCGAGCGCGAACGCCCCGACGGTAGCCATCGCGAACTTCGAGCCACGGCGCCCCTCGATCGAGGTCAGTGACTGGGTCGCGATCTCGAAGCCCGCGCGGGTGAGAGCTTCGCGCAGCGTCAGGTTGACGGTGCCGATTGGCTCGCCGATCGAGCGCTCGAAATCTGAGGTGATGAATGTCATGTCCGATCTCCCGTGCTAGCGCTGCGCTTGATCACGCGTCCTCGGCGGGATCCCACACGTCGCCGCCGCCGGCGCAGAGGTCATCGACCGGCTCGGCGTCGAGAGCGTCGGCGGACAGGTCCGCCGCGTCCAGCTCCTCGTCTGAGCCGTTGCCGAGGTCCATCCCCGCGTCGTCCAGATCGCCTGAAGGGTCATAGCCCTCCGCAATGTCTTGCTCTACCGCGCCGAGATACGAGTCGGCCTCGGTCACATCCCCAGCGGCCGACTGATCTGCATCGGCGGACTCGGTGGCCAGAAAATCGCTCCAACTCATGTCCTCACCCTTTCTGGTTGGTCGCTGATTCGGACAGGCGTTATCGTCGCGACTGGAAGCGGCACCGCATACCCACCCGAGGTGTGAATCCCCGCTACCTCCAGAACGCTCGCGAGCGGCTCGCGCGTCTTTCACAGTGGCCGACCCGCCTGACCGGAAGGTAAGCACAACCTAACCGGCCGGCGAGCAAACTCTCACCGCCTGACCCATGGTGGCCGGAGACAGATTGACCGAAACTCGCGGGTGTCAATCCAATCGGCCAGGAGGGCAGATCATGTTCACCGCAAAATCATCGCTCGACCGGCCGCGGTTCGCCCGCCTCAGGACATGCTGGCGCCGGGCGCTGGTTGGGGTCGGCTGTTTCGCGGCCGTCGCGGCTGCCTCGGCCGCGCTGAGCTCGCCCGCGCTGGCGGCGACGACCCACTGCACATTAGTCCGGGCCGAGTACAACAACGGGATCACGGCCACCCTGCTGGGGGAAGTCTGTTACAACGGCACTCAGGCCTGGGACCCGAACCCGGATGGCACGACGACACTCACTGTCAACCTCCCGTACCAGTACGCGACGGATTACACGGTCCAGGAGAGGTCGGATTACGTCGTGAACACCGGGTCCGACAACAAGGGCACCGAGGAGATCACCGGCTATGTCAGCGGGGACGATAGAGTGAGCGGGATCTATCCGCAGTACGTCATCTCCCTGGCGATCGAGTGCACGCCGAGCGGCCACCTGTCGTCGCAGGCCTACCTTTACTATATTTGACAGCACGTCACGGTCCACTTGGCGGCGTCATCCGCGCGTAGCGGATGACGCCGCTGTCGTGATTGATGCCTACTGTCCAACTCACCGGGATGTGTGCGGAACTGACACTTCTCAAGGCTCGCCTGGCCCGGACGCGACTCATGGTCACGCTCGACTCGGACGGCGGTTCAGCCGCTCGTGTCGGGCGGGTGCTGGCGCAGCTCGTCGAGGTTGAGCATTCCGCGTAGGACGGCCTCGTTGGCGAGCCGCACGCGTCGGCTCTCGGAGGGGTCATCGAGCCCGAACTTGGCGTAGAGGTTGAGCAGGTGCTGCTTGACCGCGGCCTGCGTGACGACGAGCTCGGCGGCGATCGCGCGGATCGACGCGGGCTGGGGAAACGGGGCGGAGGAGCCGAGCGGGCGGCAGAGTGCGTGCAGCACGTCGCGCTCACGGGGGGTGAGCTCCGGGCGGTCACCGCCTCCGATCACTGCGGTGACCTTCGGCGCGGTGGCCCGACCGCGCTCGTGGAACACGATCCGGGTCTTGCCCACCAGCAGCTGGTCGCCGGTCTGCAACGCCCGCTCGCCGAGCACGCGGCGGCCATTGACATACGTGCCGTTGCGGCTTCCGAGATCACGCACCGTCCAGCCTGAGCCGTAATTCTCGACCAGCGCGTGCAGGCGCGACACCGCCCTGTCATCGCTGATGCAGATCCGGTTGGAGGGACCGCTGCCGAGCGTCGCCCGCTCGCCCCCGAGCGCCACCGACTCGACGCCAGCCGGCCGCCACACCTCAAGGTACGCCGTCATGCCTGCCTAAAGGTAAGGCAAGCCTCGGCCGACCGCAGGCCCATTGGTACGGCGGGACACCGAGACCGCTCGAGGCGGGGTGGCTGGGCGCGGTCCGAGATCCGTCAGGATGCGGCCGCGGATGCGCGCTCGAGCAGCGCGTCCGTCTCGGAGAGCGCGGGCGTCGCGGCGAGCGACCCGAAGAGGTCAGCCGCGAGGCGCAGTTGATGGGAGGCCTCTCGGGACCTGCCGAGGGCGATCAGGCAGCGGCCCTGACCGAGGAGCGCCTGGGCGCGCTCCCAAGGCACCTCCAGGCGCTGCCATCGCGGCGCGGCCTCGCCGAGCCGGTGTTCGGCTTCGGCGTGCCTGCCCTCGTGCTCGGCGATCAGCGCCCCCGCAGTGAGCAGGGCGGCTTCCCAGAGCAGCGGTTTCGACGGCAGCCCCTCGGCGAGCCGCCGGGCGAGCCCGGGGTCCCGGAGCGCGAGTGCGGTGCGAACGGCGTCGAGAAGTATCGGCGCATACTGGGGGGTCAATCTGCCGATCGGCTCTAGCTCCTTCAGCAAGGCGTGTGCAGTCGCGAGGTGCCCAGCCGCCAAGTGCAGCGCTGCCCCTCGACCGAGGGCGGGAACCAGATGTTGCGGGCTTTTGTACTCCCGGGCACGCTCGATGGTCCATCGGCTCACATCGACGGCGCCATCGAGCTGTCCTCGCCGGGTGAGGGCGGCGACCACGCTCTGCCGGACAATCATCAGGTCAGCAATGTCTCCGATCGCGTCGAGGCGCTGGTCGAGCTCGCGCGCCCGCTCGATCGCTTCGTCATAGCAACCGAGTTCGACGAGCGCGCTGACGAGTTCGGCGCTGCAGCCGAGCGCGACCCCCTCGATGCGGCGACGCTGTGCGAACGACAGGCCCTCTTCGAGCGTTTTCAGACGCACCGCGGCCCCCTCGCTCAGCCCCAGGGCGTCGGCTAGGTTGTAGTAGGCCACCGCCGCCTCTCGCCCCAAGCCCTGTGAGATCGCGACGTCGAGGGCTCGCCGCATGTCCTCGACCCCATGCTCGTCGCCGAGGTGGGCCCGAGCGCTACCCCGGAGCCCCAAGGCGCGGGCCTGCTCGGGGAGATCGAGCTCGGTGGCGAGAGCGATGGCCCGGTCCGCGAGCGCAACGACACGATCGTCCTCGTCCCAAATGATGTACACCCCGGCCGCATCGGCGAGGACCGCCACCAGCTCAGGCGACGGGCCGAGCGCCTCCGCCAGCCGGAGGGCTTCATCGACGGTCGACCGGTCCCGTGGATCGCCGAGGCGGTGGAGGGGGATGGTCAGCCGCGCCATGGCGCTCGCCATCGCAGCGACGTCGCCCTGGTCGCGCAAGCCGTCGATCGCCTGCTCGAACGCTCGTGCGGCGTCCGCGTTCCTCCCCCGCTGGTGCAAGGCTTCGGCGTGGCGGGCCAGGATCCGGGGGCGCTCGGCCGCGTTCTCCGGGGCGAGGCGGAGCGCTTTGGCGTAGTGATCCTCGGCGGCCTCCACGTCGATGCCGAGGGACCTGTCGCCGGCGAGCGTCAGGTAGTGGATCGCCTTTGACCGAAGCTCCTGCGCGTCGGGACCATCGCCAGCGAGCTCGAGCGCGGAGACGACGTGGGAGGCGAGGATCGCGGCGTGGTCCTCAACCCGCCCCCCGGCGGTCTGCTCGATCCAGGCCACGGCCCTCCGGTGCCGGTCCGCCCGCTCGGCTCGCGGTATCTGCCCGTAGCACACGTCCCTGATCAGGGCGTGGTGAAACGCGTATTCGGCCTGTCCGGCCATCGAGCTCCGCCGCGCCGGGTGGACCAGCTCCTTGCGCGCGAGCTGGTGCAGCGCCCGCGCGACCTCGTCCGGCTCACGCCCGCCCATCTGCGCGACCGCCTCGACCCAGAACACCTTGCCGATCACCGCGGCGTCCTGGAGGAGGCGCTTGCGCTCCACCGACAGCGTGTCAAGGCGCGCGGCAATCAGCCCCTGGACCCCAGCTGGCATCGGGATCTCCACCCCCGCCTCGATCCTCTGCGGGGTGGCGGTGCGCGCGAGGATGCCGCGATCGATAAGCAGCCGCACGAACTCCTCCGCATACAAGGGATTGCCCCCCGAGCGCTCCAGAATCGCGCTCTGCACCTCGGCGGGCAGCACCGCCTGCGCGAGCAAATTCGAGATCAGGCGGGCCATCTCCGCCTCAGCCAGTGGGGAGAGGTTGATCCGGGTGGCGTTGCGCGCCGACGCCCCCCACGCCGGCACCCGCTCGTACAGCTCGGGCCGCCCCGTGCACACCAGCAGCAGCGGCACCCCCTCCGCGTAGTCGGCCACCTGCTCCAGGAACGCGAGCAGCGCGTCGTCGGCCCAGTGCAGATCCTCGAACACCAGCACCGACGGCCGGCGCTCGGCCAGCAGCTCCACCACCGCTCGCCAGGCCGCGAAGTTCTCCTCCCGCGCCGCCTGCGGCGCCTCCAACCCCGCCAGCGGCCTCAGCCTGGCGCGCAGCCAGGGGGCGTCGGGATGATCCCCGGGCACGATCCGCTCGAGCTTGGCGCCGGCCACTTCGGAAGCGTCGGTCTCGAGCACCCCCGCCTCCGCCTTGACGATTTCGCCCAGCGCCCAGAACGAGATCCCCTCACCGTAGGGCAGACAGCGGCCCTGGCGCCAGCGCACCAAATCAGGCGATGCATCGACGAACCCACCGAGCTCGGCCACCAACCGCGACTTCCCCACCCCCGGTTCACCGACAATCATCGCCAGCTGCACGGTGCGTTCCTGCACCGCGCGCTGAAAGCAACCAGTCAAAATCCCCAGCTCGATCTGGCGCCCGACCAGCGCTGTGTCGAGTCGTCGCGTCACGTCGGTGCCAAACCGGGCCCGTGGTGAGCGCGCATGCCACACCGGCACAGGCTCGGCCTTCCCCTTCAGCACCACCGGCTCAAGTGCCTCATAGTCGAACACGTCCTTGGTTGCCGCATATGTCACGGGGCCCACCACCACTCCGTTCACAGGAGCTACGCCGTGCAGGCGCGAAGCCGTGTTCACCCCATCGCCGGTGACGATCCCCTCGTTCCGGTGAACGCGGTCTTCCAGCGCGACCACCGCCTCCCCGGTCTCGATCCCCACCCGCACCTGCAAATCCAGGTCACTTTCCTCGCTCAAATCTCCGATCGCCTCCACAATCTCCAACCCCGCACGCACCGCCCGCTCTGGATCATCCTCGTGCACGCTGGGCACCCCGAACACCGCCACCAGCGCATCGCCGATGAACTTCTCGACCGTGCCCCCAAACGGCTCGATCACCGCCCTCACCCTCGCGTGATACGGCTGGATCCTCGCCCGCACCTCCTCCGGATCCGGCTGGTCAGCAGCCGTGAACCCCACCACATCACAGAACAACACAGTCACCACCTTGCGCTCCTCGCTCCCACCGGCCGTCGCCACTTCGAGTGGCGCCGTGCAGAACCCGCAAAACCGAAAGCCCTCCGGGTTCTCCCCGCCGCAGCTGGGGCAGGTGACCGCCGAGCGTCCCATCTGGGCGTGGAGATCCGCGATCGTTGCCTCGCCGACTGCCACGGTCCGTTCGACGCCGGAGAAGCGACGCCCGGTGGTGCCAGCGAGCACCGCCCGGCCAAAATCGCCGGCCGACGGGAAGCGGTCCTGGGCGCGCTTGGACAGCCCGCGCTGCACCGCGTCGGCCAGCGGCGCCGGGACGCCTTGTATGCGCGGCGCGGGCTCGTTGACGTGCGCGAACAGAGTTGCCACGTCCGACTCGCACTCGAACGGCACCGCGCCCGACAGCGCCTCGTGGGTCACGCAGGCCAGCGCGTACTCATCGGTCCGGGCATCGATCCGCCGGCCCTCGATCTGCTCGGGGGCGATATAGGCGACGGTTCCCACGACCACTCCGGTGCGGGTCATGCCGCTGGTGTCCGCGGCTCGCTTCGTCAGACCGAAATCGGTCAGATAGACATGATCGCCGGCCGCGACGAGGATGTTGCCCGGCTTGACATCGCGATGCACGAGCCCGTGGGCGTGCGCGGCATCGAGGGCGTCGGCGACCTGGGAGATCACATGCGCGGCGCGCTCGGGCCTGAGCCGTCCGTGCTTGGCCAACAGCCCGCCGAGATCAACGCCCTCCACGAACCGCATCGCGAGGAACAGCACCCCGTCCGCCTCGCCCACTTCGTACACGGGGATCACGCTCGGATGCTCGATCTCGGCGGCGTTGGCGCTCTCCCGCTCGAACCGCGCCCGAAACGCAGGGTCGGAGGCCAGCTCCGGCGCGATCACCTTGATCGCGACCACGCGCGCCGGTCGACGTTGGCGCGCGCGATAAACGACCCCCATGCCACCGCGGCCGACTACCTGTTCGATCTCGTAGTCACCGAGCACGGCCCCCGGCCCCAGGTTTCGCATCGCCGCCGAATCGTACCTCCGCCCGGCGCCAGCCTTGCCCCATGCTGACCCTCTAGCTCTTGCGCAGAACACCACCGCGGATAAGGGCGACCAATGGTCGCCTGCTTTGTGTCTGCAGCCACATCAACCGATTGTCAACTGGAGGGTGATGCTCAGCATCATCTTTGGGCTGAAGCTTTCGTCGCGTCAGCCGTACCCAGAACTGTCGATGCACGTGTGAACTGCATTGAGCTCGTCGGCGGTGATGGGGAGGCCGCTGCCGAACGCCGTCCCGGCCATGTAGACGAGCACCGATCGCCCGAGCGCAGCGGCGCTGGTCACTCCCGGCTGGGCACCTGGATTGCCTCCTGCACTGGCGTGGCGCGCCTTCACCAGGGCCGCGCGCGCGACGGCGACGCGCGCGATCGCGGCCGCTGTGCGGGCCATCGCCGCGTCCGCGAAGACATAGATCTGCTGGTCATTGGTCGGCACGTCGGTGATCTTCCCGTTCTGGTTCGTCGGTCCGCCGGTCGTGAACAGGAAGGCCCGCGAGGCTCGCGGACCATTACGGGGGGCTCCCGGGAGAGCGGTGGTGATCATCATCACCGAGCTTGCGCCCGCCTTGTCACGCAGACAGGCGCTGAGGGTCTGCGCCGGGGTGCTCTTGGCACCGCACCCGGCGAATGCGAGCGCGCCCGCCAGCAGCGCACCAACGCACCCCCGCGCTGTCCACGCCCTCGACGACACACCGGCGATGCTACCGTCGCGGGATCGCCGGTGCCGTTGCGACACCAGCGGGCAGTCGGCGCTCGGCACTCGGCGCACTGCGGCCGTGGGCTAGCCGACAGTAAAGCTCGCGATCAGAGGCCTAAATGCCTGCTGGTCGACTCGATTGAGCTCGGCCGCTCGAGTGGTGCAAATAAACAGGTAGATATCTCGGCCTCGGAAGAACCACGCTGAGCGGTCGCCCCTCAAGTCGGCAATGGTGAGGACCCCGACGCCGGCGATGTCAACCCCCCGCTCGGCCTGGATGGCGAGGACCTGATAGTGCGTGAACCCCCTGGCCTCCTGTGACTGCCGCGAGCGAACAAACGCGAACCGTGCCGGCTGAGAGCTACTCGCAGGACCCTGGCCGCGCAGGACGACGAGAGCGCACTCCGCGGTCCCGGTCCCGAACGCGGCGACCCCGAAGTTGGGCGGCCTGAGGCGCGGAATCGCTTGGCGTTGCCAGCTGGCGGGGTACGCGAAGCTGATGCCAACCTTGAGGTCGGTGAACGTTTTGGTGGTCGGGGCGGGCGGGAGTTCAGGTTGGTTCAGGGTGGTGGTGACGGTGGGGGTCTTGGCAGGGGTGGTGGGGGGGTTATTCTTGTGGATGTTGAACGCGCCGGTCACGACGAGCAGCGCGGCCGCGATGGCGACCAGCGCCGCTGCGGTGATCGCAGAGATCAGGGCTCGCGGGCGGGGTCTGTCCGGCCCGGCCCGGGAGCGGCGGTCGCCTGACCCGCCGGCGGGGGGGATCGCCCCCGCCCCAGCGCGGCTCGGTGCTCCGGGAACTTCGGTCGCGTCAAGCGGGCCGTGCAGCGTGCCGGCGACCGGGGCGGCTTTGCCGGTGGCGATACTTCGTTCGCGGATCGTCGCGCGTCGGCGCTCGGCGGCGGCGAGCGCGTCGCGGCCGAGATCGCCGGCGGATGGATAGCGCTCACCTGGGTCCTTCGCCATCGCGCGGGCGATGACTGCGTCAAACTCGCCGGGGAGCGTCGGCACCGCCGCCCGCACCGACGGTGGCAACGCCGATATGTGCGCCCACATGATCGCCGTGTCACCCTCCCGCGGGAACGGAACGCTGCCGGTCAGCATGTTGTACAGGACGCACCCCGCCCCGTATACGTCGGTGCGGGCGTCAACCCGAGCCCCCCCGAACTGTTCCGGCGCCGCATAGTCGATCGTCCCGACAAACATTCCCGTTCGCGTCAGACCGCCGCTGACCGCGAACTTGGCCAACCCGAAATCGGTCAGGTAGACATGATCACTGCTGCCCTCACGAGCGATCAGCAGATTTGCGGGCTTGACGTCGCGGTGAACGAGCGCGCGCGCGTGCGCGGCGTCCAATGCCGAGGTCAGCTGAGCCAGGATCTGCACCGCCCGCCGCGGCGGAACTCGGCCCTCGGCTGCGATCAGCCTCCCCAGATCCGTTCCCTGCACGAACCGCATCGCGATAAACAGCCGGCCGGAAGCCTCCCCCACCTCATACACGGGGATCACATTCGAATGCTCGAGCGACGCCGCGATCTCCGACTCGCTCGTGAACCGCCGACGAAAACCGCGATCGCCCGCGAGCTCGGGCGAGATCACCTTCAACGCAACGATCCTCGACGGGCGCATCTGACGCGCGCGGTAGACGACCCCCATGCCGCCGCGCCCCGCGAGCCCCTCGATCACGTAGCCGGCAAACCGCTCGCCACTGGACAGATCGGCTCCCCGACCCGGCGCCACGGGCCCCGAGTCCTGCGCCACCCGCCCAGGATCCACCGCCGTCTCCTCGATGACCGCCGCGCCCAGCGGCGCCGTACCTCGCTCGGCCCCCAATCCAAGCTTGCCGCGCAGAAACAGAACGCGGTCCACCAACTCCGCTTGTCTCCCGCCACGCGCCCGCAGCGTTGCCACCACATCGATCAGCGCATCGTCGGTCAGACCGCTGATCGACCGGTCAATCCACTCCACAGTGACCGGATCGGGCACATCCACGGGTCAATCCTAAGCATCCCTCACCATCACGGCGCACTTCGTGGTTGCCGCGGCCGGTCGTCCAGCGAGCGCGGCCCGCCGTGCCCTGCCGACGCGCCTGCGACGACATCCACGCGCGGGCGCGTCAGCTGCGTGAAGCAGCGGGCTCAGCGGCGGTGCGTTTGCTGGTGGGCTTCCCAGATCTGCTTGAGCTGCTGCGGCCGGAGGTCCTGCTTGCGCGCGCACACGACGGTGTCGCCGAGGGCACTAGCGTCTGGGTGAAGCGATGGATCCTCAACTGAGATCAACACCACCACGACGTTGGGGCGCCGGCTGAGGATCGCGGCCGTCGCCGCGATCCCACCCATTCCTGGCATCGCGACATCCATGAACACGAGTTCCGGCGTCAAGCGTTCAACTGCGCGCAGCGCTTCTTCGCCCGAGCTCGCCTGGCCGACGAGCACGAACCCCGGAGCCGCAGCGATCAGATCCCGTAGCACCTCACGGAAGGCGGGATGATCATCGACGGCCAAGATCTTGACGTCCTGATCGGTCACGAACATCGATGGTCGGCTCACGCGAGCGTGCCGTAAGGCGATTCGCTCATCCAGGTGCCCAGCCCGTCAGCGGCAAAGGGGCGGCCGAGAAGGTATCCCTGGGCGGCATCACACCCCTGTTCGCTCAGCAATAGCAAGACATCCTCGGTTTCGACGCCCTGGGCGACGACGGTCAGATTGAGGTTGTGGGCGAGGTCGATGCTCGAGCGGACTATCACCTCAGCGTGGTCGGAATCAAGACTGGTGACGAACGACTGATTGAGCTTGATCTCGTCCACCGGTAGACGCTGAAGGTCGGCCAAGGACGAGTACCCGGTGCCGAAGTCGTCAATGGAAAGTCTCTCTCCCATTCTGTGCAGGCGATCGAGAGCCTCGGGGGCACCGGGTTCGATCAGCGCGCCTTCAGTAAGCTCAAGGATCAGTCGATCTGGCGGAGTTGCCCAGGTATCGGTCACCGCCTTGACCACGTCCGGGAGATTGCTCCTGGGTCCCAGGCTGCGGCCGGAGACATTGACGGCCATCGACAGATCGACGCCCTCGTCGCGCCACCGTCGCTGCTGACGCAGCGCCTCGTTCAGTACCCATCTCGTAAACGGATTGATCAAATCGGTACTCTCGACTTCGGGCATGAAGTCGCGGGCCGACAGCAGACCCCGCGTCGGATGCTGCCAGCGCAGAAGCGCTTCGAGCCCGGAGAGCTTGCCAGTGCCCATGTCGATCTTCGGCTGGTAGTGAAGGACCATCTCCCCGGAGTCGATGCACTGCCGAAGATCCGCCAGCAGCGCTAGCTGCCGGGCTGTCCGCGCTTCCTGCTCGACGTCGAACACGGCATGACCGCCGCCGGACCTCTTGGCGACATACATCGCTGCGTCGGCGCGGCCGAGCAACTCTGCCGTCGTTTGTCCGTGATCCGGAAACATGGCGATGCCGACACTGGTCGACACGTGGACGATTTCGTGACTGACGACGAACCCCGAGCGGCATGATTGCTGAACCGTCCACGCAACCGCCGCGGCCGCCGCCAGATCCGTGGCGCCTCCGGGAAGGATCGCGAACTCATCGCCACCCAGCCGCGCGACCGCATCGTTCTTGCGCAGCGCGGCGGTGAGACGCTTACCCACCTCCTCGAGCAGCCGGTCACCCCGATCGTGCCCAAGCCGGTCATTGACCTGCTTGAACCCGTCCAGATCCATCACCAGCACGGCCCGCGATTCGCCTGAGCGTTTGGCATCCGCCAGCGCCTGGAGTAGGTGCACTCCGAACAGAGTGCGGTTCGGGAGACCAGTGAGCTGGTCATACAACGCTTGGCGCTCGAGGCTCTCGGTATAGGCCTTGCGCTCCGATATATCGCGGACGACGGCCAGGGTGAGCACTCGCTCACCCAGCTTGAACTCCGCCCGGTCGACGTCCATCGGGAAGGTGGAGCCGTCCTGGCGCTGGCCGAGCGTCTCAGTCGTCCGGTCACGCGCGCTCGCATCGGTCAGCACCACAGCCGAGTCCCGCAGCTCCTTCCGGCGCGCTGGTGCGATCACGAAGTCGAGTGGCTGTCCGATCAGGTCTTCCGCCTGGTACCCAAACAAAGCTCGCGCGGCTCGATTCGACGACTCGATCAAACCGGTCTCGCCGGCAACGGTCAGGATCCCGTCGGCCACGTTGTCGAGCACCAGTTGTGTGGTGCTCGCCATGTCGCGCGACGCCTCGTGGAGGATCGTGATCGCATCGAGTGAATCCTGCAAATCGCGCGCTTGCACGAACAGCTCGACGAAGACCGCGACCTTGGCCAACAGCACCTCCCGCGCAACCGGCTTGAGGATGAAGTCGACAGCGCCGCTGGAATAGGCCTCAATGGCGGCGCGATCCTCACGGGCAAGGCCCGTGAGGAAGATGATCGGTGTCCGGCGGCTCTCCTGTCGCTGCCGGATCAGCTTGGCCGTCTCAAAGCCATCCATTGTCGGCATGCGGACGTCCATCAGTATCAACGCGAATGTCTGGCGCAAAACGGCGTGGAGCGCAGCACGTCCCGAGTCAGCCTCGGTCACCGCCACACCCAACGGCGCGAGCATGAGCCGGAGCGCCGTCCGATGATCACCGTGATCGTCGACAATGAGGACCGCCGGCGGCAGGCCCGGCCCGCCTGAGCCCCCCGATGGGTGCTCAGCAGTCACCATCAGCACACACGCCGAAACCAAACGCCGACAGCGGAATGGTGGCTTCTCCTTCGAGCTTGGTCTTTCCGAGCCGACGTGCTGCTCACGGTGCGGCTTTGAGTCGTTTCGCCCGGTTACTCGTTGCCCCGCTCGGAGACGGCGCCGATCAGATGGAAATCAAACCCTACCCGATCGGCGGGCCGGCTTTCGTGCCTCTGGGTGCGCCGCTTTTGACTCTCAGCGCGGGGGCGGGGCCTGGCGGGTCAGGGCCGACGGCATCGGAGCGACAGCCGTCACGCAGCGAGACGTCGCACCGCCCGTCGCTCTGAACCAAGTAGGGTTGTCGGATGCTGGGTCCGAGGGGGCTAAGCGCCGAGCGGCGGGCGTTTCGCATTGCGCGAGCGGGCGTGAAATGGTCCGTGGCGAGCCGTCCCATCGTTGCTGAGCGGGTAAGGCGTTGAGCACTGATGCGTTCACCGATCGGTGCGATCTCGACGCCCTCGGAACTGATGACTTGGCCGAGGGTTGGCGCGAGATCTTTGCGCGCATTGTCATCCCTTTTGACGCGCATCCCGATCCTGAACCTGGCGAGCGCTTTCGGGCGCGCGCGGTTCGAGAGCGTATTGGTGACCTGTGGCTGGTCGACTTCGAGTACGGGCGCGGGGTGGCCACCAGGGGTCGACGCGAGATAGCTGCTACCGACGGCGACCCGATCGGTCTGACGGTGTTTGGTCGCGGTCGCGTCGGGCACGCTTCCGGGGCGGGATCGGCGGTCGTCGCGGCAGGCCAAGCAGTGTTGTGGGACGGAGCGCGACCCGGGACCTTCGCGCCTCTTTCGCCGATCGTGGGTCGGACTCTGATGATTCCCCGGGATCGCTTGCGCGCTGCCGTGCCCGCCTATGAGCGGTCGCTCGGACCTGTCCCCAGGACCAGTGCGGCGGTCGAACTGCTGGTGCGCTATCTCGACACGCTGGCGAGTCTGGCGCCGGGCCTGGACGCGGCGACGCGTGTCGAGATCGAAGCCGCCACGATCGAGCTCTTACGAGCTGCGCTTGGAGCCACGGCCTTGGACACTCCCACGCTTCGAATGGCATTCGTTGCCGAGGCGCGTCGTTACATTGACCAGCATCTGAACGACCCGCAGCTCAGTCCGGCGAGCGTCGCGCGTGCGCACCTGGTTTCAGTCCGGTCGTTGCATGAGGCATTTGAGTCGACGGGCGAGAGCGTCAGCGTGCGGATCCGCCGGCGGCGTCTGAGCCGTTGCTACGCCGATCTTGCCCGGTCGGGCGATGACCAGATTTTTACCATCGCTACGCGGTGGGGATTTCGCAGCGCGTCGCATTTCAGCCGGACGTTCCGCCGCGAGTTCGGCGTCTCGCCACGCGACGTGCGGCCGCCCCGCTGACGTCGAACCCACGGGCGAGCAACCGACTCCGCCCGTAGTGGCGCTCGTCGTTGACCGCGCCACACCTCGGGTGTAGGGTGCGATCTGCTTTAGAAGAACTTTAAGGAGGTGCGGTGAGGCACCGGGGTCGTGCCGGGGCACGGGGTCGCATGCTCGGGGCCAGGCACAGGATTGCTGTGCCGCTGGCGCTGCTGGTTGCCGGCACGGCGGGCGTGGCGATCGCGGCCGGGGTGACTGTCGGCGCGGCTAAGCGAGAGGCTCTGCGATCGGTGGCGTTCGTGGCCAGCGAGCTTCCTCGCGAGCGCGGTTTCAAGCTCGCGAGCTGTCACCGGATTGGTGGCGGCAAACTGACCTGCTCGTACACGGTGAGCGTCAGGGCCCTATCGGGAGGGACGATCACCTGCCAGGGTCAGATCGTCGTCACGCCGGCAGCTGGGACTGTCAGCGCGGGCGCGACCGGCCCGGCGAGCACGTCCTTTGCCGGCAGTCGCTTCATCGGAAAGCCCTACTGCGCTCGGGACCGGAGGCGGTGAGCTGTGGAGCACTGGCTCGATCGGTCAGCCCGCGCGCTCGCCGACGGTGGCTTGTCGCGCCGGCAGGTGGTGGTGGGTGCCGCTCGGGCGCTGATCGCCGGCAGCGTGCTTGGCGGCGGAATCGATCTCGGCTGGCACGTCAGCGGCGCCGGCGGCCAGTCTCCGTGCGGGCTCCAGGTCGCCCCCGAGTGCGCCAACTTCGCCGAGACCGCGGCGCGGATCGGCCAACAGGCGTGCGAGCAGGAGGCGCCCGCCGACCAGCGCGCCTGTCTCGGCGCGAACGAAGTCCTGCGCGCTCAGACGCTCGCGCAATGCCTGCGGGATCAGGGCGCCAACGGCGACTGCGGCGACTGCGAGGTCTGCGACGAGGGCAACTGCATCTCGCAATGCCTGCTCCCGTGCGCGCCCTGTGCGGGCGGGAAGTGCGTGGACAATTGCCCACCCGACGAGGTATGCACCCGCCTGGGCTGCGAGGCGAAGTGCCCGCGGCCATGCGCGCCGTACGACCCGTCGACGGGCGGCTGCCGCGACAAATGCAGCGAGTCGAACCCGTGTATGTACTGCGCCGGGGACGGTTGCGAGTCGAGCTGTCCCGACCCGGAATACTGCCAGCCTGATGGCACCTGCGGGCCCTGCAACTCGAGCCGCTGCCAGCGGCTGCTCAAAGGTCACTGCAAGGGCTGCAACTCCAACTGCCAGAAATGCGAGGATGGAAGGTGCGTCGACACCTGCCCCGAGGGCTCGGTCTGCTGTGCGGGCCGGTGCCTGCGCTGTTGTAACGCCAGTTGCGACGAGGACGAGGGCAGCTGTACGGGGGACGAATGCGGCGAGGGCACGACGTGTTGCCCGTCCGGCTGCGAGAACCTCCAGAGCAACGACAAGCACTGCGGTGCCTGCGACCACGCCTGCGCTAAGACCGAGCATTGCACGGATGGCATGTGCATCACCGACTGCCGGTGGAAGGGATGCCCGTCGGCAAAGTACACCTGCTGCAATACCACCCCCAACGTCTACAGGTGTGTCGACACCACAAGCGACAAAGCAAATTGCGGCGGCTGCGGCCAAGCTTGTGACACCCCCGGTTACATTTGCTGTGACTCCGGCTGCATCGACCCGATGACCGATCTCGGGCATTGTGGCGGCTGCGGTACCTCGTGCGTGGGCAACCAGGAGACTCCGTACTGCGTCGGCGGACAGTGCTCGCCGTGCCAGGAGGGCATGTTCCTGTGCCAGGGCCAATACGCCCCGGGCGGCCAAAATTGCTGTTACACCAACGCCAACGTCTGCTGCGAGGGCGGCTGCTGTGGCGCCGGATACCACTGCTGTCCCGGCTCGATCGAGCCCTGCTGCCCGATGGGCCAGGGCTGCTGCCCGCAGCCGTACGAGCGATGTGGCTGCTGAGTCTGGGCTCGAGTTTTGGAGCACCCGCGCCGCGGACGCCGATCGGATCGGGGGCCATCGGCGTGTTTTCTGGTCGTTTAGGAGCGGGAGCCTGAGGACGACTCGGCGCCATTGCGCTCTGGTTCACATCGTGTGGTGCTCGACGATGTGGCCGTGGGTGTCGACGGTCAGGGTGGTGGTGGGCAGCCTGAACTGTTCGTGGATCTGTTCGGGCACGCCGTGCTCGCGGTAGTTGGCATGCTCGCGAGTGTGGGTGACGACAACGCAGGCGTCGGCGTCGAAGGTCGCCAGGGCGTCGGCGACGGCGAGCACTTGGTTCTCGTCCCCGATGGTGGTGAGCGGAGGGGTCCGGAAGGTGCTCATGTCGGCGGCGATGTCGCGCAGGCGCTGTTGGGCCGCGTGGTGTGCGTCGTCGATGTCTGAGGTGAGGCATTGCAGTCGCGTGGTCAACATGGGAGCGATGACCAGCACCTCGCGGGCGTGATTGTCGTGCTGGCGCAGGCTTGTGGGCAGTGACTGGCGGGCGTTGGTGATGAGCGCGTTGGCGATGATGAGGACGCGGTCGGGCATGAGCGTGTTCCTTTGCCTGGGGATGGAGGATGGTGTTCCTGCTCTTGCTCGGCGGAGGGTCTGGAGTCCGGTATTTCGATAGTCGAAGGATCCGCCGAGAGCGTAGACTATTTCGAGTGTCGAAACAAGTCACGGCAGCAAAAAAATCGCCAACGCGTCAAGAGCTCCTCGATGAGGTCGCGATGGCGGTGGGCGCGTTTCGCACCGCCACCGACATCGTCGACGAAGCCGTAGCCGGAGCCTTCGCGGTCAATCGCACCGACCTGAGGCTGATCCAAGCCCTTCAGGTCGCCGGCCAACTCACCGCGGGACAGCTCGCGAGCACCGTTGGGCTAAGCCCCGCAGCCACCACGACCGCGATCGGCCGTCTCGTCGCCGCCGGCCACGCCACCCGGACGCGCAACGACCGCGACCGCCGCCAAACAATCGTCTCACTCACCCCCGGCGCACTGGCGATCGGCGATCAGGCATTCGGCGTCATGGTCCAAGCCGGACGTCGCCTGCTGCGGCGCTACACGCCGGACCAGCTGCTCGTGATCCAGGACTTCATGCAGCGAGCCCGCCAGGTTGAGATCACCCACGCGGAGAAGCTGGCGAACCACCCGCAACGTCCAGCCACCGCGTCAACAACGTGAGCTGACGCTCGTTGACCAGACCTGAAACCTGCAAGTCGAACGAGGAGCGGCGTTCACCTGAACCGCGAGGCCGAACGCAGTGCGCGCGGCCTCGCCTTGACCCGCTCCCCAGGCGCGCTAGCTGCAGTAGTCCGTCACCACATGAAGACCGATCGAGGTCTTCCCTCACGCAACCAGGAGGTAGCCATGAGCGCCGCCGAAGCACACGAGCATGCGCCATTAATCGACTACGAGAACCTGCCCGCCCCAACCGAGGGCATTCTCGTCACCCAGTTCATCACCGTACGAAGCGTTGCTCGGTCCCGCGCGTTCTACTCCGAGGTCCTCGGCGGCCAGGTGGTGCTGGAGGAGAATCCGTGCATCGTCAAGCTCGCCAACTCATGGGTGCTGATGAACCCGGGTGGTCCCCCCACCCCCGACAAGCCCGATATCTCGGTTGTGAACTACGAGCCCGGGAACACGGTCTCGAGCTTCATGAACCTGCGCGTCGCCGACATCCAGGCGTGTTACGAGCAGTGGAGCGCCAAAGGGGCCGAGTTCGTCACGCCGCCGATCGATCGCGGTGCTGAGATCCGCTGCTACATGCGAGACCCCGACGGCTACATGATCGAAGTCGGCCAGGCCACCGGAGCGCTCCACGGGGAGTTCGCCAAGAAGCGACCGGAAGACTTGCCCGGCTAGGGGCGACGGGATCACGAGGCGTGCCGACGGCGACCGCGTCCGTCGGCACGGCCAAACCCGAAGCTCTGGGGGACGTGTCAAGCCAGGCGGGCGGCGTTCGCTCGGTCTGCGGCCTTTGCGGCGAGGCGCAAGTCGAATTCGTCTTCCCCGGGCCTCATTGAGACGAGTTTATGGCTCCTCCGCGCAGGTCAGATCGAGTCTGGGGATCCGCAGGCCCCAGACGCCCGATCAGAGCGCCGCGTCCCATGAAAGTCGCCTCAATTCCTAACGTTAGCCCAGCCCCGGTCGTGCATGCGTGACCAGTGAGCGGCTCAAGGCCAGCGCATGTTTGGCCGAGAAATGCTCTAACGCACGGCCGACGGCCGTCATTCTTCAAAGGACTCCCATATATGCGCAGGTTCGCAAGCCTCGTTCTCGTGCCGGCGGTGCTGGTGATGCTGCTGGTCGGCTGCGGGAGCAGCTCGAGCACCAAATCCAAGGTCAGCAAGGCGGACTTCTGCGCCGCCAACGCCACCCTGGACAAGGCCACCGCATCCGTGAAGACACCGGCCCAGTTACTCGCGGCGCTGAAGTCACATCAATCGGCGATTGACGAGTTCGCCCAAAGCGCTCCGAGCGCCATCAACGCGCAGGCGCAGCTGCTGGTCAAGGGGGCCAACGCCGCGATCAAGGCGAACAGCGTGGCGGCATTCAATACGCAGAAGTTCGCCACCGCCGGCCAAGCGGTCGACACCTACTGCGGCGAGCAGGCCAACGGTAGCCCGAGTTCCGGCAGCAGCACCACTACGACCTGAGCACCAGACAGAGATCCACAAGTCAACGAACTCCACCTCAAACGGAGGGCGATCTCGGCGTCCAGTCCATCGACCGGGCGAGTCGGGAGGATAGGATTCCGGGCATCGTGCGGAAACATCGGTTCGCCGTTGCGGCTTCGCTGGCGATGTTCGTTGCGGTCTTGGCCGCCGGTCCGGCATTGGCGAGCGCGAAGCGGACGCGAGCGGTCGTCTATGAGGCGTTCGCGTCCAGCGGTAAGCCGGCGCACAGGGTGCAGCGGACCCTCCGCGGGTCGTGCTATGTCGGAGCCCAGAGCGTGAATCGGGATGACGCGTGGCGCTGCACCAGCGGGAACGAACTGTTCGACCCGTGCTTCAGCTCCGCGCAGGCAAAGGGGGTCGTGCTCTGCCCGTCGACGCCATTGAGCGGCTCGGTGACCGAGATCAAGCTCACCAAGGGTCTGCCGACCGCAATGGCCGACAAGGGCAAGCCGTCGACCTCGGGGGTGCCGTGGGCGCTTGAGACGACGACAGGCCTGAAATGCGTGATCGACACCGGCGCGACGAACGCGATCGGCCGCACGCGGGCCAACTACGGCTGCACGAAGGGAACGGACTGGCTGTGGGGAGACCCCGCGCGCAAAACGGAGCCGTGGACGATCTCCATCGCCCCGCTCAACGCGAGACGGTTGAAGCAGCGCGTCGGGATCGCCGAGGCCTGGTTCTGAGTGGCGCCCGCAGCGGCTAGAGGCGGCGGGTGAGCGGAGCACGCGTTGGGGTCCCCGGCCGCGTTTGGGTGCGCGGCAGTGGATGTGTGGCGAGCAGCCCGAGCGAACAAAAAGTTAACCCACCCCCCTTGAATCGGAGGGGTGCTCAGGATATGTGCCGCCCAGCGGGCCCTGGCGCACACACCCCCCGGCGAACCGGGGGGTGGGCCTGATTTGGCCCACTCGCGTCGCATCCTCTCGGCACGCTTGCGGCCCTCGAGCCGCCGGCGTGATTTCCCCATCGACTCGGTGGTGTTACCGTCGGGGCGATGACTGACATCGATGGCCAGGGCACCGCTCGGAGCGTGACCACCTGATGTCAGTGGTCCCCACGGATCGCGTACCGAATCGATGGGCGGTCCTGGCCTTGCTCGGCGTCGCGCAGTTGATGGTGGTGCTAGACGCGACGATCGTGACGATCGCGATCCCTTCGGCCCAGATGTCGCTGCATTTCTCGACCGAGAGCCGGCAGTGGATCATCACCGCCTACGCGCTGGCGTTCGGCAGCCTCCTGCTGCTGGGCGGCAAGCTCGGTGATCTGTTCGGGCGTAAGTGGACCCTCCTCGCCGGCCTGATTGGGTTCTCGATCGCCTCGGCGCTCGGGGGTCTGGCCCAATCATTCGCCGTGCTCGTGGCCGCCCGAACGCTCCAAGGGGCATTTGGCGCGCTGCTGGCACCCTCGGCGCTGGGGTTGCTGACGGTGACGTTCGAAGGATCTCCTGACCGGCCGACGGCGTTCGGGATCTTCGGTGCGATCGCCGGCGGCGGCGCCTCACTCGGCCTGATCCTCGGCGGTGCGCTCACGCAAATCCTGTCCTGGCGCTGGTGCCTGTACGTCAATCTCGTGATCGCCGTGCCGACGACGATCGTGGCGTTGCGCCTGCTGGTCAACCACAGTGCTCCGGAGCGGGATCCGATCGACGTACCCGGGGTTCTCACCTCGGCGCTGGGCCTGTTCGCGCTGGTCTACGGGTTCTCCAACGCCGAGACCCACTCGTGGACCGCCACCGCCACGATCGTGGCGCTCGTCGCCAGCCCCGTCCTCCTGACCGCCTTCGTCCTGATCGAGCGCCGGGCCACGCATCCGCTGCTGCCCCTGCACATCATCTGGGATCGAGCCCGCGGCGGCGCATACACGACGATCGCACTGGCCGGGGCCGGCATCTTTGCCGTTTTTCTGTTTCTGACCTACTTCCTGCAGCAGCAGCTCGGCCTTTCGCCGCTCACCACCGGAGTGGCGTTCCTGCCCCTGACCGGCGTTCTCGTGGTCACCTCGACCACCGTGCAGACCCGGGTGATCCAACACACCGGGGTCAAGCCGCTGGTCCTCACTGGGATGACGCTCGGGGCAATCGGGATGTTCCTGTTCACGCACCTGACGCCCGGCTCCAGCTACGCCACCAATGTCCTTCCCGGTCTGATCATCCTCGGCGTGGGGATGGGATGCATCTTCGCGCCGGCGTTCTCGACCGCGACCCTGGGTGTGGAGGGAAGCGAAGCCGGGATCGCCTCGGCGATGGTCAACACCTCCCAGCAGGTCGGCGGCTCGGTCGGCACCTCTCTGCTCAGCACGATCTTTGCCAGCGCCGTCGCCAGCTACACGGCCAGTCACCTCCGCAGCCCCGGGCTGGCAGACGCCGCGGCGGTTCACGGTTACACCACGGCGTTCTGGTGGGCGGTCGGAATCTTCGCCCTCGGCTTCCTGTTGGCGATGGTGATCCTGCCCGGCCGCACCGCGTCTCGCGACCCCACCGTCAAGGCTGCGCTCGCCCGTCTCGCGATCGGCAACTGCCACCACTCGGAGTCTCGGGATGGCGCCCGGGACGGGCTCAGCGCTACGACGAGTGCTGGGGAGCAATGAGCACGGGCCGCTTGGTGTGTGCGGCGAGTGCGTGCGAGACGCTGCCGAGGAGAGCGCTGCCGATGACGCCCCGACCGCGTTGGCCGCAGACAATCAATCCGGCGTCGATCTCTTGGGCGACGTCATCGATCGTCTTGACCACCGATTCGTTGGCTTGCGCGATTCGTGCGGAGGCGCGGTAGCCACGACTGCGGGCGCCCGCGGCGCCCTCTTCGGCGATTTGTCGCGCGGACGCGGCTTCCTGCTCGTCGATCTCGCCTTCGTTCGGTATGGCGACGATGAACGAGCCTGCTCGGGCCAGCTGCGCCGCTGCCGGCATCCAGACGACCAGTACGACGGCATCGGCGGGCTTGATCAGGGCGGCGGCGGCAGCCAGCGCCGTCTTGGAGCCGTCCGATCCGTCGTAGCAAAACAACACCGGCTTAGTCACCGCTGATCCTCCTATCGCGAGCATTCACTGGGCGAGCCTCAGGCTACTTCGCCTGCGTGTCCAGAGGAGCGATGAGAGCCGGACACGCGTCCGGTCTCGGAATTGGGGCGAATCTCAGGGATCGGCCACCGACCTCGGCCGGATCGCGGCCGGAATCGATCTCGTGCGATCAACCGATGCTCAAGACGGCGGCAAATGCTCGGTGGCTTCCAGCAGCCAATAACTGACGGCCGTCAGCAAGGCGGTCGTATCGATCGGCTTGGGGATGTAATCCGACGCGCCCGCGGCCATGCACCGGTCCCGCTCGCCGTTACCGGTGATCGCGATGATCGGAACCTCGGCGGACAGGCGCTGCTCGCGAATGGCCCGCATCGTCTCGTACCCGTCCATGACCGGCATCATGATGTCCATCAACACGATGCCAACGCCGCCGGTGCGCTCGAGCATTTGGAGCGCGCGCGGGCCGCTGTCGGCGGTTATGACGATCATTTTGCCTCGGTTCAGCAACTTTTGCCTCGGTTCAGCAACGCGGTCAGGGCAAAGCAGTTGCGGTAGTCATCCTCGACTATCAGTGCCGTGGCACCAGAAGCGGCACCCTCGAAGAACCGGTCTCTGGCGTTCGTGACCGGAATGAGGTCTTGGCTGGTGTCCCACCCGGGGCGACCTTCGCATGTGCTCATCTTGGAACCTCCGTGAACCCGTCGCGCAGGGGCGCTGCGGGCAGCTATCTCTCTCGACCCTGACCGCAAAATCTGCGGCTGCGCCGAGCTAACCGGGCGGCACAGGAGGGGAAGCGCCAGACGATCACTCGCTGGCTCGATCAACAACCGTCCAGAACCGTTATCGGCACCGGCCGACAGAACACAACCCCACTCCGTCGACCGGGCCGATCGTCGACGAGCCAACGAGCATCACCGCGAACCGCGGCTGACTCGTGACGGTCGCTACAGACTTGGACAGGGGCGTGGCGTGGCGCTAGTCTGCCCCTAGCTTCCATCGCTACGACGAGGAGACCACGCATGAGTAGCAACAAGCGCGAGGGGGAACATCCGGCGCGTGCCTATGGCGCGACCGGCGGTGGGTTTGCCGAGGGCCAGGCTAACCCTGAGGAGCAGGACAAGCAGGTGGGAAGCTTCGCGACCGGCGAGGAAGACCTCGAGAAGTTCCCGGAGGGCGAGGAGCTCGGCAGCTTTTCCAGGGGCCAGCAGACAACGGATAGCCCACAGAATGAAGAGGAAGGCACGTTCGACACGGTGGAGAAGCAGGCGGAGAATTAGTCCGCCGGGTCGAACCACGCCTACAGCGAGATCGTCGGCGGCCAGGGCGCGAATAGTGTCGGGCGAGATGCTCGCCGCGGGGCGTAGCCGGGCTGCGGCGGGCGTGCGGGCCAGCCGGGTCGTGCGGCCGCTCTCCTCTGAGGATTTGAGCATCCTGGCGCTGGAGAACGAGACGGTCGCGGGGCACACATGCAAGGTGATCGTGCTCAGCGATCGGATCGATATCGATCTTCTGCGGGATTCGATCGCCTCGCGGCTGCATCTGACGCCGCAACTCGCGACGCGCTTGTGCGAGATCGACGGCACACCGTCCTGGGTGTGGGATCCGCAGGTGGACGTGCGCGCGCATGTGGTCCTCTGCGATGCTGGCGAGCCTCCGGGCGAGGCTGGCTTACGGGTCAGGGTCGCGCGGATCTTTGAGGAGCGCCTGGACCGATCCCGGCCGCTGTGGCGGATCGACGTGGTGCCGGGGCTGGCCGGAGGCGGGAGCGTCTTGATCTGGCGTATCCATCATGCCCTGGCAGACGGCTCGACCGCTATGCGCATCGCCAGTGCAGCGCTGTGGGACGAGACGCCCGACGGCAATGCTCGCTCCGGTGGGTCGAGGCAGCGGTCGCGAGCGCGCGCTGACGCCGTCGCTGGCCGGCGGCTGGAAGCTCTGCTCGCGGTTGCGCGGGAGGCGCCACAGCCGTGGCTGCGGTCACCGTTCAATGGGCATGTCAGTGCCAGGCGGTCCGTGGCCTTTGCCAGCTTTGACCTTGAGAGCCTGCGCCGTGTGGCCGCCGCGACCGACGGCGCGACCGTCAACGACGCGGTCCTGGCCGTGGTGGCCGGCGGGCTGCGCCGCTGGCTCGAGGCCCGTCACGGTCACCTCGGGGCAGTGCGGGTGAAGGTGCCGGTGAGCCTGCACGACCCGTCGCTGGCGCCTGGCGACGACGGCGCCCAGCTGGGCAATCGCGACTCCTTTTTCTGCCTTGACCTGCCGCTTGAACCAGCCGATCCACTCGACCGCTTGAGCGCCGTTCGACACGCCACCCGGGTCCGTAAGGAGGAGCACGACGCCCAACACCTCGACGCGCTCATGCGCGAGCTGGCGCGCACGCCACGACTGCGGACCTTCGCCGAACGGGTCTTGGCCCATCCGCGTTCATTTGCATTGAACGTCTCCAACGTTCCCGGTCCCCGCCAGCCCGTACACGTGCTGGGTAGTCGGGTACGAGAGCTGTATACCCTCGCCGAAATCCGCGAGCACCACGCGCTTCGGATCGCGGTGATATCGCTCGCCGACACGCTGAACTTCGGGCTCTCGGCTGATCCCACGCTGATCGGCGACGTCGATCACCTAGCCCGCGACATGCAGCGAGAAGGGTCCGCGCTGATGGCTGCGCTTCAGCCCATCTGATCAGCCGAGTCGTTCAAGCCCTTCACCCGCACACTGGCCGAGTCGCTAGGGGCGTTCCACTCGTTCGCCGGCTGGGCTCGGCCGGTGTCATTGGGCGGAGATCCGATGTCACAAGCGCTCAGGGTTCTGTGTGCACGACGACGTCTGCGATCTGGGGCACGCGTTGGCGGAGGACTTCCTCCAGCTCGCTGGCGTCTCGGTGCGCGTCCGCGAGGGAGGCGGTGGCTTTGACCGGGATGGTGATGAAGAGGACGATCCCGGCTTCGGTCGGGAGCAGGCGTACGTCGCGGGCGCTGGTTCCGGTCTGTTCGTGGACGATCGTCTCGACCGTTTCGACGGTTCGGCGGTCATCCTGAGCCGCGGTCGGGTCCTCGGCGATGGGCCGCTCCAGCGGTTCGAGGTGGGTGAGGGCGTCGCTGACGTGCGGGAGGTCGCGGATCGCCGCCTCGACGCGCTCGGCCACCGCGTGGGCTTCCTGCAGGGAGCTGTCGGCGGGGAGTTTGAGGTGCAGCGAAACGCTGACCTGATCGCCGTGCTCGAAGATCGTGATGTCGTGCGCCTCGCTGACCGCCGGCTCGCTGAGCGCGATCGCGAGCACTCGGTCGCGTAGGGTCAGTCCGCGGCGGCGAGGTTCGACGTGGACAACGACGTCACTATTGGGCAGAGCCTGTTCGACCGCCCGCTCGACCTCGTCGGCGGCGGCGTGCCCTTCGATCACCGCCCGGCCCGGTGGGACACCCACGACCACGTCAGCGAAATAGCGCCCGGCCGACTCCCGTAGGCGCAGTCGGTCAAGCTCGATCTCCGGGCCGAGCGCGGCGATCGCATCGCTGGCGACCGCTTGAGCCGCCAGCGGGGCGGTATCCATCAACACCTGGGAGTTCTCGAAGATCAGGCGGGCCGCCGCCGCGAAGATGATCACCGCCACGATCAGCGCGGCGATCGCATCCCCGTCCTCGAAGCCGGCCCGGACGGAGATCAGCCCGATCAGGACCGCGACCGACCCAGCGACGTCGCTGGCGAAATGAAACGAATTGGAGCGCAGCGCCGCGGAGCGGTACTTCCGCGCGCCACGCCGCGAGATGAACGCGCGGCTGAGGTTGATCGCGATCGCCACCACAATCACCGCGAACACGTACCACTTGGCGACGAACGAACCCCCACCGCCGGATAGCCGTGTGATCGCCTCGACCACGACGACGACGCCGCCGGCCAACAGGATCGTCGCCTCGGCCAACGCGGAGAGATTCTCCGCGCGACGATGACCGTAGGGATGCGAAAAATCAGCTGGGCGCGCGCCGAGCCGGACGGCGAAGAACGTGACCACGGCAGCAACCACGTCCCCGGTGGACTCGATCCCGGCCGACACCAAGCTCAGGCTCCCGGTCACCAGGCCAGTCCCGAGCATCAGCACCATCTGGAACGCGGCCGCGAGAATCGAGACGATCGTGGTGCGCCGCTGGCCCGCGAACTCCGCGGCCGCCGAGCGCGGTTGAGTGATCTGTCGAACCGGACCGGGCATCTCGACAGCGTAGGTGCCCTCGCCAAGGATCGAGCCGCGGTCCCCGCAACGCTGTCCTAGCCTCACCACCCGTCGCGGTGCGTTAGCCGGCGCGGATGATCATTCTGAGGGGGCGATCAGGCGGGTCTCGTAGGCGTAGATCACGGCTTGGACGCGGTCGCGCAGCCCGAGCTTGTTCAGTAGCCGGGATACGTGGGATTTGACTGTGGCCTCGGACACGATGAGTGCGGCGGCGATCTCGGCGTTGGAGAGTCCGGCGGCGAGCATGCGCAGGACCTCCTGTTCGCGCGCGGTCAGCGTGTCGAGCTGGTGCGGGTGGCGGGAGACGGCGGCCGGCAGGCGACGGGCGACCTGATTGAGGAGCTGCCGGGTGACGGCGGCGGAGAGGACAGCGTCCCCCGCGGCCACGGCGCGCACCGCCGCGACGACCTCCTGGGTCGGCGCGTCTTTGAGCAGGAATCCACTTGCTCCGGCCCGCAACGCGTCGATGATGTACTCGTCAAGACCGAATGTCGTCAGGATCAGCACCCGCTGCCGGGGCAGTCGGCGGGTGGCTTCGATTCCGTCCATGACGGGCATCCGGATGTCCATCAGGACGACGTCGGGCGTGTACTGCAGCGCCGCACGAACGGCCTCCTCACCGTTACCGGCTTCAGCGACCACGCTGATGTCTCCGCTGGCCTCGAGCACGGCCTTGAACCCCGCCCTCATCATCGGCTGGTCGTCAGCGATCACCACCCGCAGCGAGCTCACGCTTCGCCCCCGGGATAAGGCAGCACAGCGGTGACCTGGAACCCGTGGTCAGAGCGGGGCTCGGCGGTCAACGTTCCCCCGAACAGGCTGGTCCGCTCGCGCATGCCAATCACTCCGTGCCCGTGCGTCGGCGGAGTCGGCGCGCGGTTGTCACCGTCGTCGACGATCGTGAGCTGCAGCTCATGCGGCAAATATGAGACGGTGACCGTGGCGTGTGCTCCGGCGGCGTGCTTGATCACGTTAGTCAGTGCTTCTTGAACGATCCGGAACGCGGATAGGTCGACGCTCTGCGGCAGCGGGCGCTGTTGCCCCTCGACGGTGAGCTCGATCTCCAGTCCAGCGGCTCGGGACTGCTCAAGCAGATTGTCGAGATTCTCAAGGCCGGGCTGGGGGGTGAGCTGCGCCTCGGTGTGGTCGTCGCGCAGGAGCTTGAGTGTTCGGTGCATCTCAGTCATGGCCTGCCGGCCAAGCTGGGCGATCGCTTCAGTGGTCTCGAGCACCCGAGGATCTTGCAGGCTGGCTCCGAGACCCTGGGCCTGCACGACCATCAGACTGACGTTGTGGGCGATCGCGTCGTGGAGCTCCTGCGCGATTCGCAGGCGCTCTTCGGCCACCGCCCGGTCGGCCAGCAACTCGCGCTCGCGGTCCAGCCGCTCGGCGCGCTCCCGGAGGCCGTCGAGAAGCCGGCGCCGCGCTCCGGCGTACAGGCCGAGCGCGATCGCGGCAGCGCACGCCGCGAAGGTGAAGATCACTTCGCCCAGGACGCCACCGTGCGCGGTGCTCTTGCCCCAGCCCGCCTCGGCGATCAGCGCCGCCAGCGTGACCGCGACGCCCGCGCCGGCCAGAATCGGCCAAGTGCGGAGCGTGGCGATCGTGTAAAGGACCGCGAGCACCGGCAGCAGCAGAGTGTCATCCTGCGGGTAGATCGATCTGACCACCACCGCCAGAGCCAGCGCCGCGAAGGGCTGGCGGCCCCGGATCAGGATCGGCGCCAAAGCCGCCGGGATCAGCAGCAGCGCGACCGGCTGCCCGTCGTGGATCGCCCGGTAGATGAGCGAGGCGAGTACCGGCACCGCGATCAGCGCGGCGGCGAGGAGATCGCCACGGCGCACCGTCATCCTGCGCGGGTGGGCGGTGGAGGTCAGGGACATCCGCTGCCAGACTATGCCTGACCCCCGCGTGCGCATCGATTCGGTACCTCGGTTAGACGTCGCGCCGGACCAGCAGCACGGCGGCGGCGGCGAGGGTGACGGTGGCGTAGCCGGCGAACAGAGCGAGTCCGGCCCACGGAGACAGGGTGTGGGCGTGCTGGCCGAGCTGCATGATCGCGCCGCCGGCCTTGCTGGGCAGGTATTGCTCGATCGAGTTGGCCAGACTGGAGGGGAGGATCTCGATCAGCGGCGGGATCACGAACATGATCGCCACAAAGGCCGAGATCGCAGCGGCGGTGTTGCGCAGGATGGCGCCGATTCCCAGCCCGAACAATCCGACCAAGGTCAGGTACAGGGCCGATCCGAGCACCGCGCCGGGAACGCCGGGGTGGGAGAACGCGATCTGGATGTGGTGCGAGGACAGCAGCCCCTGGCTGACGAAGAACGCAATCAGCGTCGATGGGATCGCCAGCGCGAGCGCCACCAGCGAATAGGTCCCGGCCTTCGCCCACAGCACCGGCAGCCGCTTGGGCACGGCGGCGAACGTCGAGCGGACCATGCCGGTGGAGTACTCCCCGGTGATCATCAGCACCCCGAGCACGCCGATCGCCAGGAGGCCGAAGTTGACCCCCAGCAGGCTGGTCTTGAGCGGATCGAAGGTCGCCTTCTCGGCGGCGCTCATCGTCAGCCAGCGTGAGGAGGTGACGGCGCTGGCAATGATCCCGAACCCGATCGTGAGCACGGCGGTGGCCAGCAGCGTCCACCGTGTGGAACGGAGGGAGCGCAGCTTGGTCCACTCCGACACCGCGACGCGGGCCTGGGTGACTCGCCCTCCCGCGGACGCGCGGGGAAGCTTGATGATGGTGGCTGAGGTGCTCATGCGGCGATCCTTTCCGGCTCGTTGATGTCTGGCGTGATCGGGTCAAACACCTGGGTTGGCGTGCCAGTGCGGTACTCGATGTCGTCGTGCGTGAGTTCCATGAACGCCTCCTCGAGCGACACCTGATCGGGCGTCAGCTCGTAGAGCACCAACCCTTCGCGGGCTGCGGTGCGTCCGATCTGTTCGGCCGACAGCCCCTCGACCGTCAGCACCCCGGGCTCCTCGCTGGACACCCGCACGTCGGCGCCGAGCACCGCCTCTCGCAACTCGGTGGCCTGCGGCGAGCGAACCCGCACGAGCTTCTTGGAGTGCTCAGACACGAACTCGGCGACGCTCACGTCCCGGATCAGCCGCCCGCGGCCGACGATGATGAGATGCTCAGCGATGATTGCCATCTCGCCCATCAGATGCGAGGACAAGAACACCGTGCGGCCTTCCGCCGCGAGCGTTCGGAGCAATTCCCGGATCCAGTGGATGCCCTCCGGGTCCAGGCCGTTGATCGGCTCATCCAA
>Ga0302325_10002416_pt1 | contig 45429 bp, 42 predicted proteins | sample Palsa_T0_2_FD_201948 | JGI IMG/M metagenome (GOLD analysis project Ga0302325, IMG submission 201948) | Peat permafrost microbial communities from Stordalen Mire near Abisko, Sweden - Palsa_T0_2 | ecosystem: Environmental > Terrestrial > Soil > Palsa > Peat permafrost | place: Sweden: Abisko...
CTCCTTGTCGAGGTTGGCCTGCTGGTTGACGCTGAGGGCCAGGGTCTTGGGCGCCAGCAGAATGCAGCCGTGATATCCGAGGGTCGGGATGAACCCGAGCGTCGGCTTCGAGAAGTCAACCTCGACGGTGTCGTTGTTCAGCGCCTTCGCGCCCGTGAAGTACAACGCCGGGAACAGCCCGACCGGGGCCTCGCCCTTGGCCTTGTCGCCGTGGGCCCACAGGTTGAGGTTGTCAATCACGGCCTGCGCGTTCATCGGCTCACCGTCAGAGAAGGTGATGCCGGGCTTGATGTGCAGGATGAACTTCTTGGCGCTGTCCTCGGTCTGCCAGCTGCTCAGCACCCAGGGGCTCACCTTGCCGGTCGGAGAGACATAGACGAGCTTGTCGGTGATCTCACCCCAGAGGTTGCCCTCGTAGCTGGAGATCGAGCTCTCGCTCGACACCCAGCCGATCGGGAACTCCTGGATCAAGAAGGTGAGGTTGCCCCCCTCCTTCGGCTTCCCCGCGCTGGCGCTGCCTGCGCCCGAGCCTGAGCCTGAGCCGCTGCTCGAGCCGCCGCAGGCGGACACGAGTACGACCACCGCAATCAGCGCAACGGCGCTGAACAAGACGCGGAACCGCCATTTCCGTCTCACCATCACGTTTCTTCCTTCTCCTGGAGGGTTGGTGGCCTGAGCGACGTCTTCGTCCCGGACCTGCCCTGTCTGACGGGCGGCGGGAGGCCACGTGCTCGCTCGTGATCGGCGGAGGTCGTGATACCTCACTATCTCGATCAGTTCAACAAAGTTAGTTGAATTAGTGGGGAAGTCCAATGAGAGTTCGGCATCAATCGGTTGGCGACGCTTATCGCTCCGGCAACGATCGATCGCCCAGGGTCCACGGGGGTGGAGACCGGTGGCGATCGAGCTCGCCTGTTTCCCGCTAGTCGCCGTCGGGCCTGTGGTCCTCCGTGGAGGTCGCGGCACTCATCGCACTACAGACCCAGCGCCTTCCTGCCGAGGATGATCAGCGCCATGTCGTCCTGCGGCGGATGGATGCGGCAGCAGAGCACGTCACGGAGGTGACGCTCGATCGGGTTGTGATGCGTCAGCGCCGGGTTGCCGAGCGCCGCCACGGCGGTCTGCACGGCGGTGACGGCGTTGCGGGTGGCGAGCAGCTTCGCGAACGGTGCCCGCGCAAACGCCACCGCGTCGCCTTCATCGGCGCGACGGGCGAGGCTGTAGATGACCTCTTCGGCCTGCCACAGCTGCGCCTCGATCTCGCCCGCGATCGTCTGGATCCGCTCGGTCTGGGCGATCGGCTTGCCGAGCGCCCCGGGGACGCGCTCGTGCGCGAACTTGTTGAAGAACTCCTGGGCGGCGCGGGCGACGCCGACGTACATCGACGTGACCGCCAGACTCACGGCCATCAGGGCGCCCTGGCGGCGGCTGCCGCCGCCGGTCAGGCTGCCGGGCACCATCGGCTCACCCTGGAAGTTCTCGAACGGAACCTCGATGTCGTGGTAGACGACGTCATGCGTGCTGGTCGCGCGCATGCCGAGGTGGTCCCAGGTCTTGATGATTTCGATGCCGGGATGGTCGCCCGGCACGATCACATGGCCTTGGAGTGGCTCCTCATCCTCGGTCGCCGCCCACACCAGGTGGTAGGCGAGCCCCTCTGAGCCCGTGCCGTACGTCTTGTGGCCGTCGACGATCCAGCCGTTCTGTGAGCGCCGGACCTTGGTCTTGGGCAGACCACCGCGGGCCGGCGCGCCGAGCTCCGGCTCGGCGCGGATCGCGTTCATCAGCACCGGCTTCTCAGCCGAGTCGGCGACGACCTTGCGATAGAGATCGTCAGGCCAGACGCGGGCGCCGCCGTTGGCGAGGTGCTGCGCGATGGTCATCGCAGCGAGCAGCGCGACCGACGCGTCGCCGTGACCGATCGCCTGCATGATGCGGACCGTGTCGGTGATCGTCGGCTGCACGGCGCCGCCGAACTCAGGCGTGACCCCGTACGTGAGCAGGCCGGCCTCGTGGACGATCTGGATCGAGTCCCATGGGAAGTCAGCGGAGCGGTCGTAGCGCTCGGCGTTGGCGGTCAGTGCATCGGTGACGCGCCGGAGCCCCTCGTCCGTGAGGTCCGGAGCGGGCAGCTTCACGGCTTGAGTGGTGATCGTGGTCATGCCGGGACCGCCGGACGTGAGTCCGGGTTCAGGACCGGCGCGTTGCCGGTCGCTGCACGGTGAGCGAGCTCCTGGCGGGCGAGCGGCAGCACGTAACGGCCGTAGTCGACCATGTCGTTGTAGACGTCCCAGCCGCGGATCGACAGCAGGTCGCAGCCGATCTCGGTGTAGTCGACCAGCGCCGCCGCGACCGTCTCATAGGAGCCAACCAGCGCCGTCGTGGAGCCGGCGCCCTTGAGCTCTTTGGCCAGCGGCGTCCACAACGCGCGGTCATGCAGGTCGCCGCGCGCGGCGACCTCACGCAGCCGCACCGAGCCGATGTTCTGCGGGTCGTTGCCGTTCCAGCGCTTGAGCGCAGCCTTGCCGGCGTCGCCGGCCAGCGCCTGCTTTGTCTGGGCGAGGATCGCGTGGGCCTTCTCCCACGCCAACTCGTCGGTCGGCGCGACGATCGGACGGAACGAGTTCCAGATCCGCGGGCGCGGGCGGCCGGCGGCGTCGGCGATCGCGTTGACGGCCGCGATCTGCTCGGCGGTCTCCTGCAGCGGCTCGCCCCACAGGCCGAAGATGTCGCCGAGCCGGCCGCCGACGTCGTATGCCTCGGGTGAGGAGCCACCGATCGAGACGGGGATCTGCTCCTGCACCGGCTTGATGTCGGTCTGGAAGTCCTCGAACTTGTAGTGCTTGCCGTCGAAGCTGATCGGCCCGTCCTCGTACCAGACCTTGCGCAGGATCCGGACGAATTCGTCGGAGCGCTCGTACCGCTCCTCCTTGGTCAGGTAGTCACCCTCGCGGTGCTGCTCGACGTCGGAACCGCCGGAGATGATGTGGATCCCGACCCGCCCGCCCGAGATCCGGTCCAGCCCGGCGAAGGCCTTGGCGACCTGGGTCGGGAACTGAAATCCCGGACGGTGCGCGATCATCGGCTTCACACGCTCGGTGTGATTGGCGACGAATTGTCCGAGCTGCAGCGAGTCCGGGGATGGTGAGCCGTAGGCGATCAGCGTCCAGTCAAAGCCGGCATCGTCAAGCGCGTGGGCAAACCGGCGCGTGTAGTCAGGATCAAAGCCACCAAACCCGGCCCCGACCTTGCGGTGGTCGTCGGAGATATGGGTGGCGCTGATGAACTCAACTGGCATCTTTTAGTTGCGCTCCTGTGAGGGGACGAGGCGGACGTGGCCGGCGGCATCACGTGAGCGCCAGCTTTGGCTCGACGGCTGGCTTGGACTCGGGGTTGAGCACGGGTGCCGTCCCGGTCGCCTGACGATGGGCGAGCTCCTGCCGTACGAGCGGGAGCACGTGGCGGGCGTAGTCGTGGGCGTCGTTGAACACGTCCCAGCCGCGGATCGAGAGCAGGTCGCAGCCGATCTCGGTGTAGTCGATCAGCGCGGCCGCGACGGTCTCGTACGAGCCGACCAGCGCCGTGGTCGACCCCTGGCCGCCGAGCTCCTTGGCCAGCGGGGTCCAGAGGCAGCGGTCATGCAGCTCGCCCTTCTCCGCCAACGCGCGCAGGCGGACAGATCCGACGTTGGTCGCCTGCTTGCCGAAGAACGCCGGCTGACTGCCGCTGGCGGCCGCGTGTGCGAGCGCGGCTTTGGTGCGCTCCAGGACCAGATGGGCCTTCTCCCACGCGAGCTCGTCGGTCGGCGCGACGATCGGACGGAACGAGTTCCAGATCCGCGGGCGCGGGCGGCCGGCGGCGTCGGCGACGGCGTTGACGGCCGCGATCTGCTCGGCGGTCTCCTGCAGCGGCTCACCCCACAGCCCGAAGATGTCGCCCTGGCGACCGCCGACCTCGTACGCCTGCTGCGAGGAGCCGCCGATCGATACCGGGATCGGCGCGTATTGCGGCCGCACGTCGGTCGAGAAGTCCTCGAACGTGTAGAACTCGCCCGCGTGGCTGATCGGTCCGTCGTGGTACCAGACGCTGCGCAGGATCTCGACGAACTCCTCGGAGCGGCGGTAGCGCTGCTCCTTGGTGGTGTAGTCGCCTTCGCGACGCTGCTCCTGATCGGAGCCGCCGGAGATGATGTGGATCCCGACACGGCCGCGGGAGATGCGCTCCACGCCGGCGACCCCCTTGGCGAATTGCGTGGGGAACTGGAAGCCGGGACGGTGGGCGATGATCGGCTTCAGCCGCTCCGTGTTCTCGGCGACGAACTGGGCGAGCTGCAGCGAGTCGGGCGCGCCCGAGTAGTAGGCGATCAGCGACCAATCAAAGCCGCCGTCGTCCAGCATCCGCGCGAACTTGCGCGTGTAAGCGGGATCGAAACCGGCGAGGTTGTGTCCCTGGGCGTTGCCGACCGGGGTGATATGCGTGGCGCTGATGAACTCGACCGGCACGATCTTCAGCTCCTGGCGTGATGGTGAGACGTGAGCCGGTGAACGATGGCGACGCCCGAACCGCCGACGATGCCGCTATGCCTAGGCAACCTGCTCCTCCACGCGCTCCGGGGTGACGATCGCCGTCAGCTCCGGACCGTTGCGCTTCAGACGCTCCAGCCACAGGATCACGGTCGCCGCGACGCTGCGGTGGGATTGGTCGTTGAGCACGTCATGACGCGCGGCCGCGACCGACGCCAGTTCGACGTTCGCGACGCCGGCATAGCGGTCGCGGACGGTCGCCAGCGAGCTGATCGGATCCTGCTGGCCGTGGATGCCAAGCACCGGGACGCTGAGCGCACTCACGTCGGCGCGGTCGAGGAACTCCTGCGGGATCGCGTCGTAGAGCGCCCCGCGGGTGACGATCTCACCTGAGATTCGCCCGCGGTGGGTCGGGCAGGTGGTCCGTGCCTCGAGTTCGTCGTCCCAGGAACCAACCTCGCCCGCGTCCGCGCCCTGCGGCAGGCCCGCGAGGATCAGTCCGTCGACGTCCGCGACCTCACGGCCGGCGATCAGGCCGGCCGCGAACAGCGCGCCGGTGTCCGAGCCGACGATCACGACGGGATGCGGCGTGTCGTCGCGCGTGAGTGTCTCCTCGATCTCACGCTGGCTGTGATCTGAGTCGCGCATCGGATCGATGCTCACGTGCACGCGATATGCGTCCGCTGAGATCCGTGCGCCGAAACGGCGATACACGTCCGGCTGCTCACCGCGACCGGGGATCACGATCAGCGTCCCACGCGCCGCGATGCCGCCTGGTTCCAGAAATTCAAGCATTTCGATGAAGTTAGGTCTCTTCGGGTTTGGTGTTCAACAACGTTTGGCGCTCTCAACCGATCAGCGTCCGCGATCAGTGACCGATCGCGGACACGGTCTGATCAGGAGTTCCGGTCACGATGCGGCGGGTCGCCAGCCGAGCGGCTCAGCGATGTACTTCACGATGTTCTCCAGCAGCTCTTTGTTCTCATCGAGCGTGAAGTTCGGCGGCAGCCAGATCATCATCTCGTCGGCGACCTGGAGGCCGGCGTCGGCATCGGCGGCCTCGAGCACGCTGTCCGGGTCGCCGTGGTAGATCTGGCAGAGCTGGATGTCGTTCGGCAGGCCGTTGGCCTGGGTCCCGACGCTCCTGTCGCGGTTCATCGTCTGCAGCAGCGTCTTGGGATCCAGCGCCCCCTGTGGCCGCGGCCCGGCCGGACCTTCGGCACGGCGGATACGGTCGAACTCTGCGTATCGCTCGCGCTGACGCTTGTTGATCGCCGGCATGAACAGGCGCGAGAGGCAGACCCGCGGCTGGTTGACCGGGTGGTCAAAGGCGTCCAGGTAGGCGACGATGTTGTCGCGCTGTGACTCCTCGAACGAGTCAGACGTCGGGTTGTGGTTCAGCGTCGAGAGCAGCAGGCCGAGTCCCAGGGAGCCGGTGCGGGCGGCGCTCTCGGCCGAGCCGGACCCGTACCAGAGCCGCTGATCAAGGTCCGGGCTGCGCGGCCTGGCCCTGAACTCAGGCAGATCACGCGTGGCGTTCGGGTCGCGGATCGGGAGGGTGTTGCCGGCGAGCGCCTCACGGAAGCGACGGATGCGATCGTGTCCCTCCTCACGTCCTTCGAGGCGCTCCCCCCCGAAGACGGCGTCAAAGCGCGTGTTGCCGGCCGCCATGCCGAGCTCGAGGCGGCCGCCGGAGAGCAGGTCGACGGTCGACGCGTCCTCGGTCAGGCGGATCGGATCCTCGTAGCTGACGGTCAGCACGCCGGTTCCGAGCCGGATCCGGCTCGTATGCTGGGCGATCGCCGCGAGCAGCACGAGCGGCGAGGAGATGTAGTTGTCGAAGTGGCGCTGACGCACCCAGCCGCTGTCGAACCCGACCGACTCGGCGTACCTGAAGGTCTCGATCGCCTCTACGAGACCCTGCGCCGCACCGCTTTCCTCCGAGGTGAACGGAACGTTGGTGAGAAAGCCGAGCTTCAGTCCCTCGCTCCGGCGGCTCGCATACGCGGCCGGAGCAGCGGTCGCGACCGGGGAGCCAGCCGCTGGCGTTTCGACATTGTCCATCTTGTCGATGACGTTAGTAGTCAATCTGTCGGCTGTCTAACGACGATCCGGCATCGATCTCGATCAACGATCTTGATCGGTCAGCCAAGTTCACATCACGAGTTCTGGGCATACTCCGCCGCGTGACCGCGCCGACGCCCTACATCTCCTTGCCAGGCAACGCCCGGGGGGCACTGTCGTTTTACGCGAGCGTGTTCGGCGGCGAAGCGCAGCTGCACACGTTCGCCGAGTTCAGCCGCAGCGACGGCCCGGCTGACGCCATCGCGCACGGGTATCTGGTCGACGCGCCGGTCGCGCTGTTCGCCTCAGATGTGGCCGGCGACCAGCCGGCCTTCTGCGCTCAGGGGCTGATGCTGTCGCTGCTGGGCACCGCCGATGCCGCGACGCTGCGCGGTTGGTTCTCGCGGTTGGCAGCGGGAGGGAGGATCGTCGACGATCTACAGGAGCGGCCGTGGGGCGCCTCGGATGGGCAGGTCATCGACTGCTACGGCGTGCACTGGCTGATCGGCTTCGAGGGCGACGCCGGCGATTGATCTACCCGGCGCCGTTCCCCACGCCCCTGCACATCGCTGCTCCTCCTCAGTGAAGGGACGACAAGATGGTTGACTTCGGCGGCTACGAGCGTGCGCCGCCGGCGTAGTCGCTGCGGAAGTCCCCTTCCAGCGCGGACACGATCGCCGGCTCGGTGACGGTGATACCGAGCTCGCGGTTGTCCTCAAGCGATCCCGTCGACAGGTTCTGGGAGCTGACGAGCGCGGTCCTGCCGTCGGCGATCAGCAACTTGGCGTGGATCTCGTACGACTGTCCGTGATACAGCCGGATCGAGGCTCCGCAGCCGCGCAGCTGCGCGAACGCGTCACGCCACTCGCTGGCGTAGGTCATCATGATCTGGACGTCGACACCGCGCCGGGCGTCGGCGCAGAGTGATCGCCGAGACGCGGCCGTCGACGGTCAGCGTCTTCCGGTGGGTGAGCGCAAAGTACGTCGGCGTGTACCGGACGTGCACGTGGTGGGCGGCACTCCGACGCCTCTGGGCATGTGCATCTCGTCACAAGTGTCGCAAGTGCCGTGGCTAGGCTGGCGTTCAAGCGCCGATGACGTCCACGATCGAGCCCCCGCCCCCGCCCCCGACCCAGCCGCCCGAGCCGTTCACCGGCGAGGCGACCGGAGCCAACAAGTGGCGGACGCTGGTTTCGGTCTCGCTCGGGATCATGATGGTCGCGCTCGACGGCACCGTCGTCTCGGTCGCCAACCCGACGATCGGCCGCGCGCTCAACGCGTCGCTGGCCGACCTGCAATGGGTCACGAACGGCTACCTGTTGTCGATCGCGGTGCTGCTCGTGTTCGGCGGCCGGCTCGGCGACCGGTTCGGGCGCAAGCGGCTGTTCATGACCGGGATGGCCGGGTTCGCGCTCGGGTCGCTCGGCTGCGCGCTGTCGGGCTCGATCGACGTGCTCATCCTGTTTCGCGTCGTCCAGGGACTGTTCGGCGCAATGATGCTGCCGGCGACGCTGGCGTGCCTGCGGGCCGCGTTCGGACCCGACGAGCTCGAGCGGGCCGTCGGGATCTGGGGCGGCACCTCGGCGCTGGCAACGGCGTCGGGGCCGATCATCGGCGGCCTGCTCGTCCAGCACGTCTCGTGGGAGTCGATCTTCCTGCTGAACCTGCCGCTGGGGGCGGTCGCGCTGGTGGTCGCGTTCTTCTCGATCCGAGAGACGAAGGACGTCGATTCGGGCTCGGGACTGGACCCGGCGGGGGTGCTGCTGCTGTCGGGCTCGCTGTTCGCGCTCGCCTGGGGGCTGATCAAGAGCCAGACTCACGGCTGGGGCTCGGCCTACACGCTCGGGTTCCTCGCCGCCGCGCTGGTGCTGATGCTCGGCTTCATCCTCTGGGAGAAGCGCGTGAAGGTCCCGCTGATTCCGCTGGAGCTGTTCCGGTCGCCGTCGCTCTCGGCCGGCGTCGTGCTCGTGATCCTCGGGCTGTTCGCGCTGTACGGGGTGCTGTTCTTCATGACCCTGTACCTGCAGCGGGTTCACGGCTACTCACCGGTCCAGGCCGGCGTGCGGTTGCTGCCCCTGACCGCGGTGTTCTCGATCTCCTCCCCACTCGGCGGCGTGCTGACCGCGCGGTTCGGCCCGCGGCTGCCGCTGTTCATCGGGATGGTGCTGATGGGCGCCGCGTTCCTCGGCCTGCGCAGCGTCGGGATCGACACCTCCTACACCGGGCAGTGGCCGTGGTTCGTGGCGGTCGGGGTCGCGCTCGGACTGATCATCGTCGCCTCGACCCAGGCGATCGTCGGCAACGCGCCGGTCGACCGTGCGGGCGTCGCCGGCGGCATCCAGCAGACCGGTTTCCAGCTCGGTGGCGTGATCGGCACCTCGGTGCTCGGCACCGTGATCGTCACCGGTGTGACCGCCCATTTCGCCGGCCACCTCGCCTCGGCCGGCGTGCCGGCGAGCGTGATCGGGCAGCTGAACACGACCTCGGTGCACCAGGCGGTCTCGCAGGGGATCGTGCCGCCGGTGCCCCACGCGCTGCTCGCGGCCGTCACCCACGCTTCGTATCTGTCGTTCCTCGACGGCCTGCACAAGGCGATGCTCGTCGGCGCGATCGTCTCGTTCGTCGGCGCGCTCGTGGCGCTGCTCGTCCAGCGGGGCCATGAGCTCGACGGGCCGGCGGCGGTAACCTGACGCGCGATGACCACGCTCGACAACCGGCCCAACAGCGCATTACTCGTCGTCGACGTGCAGAAGGGAGTCGTCGCAGATGCGCACAACCGCGACGCCGTCGTCGCCAACGTCTCCCGCCTGGTAGACCAAGCGCGCGCTCAGCACGTCGCGATCGTCTGGGTGCAGGATTCACTCGAGGGAAGCACCGGATCGGATGAGTGGCAGATCGTGCCCGAGCTGTCCCCCACCGAGGCCGAGCCGCTGGTCCACAAGGACTACGGTGACTCGTTCGAGGCGACCGAGCTCGAGTCGGTGCTGTCGGGGCTCGGGATCGGCCGACTGATCGTCGTCGGTGCGCAGACCGACATGTGCATCCGCTCCACCCTGCACGGCGCGCTCGCGCGCGGCTACGACGCGACGCTCGTCTCCGACGCGCACACGACCGAGGACCTGCGCGAGTGGGGCGCGCCGCCGCCCGAGCAGGTGATCTCGCACACGAACATGTACTGGGGCGTGCAGACCGCGCCCGGCAGGACCGCCGGCACCGTCGAGACCGCGGACGTCAGCTTCACCGGCTGAGCGGCATGACCGCTCGCCGCCGCGGCGCCCGGACGGCGCGCGGTGCGGCTAGCGTGAGCGGACATGAGCACGATCACGATCACCGAATACACCGACCCCGGCTGCCCGTTCGCCTGGTCGGCCGAGCCCGCCCGCCGCCGGGTCGACTGGCTGTACGGCGACCAGCTGGACTGGGAGCTGCGGATGGTGGGGCTGTCCGACGACGGCGCGGCCGTCGAGCGCGCCGGGTTCACGCCCGAGCGGCAGTCGGCCGCGTTCAAGCACCTCGCCGAGGCGCATGGGATGCCGATCGACACGTCGGTGCGGGCGCGGACGGCAGCGACGATGCCCGCCTGCCGCGCGGTCGTCGCGACCCGGCTCCACGCGCCGGAATCCGAGCGCGCGGTGCTGCGGGCCCTGCGCGTGCTGCATTTCTCCGGCGAGCTGCTGGACGACCCGCAGACGCTCGACCGGGCCGCGCGGGATGCCGGCCTGGATCCCGGAGACCTGGAGCGCTGGTCGGCCGCGTCCGAGACCGACGACGCGCTCGCCGAAGACCTGCGGGTCGCGCGGGATCCCTCCCCCGGCGCGCTCGCGCTCGTCCACAAGCTGGCCGGCAACGGCAACGGCGGCCATCGCTACACGTGCCCGTCGTACGAGTTGCGCCGTGATTCCGACGGCGCGTCGTTGTCGGCGCCGGGGTTTCAGCCGGCGGCATCCTACGAGGTCGCGATCGCCAACCTGGCGCCGTCGCTGACGCGCCGTCCCGACCCGTCCGACGTCGCCGAGGTGCTGCAGTGGGCCGGCGAGCCGCTGGCGACCGCCGAGGTCGCGGCGGTCTGCGGGATCGACCGCGAGGACGCCCGTGAGCAGCTCGGCCGCGTCGCCACCGAGCGCCACGTCGGCTTCGACGGGCTCTGGTCGCTCTAGTCGCTTGAACGTTGGCGATCACGTTCGGGCGGGTACCGACCTCGGCGAGTTCCTGCGGGGATGTCTGAGTAACTCGGATGTCTGAGTAACTCGGCAAACCCGAGTCACCGCCGGCCATCACCAGTCGCCGGCCACCGCCAGTCGCCGGCGACCACGCGTCCGGGGCGCCGGCTTGGGGCGCGTGGTCGCGATTTGTATCGAGGGGTGATCTCGATCGAGATCACCCGGGCGCCGCACGGCTGGCGCGCGGCCGCGCGCTGAGACGGCCCCGGCCGGGCCCGGCGCAGTCGCCGCCCACGCCACGGCGAGCCCCGCCCCTGCGCGACGCGCCTGTCACGATCCCACAGACCATGCCCACTGCCGAGGCGGTCGAGATCGACGTGCAGGGCTATCCGGTGCGGATCTCCAACCCGTACCGCGTCTACTTCTCGGCCCGCGGCGAGACCAAGCTCGATCTCGCCAACTACTACATCAGCGTCGGCGAGGGGATCGTGCGCGCCCTGTACGAGCGACCGTGCATGCTGCGCCGCTTCCCCAAGGGCGTCGACGACAAGAAGGTCCACCAGAAGCGGATCCCGTCCGGTGCGCCGGACTGGATCGAGACCGTACGGCTGACGTTCCCGCGCTACCAGCGGACCGCCGACGAGCTGTGCGTGACCAAGCTCGCCGACGTGATCTGGGCGGTGCAGATGTCGACCGTCGAGTTCCACCCGTGGAACTCGCGCCGCGCCGACGTCGAAAAACCCGACGAGTGGCGGATCGACCTTGACCCGATGCCCGACTGCCCGCTCCGGCGCCTGCGCCGGGTCGCGTCCGTCGCGCACGAACTGCTCGACGAGCTGGGCGCGGTCGGTTGGCCGAAGACCTCGGGCGGCTCGGGGATTCACGTCTACGTGCGGATCAAACCCGAGCACGGCCACGGCGACGTACGCCGGGCGGCGCTGGCGTTCGCCCGCGAGCTGGAGCGTCGCGTCCCCGATGACGCCACCACCGTATGGTGGCGCAAGGACCGCGACCCGACCAAGGTATTCGTCGATTACAACCAGAACGCGCGCGACCACACGATCGCCAGCGCGTACTCGGTCCGTGGCGTCAACCGCGGCACGGTGTCGGCGCCGTTCGTCTGGTCAGAGCTGGACGAGATCGAACCGGACGAGCTGACGATCGCCACCATGCCGGCCCGGTTCGCGGAGCTGGGCGACCTGCACGCCGGGATCGACGACGCGGTGTTTGACCTGGCGCCGCTGCTGGAATGGGCGCGGCGCGACGAGCGTGAGCTGGCCGACCCGGGCGGCGACGGCGGATGACCGGCTTCATCGAGCCGCTGCGAATCGGACCCGAGACGCTGGCACAGGGCGCGCCGGATGGTCCGCTGACCGGGGTCACGGTCGCCGTCAAGGACATCGTCGACGTCGCCGGCATCACCACCGGCGCGGGCAACCCCGACTGGCTGGCGACGCACGAGCCGGCCGAACGTCACGCCCCGGCGGTGCAGCGGCTGCTCGATGCCGGCGCGACCGTGATCGGCAAGGCGCACACCGACGAGTTCGCCTGGAGCCTGTCGGGCACCAACCACCATTACGGCACGCCGCGCAACCCCGCGGCCCCCGGCCGGGTCCCCGGCGGATCGTCGTCGGGGTCGGCGTCGGCGGTTGCGCTCGGGGTCGCCGAGCTCGCGATCGGGACCGACACCGCGGGCTCGATCCGCGTTCCGGCCTCGTATTGCGGCCTGTACGGGATCCGGCCGTCGCACGGCCGGGTCCCGGTCAAGGGGATCCTGCCGCTCGCGTGGTCGTTCGATACCTGCGGCTTGTTCGCGGCCGATGGCGAGCTGCTGCAGCGGGCCGCGCGGGTGCTGCTGGAGTCCAGTGGCCACCGCGCCACCGCGGGTCCGGCCGAGCCGCTGCGGTCGTTGGTGCTGGCGACCGACCTGGTCGAGATGGCCGACCCGGCCGTCGCGGCCGCGGTCCGAGACGGCGCCGCGCAGCTGACGGACGAGCTCGGGATCGCGCTCATCCAGACGAGCTTCGGCGCCGACCGGATCCCAGCATGGCTGCAGGCATTCCGGGCCCGGCAGATGGTCGAAGCGTGGCAGGCTAACGGCCGCTGGATCACCGCCCACCGGCCGCGGCTCGGACCGGGGGTCGCCGGCCGCTTCGCCGCCGCCCAGGCGACGATCCCGAGCGCGGCGGTCCCGGCGACGACGGCCGGTATCCAAGTCCGGCGTGCGCTTGAGCACGCGCTCCCCAACCATGCGGCGCTGGTGCTGCCGTCGGCCGCCACCGTCGCGCCGGCGCCGGATCTCGACCAGACGGCGAACGAGGATCTTCGCGCGCGGACGATCGGGTTGACCTGCCTGGCCGGCCTGGCGGGCGCCCCGGCCGTGAGCCTGCCGCTCGGGCACGCCGACAGGCTGCCGGTCGGCGTCTGCCTGCTCGGACGCGTCGGCGAGGACGAGCGGCTGCTGGCCGCCGCGGCCGCCCATCACGCGCGATAACTTTGGGAACCTGATGGCTCAGGCGCTGCTGATCGTCGACGTGCAGAACGACTTCCTATCCGGCGGGACGCTGGCGGTGCCCGCCGGCGACGAGGTGATCGCGCCGATCAACGAATTGGCGTCAGACGTTCGGTTCGCGCTGAAGATCGCCACGCGCGACTGGCACCCGGCCGATCATTCGTCGTTCGAACAGTGGGGCGGCCCGTGGCCGGCACACTGCGTCCACGATACGTTCGGCGCCCAGCTCGACGACCGCTTGGACCTCGACCTGGTCGACGTGATCATCGACAAGGGCATCGAACCCGAGGCGTCCGGCTATTCGGCATTCGAGCGCCCCGAGCTGGCCGATCTGCTCCGGTGCCGCGGCATCGACGCGGTCACCGTCGTCGGCCTCGCGACCGACTTCTGCGTCGTGAACACGGCGCAGGGAGCGCTGCACGAGGGGCTGTCGGTGACGGTCGATCGGGCCGCGATCCGCGGCATCGATACCGAGAGCTCCGAGCGCGCGCTGGCGGACCTGGTAGCCGGCGGAGCGACGATCCGCTGACGACAGCGGCGGTGGAGCAGCTGAGGTCGCGCTAGGCCTGAGCCGACCAGCCGCTCCAGCGCTCGACGTCGACCGCCAGCACCGTCCCGATCGCGCGCTGCTGCGGGTAGCGGGCTCGTAGCAGCGCCACCGCCGCGGCGGCCTCAGGCTCGTCGCGGTCGGTCAGCAGCCGCCCGCGGCCATCGGCGCGCACCCACCACAACCGATCCCAGTCCTCCTCGTAGTGGTCGACGAGCGCGCTGACCGCCGGGTTGTCGGACACGTTCGCCAGCCGCCGCAGTGCGGTCGTGCGCTTTGGCTTGTCGTCGACGACGCTGTAGATCACGTCCCCGGACGAACGCCCCGCGAGCGCGGTCGCGACCCCGAGCGCGAACACGATCGGCACGAGGTGCGGCCGGCCGTCGGCCCCGGCGGTCGCCAGCCGCGCCACGCGCGCCTGCCCGAATCGGCCTCGAGCCTCCTCCGGGCTCACCAGTGCGCCTCCGACTAGCCGCCGGTGACCTCGGCGACAGCCCGCTCCCACCGCTTCAAGGCCGGCTCGACCGCCCCGAGCTGCGCCGACGGCAGCCAGTGCACGGCGCGGCGCGCGCCGGCATCGATCGCCGCCTCGATCGCCTTCGGGTCGGCCGGGACGCCCATCAGGTCGATCAGCAGCCGGCGGTCGGCTCGCGCCCGCAGCTCGGGGATCCGGGCGAGCACGTCGCCAGAGTAGTTGGGGAACCAGCCGTCGCCGAACGACAGCACGCGGTCGAACACCGTCGGCCCGTTGCCACCGACCAGGACCGGCGGATGGGGCTGCTGCTGGGGCTTGGGCCAGCACCAGATCCGGTCAAACGAGATGAACTCGCCCGCGTAGCTGGCCTCGTCTTCGGTCCAGATCGCCTTGATCGCCTCGATGCTCTCGCGCAGGCGCCGCATCCGCGTGCGCGGATCGGTCCCGTGGTTGGCCATCTCCTCGCGGTTCCAGCCGGCGCCGACGCCGAACTCAAAGCGGCCGCCGGACAGGTGGTCGATCGACGCGACCTCCTTGGCGGTGATGATCGGGTCGCGCTCGATCACCAGGCAGATGCCGCTGCCGACGCGCAGCCGGGAGGTCGCCAGCGCCGCCGCCGTCAGCGCGACGAACAGGTCGTAGGTCGTCGTGTACTTGCGCGGGATCGGCCCGCCACCGGGGTACGGGGTCGTGCGCTCGGCCGGGATGTGGGTGTGCTCGGCGAAGAACAGCGAGTCGTGGCCGCGCTGCTCGACCAGCCGAGCGATCTCACCCGGGCCGATGCCGTCGTAGGTGGGGAAGTAACCGATTCCGAATTCCATGCCCGCCGAGTCTATGAACGGCGGTCGTGGCGCGGTGGGTCGCCGGCGTGAAGCTCGACGGGCTCAGCCGTCGGGCCAGTCGGCACCCTCGAGCTGTGCGCCCAGCTCGATCAGCTCGAGCGCCAGGTCGGTCCGGCGGTCGGCGACCATCGCCTCAAGCGCCTCGGCGATCGAGGCGGCCCAGACGCGGCGCATCACCGCGGGTCTGCCCGGCTCCTGACGCAGCTCGACCCAGTCGACCGCCACGCGGCCCGGCGGCGGCTCCTCGCCGGCCGGCAGCGGCCCCTCGTACAACGCGATCTGGCAGCTCCAGCCGTGCGGGCACAGCTCGCTCATCATCGCCCGGGCACGCAGTTCGGCGGCGGCCGCATGGCGGCGACGGCGGCGGCGCACTCGCCAGCGCCGGAACGAGAGCAGGACGTGATGGCGGGTGAGCCGCACGATCGGGATCAGCAGCAGTCCGCCGACCGCGCCGCCGACGATCATCGCGATCGGTGCGATCAGGTTGCTGTGCTCAGCGTGATACGGGTGCTTGAGGAACTGAACCCACAGCAGGAGCACGACCCCAAGGTACCCCGACACGGCCGATTTTGCACGCCCGCCTGCCCCAGTCCGACGCGGCGCGCGCCAACCGGCGTCTACAGCAGGGGGTACGGAGCCCAGGCGGGCCCGGCGGGCGGCGCCGGCTCGGCCAGGATCTGGGCCTCGATCAGGCCGTACGGGCGATCCTCGACGCGAAAGATCTGATTGGGGTTGTCGAGCCCGAACGGCTCCAGGTCGACGACGAAGTGGTGACGGTTGGGCATCGACAGCCGCAGCTCGACGATGCTCGGGTCCCGCTCGATCGCGGCCGTGGCCATCGCATACAGCGTCTGCTGCAACGACAGGCTGTGGGTCGCCGCGAACCGCTCCAGCATCACCGTCCGCGCGCCCCGGAATGAGGCGCCCCAGTCGTGATCGGTGCCGGCGTGGCGCCAGCGCGCGGTCACCGCGGTCGAGAGGATCCGCTCCTCGGTCGGTGCAAGCGTCGTGTACCTGTCCTCGATGTAGCCGGCAAACTCCGAGCCCGAGGTCTTGAGCACGATCAGGTTCTCGAGCCCCGAGACGACCCATTCGCCGTCGGCGTCGCAGACGACCGTCGCCGTGCGAAGCTCGGTGCCGAGCTGGCGAAACGAGTGCGCGTGCGGCACGCCGTCGACCTCGATCCGCTCCCACTGTGCCGCTTCGATGTGCACACGCGCGCGCGTGATCGGCGCAAAGTCGCCGACGAAATGCCGAGCGAGCCGCAACCCGAACTGCTCGATCTCGCCGACCGGCGCCTCCCGGGCGAACGCGAACACGGTGTTCTTCTGAGTGTCAGTCGGAACGACGTTTGCGTTGTCGCCGGTGATGTGGACGTTGTCGAGGTCACCCGACAGGGTGATCCCGACGTTGAGGTCACAGAACGTGTGCTCAGGCGCAGAACGGTCGACCGCGACCATCCGCACCTCCGCTTTGCCGTATTGGTTTGCGCCGACGATGACCGTCATCGGCTGCGAAACCTACCACCGCGCCGTCGGGTTTCATGACTCCCGGCGGCTATTCCGGTTGCTCCATCCGGCCATGTTCGCGTTATCGCCGCGCGCGTAGCTTTACGTCTGCTTGATCCCGGTCGTCGGCGTCGCGTTTTGACGCCTTTTCGATGTGCGGCTTAGCCCATGGTTTGTCACCAACGAGGTTCGGATGCCCGACACTGCGATGGGCGCTGCGGGCATGTGCGCGCAACGACAGAAATCGGTACATCCGGTCGATGAGAAACCCCCGATGCGCGAGAACCTCACCGTGGGCATCCGGCATCTGTTCATCATGTATGGCGACTGTGAACTTCGAGAACAACCACAACCTCTTGATCGTCGCGGTATCGCCGTCGGCCGGGCTGATCCCGTCGGTCGTGCCGGGAATCGCTCCCGCTCCTCACCCGCAGACGTCGCCGTGACTCCGTGTCACGGATAGTGATCGAAGGCTGCTACGTCGCCACCTGCGACGCGGATGCCACCGAGTATGTGGGTGGGCATGTCGTGCTTGACGACGCGCGGATCACCGCCGTCGGGGCGGGCCGCGCCGTGCCCGAGCTGCGTGATGGGGCACAGTGGATCGACGGCTCCGGTTGCCTGGCGACGCCGGGGCTGATCAACACCCACCACCATCTGTATCAGTGGATCACGCGCGGGATCGCGACCGACACGACGCTGTTTCACTGGCTGACGACGCTCTACCCGATGTGGGCGCGCCTGGACGAGGACAGCGTGCACGCCTCCGCGGCCGCGAACCTCGCCTGGATGGCGCTGACCGGCTGTACGACCACCTCCGATCACCACTACGTGTTTCCGGTTGACGGGGGCGACCTGCTGGAGGCGGAGATCCGCGCGGCGCAGACGATCGGGCTGCGCTTCCACGCCGCCCGCGGGTCGATGGATCTGGGCGAGTCCTCGGGCGGGCTGCCGCCCGAGTCGGTCGTCGAGGACCGCGACCAGATCCTGGCGGCGACCGAGCAGGCGATCGATCGCTTCCACGACCCAACGCCTGACTCGATGCTGCGCATCGTGGTCGCGCCCTGCTCGCCGTTCTCGGTGACCGGCGGGCTGATGCGAGAGGCGGCGGAGCTCGCCCGGCGCAAGCACGTGCGGCTGCACACGCACCTGGCCGAGACCGAGGACGAGGACGCGTTCTGCCAGACGAACTTCGGCTGCTCGCCGGCCGAGTACGCGGAGTCGCTCGGCTGGCTCGGCGACGATGTGTGGATGGCGCACTGCGTTCATCTGTCTGAGGCCGCGATCGATCGCTTCGCGCAAACGGGTACCGGCGTCGCCCACTGCCCGACCTCCAACGGTCGGCTCGGTTCCGGGGCCGCCCCGGTGATGTCGCTGCTGCGGGCGGGCGCACCCGTCGGCCTCGGCGTCGATGGGGCCGCCTCCAACGAGTCAGGTCGGATGATCGACGAACTGCATCAGGCGCTGCTGGTCGCCCGCGTGCGCGACGGCTCGCTGGCGCTGTCAGCGCGGGACTGCCTGGCGATGGCGACCCGCGGCGGCGCGCGCTGCCTGGGCCGTTCCGGCGAGATCGGCGCGCTCACGCGGGGGATGCTTGCCGACCTGGCGCTGTGGCGGGTCGACGGGATCGCGGGGGCCGGGATCGAGGATCCGGTCTGCACGCTCGTGTTCGGGGCGCCGGCGCTCGAGCGGCTGTTCGTCGGCGGCCGCCCGATCGTCGCCGGCGGAGCGCTCCAGACGGCCGACGTCGAGCAGCTTGCCGCCGAGCAGTCACGCGTTGCCGGAGTCCTGCAACGGCAGACGGTCTGATGGATCTCAACACAGTCTCCGAGCTGGTTGGCGCCACCCCGGGCTCCACAGCGCAATGGCGTGACGGCGACGCGTGGCTGGCCGGCGGCACCTGGCTGTTCTCGGAGCCCCAGCGCGAGCTGCGCCGGCTGCTCGACCTGACCGCGTTGCACTGGGAGCCGCTGCACGAGCAGCAGGCCGGGCTCGAGATCGCAGCGACCTGCACGCTCGCGCAGCTGGCGGGCTGGCCGGGACGACGCGGCTGGCCGGGTGCGGCGCTGGTTTCCGACTGCTGCCGGGCGCTCCTGGGCTCGTTCAAGATCTGGAACGCCGCGACGGTCGGCGGCAACCTCTGCCTGGCATTGCCGGCCGGGCCAATGACCTCGCTGGCGGTGGCGCTCGACGGCGTCCACACGATCTGGGGACCACACGGCGCGCAGCGCACGCTCCCCGCGCGGGAGTTCGTACTCGACGCGAACGTCAACGCGCTCGTTCCCGGGGAGCTTTTGCGCAGCACCTGGCTCCCGGCCGCCTCACTGCGCTGCCGCACAGCGTTCCGGCAGCTGTCGCTCAGCCCGGTCGGTCGCTCGGCGGCCGTCGTGATCGGACGGTGGTCGGCGGATCGGGAGCTGGTCGTGACGGTAACGGCATCCGTGCCGGTCCCAGTGCGAATCAGCTTCACCGGCATGCCGGAAGCGGCGGAGCTGCGCGAGGCGTTATTGGCGGCGGTCGACGAGTTCTACGATGACCCACATGGCGACCCGGCCTGGCGTGAGCATCTGACCCTGATGTTCGCCGAGGAGGTCCGCGCCGAGCTGCGCGACGCGGCAGTGGAGGCGCACTGATGCGTGTCGACGGAACCGGGGTCGGGGCCGAGCCCCGCCCGGGCCAGTGCCTGCGGACGTTCTTGCGCGAGCAGGGTCATTTCGCCGTCAAGAAGGGCTGCGATGCCGGCGACTGCGGCGCCTGCACCGTGCACGTCGACGGCGTGCCGGTGCACAGCTGCCTGTACCCCGCGCGCCGTGCCGTCGGCCATGCGGTGACGACGGTCGCCGGGCTCGGCGCCGACTGTCCCGACGGCCTGCACCCGCTGCAGCGCTCGTTCATCGACGCGCAGGCGTTTCAATGCGGGTTCTGCACGGCCGGGATGGTGATGACCGGAGCCGCACTGAAGCCCGAACAGCGGGCCGAGCTGGCGCGCTCGCTGAAGGGCAACATCTGCCGCTGCACCGGCTACCGCGCGATCGCCGACGCGTTCGCAGGCGTCGCGCACATCGACGATCGCCCCGGCGTGCAGCCGGCCGCGGTCGGCCGCGCGATCGGCTCTCCCGCGGCCCGCGCGATCGTGACCGGGTCCGCCCCGTTCACGCTCGACGCCGAGTTCGGCGACCAGCTGTTGCACATGAAGCTGGTCCGAGCGCCGCACGCGCACGCGATCGTGCGCTCGATCGATGCGGCCGCGGCCCTGGCGATCCCCGGCGTGCGGCTGGTCCTGACCCACGAGGACGCGCCGGACGTGCACTACTCCAGCGCCCGCCATCACCGCCCGATCGACGACCCGGCCGACACCCGGCTGCTGGACCGGGTCGTGCGCTTCGCCGGTCAGCGGGTGGCGGCCGTCGTCGCCGAGACGGTCGCCGCCGCCGAGCGCGGCGCCGAGCTTGTCGAGGTCGAATACGAGCCGCTGGCGGCCGTGTTCGATCCCGAGCTGGCGATGGCGCCCGGCGCCCCACTCGTACATGGCGACAAGGGCGCCGAGGCGCGCGCGGCCGCGCCCGAGCGAAACCTCGCCGGCGAGATCCACTCCGAGCTCGGGGACGTTGAGGCGGCCTTCGCCCGGGCGGCGGCGACCTACGAGAACGAGTTCTCGATCCACCGAGTGCAGCACGTCCACCTCGAGACCCACGCGTCGGTGGCCTGGATCGACGACGACGGTCGGCTGACGGTCCGGACCTCGAGCCAGACGCCGTTTCTCACGCGTGACGCGCTGGCTGAGCTGCTCGGCCTCGAGCGCGCGCAGGTGCGCGTGTTCACCGCCCGGGTCGGCGGTGGCTTCGGCGGCAAGCAGGAGATGCTGACCGAGGACGTCGTCGCGCTGGCGGCGCTGCGCTTGCGGGCGCCGGTGTCGTTGGAGCTGACGCGCGAAGAGGAGTTCACCGCCTGCACGACCCGCCATCCGATGCGGGTGCGGGTCAAGGTCGCGGCCGGCGACGGCGGTCGCCTCAGCGCGATCGCGCTGCGGATCGTCGCCAACACCGGCGCCTACGGCAACCATGGGCCGGCGGTGATGTACCACGCCTGCGGCGAGTCGATCGCGCTGTATGACTGTGCGAGCAAGCGGGTCGACGCCTACGCGGTGTACACGAATACGGTGCCGGCCGGGGCGCTGCGCGGCTACGGGCTCAGCCAGCTGGTGTTCGCGGTCGATTCCTCGATCGACGAGTTGGCGCGGCTGATCGAGTCCGATCCGCTTGAGTTCCGCGCCCGCAACGTGATCGGACCCGACGCCGCGATGCGCTCGATCGACGGCGCCGCCGAGGACGTGCGGATCGGCAGCTATGGCCTCGGCCAGTGCCTCGACGCGGTGCGCGAGGCGATCGGGTCAGGGCGTGGGTCACCGCCCCCGCCGGGCGACGAATGGCTGATCGGGAAGGGCGTGGCGGTCTCGATGCTCGACACGACCCCACCCGACGGCCACGTCGCCCACGCGACCGTGTCCGAGCTGACCGACGGCCGCTTCGCGCTCCGGGTCGGCACGCCCGAGTTCGGCAACGGCACCACGACCGTGCACCTGCAGCTGACCGCGGCCGCGCTCGGCGTCGAGCCGTCCGCGATCGACGTCGTCCAGGCGGACACCGACGCGGTCGCGCACGACACCGGAGCGTTCGGATCGACCGGGACCGTGGTCGCGGGCGCGGCGGTGCTGCAGGCCGCGCAGCGGCTGGCCGGCTTGCGCGCGGCGCGGGCGAACATCAACGGGCGCTTCGGTGGCGGCGAGCTGCTGACCGCCGAGGGCTCCTGCGACGGGACGGCGCGCTCGGTCGCGTTCAATGTGCACGGGATGCGGGTGGCGGTCTCACCGCACACCGGGGAGGTGCGGATCCTCTACTCCGTCCACGCCGCGGACGCCGGCACCGTGATCAACCCGATGCAGTGCCGGGGCCAGGTCGAGGGCGGCGTCGCCCAGGCGCTCGGCGCGGCGATGTACGAGCACCTGATAATCGACGGCGACGGGGTCGTGACGACCCGGACACTGCGCAGCTATCACGTCCCCGTGATGGCCGACGTGCCGCCGCTCGAGGTCGTCTTCGCCCGTACCCGCGATGCACACGTCGGCCCGCTGGGCGCCAAGCCGATGTCCGAGTCCCCGTTCAATCCGGTCGCACCGGCGCTCGCCAACGCGATCCGCGACGCGACCGGCGTGCGGTTCACGACCCTGCCGCTGACCCGCGACCGGGTCTGGCAGGGCATCGCCGCCGCCGACCGGCAATATGTGGGCTGATGGTTTCCACGCGCGGATTCCGCGGGCTCAGCTACACGCTGCTGACCCCGGACAACCACTTCGTCAGCCGGCTCCCGTCGCTGCCCGGCGCGACCATGATCAAGCTCGTGACGCCGCGGTTGGCACCGTCACGGCTGGCGCAGTACCTGATCACGTTCGGCGCCGGCGCCGCCCCCGACGACGATCCGAAGCCCGTCGAGTGGCGCGTGATGGCCGGCTACGAATCGTTCTTCTTCGGCCTCGACGCGGGAGCGTCGGTCGCCTGGGACGGCATGCCCGGGTTCGGGCTGGCCGTCAGCTGCTACGCCTACATCCCGGCCGCGATGCCGTTCACACTGCGCGGCGTGCCCGGCGCGCGCCTGCTGTGGCTCAAGCGCCGCTACCAGTCGTGGCCCGGCGTCGAGGAGCCGATCGGCAGCTGGGGCTCGGCCGCGGATGTGGTCGCGACCGAGACCGCGACCCCCGGCCTGCGCCGCCGTGAGCTGATCGACCCGGCCGACCCCCGCTACGACTTCAACTTGTCGCTGATGTCGTTCGAGCCCGGCGTCGGCCTGCCCCAGATCGAGATCCACGACGAGGAGCACGGCCTCTACATGACCGCCGGCGGCGGCGTCTACACGCTCCAGCGCGACCAGCACGAGGTCACTGCGGGGGACTTCATCTACATGGCGCCCTACTGTCCGCAGGGCTTCGTGTCCGGGCCTGCCGGCGCCGAGTACCTGCTGTACAAGGACGTCTTCCGCGACGGCTTCTAAAGCTGCCCATGTCGGAGCCCCGCCCGCGGTAGGCTGCGGCCGAAAAGACGACGTCTGAAATCAACGCGCGGGAGACCGATATGCCGAAGCCGACGATTGTCCTCGTCCATGGAGCCTGGGCCGACGGATCGAGCTGGAACGCCGTCGCATCCGAACTGCGGGGCCAGGGCTTCACGATCTATACGCCGACGAACCTGCTGCGTGGGGTCAAACAGGACAGCGACTACGTCGCCTCGTTCCTCACCCAGCGCACGAGCGGTCCGGTCGTCCTCGTCGGCCACTCCTACGGCGGCTTCGTGATCACCAACGTCGCGCCAGGTAGCGGTGATGTCAAAGCGCTCGTGTACGTCGACGCGTTCGCCCCTGAGGAAGGCGAGACGGTCTTCCAGATCCTCGGCGGATCCGGGTCCGCGTTCGACGTCCCCGACCCGAGCACCGTGCTGGATATCATCGGCTATCCCGGCGGCCCCGAGGGTGACGCCGAGGCGTTCCTGAAGAACGACACGGTCCACAACTCCTTCGCCCAGGACCTGCCCGAGGCCGACCGCTGGCTGATCGCCGAAAGTCAGCGGCCGATCACGTTGAGCGCCAACACCACTCCGTCGGGCGCCGCGGCGTGGAAGACGCTGCCCAGCTGGACGGTGGTCGGCACCGAGGACCGCGTGATCCCACCGGACACCCAGCGCCACATGGCCGAGCGCGCCGGTGCCACGATCAGCGAGACCGCCGGCTCCCACGTCTCGATGGTGTCGCACCCGCAGGCGTCGATCGACGCGATCCTCGCCGCGGTGGCCGCCGTCGGCGACTGAACCTGGCTCAACTCGACCGGCTGTCGAGGCTGCGCGTGGCGGCGGCGCTGTCGACGCACACGGCGCGCTGTGCGGCCGGCAGCGTGCAGCTCAACGTGAACACCACCTGGTTCGCGCCCGGCTCGATGCCGACCAGCCCGGTTGAGCGAAGTCCGGCACCGCTGGGCCAGCCGGCGCCCATGACGAACGGGGGATCGACGAACGCGACGAGGCGCTTGCTGAGGTAGTGCAGCCGCTCGCCGGGAGGCGGCTCGAGCCGGCAGTTAAGTGCCGTCTGTCGGAGGTAGCGTCGGAACGTCGGGAAGTAATGGCAGGTCGCCAGTGCTTTACAGCCGAGGCAGGCCGGAATCACCGACAGGGCCAGACCCGCCCCGGCGCCGTGCGGTCCGGGTCGTGCCTCACCGGCGGGCCAGGCCTGGATCGTCGCGTTCCCATCAGCGGCGACCACGCCGGCGCAGTGCAGGTGCGGCGGTCCGATCAGAGAGCCACTGGTGTTCGTGTAGGCGACGAGGGTCGCGGATGACGGCGGGACGTTGCGCAGTTTCAACGTGCGCGGCACCGAGGTCCGGCCGGGTGCTGCGCCGAACGATGTCGGACAGCGGACGACAGGGACCGTGACAGCCGCTGCCGCGTGGGCCAATGCCGCTGCCGGCGCCCACGCTGCGCAGCCTGCGGTGGTGATCGCCGCAAGCACGATGACCCGGACCTGCATCCGGCCGCTGAGTCTATGCCCGAGAAGGGCCATAGCCTTCGGCGAGTGTCGGCAGCGATCGAGAACCGCAACCGCCGGATGCTTCGGGCTCGTGACGCGATGGATCGCGACTTCGCCCGGCCGCTCGACGTCGCCGCGGTGGCCGCGGTGGCCCACGTCTCGCAGGCGCACTTCAGCCGCCAGTTCCGGGCGACGTTCGCCGTCGCAGTACCGGGCGCGGTTCGCTGCCGGCGGGCCGGCGTTGCGAATCCCCGCGTGCTGGGCGATGACCTGGCTGCGGCCGGCCGGCTGAAATGAGCAGGCGCGGAGAAGCCAACGCGGACGAGCCGCGGTTAGCGTCTCGCACCATGCTCAAGCGAATCACCCACACCTTCATCCACGTCCTCGACCACGACCAGGCGCTGGACTTCTACGTCGGCCGGCTGGGGATGGTCGTCCATACCGACGCCGACCTCGGCGTCATCCGATTCCTGACGGTCACGATGCCCGAGCAGCCCGAGCTGCAGCTGGTGCTGATGGTGCCCGGACCGCCGGCCCACGACGACGTCACCGCCGCCCAGGCTCGCGAACTCATGAGCAAGGGGGCGGCCGGCGGCGGCGTGATCTTCGAGACCGACGACTGCCGAGCGACCTACGAGCAGCTGCGGGCGGCCGGCGTCGAGTTCACGCAAGAACCGACCGAGCGCTTCTACGGCACCGACTGTGCGCTGCGCGACCCGTTCGGCAACCCGATCCGGTTCATGCAGCCGCCTGACGCGGTGTGACCAGCCGCCCGCGCGGCTCACCGACCAGCTCGCCGTCGGCGTAGACGGTCTCGCCGCGGACCAGCGTGCCGACCACGCGTGCGGTCAGCTCACGACCGACATAGGGGCTCACGCGGTGGCGGTAACGCAACTCATCCGCTGAAAGCACGCGCCGCCCGCCCAGCTTGACGAGCACCAGGTCGGCGTCGTTGCCGGGCTGAAGGGTTCCCTTGCCGGGCAGCGAGAAGCGCCGCGCGACCGCGCCGGCGACGCGCTCGGTCAGCTCGGGCAGGGTCAGCCGGCCGTCGGTCAGCAGCAGCTCGAGCGTCGACTGGCAGCCGGCGATCCCGCCCCAGCTCGAGAACGCATCGCCTTTGCGCAGCTGCGGCGTCGACGGTGAGTGATCGGAGACGACGAATGACACGTCGCCGTCGCGCAGCGCCGACCACAGCGCCTGGCACTCGACCTCCGGCCGCAGCGGCGGCGCGCACTTGGCGATCGCGCCCAGCCGCTCGGCGTCGTCCTCGGTCAGCAGCAGGTGATGGGCGGTGACCTCGCAGCTGACGTCGATCCCGCGGGCGCGCGCCTCGGCGACGAGCGCGACGCCACGGCCCGTCGACACATGCACGATGTGCAGCCGACAGCCGGTGGTGTCCGCCAGTTCGATCGCGGTCGCGATCGCCTCCGTCTCGGCGACGATCGGCCGCGAGTCCAGGTAGTCGCGGACCGCGACCCGCCCGGCGCCGCGGGCACGACGGGCCAGCTCGCGCGTGATCGTCTCGGACTCGGCATGCACGGCGACCAGCGGCGCCGACGGCAAGCCGGCGAGCAGCCGCATCGCCTCATACAGCGTCAGCTCGTCGCTGCGGGCGAAGTCGGGCGTGCCGGTGCTCGACATGAATGCCTTGAATCCACACACGCCGCGCCGCGCCAGGTCGGGCAGCTGATCCAGGTTCCCGGGCACGATCCCGCCCCACAGGCCGAAGTCGACGCGGCTGGATGCGGTCGCCGCGGCCAGCTTGTCGTCGAACGCCTGCACGGTCGTCGTCGGCGGACTCGCGTTCAGCGGCATCTCCAGGGCGGTGGTGACGCCGCCGGCGGCGAGCGCCGCGGATCCGGTCGCCCACCCCTCCCAGTCTGTCCGCGGCCCCGGCTCGTTGAAATGCACATGCGGATCGATCGCGCCCGGCAGCACATGACAGTCGTTCGCATAGGTGTAGGTGCGGCACGGGCGGGACACCTCGCCCGGCCCGGCGACCACCGCGATCCGCCCATCGGCGATTCCGATATCGACGGGATCGCCGGCCGGCGACCGCGCGCCGGCGATGACCAGATCAAGCGATGGGGTCACGCCGCCAGGCGTGCCAGCGTTCCCGCCAGCACCGCGACGCCGCGGTCGATCTGCTCGGGCGCCGTGTACTCGTCGGGATGGTGGCTGAGCCCGCCGGCGCTCGGCACGAAGATCATCCCGATCGGCACCTGCGCGCCCAGCACCATCGCGTCGTGGTAGGCGCCGGAGATCATCTCGATCGCCTTGACCTCGAGCTCCTCGCAGGCGGCGGCGACAGCTCCCGTGACCATCGGGCTGCAGGCCGCCGGCTCGTCGCGGGCGAGCGTCGTGATCGACAGCTTCAGCTCACGCCGCGCCGACAGCTCGGTCAGCTTCGCGGTCAGCGCCTCCACCACCGCCTCGCGCGCGGCCCGATCGGAGTCCCGCACGTCGATGTCCATCTCCACCCTGCCGGGGATCACGTTCACGGCTGACGGCGAGACCCGCAGCACGCCGACAGTCCCGACGGTCGTGCCGCTGGCCGACGCCAGCGCCAGACGCTCCAGCTCGAGCACCGCCTCGGCGGCGCCGACCAGCGCGTCGCGCCGCAGTCGCATCGGCGTCGCCCCGGCGTGCATCGGCGAGCCCGCCAATGACACCCGCAGATCGTGGGGCGCGGCGATGTGGGTGACGACGCCGATCTCGTTGCCGCTTGACTCGAGCACCAACCCCTGCTCGATGTGCAGCTCGACGAACGCGTGGACCGTCGCCGGGTCGATCTGCGCGTCGGCGAGCCGCTCGGGGTCGAGCCCGCGCTCGAGCATCGCCTCGGCGACGCTGACGCCGACGCGGTCGTGCATCTGATCGAGCTCCTGGCGCGTGATCGTGGCGGTCATCGCGCGGCTGCCGATGCAGCCGGCGCCGAAGCGCGGCTCCTCGCCGGCGAACCCGATCACCTCGATCGTCCGTCGTGGCCGGTACCCGCGGGCGCGCAGCTCACGGATCGCCTCGATCGCGCCGAGCACGCCGACGACCCCGTCGTAGCGGCCGGCGTTGAGGGTCGTGTCGAAGTGCGAGCCGGTCAGCACCCGCGGAACGTCAGGCTCGCCGCCGCGCCACGCCCCGTAGAGGTTGCCCGCCGCGTCGAGCCGGACCTCCAGCCCGGCATCACGCATCAGCTCGGACACGTACGCGACCGCCCGGTCGTACTCGACCGTGTAGACCTCGCGGATCAGGCCGCCGCCCTCGTGCACCGAGTCGATCTGCGCCAGCTCATCGATCCGGTCGTGCAGCGTCTGCGCGGCGATGGACAACGTCATGACCCCCTGTAGGTCGTGTATCCGAACGGGCTGAGCAAGAGCGGCACATGCAGGTGGTCGTCGCCGGCTCCGACCTCGAACGTGATCGACACCTCCGGGTAGAAGCCGCCGCGGCCGCTGAGATCGAACACGAGCCGATGCGGCTGCGCGCCGACGGCCGCCAGCGGCGCGGTGCGGCCGTCGGCGTCGGTCGTGGCGACGGCGATCTGCGACCAGTCGCCGCCGCCCCGGACCCTGGTCTGCAGCGACACCGGGATTCCGGCGGCGGGGCGCCCGCCGGTCGTGTCAAGCACATGTGTGGTCAGCTCGGTCACTGGCCGTCGAGCAGCTCCGCCAGCCGCAGGGCGGTGATCTCCCGCTGCGCCTGCGCGGCGTTGCGCAGCTCCTGCTCAGGCGTGTTCTCGATCCGCTCGTTCAGCGCCGCCAGCAGCTCGCCGGCGCTGCGCCCGCGCGCGCGGATCAGGAATACATGCCCGAACCGCTGCCGGTAGCGCTCGTTGCCGTCACGGAGCGCGTCCAGCAGCTCGTCTCCCGCCGCGGCGACGGCCGCCTGCTCCCCAGCGCCCTGCCGGTCACCGGGGCGGGGCGCGCCGATCGCGGCGTGCGCGGCGAACGCCTGCAGCCAGTCGTCGCGGCTCAGCTCGTCAAACAGCTCACTCACCCGACGCTGGAGCGCCTCGATGCTCGCATATGGACGTCCGTCGGCCATCCCGTCCGCCCACCGCTCCGAGCCGCAGCACGCAAGCAAGGCGCGGCGCGCTTGGGCGCCGTCGAGCTGATTGACCGCCCGCGCCGCTTGCGGATTACGGGTGATTGCGGCGCTCGAATCGGTCATACAGGGCGGGTCAGAGACTATCCGACGACCACCGGGTGACCAGCCGCGGCGCGAGGCTCGGCCCACCGGCCAATCGCCTCTGGCCAACCGGCCACGACGGACAGTTGGCGGCGCCGGCGGCGGTATGGCACAGTGCCGCGATGGCCCGACCCCCGGCATCTCCGCGCGTGATCGCGGTCGCCCGCGGCGACGAACCCGCCGACCTGCTGATCACCGGCGGCCGCGTGTTCGCCGACGCCACCGGCGAATGGGTCGACACCTCGCTGGCGATCGCCGACGGGGTGATCGCGGGCTGGGGTGAGCGTGACGCGCACGAGCTCGTCGACGTTGACGGCGCGGCACTGACCCCCGGCTTCATCGACGCCCACATGCACCTGGAGTCGACCAAGCTGTGGATCGACGCGTTCGTCGCGACGGTGCTGCCGCTAGGCACGACCGCGGTCGCGGCCGACCCGCACGAGCTCGCCAACGTGCTCGGGATCCCGGGCGTCGAGGCGCTGGCGCAGGCGGTCGCGCCGCTGCCGATCACATTCGCGATCTACGCCTCCAGCTGCGTGCCGGCGTCGCAGTTCGAGCGGTCCGGCGCTGACCTCGACGCCGGTGACATCGCCGAGATGATCGAGCGCTGCGGGGCGCTCGGGGTCGCCGAGATGATGAACTTCCCGGGCGTGATCGCCGGCGATCAGGAGATGCTGGCGCGGATCGCCGCGGCGGGTCGGCTGCGCGTCGATGGCCACAGCCCGGGCGTCAGCGGTCGGGCGCTCGACGCGTACCTCGTCGCCGGCGTCGAGTCAGATCACGAGGCGACGACGGCCGCGGAGGCCGACGAGAAGCGGCGCAAGGGGATGTGGGTGTTCCTGCGCCAGGGCTCGGCGAGCCAGGATCTGGTCGCGCTCGCCCCGAGCGTGATCACACACGGGACCGACCGGGCGGCGATCTGCACCGACGATCGCGAACCCGACACGCTCGTGCGCCTGGGCCACGTCAACGACTGCGTCCGGCTCGCGGTGGCGAGCGGGATCTCGGAGACCGATGCGATCCTGCTGGCGTCGACCAACCCGGCGCGCTACCACGGCATGCATCGGCTCGGCAGCCTCGGGCCGGGCCATCAGGCCGACGTGCTCGCGTTCGACGGGCTCGAGCGATGGGTGCCCGCACGGGTCTGGCAGGCCGGCCGTCAGGTGGCCCGCGGCGGCGCGATCATCCCCGGCGCGGTTCCCGCCGCTCCGGTCCCGGCGCTGCTCCGCGACACCGTCAACATCGGACGGCTGCCCGAGCCCGCACAACTCGTGCTCGACCTGCCGCCGGGCACCCAGGTCCGGGCCGTCGGCGTGACCAGCCATAGCCTCACGACCCGCGACGCGCAGGTGACGCTCGGCTCCGATGACGTCGCCCACGCCGCCGTCGTCGAGCGCCACCGGGAGACCGGCCGGATCGGCCTGGGGTTCGTGACCGGCTTCGGCCTGCGCCGCGGCGCGATCGCTTCGACCGTCGCCCACGACGCGCACAACGTCGTCTGCGTCGGCGCCTCCGGAGCCGACATGGCGGTCGCGGTGGCCCGGCTGGCCGAGCTCGGCGGCGGCCAACTGGCAGTGCTCGACGGCGACGTCGTCGCCGAGCTGCCGCTGCCGCTGGCCGGGCTGATGAGCGATCGTGGCGCGATCGAGGTCTCCGATCGGCTGCAGTCACTGCGTGCGACCGCCGCCCGGGCGCTGGGCGTCACCGTCGAGGAGCCGTTCATGCAGCTGTCGTTCATCGCGCTGTCGGTGATCCCGCAGTTGCGGATCACCGATGGCGGCACGCTCGATGTTGGTGGCCAACGCTACGTGACGCCTCAGATCTCCTGAGGGCCAGGCGACGAGCATCACCGTTTGGCCATCTGTACATGGAGATAGCTTGCCGGTCGAAGGAGACTCTGCGACCTCGCATGCACCCATCGAGGAGGAACCGTTGAGCAGCATCGCGCTTGATCCCGGGATGGCGCCGCCCGCCGGCGGCTCCGTCGATGACGAACCCGCATTCGAGAGCCGCGGGATTGATTACATCCCCTACGCCGAACGGCGCGGCAAGCCGATCGACCTGGCGTTCATGTGGGCTGGCGCGCTGTTCAACGTCGAGTACGTCGTCTACGGCGCACTGATCATGTCGTTCGGGCTGCGCTTCTGGCAGGCGGCCGTGGTGATCGTGATCGGCAACCTGTCCTACCTGGTCGCCGGACTGGGCTCCCTGCAGGGACCGAAGGCCGGGACCGCCGCGTTCACGATCAACCGGGCGCCGTTCGGACCGAACGGGGCGAAGTTCATCGCGGTGTTCAACTGGATGACGCAGGTCGGCTACGAGGTCGAGGGGCTCGCCCTGATCGTGCTCGCCGGATTGGCGCTGTTCGGCAAGGCCGGCGTCGGCTCCTCGACCGGCCTGAAGATCGTGCTGATCGTCGCCGCCGCGCTGATCCAGATGATCATGCCGCTGTTCGGCCACCGGGCAATGCTGCGCACACTGCGCGCGATGATGGCGCCGTTCATCGTGCTGTTCATCGTGCTGACGATCCTGTCGGTCCACAAGGTCCACCTCGGCATGCACGGCTTCGACGAGAGCTGGCAGAACATGTTCGCCGCGCTGGCCGTGATCGTCTCGGCCGGCGGTTACGGCTGGGTGATGAACGCCAACGACTTCTCCCGCTACCTCCCGTACGACGCGAGCCCGCGCAAGATCGTCGGCTCGGTCGCGCTCGGCGGCTACATCCCCTCGACGCTGCTGTCGCTGCTCGGCGCGGCGCTGTTCACGATCCCGGCAGTCGCCGCGGGCGACGGCGGCGCCGTGTCGGGGCTGACGCACGCGTTCGCGAGCTGGTTCGTGTGGCCGTACCTGATCTTCATCATCGTCCAGCTGTTCGCGATCAACTCGATCGATCTGTACTCGTCGGGACTGACGCTGCAGGCGATCTTCCCGGCGATCAAACGCTGGCAGTGCGTGCTGCTGGACACGCTTGTCGCCGCCGCGCTGACCTCGTACGCGATCTTCTCCTCGGGCTTCAACACGTTCATCACCGACTTCCTGCTGTTCATGCTGATCTGGATCGCGCCGTGGGTCTCGATCTACCTGGTCGATTACTTCATGCGGCGCGGACGCTACGACTCGCGGGCGCTGCTCACCACCGGGCCGGGGATCTACTTCCGCAACGGTGGCATCAACTGGCGCGCACTGGTCCCGATGGGAATCGGGATGGCGGCCGCGACCTCGTGGCTGAACGCCTACCCGGCATGGACCAGCCCACTGACCAATCACACCGGCGGCGCCGACTTCAGCGTGTTCATGGGCGCCCTGTTCGGCGGCGTCACCTACTGGCTGCTCAACCGCCGGACGATCCCCGTGGAGGTCGCCGAGACCGATGCGGTGGCCGAGGTCGCCGCGCCCGCGCCGGCCGGCGTATGAGCCTCCCGCACGGCCGGCGCGGACACGTTGCGGCGCTCGCGCTGATCGCCGTCCTCGTCGCGGGCGCGGTTCTCGCCGCAATCACGCTCGACCGCACGCCGGGCGCCGCGCGGGCGGCATCGACGCAGGCCCCGATCGGGATCGTCGATGCGATCGGCTCCGAGCAGGCCGCGATCCTGTCGATCATGCATGTCAACGGAACGGTCACGCTCGACGGCTACCGCTACTACACCGGCACGATCGACGGGCATCCGGTCGTCGACGTCGCCGGCGGCGAGCTCGACGAGAGCGCCGAGCTGGCGAGCTACCTGCTGGATACCCACTTCCATCCTCGCGCGACGCTGTTCTCGGGCACCGCCGGCGCCCAGAACAACGAGCTGCACGTCGGCGACGTGGTGCTCAGCGGGTTCGTGATCGACAAGTCCAACGTCCACTACTACCTCGGCGGTTACCAGGAGCTGTACGGCAACCAGGAGGTGCCGACGACCAAGCGCTCGGACCTGCGCGGCGACGTGATCAGCGGCCACGGAACCACGCTGCCGACGCCGGCCAACGCCGGCAAGTACGGCGAGGGACCGTCGTCAACGGCCAAGGATCTGCCCGAGGTGATCGCGTTCGCCGCGCCGCACCAGCTGGTCGCGCTCGGTCAGCAGGCGAGCGCGACGCTCGGCACCACGCAGGTCTCCGACGCGACCGGCGACACCAAGCGCACCGGCACGATCGCCGACACCGCGATCGCCGGCGTGATCGGCCAGGCGCCGGTCTGGACCGAGCCGTTGTCGGTGACCGCCGCCCAGAACATGCTCTACCAGAACGACACCGAGGAGAACGAGGCCACCGGCTTCGCGTTCGCCAACGCCCAGCTCGGCGTCCCCTGGCTGCTGGTCCGGGGCATCTCTGACTCGGTCTGGTATCCGAACGCCTACGACGGGACGCTCGCGTCTCAGCACGCGGCGCACGTGGTCCGCTACATCGTCGATCACGCGCCGGCGACGATTGCCAAAGCGCCGGAGGCGCTGTCGCAGCTGTCGCCGCAGGCCAACGCGAGCCGAGCGGGCTACCTGATCGCCGCCAAGGCCTACTACCGCACCGGCCCCGTATCCAAGCTCGTGATCGCGGGGCCCAACGGCCTCGGTGGCAAGTCACGGACGCTCAGCGCTCAGCAGTTGGCGAAGCTGAAGTCCGAGTACACGTACGCCGCCGGCCGGATCCGCTGAGACGGCATCGTCGTTACCGACGCGAACGCTGGACTATCGGTAGCCGTCACTGACGCGAATCCCAGCGACCCACGACACGATCCAGGTATCACGCACCGGAGATCTTGCTCCTATGCTCAGCGAGCGACAGCGCTTGCGTGGGCACCGCGAAGTGCGACAACGGAAAGGGCTGGCAGTGAGAACCGAATTGCACCCGGCGCGGCTTATGGTCGTGCGCGGTGTCGGGGCTCGCACACGACGGGCCGTTGTCCGCGCGGCGGTCGTCGCCGTGGTGCTCGCGGCCGCCCCGGCAGCCAACGCCGCGGGCTGGAAGGCGCAAACGGTGAGCGCCCCGTCCGGGCGCACATATCAGCTGATGTCGGATCTCGAAGGCGTCTCCTGTCCGACGGCCGGCCACTGCATCGCCGTCGGCGAGCAGACGCTCGACAACAACCAGGAGTCGACGCTGTTGGCGGAGGCCTGGAACGGCTCCAGCTGGTCGCAGCTGCAGCCTGCAGTGCCTACTGGTTACGCCTTCGTGTACCTGAAGAGCGTGTCGTGTGCGTCGATGACGGCCTGCGAAGCGGTCGGCTACACAACGAGCGCCGACACATCGCGGTCGTTCGCCGAGTCGTGGAACGGGTCGACCTGGACGCTGCAGGCGACGCCCGGGGCCGTCAACCTATGGTCCGTCTCGTGCCCGGCGGCTTACGCATGCGTGGCGGTCGGGGGCGATTCCTCGGAGATCTGGAACGGCTCGACCTGGAGGCCGATGGGGATGCCGTCGCCGCGGGGTGCCGGGTTCCAGGACGTGCTGGACGGCGTCTCGTGTGCCTCGGTGAACTTCTGCGTTGCGGTCGGCAGCGCTGGCACCGGCAACGCCTCAGGTTTCGCGTACGCCGACGTGTGGAACGGCTCCGCTTGGTCGCGGCAAGCGGTCCCTGCGCCGACGGGCAGCCAATTCAGCAATCTCGATTCTGTTTCGTGCACGGCGCGCACGGCGTGCATGGCGGTCGGGACGTACACGAACTCCGCTTTTGATGAGGTCGGCTATTCGGAGCAATGGAACGGCACCGCCTATTCGACGCAGTCGATCCCGCTGCCGGGCGGTGCGCAGGACAGCCTCAGCAGCGTGTCGTGCACATCGGCGACCGCATGCGTCGCCATCGGGGACTTCTCTGTCTCCGGAGGGCTCGTCGAGGTCTGGAACGGCACCGGCTGGTCGCAGCAGGGCACCCCGCACCTCCCGCAGGACTCGGACTCGACGACCGTTTCGTGCGCGGCCGCGAACAGTTGCATGATGGTCGGGAGCAACTCCGGCGCCCACGGTGACGGCGTGCCGCTGGCTGAGACGTGGCGGGGGGGCCCGTGGATCCTCGTGAGCCCGCAGGTCACCGCGCCCGATGGCAGCGCTCTCCTCGGCGTATCGTGCACGTCCGCTGTCGCCTGCACCGCGGTCGGAGGCGACCTGGGCTTGTTCAACGGCTATTTCTTCTACCCAGAAGGGGTGCTGGTGGAGCGCTGGGACGGCGGTAGGTGGGCGATCGGAGCCGCGCCGTCCCCCGCCAACTCGGGTGCCAACGACGTCTCGTGCAGTTCCAACGTGTCGTGCGCGCTCGTCGGGTTCGACGGCACCGGCGCGCTTGCCGAGCGCTGGAACGGCCGGGCGTGGTCGGTCGAACCCACGCCCGGCGGCGACGAGGCGTCCCTTTACTCGGTGTCGTGCCCATCGGCGAGGATGTGCATGGCGGTGGGCACCCGCATCACCGGGATGCTGACCGAGCGCTGGAACGGACGCCGTTGGTCAATCGTGAACGTGCCAGTACCCACGGGTGACACCCAATCCGGGGGCGCCGAGCTCTACGACGTCTCCTGCAGCTCACCGGATCGCTGTACGGCCGTCGGGTCCTCGCAGGCGGCAGGCAACTCAGCTGGCCCGGGCCGGTCGTACACGATCGCCGAACGCTGGAATGGGACCGGCTGGTCGCCACAACGACCGTCGCAGGCCACCCGCCTGCCGGCCGTGTCATGCCCCACCGCGACGAGCTGCAACGCGGTTGCGCAGCACTGGAACGGCGTTGCCTGGTCGGTCGGACCGAAACCACCCGCCGGCATCGGCTCGATCTCGTGCACAGCCGTCGACGACTGCACCGCCGTCGGCAGCGGCAGAATCGGCCATTGGAACGGTTCCGGGTGGTCGCCGGAGCGCGCCGCGCCGAAGCTCCCGCACGCCCAGTTCAACGAGGTCGCGTGCGTCTCGGCGCACGTCTGCGTCCTCGTCGGCTCCAAGCCGAACTCGGCTGGCGTGACCGTCCCGCTGGTCGAACGCCACTCGTAGCAGCGCGTCAGGTGCCGGCGCCGCGACAGCCTGCTTGCGCGTGTCAGGATCCGTACGTGACCGACCTTCAGCAGTGCGCCCGCGAACTGCTCCCCGAAGCCGTCTACGACTACTACGCGGCCGGCGCCGGCCCCGAGTCGACGCTCGCCGCCAACCTCGCGGCATGGTCTGAGCTGAGGCTGCGCCCGCGGGTGCTGCGCGACGTGTCACGCGTCGAGTTATCGACGACCGTGCTGGGCGAGCCGGTCCCGCATCCGATCCTCGTCGCCCCGACCGCGGTGCACCGGCTCGGCCACCCCGAGGGAGAGCTGGCGACGGCCCGCGGCGCCGCACGGGCGGGCAGCCTGATGGTGGTCGCGACCCGCGCCAGCGTCACCCTGGAGGCGATCGCGGCCGCGGCGCCCGACGCACAGCGGTGGTTTCAGGTGTACGTGATGCGCGACCGCGGCTGGACCGCCGAGCTGGTACAGCGCGCCGTCGCAATCGGCGCCACGGCGCTGATGTTGACCGGCGACACGCCGTACGTCGCCAGCAACCGTCGGGCGACGAAGACCACGCTGCAGGTGCCCGACGACATCTCGATGGCCAACCGCCCGACCGCATCCCCGATCGACAACGGCGACGGGCAGGACCCATCGATCACGTTCGACACGGTCGCGTGGCTGCGTGAGCAGTCGGGGCTCCCGGTGATCGTCAAAGGGGTGCTGCGCGGGGACGACGCGCGCCGCGCCATCGAGGCGGGCGCCGGCGCCGTCGTCGTCTCCAACCACGGCGGGCGCCAGCTGGACGGCGCGGTCGCGAGCGCGCGCGCCCTGCCCGAGGTCGTCGCCGCGGTCGGCGACGAGGGCGAGGTCTACGTCGACGGGGGCATCCGCCGCGGGGTTGACGTGCTGCGCGCGCTCGCGCTCGGCGCCCGCGCGGTGCTGATCGGACGCCCGGTGCTGTGGGGCCTGGTCACCGGCGGCGCCGACGGGGTCGCAGCCGTGCTGCAGGACCTCCGCGCTGAACTCCACGAGGCCGCCGCGCTCGCCGGCGCCACGACTGTCCCGGAGATCACCGAGGACCTGCTGACACCGCGCTGACGACCGCCTGCGCGGCGAGCTCGCGCGCCCGCGCGGCGTCAAGCCGGCCGGCCCCCGGCTGCTCCGCGTTGGCGGCCGCGGTCCCGAGCGCCAGCGCCGCGCCCCGGTCCCACGAGCCCGCCTGCTCGAACCCGACCAGGATTCCCGCCAGAAACGCGTCACCACAGCCGACCGGATAGCGGCCGCGGGCGCTCAGCGTGCCGCGCCAGCCACAGCCGTCGAAGTCGACGCCCACCATCCCGTCCTCCCCCAGCGTGACGGCGACCGCGTGGCCGTCGCCGCCGGTCCGTTCGCGGATCGCGCGGGCCGCCCGGATCGCCTCCGACGGTCCGTGGAACTCGGCCCCGAGCAGCTCCGCCGCCTCGTGGATGTTGATCTTCACCAGGTCGGCCCCGGCGTCGATCGCCTCGGCCAGCGCGTGCCCACGGGAATCGACCGCGCAGCGGACGCCGTGCGCCGCTGCGGACTCGATCAGCTCCGAGTAGCCGTTGGCGCCGGCGGGCAGCGATCCCGCCAGCGCCAGCCAGTCCGCCGCCGGCAGCAGCGAGTCGACGATCGAGCGGACCGCGTGCCACTCCTCGCCCGAGACCGGGATCCCGTCCTCGTAGAACTCGGTCAGGCGCCCGGTGGCGCTATCGGCGACCGACAGGCTGGAGCGAGTCTCCCCCACGCCCCACGCCCACTCGCCCGCCACTCCCTCGGCCGCCAGCGTCTGCGCCACCCAGCGCCCGGTGTGCCCGGCCAGCAGGCCGGTGACGACCGCCTGCGCGCCGAGTGCGGTCGCGACCTGGGCGACATGGATCCCCTTGCCACCAGGTAGCGCGATCATCCGGTCCGGGCGGTGGATCTCACCGACGACGATCTCGGAGACCTCGAACAGCTTGTCGATCGACGGGCTGCCCGCCACGCACAGGATCATCGGCGCATTGTCCGCCGTCGGCGGCGATCGGGGTTCAGCGGGTGGTGGCCGTCTCACTGCTGGAACCATCCGGCGCGACGGCGACCGCGTGCACATCGTGAGCCCCGGCCGCCGTGATCGGCAGCGTGACCGTGCCGGCGACGTTGTGCGCGAGCGTGAAGCCGCGACTGACCGCGGGCTCCGCGCTGCCCGCCGGACGGGCCGAGACGACGATCTGGGTCGCCCCGTGCGCGGCCGCCTCGGTGGCGTCCACCGCGACCGCGAGCTGCCCGTCGGCGGCGGCGGCGGCCGAGACCCGCGGCGCCGGCGGTGGCGGCGAGGGCGCACCGGCGAGCGGTTGCCCGATCGGCGGCAACGACGGCACCGAGCACGCCTGCGCGAACTGCAGCGGCGCCGACCATGCCTGATGGCGGGTGAAGGCGGTCGGGCTGTTGGCCTCGACACCGAGGTGGCCGAGGATCGAGGAGCCGGCTCTGGTCCCGCCCCACGAGCCCGGCCACCACACCCAGGGCGTCGCCGTCTCGGACAACGAGATGACGGCGGGCCTGACGCGCGGCCCCTGGGCGTCGTTGTGGTCGGGCACCGGTGAGCCCTCGGTCTGCGAGCCGGACCGCAGCATCGACGCATGCGAGCCGCGGGCGCTGAACACGACCGGGACCGCGACGCCGCCGATCGGTTCGGTCTCGACCTCGTCATACGGCACTCGAAAACCGCTTCGGTGATGGGCGTAGACCGCGGTGACCGGTGTGTCGTCGGCCCCGAGCGCCAGCTGGATCATCTCCAGGTCGCCTTCGTGGGTTCCGAACCCGAGCAGCCCGGGATCGTCGTAATACATCATGAACCAGTACTGCAGCCAGCGCGCGCCGTCCCCGTCGTGCGCGACGATGCCGTGCACCTGGTTGGCGATGTCCGGCTGGGCGTGCATCGCGGCTGCCTGCAGCTGGTAATCGGAGCCGACCTCCTTCAGGCAATCGGTGCTCGCCGGCGTGGCGGCGAGCCCTGCGTAGACGTCGGGGCCCAGCCGCGCCAGCAGCCCCTGGCTCGCGTCGGCGGTGGCCAGCGGTGACCGCGTGTCGGTGACCAGTTTGTTGCCGGGCCGATCGGCGATCGCGGCCGCGTGATCTGCGAAGTACGGCTCGTGGGAGTCGTACTGCATGACCGGCCGGTAGGCGGCGAGCAGGTCGGCGTCGTCGGCCGGCAACGGTCAGCTCACCGTGTGGTTTGCCAGGTTGACGGTCACCTGGTCGGAGGCGGTCGACGGATCGGTCGGGTGATAGGTGAGTTGCAGCGTCTGGGCCGACAGGTCGACGGTGATCGTCAGATAGCCGAAGGCCACGATCGGCTGGGCGACCAGCGTGTAGTCGCCCCACGTCTCCGGGGGCTTGAGCCCTGGGAGCGGCGCCGTCGCGGCGTAGCCACCGGCCCCGGCGACGACGTACGGGATCTGGCGCCCGTCGGCGGTGAGGCGGGTGAATCGCTCGTACAGGTGCGCGTGTCCCGACAGCACCAGGTCGGGCCAGATCCCCGCCTGCTGACAGCAGCTGTCGATATCGGTCGCCAGCCCGGTGCCACCGCCGTGCTTGGCGTCGGCCGAGGCGGGCGGGTGATGCGTCGCCAGCACGATCGCCAGCTGTCCCGCCTCCCGCGCGGGCGCCAGGCGCGTGAGCTCCTCGGTCAGGAACGTCAGCTGGTCGTCGTTCATCGTCAGGTAGTGGCCGCCCTGGCTCGAGATCACGCCGGGGCCCTCGAGCACGTTGTCGTACAGCCCGATGATCGAGACGTGCGGCGCGTCGAGCGTGAAGTACACGCCCGGCTGGTTCATCGTTGAGCGAACCAGCGCCCCGGCGTCGGCGGCAGGGCCGGGCTGCGCGGCGCAGAAGTTACGCAGGAACGCCTGCAGCGTCGGGACCGCCGGCGTCGTCGTGCTGTCTCCGTAGACGACGCCGTCGTGGTTGCCCGGGATCGCGAAGATCGGCCGGTCGTACTCGCGAAACGGCTCATAGAACTGGTCGTAGTAGTACTCGTCCTGGCCGAACTCGTAGACGACGTCGCCGAGATGGAAGAAGAACGCCGGCGCATCCAGACCGCCCGCGTTGACGTCGGCGACCATCGCGTCGGCGACGCCCGCCTCGTTGGCGATCGCCGTCCTTGCCGCCTCGGTCTGCTTCGCCGCGCCGGTGTCACCGACCGCGTGAAACGTGATCCGCTGTCCCTGCGTGATCGGCTCGAGCAGCTCGGCCGACAGCACGTCGGATAGCTCGATCCGCGGCGGCGAGAGGGTCGGCGCCGGAACCGGCTGCAGGTCGTTTGCGTGCGCCTCGTAGTACGGCGAGTCGTAGTACTGATCGGACGTGTTGTCCACCTGGAAGGAGGTCTCGTCGGGCGTCGGTACGGGGTCGGCGAACAGCCGCCCGCCGGCGCCGGGCGTCGGGGTGGTTGGCATTCGCCAAACCTATCCGCCGGACCCCGTCCAAATGCAACGACCGCGTTGCCGGCGCTCCGCTCAGGCGGCGGTCACCGGCGCCGCGGCCGACAGCGGATAGGAGACCCCGGTCAACTGCTCAGACACGTCCCACAGCCGGCGGGCGACGTCCATGTCCATCGCGGCCTTCGTGCGGCCGACCAGCTTCGGCGCGCCGCGCTGCTCCATGAACCCGCCGGGACCCGCGTAGCTGTTGCCGGGGATCTCGGCCAGCGCCGCGTACAGCGTCGGCTCGGCGCCGGCGTTCTCGTCCTGGGCGATCAGCCGGTTGCCGAGCTTGCCGATCGTGTCCATCAGCCCGCGGCCGCTATGGAACTGCAGGTTGGTCGCGGTGTAGCCGGGGTGCGCGGCGTTCGACAGCACGGTCGAACCGGCGGCGCTGAGCCGCCGCTGCAATTCGGCGCAGAACAGCAGGTTGGCGAGCTTGGACTGTCCGTAGGCCCGCATTGCTTTGTACGGCCGGCGCTCCCAGTTGAGATCGTCGAAGTTGATCCCGCCCTGCCGGTGCCCGACCGAGGAGACGGTGACGACGCGGCCGGTGACGTGCTCCAGCAGCAGGTTGGTCAGCGCGAAGTGGCCGAGATGGTTGGTCCCGAACTGCAGCTCGAAGCCGTCCGCCGTCCGGGTCAACGGCGGGATCATGATCCCAGCGTTGTTGATCAGCAGGTCGATCCCGCCGTCCCACGCGGCGGCGAATGCCCCGATCGACTCGAGGCTCGCGAGATCGAGCTCACGGACCTCGGTCGACCCGGCCATCGCGGCCGCGGCCGCGTGGCCCTTGTCGAGGTTTCGGACGGCGAGCACGACCCGCGCGCCCTTGGCGGCCAGCGCCGCCGCGGCGGCGCGGCCGATGCCGCTGTTGGAGCCGGTCACGATCGCGGTACGGCCGCTCTGATCCGGAATCTGGGAGATGGGGTGAAAGGAGTTCATGCCGCGTAATGTAGTCGATGGCAACAATGCAGTCAATGCCTACTTCGCTCTGTTACGCTTGCCACCGTCGATGCAGCAGAGCCGCCGCTATCACCACGGAAACCTGCGCGAGGCGCTGCTGGAGCAGGCGATGGTGGCGCTGCGCGACGGCGGCATCGACGAGCTCTCACTCCGGGAGCTGGCGCGTGCGGTCGGCGTCTCGCACGCGGCGCCGCGACGACACTTCCAGGACCGCCAGGCACTGCTCGAGGCGCTGGCGATCGAGGGCTTTGCCCGGCTCGGCGACGATCTGCGCGCTGCCGCGGCCGGCGGCGACGGAGAGTTCGAGCCGACCTTGCAGCGCTGCGCGCACGCGTACGTGACGTTCGCGACCAGGGACGCAGCACTGTTGGAGGTGATGTTCGCCGGCAAGCACACCGAGAGCGTCGACGAGGCCGCCGCGTTCGCGTTCGCGCCGATCCTCGAGCTGATCCTCCGCGGGCAGGCCGAGCAGATCCTCGACGACGGCGACCCCGAGCGCGTCGGGCTGATGCTGCTGTCGGTGATCCACGGGATCGGCTCGCTGCGCAGCGCCGGGATGCTCGGACCCGAGCAGCTCGAGTGGCTCGTCGACGACGCGATCGCGCACTTCCTGCGCGGCTCGCGCGCGGTCGTGACGGACGGTCTCGATGTCACGTAGGCGACTGCTGATCGGGCTCGTGGTGCTCGCCCAGGCGTGGATCGCGCTGGCCCTCGGGACCGCGGGCGCCCAGGCATCCACCGGCCACGCGCCGGCCGCCAACGACCCGTTTGCGGCCAAGGCGCTGCAGACCTGGCTCGCCGATCGCCAGGGGCAGATCACCGCGGGCGTCTACGACATCGAGACCGGGCAGGAATACCTGCTGAACCCGCAGGACGCCGAGAAGACCGCGAGCACGATCAAGGTCGACATCCTCGCCACCGCACTGCACCTCGCACAACTGCAACATCACCCGCTCCCGGCCAACGAGGCCGCGGTGGCGGTGCCGATGATCACCCAGTCCGACAACGACGCGGCCGAGGATCTGTACGACGACATCGGCGGCTGGAGCTCGATCGGGCCGTTCGACACGTCGATCGGGATGACCCACACGACCCCGAACGACCAGGGCTACTTCGGCGAGACCTTCACGACCGCCGCCGACCAGCTCACGCTGCTCAAGCAGGTGATGCTGCCCGGCGGTGAGCTGTCGCTCGCCTCACGCCAGTACGAGTACGAGCTGATGCTGCACGTGATCCCGAGCCAGCGATGGGGGATCACCGGCGGCGTTCCGGCCAACGCGACGGTCGCGATCAAGAACGGCTGGCTGCCCGAGAGCACAGGCTGGCACGTCAACAGCATCGGCCGCGTCCACGGCGACGGTCGCGACTACCTGATCGCGGTCTACACCTCGTTTGACTCGAGCTGGGCCTACGGGATCGACACGATCCAGCACATCGCCGCCGCCGCCTGGCAGGCGATGGGCGTCAGGCAGGGCGCCGCGTCGCAGTCCTACGGGCCGACGCCGCCGCCGAAGACGGGCAGCCCCGGCTAAGCCCCGACCAGCCCGGCCCCTGTGGCGTCCGCTAGTGGGTCTCCCGGGAACGTTGTGCCTGAAATGGCGAGGTCCGGGGGCCGTCAGGCAAGGACGCAGGATCGCCGGTGTGCCTCTGGCACATCGAGATCCGAGGACGCAGCATGGCGGTCATCCGGGGCCGCCATTTCGGGTGCAACGTTTGCGGGAGGCCCACTAGACCCAGGCTGCGGGCGTCTCGCCCGCACGCCAGACGGCGCGGTTCATCACGTCGGTCGTGAACGGCATCGCCAGATCGCCCTCGGCATCGACCGCGATCAACCCGCCGACGCCGTCGACCGTGGCGATGTCCTGCAGCGTGTCGGCGGCCGCCTGGGCAAGCGATGCTCCGGCGGCGAGCCGCACCGCCAGCTGGTGCGCCGCGGCCGCGCGGATGAACGCCTCGCCCTCGCCGGTGCACGAGATCGCGACCTGCGCGTCCGCCCAGGTACCGGCGCCGATCAGCGGCGTGTCCCCCACCCGGCCGGGCATCTGACCACGCCGCCCGCCGGTCGAGGTTCCGGCGATCAGCTCGCCCTGCGCGTCGAGGCAGACGGCGCCGACGGTGCCGCGCTCGAAGTCCGAGCCGGCCTGCGCCAGGCGACCGAGTTGATGGTCGGTCACGAAGTACGAGGGCTCACGCTGCTCGAGGCCGTGGCGGGCGGCGAGCTCGTCGGTCGCGTGGCCGGCGATCAGCACGTGGGGGCTGTGCTCGAGCACCGCGCGGGCCAGCGCGATCGGCTGCCGGGTCCGCCGCACGAGCGCCGCCGCGCCGGCGGCGCGATCTGAACCGCGCATCATCGCCGCCGACATCTCGACGGTACCATCGGCGCACAGCGCCGCGCCGCGCCCGGCGTTGAAGAACTCGCATTCGTCCTCCATGTACTGGATCGCGGCCTGCACGGCATCGATCGCCATACCGCCCGGCCGCTCGAGGACCGCGCGTCCGCGGTCGACGGCGTCCAGCAGCGCCCCCCGCATCTGCGGCTCACGCTGGGCACGCCATTGCGACCGCGGGCCGGCGCCGGCGTGGATCACGAGCACCGGTCTCACAGAGCGGCGATCGCGCGGCCGGCCGCCCGGCCCGAGAAGATGCAACCGCCGAGGAACGTCCCCTCCAGCGCGTTGTAGCCATGCACGCCGCCGCCGCCGAAGCCGGCGACCTCGCCGGCCGCGTACAGGCCGTCCAGCGGTGACCCGCCGGGGCGCATCACCCGCGCGTCGAGGTCGGTCTCGAGGCCGCCGAGCGTCTTGCGGCTGAGGATGTTGCAGCGAACCGCGATCAGTGGGCCATGCTCGGGGTCCAGCAGCTTGTGGGGCTTGGCGACCCGCCCGCGGTCGGCCAGGTACGAGCGGGCGTGACGGATGCCGACGACCTGCGCATCCTTGGCGTAGCGGTTGTCCATCTCCCGGTCACGGGCGACGACCTCCCGCTCGACCTGCTCGTAGCTCAGCTTGGGGCCGCGCGCGATCGCGTTCATCCCGTCGACCAGGTCGCGAAGATCGGTGCGGACGACGAAATCCTCACCGTGGTCCATGAACGCCTGCACCGGCGCCGGCGGACCGCTCGACACCCGGTCGGAGATCAGCAGCTTGCGGTCCTTGCCGGTGATGTCGGGGTTCTGCTCGGAGCCCGACAGGCTGAACTCCTTCTCGATGATCGACTGCGTGAGGATGAACCACGAGTAGTCATGGCCGGCGGCGAGGATCGCCTTCAGCGTCGAGTTCGTGTCGTAGCCGGGAAAGCACGGGGGATCCAGCCGGCGGCCGTTCGCGTCGAGCCACAGCGACGACGGCCCCGGGATGATCCGGATCGCGTGGTCGGGCCAGATCGGGTTCCAGTTGTGCAGGCCCTCGGTGTAGTGCCACATCCGGTCGGGGTTGATGATCTGTGCGCCGGCCGACTGCGAGATCTCCAGCATCCGCCCGTCGACGTACGCGGGCACCCCGGCGATCATGTGCTTCGGCACGGGGCCGAGGCGGTCGACCGGCCAGTTGCGGCGGACCAGCTCGTGGTTGTGTCCGATCCCGCCGCTGGACACGAGCACCGCGCTTGCCCGCAAATCGAACTCGCCGATCGGCTTGCGGGATGACGAGACCCCGCGGTCGAGCGCCGAGGGCTCCAGCACCGATCCGCGGACGCCGGTCACCGCTCCGTCGGAGACGATCAGCTCGTCGACCTGATGGCGAAACGCGAACGACACGAGCCCCTGGCGCTCGGCCTCGAGCACCGGCTCGAGGAACACGCGCACGACCTCGGGCCCCGTGCCCCACGTGACGTGGAAGCGCGGCACCGAGTTGCCGTGTCCCCGCGCCCGTCCGTCGCCGCGCTCGGCCCAGCCGACGAGCGGCAGCACCCGCAGCCCGAGCTCCCGCAGGTAGCTGCGCTTCTCGGTGGCGGCGAACTCGACGTAGGCCTCGGCCCAGCGGCGCGGCCAGTAGTCCTCGGGTCGGTCGAACTGCGCCGAGCCCATCCAGTCCTGGCGCGCGAGCGCCAGCGAGTCGTTGATCCCGAGCCGCCGCTGCTCGGGGCTGTCGACGAAAAACAGGCCGCCCAGCGACCAGAACGCCTGGCCGCCGAGGTTCGCGCGGTTCTCCTGATCGAGCACCAGCACCCGGCGCCCGGCCTTGACCAGTTCGTGGGTGGCGACGAGGCCGGCCAGCCCGGCGCCGACGACGATCGCATCCGGCTGATTCATGGTCGGCAGGCTAGTGCTCCGTTTCAGAATTGGCTTTACACCGAGAGGTGCGACTGGTGGATGCCAGGCACGGACGCAGAACCGAAGGTGTGCCTCTGGCACATCGAGGTTCGAGGACAGAGCCTGGCGCCGCGCCGGCGCCCGCAGCGCCGGCGGCTCACTCCTCCAGCTGCTCGGACAGCTCCAGCCAGCGCTCCTCGAGCACAGTCCGCTGCGACGCCAGCGCACCGTGCTCGGCGCTCAGCTGCTGCAGCATCGCCGCGTCGGTGGCGGCGGCCGCCATCGCCTCCTGGAGCCCCGCGTCGTCGCGTTCGATCCGGGTCAGCTCCCGCTCCACCTGGCGCAGCTCCCGCGTGAGCCGGCGGGCGTCGAGTTGCGCCTCACGATGCACGACGTTCGCCGACGGAGCCGCTGAC
>Ga0302325_10002417_pt1 | contig 45424 bp, 39 predicted proteins | sample Palsa_T0_2_FD_201948 | JGI IMG/M metagenome (GOLD analysis project Ga0302325, IMG submission 201948) | Peat permafrost microbial communities from Stordalen Mire near Abisko, Sweden - Palsa_T0_2 | ecosystem: Environmental > Terrestrial > Soil > Palsa > Peat permafrost | place: Sweden: Abisko...
CACCCCCCGATCCTCTGACAGGCGTGGACCACGCAGATCAAGGAAAGAATGGCCCACCCACCCTGGGACGTGTGCTAGGCACACGAGCGACCGAGGACGTCCACGCCTGTCAGAGATCTTTGAGCGGGTCCTCCGCGTATTCCTCGGCCTCGCTGCCCCGTGCACGGAAGTCGGCCACGCGGCGGCGACCGTCGGCGAGCAGCGCGCGTGCCTGATCCCACTCGTGGGGGGCGAAGAACCGGGTGGCCAGCAGCAGCGCCGGCACCAGGGCGAGCCACGCCGCGCGCAGCGCCAGCCCGGCGAAACCGCTGGTCGGCAACAGCAGCTCGCCGGAGATCGCAACGGCGGTGAGGATCGCCGCCAGCTGAGCCAGCCGCCGCCACTGAAAGCCGACGCGGAACAGGTTCCGCGTAAGCATGTACATGACCGCGAGCATCACCGCGTAGGCGCCGCACAGCGCAAGTCCGGCGCCGGCGATTCCGAGGTTCGCGCCGCCGTGTGGCACGAGCAGCACGAGCAGCGCCACGTTCACCACCAGCCCAGCGGCGGCGGCGGGAAAGTTGCGCGAGGTCACGCGCGCGCGACCGGCGATCACGATGAATACGAGGTACAGCCCGTACAGCGCCCAGCCGAGCGCCAGCCACGGCAGCGCTTTGTAGGCGCCGAAGAATTCCGGCCCCGCCAGCAGCCGCACCATCCAGCGTCCGAGCAGCGCCACAGCGCACACGACCACGCCGGTCGCGAGCGCGTAGTAGGTCGTCACCAGCGAGTACAGCTTCGCCGCCTCTTCGTCGCTCTCGATCGAGTACGCCAGTGGCGGCCAGGCGTACTGAAAGCCGCGCACCGCCACGAACACGACCGTCGCGAGCTTCAACGCGATCGCGTACAGCCCCGCCGAGCTCCCGCTGTAGAAACGCAACAGGTAAAAGCGGTCTGCGACCTGCAGCGCGTAGACGCTCGCGTCCGCCGGCACCGTCGGCAGGCCGAAGCTCAGCATCGCTCGCAGATCGGCGTGGTTCACGCGCAGCGAAAAGCGCCTGCGCAGCACCACCCACAGCCCGACTACGACCAGCGCCGAGGCGCCGAAATTGCCGAGCAGCAACCCTCGCGCTCCCTGGCCGGCGAACACGACGAGCGCGACCGTGAACGTGACCGACATCACCACATTTGCGCCCGACGCGTACACGTAGATGCGCGTGCGTTCGTCGACGCGCAGTTGCGCGTAGACCATCTCCAGGTTCGTGAACGCCCACAGGCCGAGGATCGCGCAGTCGATCAGCTGCGGGTCGTCATAACCGAGCAGCAGTTTCGACAGCTCGGCCGAGAACGCCACCGCCACCAGCGAGGCGACCGTCGTGGTCCACGCCACGGCGGCGATCGCCGTACGCGTGATCCGATCGCGCCTGTCCTCGTCGGAGTCGTTGAAGTAGAAGCGTATAAACGCCTCCCCCACACCGCCACGCAGGACGATGCTCGACAGGATCACCGCCGTCAACAGCGATTCGGCGGCACCGTAGGATTCTGTGCTCACGTGGCGCGTGTACAGCGGCAGCGTGATCAGGGCGAGGCCCTTCGCCAGGATGTCCCCGAACTGATACGCCGCGCCCGTTGTGACGAGGCGCTTCAGGTAGTCGCGCACTGCTCAGAACCTACCTTTCGAAGACGGCCGCCGGACTGCGCTTTCGGACTTCGCTTTTAAAGGCGGGGGTGGCCTCATACACTTTTAAGACTGCGTGTCACCATAGTTACACGCAGTCTCTTTGGTGAGTGCTCCTCCGCGGGGTCTTTATCTTTGCGTGCCCTTTCCGCGCGAGCGAGCGCCACCCCGATGCCGAGCAAAGTCCACGTGATCGGGTCCTCGAGGAAATCGGCGTACGTCCACGTGTGCAGCACCAGTGCCGCAAAGCACGCCGCGATCGCAATCCTCGGCGGGGAGCGGCCGGCGCCGCGGAACAGCACGGCGAACGCGGCGACCAGCAGCGCGACGTAGACCGCGAGACCGATCACGCCCTGCTCGGCGGCGATCGTGATCGGGATTGTGTGCGAGGCCGAGGTCGCGTTCGCGGTGGTCGCGTTGCCGTGGCGCTTGTACTCGGTTTCGAACGAGCCCGATCCGTATCCGTACAACGGTCTGTCAGCGAACAGTTCGAGGCCGCCGTCGATCAGCTTTGTGCGCCCGCTGGTGGCGTTGCTGGTCGAGCCGCCCGTGCCCTTCAGGCCGAAGTGCAGGCTCGCCGGCGCCAGCAGCACGACCACGAGCGCGATCGCGACCAGCGCGCCCGTCACGTACACGGTCGCGCGCACATCCCAGCGATAGGCCGCGAGCACCGCCAGCCCCAGCAGCAGCGCCGCGATGCTCGACTGCGAGAAGCTCGTGATCAACCCGGCCAGCAGCCACGCGAGCACGCCCGCGCCGAGCAGCACGTCGCGCCGGCGGCTCGTCCACAGCACTACGGTGGTGACCCCGATCATCACCATTGCGAGAAACCGCCCGTATATGCTCGGATCGAAAAATAATGAATTTACACGAAAATAATTGTCATATTGGTCGGCCGCAACAACTTTTGGATTGAGGAACAACGTCTTGCGGTAATACTCGACAAACCCAACACCAGCGAACACAACTGCCAACATTACAGCGACACCCAGGCACTTGAGAATCAACTCGCGCGTCCAGCACACGTCCCGCAGCAACATGAACAGCAAACCAAACGGGATATAAAAGAATGCGACGTTCTCCGCCGCCTTTGTATGGTCGGTCGAATAAGTCCCCTGTAATACATACAGCACGACCGCGCCGAGTAACAGCCATTCCAAAGTTATCGGTGAACGCGGCTCGGATGCACCTCGGTTCAGCCAGCGTGGGATCAGGTGAACAAGTGTCCCGGCGGCGACCACGAGGTAGAGCGGAATCAGGAGATTGACTGTCCTGCCATCCGTGGATATAGGCAACCTGAAGGGAAGTGCAAAGATCGCCAGCAAGGGAAATGCATCGGGGCGGCGGCGCATCGCGAGTGCGAGCAGACCGATGATCACGAGTACCCCGACAAGCGCAGCGCCGATCACGCCGGGGCTCGGCAGAGCGCTCGCAACCGTCGCCCCTGTCAACTCAATCACTTCCTCACCAACCTAAAACTGCCCGGTGAAAGCACTGACCTGTGATGTTCGCGCAGGCTCACCTTCACGCGATATTCGCCGGCGGGGGCAGGTGAGCCGGTGTTGACGGGTACGACGATTGTCGTGCCGTCAGCGCCACCCAGCACGGTGTAGGTGTGCGCCTCACCCTCGCGGCCGTTCCAGCGCAGCGAGAACTGTTTGTAACGCGTCACCGGGCGGTCGCGTACGAGCGTGGCGATCTCATCTTCGTTGGAGTCGAGGATCGTCACGGTCACCTCGTCGGCTTTCGCGAGCTTGAACGAGATTCGCTCTGCTTTGATGTGCCCCGTCGGATTCGGCGAGAAGATTGGCGTCAGCTCGAAGCTCTGCACGGCCGTGGGTGTGTGCTTGAGCCGCTGGGTGATGACGAACGCGGCGAAGCAAGCGATCACCAGCGCCGCGAACACGACGCGGGCCAGTGGGTCTGTCCTGGTCAATCCTCTGCGCCTAGCGCGAAGCGCTCGACCGTGTCCGAGCGCAACCCCAACCGCAACGTCTCCAGCGAGAGCACATCGCCAGGCACGATGTTGCCGAGGTTGCACTCCGTCCCGAACTTGTTCAGCAGCCACACCTGCTGCTCGCGTTGGGGCGCCTCGAAAATCAGCTCCTCCGCGTCGACCGCGTGGACGATCTCATCGATCAAACCTGTTCGCACCTCGCCGTCGGCGCGGTAGATGCCGGCGGTGCCAGACTCGCGCGCCTCGGCGATCACCTTCCACGCGCCCGCCTGCAGGTCGCGTTCGATCTGCTCCACCCATACGTAGGGGGCCATGATGAAGTCCGCGTCCTTGCTGCCGACCTCCGACAGCACGACGAAGTCGTTCGCGACGAGCGATCTGATCAGATCGCTCTTGACCTCGCCATCAAGCGCGATCGTACCGTCGGAGACCTCGACGTGGCGCAAGCCCAGCTCCTTCAGCCAAGCGACCAACCCCTCGACCCTGCCCTGCCTGATCGCCAGCTCGGTGAGCGTCCCGCCCAGCACCACGGGGATTCCGTGCGCCGCGTAGCGCTCCAGCTTCGCCTCCAGGTTCGCGCTCACCAGCGCCGTGCCCCAGCCGAGCTTGACGATGTCCACGGCCGCTGCGGTCACCTCCAGCAGACCGTCCACCTCGGCAACCGACAGCCCTCGGTCGATCACGTGCGTCAGGCCCCGCTCACGCGGCTTCTGCGAGCGCTCGGGGAGGTCGAGGAAGCTGGCTACCGGCACGGGTTCACCTTCGGGTTGGAATCGGGCGATTACTGGCCCGTAGCGCTGCTCGCACCGCCGCCTCCCGGCGTTTCGCTTACGGCCGAGGCCTTGTCTTCGCCGGCGATCACGACCACCGTCGCGGCGCCGGCGAGCGAGGAGACGGCCGTTTCGATCGGCTGCACCTGCGTGACGCTGAGCGCACTCGCCACGCCCTGCGCTTCGGCGTGGTGGCCGCTCGAGTACTCGATGATCGTGGTCGGGTGAGATCCCGGCGGGGTCCCATCCAGAGCGCTCGCCTGCGAATAGCCGCTCTGCTGCAGATCTTTCGAGAGGCTGTGGGCGAGGCCGTTGATGCTCGTGCCGTTCAGCACCGCCACCGTCGTGGATGCGGGGCTCGCCGCCGTGGCGGAGCTTTCGCCGTGATTGGGGCTCGTCTGCGTGTGGTGGGTGTGGTGCGTGGCGCTCGCGGTGCTCTTCCCGGCGCCCTGCCCGGCAGCCGACCCCTGCACTGCCGATTTGCCGCCGCCGGCGGAGCTGATTACCAGTCCGATCGCCACCGCAACGACGACCACGGCACCGAGAATCAGGATCGTCGCGCGCGCCGGGGATCGGCCGGTTTGCGGCGGGGGGAGATTGGTGTCCGTACGCCGGGCGCGCGACTCGGCACTCAAGCGCTCTGCCTGTCGCGCCGCGGCGGCAGTACTTGCGGCGGCAGCCACCTCCGAGCTGCGGCGCGGGTCGGTGGGCGCTGGGGGACGCGACGTGGAGGCCTTCCCCGGGGGCGCTGCGGCGGGCGGCGAGACCGTGCCCGCAGGCGGTGGCGTCGGCGACCGTGGAGTGGCGGTGGCGGGGCCGGCGGCGCGAGCGGCGGCTGCGGCCGTGGCGGGAGCACCTGGGGTCGAAGCCGACACAGCGCTCTGCGGCGACGAGACGCCAGGCGCCTGGGGCGAGGGAGCCGGAGTGCGCACCACGTCCCAGCCCTCGCGGGTGGGGGTCTTCCCCGCCTGGGTCGCCGGCGCGCCCTGCGTGATATCGCTCGCCGGTGGATCGGCGGCGCCCGGGGTTGCGGCCGAGGTGGCGAGCGGCCCGGCAGCACTCCCCCCACCCGGAGTCCCCGACGGCGCGCCGGCGTCCTGAGGCGGTGCGGGAGCGGTGCCGGCGCTCGGCGGCGGAGTCGCGTCTACGGCGGCGTTGGGGCCGGCGAGCGGGGCAGGGGCTGTGCCGGCTGCAGTCGCGGGGGCGAGCACGCCGGCACCTGTCGGGGGGATGGGCCTGGACGCCGGGGTCGGGGGTGCCGCCTGGCCCGGGGTGGCCGACGGAGCGCCCTGGCCCGGGGCGGCGGGGACAATCTGACCCGGGGCCTGCGGCACAGGGGATTGACCGGCGGTTGCTGGGCCAGCCTCGCCGGGAGCCCTCGGGTCTCCTTGGCCGAGGATTGCGGGAGCAACTCCAGCGCCAGGCGCAGGCGCCGCCTGACCGGGAATCCCCGGGACGGGCTGCCCGGGCGCAACCGGGGTTGCCTTCTCGCCCTCCCCGGGCGGACTCGTAACGACACGCGTTGCCGTTGCCAGAGCGGCGGCGGCGGCCGCTGGACGGGCAATCACCGGCGTGGTGCGTGGCACCTGGCGCACGGGCGGGGATGTCTGCTGCACACGCACGGCGGCCTCGGCGGCCACACGCTGCTCCAACTCGGCGGAGCGCTCCGGAGCGCGGCCGGCCCACTCGCGCAGGCGCTTCAGCTCGCGCGCCTGCGAGAAGAGGAGCAGCGCGAGGATCGCGATTCCGAGGAGCGCGACGAACGCCGCGATCGCTCCGATCTTCGTGAACGAACTCGAAAGCGAAAACGCGAGAGGCAAAGCCGTCATGAATCTCGGGAGTGTATGAGGGGCGCAGGCGCATCGTGTCGTTCACCCTCGCCGCCGGCGCCGTTCATCTCCACGCCGGAGGAGTCCGGCGCTTGCACAACCCTAGGCTGCTCGCGCGTGGCGGACAGCTCGGACACCTTCGCCGCCAGGCCCGCTGCGTCACCCTCCAGCACCAGCAGTCCGATCTCGTCGAACATCGCCTCGACCGTCTCCACCGCCAGCGGCTCGCGCTCGGCGAGCAGGATCTTCTCGGCGAGCGTCGGCCGCGAGCGCTCGTAGGAGTTGAACAGCTGCTCGTGCAGCTTCTCCCCGCCGCGCGCCCCGACGATCTCGATGTCGATGTCGCGATCGGGATCCAATCCGGACAGCTCGATCATCGCGCGCGCCAGCTCGAGGATCCGTACCGGCTCGCCCATGTCGAGTACGAACACCTCGGCGCGGGGTGATTGGACCCCCCCCTGCTCATCGTCCCCGAGCGATCCGGAGCGGATGATCAGCTGTACCGCCTCGGGGATCGTCATGAAGTAGCGCGTCATCCGCTCGTCGGTCACCGTCACCGGGCCACCGCGCGCGATCTGTCGGCGGAAGATCGGCACGACGCTGCCCGAAGAGCCCAGGACGTTGCCGAAGCGCACGGCGTTGTAGTGGGTCTCTCCCCAGCGCGCCGAGGCCGCCTCCAGCGCGAACTCGGCAAGCGCCTTGGAGGCCCCCATCACGGTCGCTGGCGCCACCGCCTTGTCAGTCGAGACGAGCACGAACCGTCTCACCTCGAGCTGGCCTGCCACATGCGCCACCACGCGCGTGGCGAGCGCGTTGTTGCGCACCGCCTCCACCGGGTTGGACTCCATCAGCCCAACATGCTTGTAGGCGGCCGCATGGAACACGACGGTCGGGCGGTGCTCGGTGAAGACCTCTCGCATGCGCTCCTCTTCCTTGCAATCCGCGAGCACCGCGGCGAGCATCGACGACGGCACGTGACGCTCGTCCTGGAGCTCGCGCTGGATCTGGAACAGGTTGTCCTCGGCGTGGTCCACCAGCACGACCTTGTGCGGCTCCACACGCGCGATCTGACGGCACAGCTCCGCGCCGATCGAGCCACCCGCGCCCGTTACGAGCACCGTCTCCCCGGCCAGATAGGCGCCCACCCGCTCCAGCTCCATCTGCACCGGCTCGCGGCCGAGCACATCCTCGACGCGCACCTCACGCATCTGCCGCGCGAGCGTGCCGGAGCCGCCGCTCTGCAACAGCTCGAACACGGTCGGCAGCGTCCTCACCGGAATGCCACGCAAGCGGCACTCGCGCACGACGCGCGCACGCGTCGATCCCGGGGCGGAGGGAATCGCGATGATCACCTCATCGGGCTCGGTCTCCATCAGCACGCGCGGCAGCTCCTGCTCGGTGTTGCCGCGCACCTTCACCCCTTCGATCCTCAGTCCGTGCTTGCGCGGGTCGTCGTCGAGAAAGCCCACTGGCTGCAAGCCCAGCCCGCGATTGCGAACGATCTCGCGCAACACCAGGCGCCCGCCATCGCCGGCGCCGACGATCAGAACTCTCCGTTGGCCCTTGCCCCCGCCGCGGAATGCGGCCAGCGGGCGGCGCTCATAGACCGCGCGCGCACCCATCCGCACGCCACACAAGAACAGCATGCACAGCAGGCCAAACAGCACCACAACACCGATCGGCAGCACGACCGCCACGGTGATCCCGTGCGGGTAACGGTGCACCGGCCGTGCCACCTCGATACCGACGACGCTCAGCAGGACGATCAGCACGACCGCCCGTAGGACCGCCTCGTAGTCCCGCTGGCCGGCATAGCGCCAGCGGCGCTGATAGACCCGCGCGAGCACGAGCACGATGAGGCTCCCCCCCAGCACCCACCAGATCGTCCTTTCGAGCAGCAGCCGATAGTCGTGGGGCAGCTGCGAGCTGCCGTTTCCACCGTCCTGGAAGCGCAGCTCGAACGCCAGGTAGTACGCGAGCGCGACCAGCGCCCCGTCCACCGCCAGATGGGGCAGAGAGTGTCGATGTATGGGCAGGGCCGCCGCGCGGATCCGTCGGCGCATTGGCACGATTGTACGGGCTGCTCAATCGCTCAGCGGGCTCAGCAACAGGTCCACCAGAACCCTCGGGTCACGGCGCACGCGCGGAGGGGGAGGAGTGGGCGCTTCGATCGACGGATCGGCGGCGCTCTGGGATGCGCCAACGGGGGTCCGCGAGAGATCGGACGGCGCTGAGGCTGCCGCGCGTTTGCCCAGATCGAGCTCATCCGGCTCTCGGAGCTTGCGTAGTCGACCCTCTTCGATCAGGCGCTCGTCCACCGCGCCCAGTCGCCCCTCGAAGGTTGTGTAGACAGGTGTCCCGAGCGCGACCGCCTCACGGTTCATCGTCCCCCCCGCGGAGATCACGAGATCCGCATATGCGATCAGCGACTGCGCGTCGATCGCGCGGTCGGGCACCCGGAAGCCCGGCACCCTGGCCAGCTCCACGCGCTGAGACTCCACCCGCGGCAGCAGCACCGGCTGCACGCCGTCAGCGCCGGCAGCCTCCCGCAGTCGCTGTAGCACCCGCGCGAACAGATCGTTCTCGAAACGGTGGTAAAGCGACACCTCCGGTGGCGTTCTCACCACGACGATCGGCCGCCCCCGATCCAGACCCAGTTCCTCGAGCACGCGCTCCTCGGGCTCGAAGTCCGCCAGGTAGTACTCCTCCTTGAGACCTTCGTACGCACGCACCTTGCCCTTCGCGCCGTATCGCTTCAATCGCTGCAGTGGGATCGCATCCGGAACCACCACCGCACGCGCCAGGCGGCAGTTGACGTTGTGCTGCACCGTCGCCCACTCGTAGTCGAACATCGTCGTGCTCGGGATCCGTAGCAGTGCCGCCGCAACGCTCACGTCGTTGGAGCCATGGCCGAGCGCGATGTCGAAGCGTCGCGGGCGCGCCCAACGCACGAGCGCGGCGGAGCGCGATGCGAGCCCTGTCGCCTTCGCTCCCAGGCGCTCGCCGCGATGATGGCCGATCGCTGTGTGAGCGATCCCGAAGCGCTCGCATAGCGCAAGCGTCTGCGCGAAGTCGCGCGCGGTCACCTCCACCTCGTGGCCCTCCGCCTGCAGGCGCTCGATCACCGGACGCATCACGAGCACGTGCGGGCTGTTCGTCAAATCGATCCAGACGCGCATCTGCGCGGCACGGTAACGCCCAGGTGCGGGCGACCGTCGCCACCAGCCTGCCCGCCCACCCGCCTGCCCTATAAACGACGGTATCGTTGCCCGGCGCATGCTCGTCCTCGCATCGATCTCGGAGTCGCTCCTCAACACCACCTCGCACTTCGTGCGCGACGCGGGCCTGCCCGGGGTCTTCGCGCTGATGGCGATCGGCTCGGCCTGCATCCCGATTCCCTCCGAGGTGGTGATGCTGTTCGCCGGCTTCGCCGTCGCCGACCCCAGCCAGAGCGCCTCGCACCACCACATGACGATGCTCGGGATCGTGCTCGCCGGGCTACTCGGCACGATGGCCGGCTCGTGGATCACCTACGCGATCGGCCGCGGTGGGCGCCTCGAGCTGCTCGAACGTCATGGCTCGAAGCTCCACATGGGCCCAGCACAGATAACTCGCGCCGAACGTTGGTTCGAGCGCTTCGGGGAACCCGTCGTCTTCTTCGGGCGCATGGTCCCGCTGATCCGCGCCTTCGTCTCGCTGCCCGCCGGCGTCGCGCGGATGCCGTTCTGGCGCTTCAGCGTGCTGTCCTTCCTCGGCTCGATCCCCTGGGTGCTCGCGCTCGCGTTCGCCGGGCACGCGCTCGGGAGCGACTGGACGACCGTGCGCAAGGGCTTCCAATACGTCGACTACCTAATCCTCCTGCTGATCGTCGCCGGGATCGCCTATGCGATCGTGCGCCGGCGTGGCGGCGAGCAATCTCAGGTCGGCCAGCCGGAAGAGGGCGTGGAGAGCAGGGCGGGGACGGCAGCGACGGAGGTGTCGGGCCCCGGATCAAATGCGGCGACCGACGCGAGCTGAAAGCAAGCCCGATGGGACCGCCAGCACGGCTCTCCCTCCGTCACGCCCTGGCGCTCGGCCTGGCTCACGGCCCGACCGAGCTCTTGCCGATCTCCTCCTCGGCCCACACGATCCTGATTCCGTTGCTCGCCGGCTGGCCCTACGGCGAGCTCGACCCGGAGCTGCGTAAGTCCTTCGAGGTGGCGCTCCACGCCGGGACCGCCGCGGCGCTGCTCGTCGATCTCCGCTCGGTCGAGTCTCACCCCGCCCTTGGCGCAGCTCTACAGCGCCTCGCTCCGCCTCGCCCGGGTCGGAGCGGCTCGGATCATCCGGCGTCCGCAGTCCCAGGCCAAGCCATGGCGCCGGCGGATTTTTCCGCCCGTCAAGCGCTGCTCGTCGCACTCTCCTTCATACCGCCGGCCGTGATCGGGTACACCTTTGAGCAGCCGCTCCAACGCCGTCTCAGCGGACCCACCACGATCGTCGCCGGTCTGCTCCTCGGGGGGGCGGCGATGGCGCTCACCGACGTGCGCGTTCCGGACGGCACACGCACGCTGGAGCAGGCGAGCGCGCTCGACGGCCTGCTGTTTGGCCTGGCCCAAACCCTCGCGCTCATCCCCGGCGTCTCGCGCAGCGGCGCCGTGCTCACCGCGGCGCGAGCGCGCGGATTCAGCCGCTCCGATTCCCATACGCTCGCCCGTCGCACCGGCCTCCCTGTGATCCTCGGCGCCGGCGCGCTCAAGACCGGGCATCTGCTCCAGGACCGCGCAGCGGGTGGGACACCGATCTCCGGTGAGAGTGCACTGCTCCTCGGCGGCGGCGCGTCCTTCCTATCGACGCTCGCGGCAACCCGGTTGCTTCGGCGTGCTCGCCACGCGCAGCCCGCGCCGGCGCTCCTGCCCTACGCCCTCTACCGCGGCCTGCTCGCGTCGCTGGTAATTCGTCGTCGGTGCTCGTTGTCCAACAGCGCGCACACGCCGCCTGCGCCCAGCGCACAATAGGAGCGCATGACGATGCTCGGGACACTGCTCGGTGGACGCTACCGCCTCGACGCCCAGATCGGGTGCGGCGGGATGTCGACGGTGTATCGCGCTTTCGACACGGTGCTCGAGCGCCCGGTCGCGATCAAGCTGATGCACCGCGAGATCGCCTCGGACTCCGCCCAGCTGGAGCGCTTTCGCCGTGAGGCACGGTCGGTGGCGCGGCTCAACCATCCCCATATCGTCACGGTGATCGACGCGGGCGAGGAGCCCTCGTCCGATGGCGCGCTCGGCGATCCGGACGGGACGGAGGGCGAGATCGTGGGCGTGGGAACTCCGTACATCGTGCTCGAGTACGTCGAAGGCGAGACGCTCAAGGCGCTCATCCGCCGCGACGGGCCGCTCGCGATACCCAGTGCGATCGCTTACGCGATCGAGCTCGCGCGTGCGCTTGGCGCCGCCCACGAGCGTCTGATCGTGCACCGCGACGTCAAGCCCCAGAACGTTCTGATCGGCGTCGAAGGCGGCGCCAAGATCACCGACTTCGGGATCGCCCGCACGCTTTCAGAGGAGGGCCTGACGATGGACGGGCGCGTGCTCGGCACGACCGACTACGTCTCCCCCGAGCAGGCCCTCGGGCAGTCGGTAACGGGTCAATCCGACCTCTACTCGCTCGGGATCGTCTTCTACGAGATGCTCACCGGCGTCGTGCCGTTCACCGGCGAGAGCCCCGTCGCCGTGGCGATGAAGCACGTGCGCGAGGATGTTCCCGACGTACAGCTAGCCCGGCCCGAGGTCTCCGCCGCGACTGCCGCGGTCGTCGATCGCGCGACCGCCAAGGATCTGTCGCTGCGCTACCCCGACGCCGCAAGCATGGTCGCCGATCTCGAGGAGGCGCTCGCGATCGAGGCCTCTCGCACGGGACAAGCCACCGGGGAGGTCACGACCGTGCTGCGGACGCTGCCCGGGCGCACCCGCCGGCGCCTGCCCTGGCGCATGCGCCATCCCGTGCGCTGGATCGTCTCGCTTGCGCTGCTCGCGGCGCTCGTCGCGCTGGCGCTGATCATCGCCGCCGACGGCGCGCACCGCGGCGTCACGCCGGACGTCGCCGCGCAGCCGGGGCTGACCGCGGTTCCACTCGCGCAGACGGCGGCCCACGATTACAATCCGTTCGGCACGGGCCCCGAAAATCGCGAAGCCGACCAGAACGCCGTGGACGGCGACCCAAACACCAGCTGGAGCACCGAGCACTATTACGACGGCACGCTCAAGAAGGCCGGCGGCGTCGGCGTGGGACTGTATGTCGACGCCGCCCCCAACGTCGCCGGCAGAGAGATCGAAATCCAGACGCCCACCCCTGGCTTCGCCGCGCAGATATACGTCGCCAACCAGATCGAGGAGTCACTGCCCTATGGCGACTCGAGCTCGCTCACCGCGCGCGGCTGGCAGGGTCCAGTCGGAGAGGACCCCAACGTCCGCAACGGCGCCCACATTCCCCTCTCCCTCCATGGGGCACGCTACCGCTACTACCTCGTCTGGATCACCACGCTGCCGCCCGGCATGGAGTTCGCGTCGATCGCCGAAATCACCCTGTTCAGCTGAGCGAGCGCTGCTCGTGGCGCTCGATCGCCAGCCGGCAGAGACGATCCAACAGCTCCGGATAGGCGATCCCCGAGGCGCCCATCAGCTTCGCGTACACGCTCGTCGGCGTGAAGCCGGGCATCGTGTTGAGCTCGTTCACCAGCACTCTTTCGCCGTCGGCAAAGAAGTCCACCCGTGCGAGCCCCTCACAGCCGGCGTACTCGAATGTCTCGAGCGCAAGCTCCTTCACCCGTTTCCGCGCGCGAGCGGTGATCCGCGCAGGCACCCTCAGCTCCATGGCGCCCGGCGTGTACTTCGCCGCGTAGTCATACCAATCGCCCTTGAAGACGATCTCCCCCGGCTCGCTCGCGAACGCAGCCCGAGAGGCGCCGGTGTCTGCATCGGGACCGTTGGCCACAAACCCCTCGGCGGGTCTACCGAGGGGTAGGCCGAGCACGCCGCACTCGACCTCGACGCCCTGGGCCTGCGCCTCGACGATCACCAGCGGATCGTGCTCAAAGGCCCGGTCGAGCGCGTCCGCTAGCTCCTCCGCCGCGATCACCTTCACGATGCCGACCGACGAGCCCAGGTGCGCCGGCTTGACAAACACCGGCAGCCCCAGCTCCGCGACCTCGTCGAGCACCTCTTCGGGCGTCATGCGCCAGCGCCGCTCGCGCACGCCCAGGTACTCGACCTGGTCCACGCCCGCCGTCTGCATCAGCTGCTTGAACAGCACCTTGTCCATGCACACCGCGGACGCCGCCACCCCGGCGCCGACATATGCCACATCGAGCGTCTCCAGCAGCCCCTGGACAGTACCGTCCTCGCCAAACGGGCCGTGCAGCGCAGCGAACACCACGTCGACGCCGAGCAGCCCCTTCCCCGGACACACGCTCAGCAGCCGATCTTCGTGATGCCACGCGCCGTCGCGCTCGATCTGCACCCATAGCACCTCGTGTCCCGCGCGCTGCAGGCCCTCGCGCACCGCGCGCCCGGAGGACAGCGACACCTCGTGCTCGGCGGAGCGCCCCCCGGCGAGCACCGCCACTCGCAGTGACGTCTTTGCGCCCTCGCTCACTGGGGTGGCGTGGGGGTCGGGGTGGCGGCCGCAGGCGTGGTGGTCGTCGGGGTGGTCGGGGTGGTCGTCGTTGTCGTGGTGGGTGTGGTTGGCGTCGTTTCTTCGGTGGCCTTACCGATCGTGATCGTCACCGTCGTGCCCTTTTTCGCCTGGCCGCCGGCAGGCGGAGTCTGCTTCAGGACGTGCCCGATTTTGATCGCTTCGCCCGTCGGTTCCGTCACCGTCTTGACCGTGAAGCCCGCTTTTTCAAGCGCGGTCGTAGCGGCCACTTCCGTCTTGCCTTCGACATGCGGGACAGCCACTTCCTTGGGGGCCTGCGCGACCACCAGGTTCACCTTCGCTCCGGCGGGCAAAGACGCGGGCGAGGCGGGCGACTGCGAGAGCACGGTTTCAGGCGTCTGAGCGGCGGAGACCTGGAGGGTGATCGCGCCGACCGCCAAGCCTGCCGTCGTTAGGGCCGCTTCGGCAGCCTTCTGTGTTTGGCCTGTCAGGTCGGGGACGTGCACCTGGGCAGGACCGCTCGAGAGATACACGGTGACTGGGCTGCCGACCTGCACGACGATCCCGGCGGATGGGTCAGTCGAGACCACGTGCCCCAACGGAACCTTCGCGCTCGATTGTTCCTGCGTCGTCGGCTTGAAACCGGCCTTGCGCAGCTTGCTCTCCGCCGCGGCGGCGGCCAGTCCTTCGACGGCCGGCAGCGCGGCGGTGCCGGGACCGGCGGATACCAGGATGCTCACGCGAGCTCCCTTCCTCACTTCGCTGCCACTCGATGGCGTCTGGCTGACCACCACACCGCTGGGGACCGTGGCGCTCGCGGTGCTCGCGGCAACCGGATCCAGGTTCGCGGTCCTCAGCCGCGCGAGCGCCACCGCTTCGGTCTGACCGACGACGTTCGGCGTCGTGACCTTACCCCCGGAGGATGCCACCAGCAGGCCGAGCACGACCAGCGCGGCGACGAGCAGCAAGCCGCTCCCCCACAGCAGCCAGCGCCGGCGCCCGTCTCCGTCCTCGGGCGGACGGCCGTTCTCATCGCCGCGCCGATCGGCCGGCGGCAGCAACAGCACACCGGACTCGGGGAACGGCGCGGCCGCGCCAGGTCCTGCGCCCGGCGGTGCCGCGTAGGGCTCACCGGCGGCCAGGGCCGTGCCGGCGATCGCGCCGGCGAACGCCGTGCCCGCGCTGATTCCCAGCGACGCGCGAGCCTGCTGGAGCGCCGCGATGAACTCATCGGCGTCGGCGAAGCGTTGCGCCGGATCCTTTGCGAGCGCGCGCAACACAACCGCGTCCAGCGCCGGTGGGACACCCGGCTGGTGCTCGCTCGGCGCTCGCGGCTCGGCCGAGACCTGCTTGAACGCGATCGCCACCGCGGTCTCACCGTCGAACGGGACCGACCCGGTCAGTAGCTCGTAGAGGATGATCCCCACGGCGTACAGGTCAGAGCGCCCACTCACCGTGTGTCCCTGCGCCTGCTCGGGAGAGAGGTATTGGGCGGTGCCCATGATCGAGCCTGTCAGCGTCATGTCCGAAGCGCCCGCCTTGGCGATCCCGAAGTCCGTGACCCGCGCGCGGCCCTCCTCGTCGAGGATCACGTTGTGTGGCTTCAGATCACGGTGGATCACCCCGCGCTTGTGGGCGAAGCGCGCGGCGCGCAGGATCTGCGTGACGATGTCAATCGCAGCGGCAGGGTCGAGCGCGCCCTGCTCGCGCACGACCGTCTTCAGCGAGCGTCCGGCGACATACTCCATCGCGATGTAGTAGGTCCCGTTCCACTCGCCTCGGTCGAAGATCGCGACGATGTTCGGATGCGACAGCCCGGCGGCGCTCGATGCCTCGCGCCGAAAGCGCTCGACGAACTCCTGGTCTTCGGCGAAATGGTGGTGCAGCACCTTCACCGCGAGCTGGCGGCCGAGCAGCTGGTCTTCGGCGAGGTACACGTCGGCCATCCCCCCCGAGCCCAGTCGCGAAATCACCCGGTAGCGCCCATCGATGATCGTCTCCGGCTCAATCATGCGGCAACTCCTCGCTGGCTGTGCGTAGTGGGCGGCGGCGTCGAGCACATGCCGTGAGACGCGCGATGGACAGTCGGCAGGCGGATATCAATCATGGAGCAGCACTTCCATCACTTCTCTGGCGACCGGCGCCGCGAAAGCGGCACCCTGGCCCGGGACGTGTTCGAGGGTCACGGCGATCGCCACGCGCGGATTGGAGGCGGGCGCGAAGGCGATGAACCACACGTTGTTTATCGCCGTGCCGATCTGCGTCTCGGCGGTGCCGGTCTTACCCGCCACCTGCACCCCGGGGATCTGCGCCTCGGTGCCGGTGCCTTCGTTTACGACCGACTCCATCATGCTTGTCACGGCGGTCGCGGTCGAGGGTTTCATCACGACCGACTGCACCCGTGGGGAGATCTGCTGCACGGTGCGCCCTTCGGGATCGACGATCCGTTCGGTCAGGTGCGGCGCCATCAGCCGGCCGTGGTTCGCTACGGCAGCGGCCACCTCCGCCATCTGCAGAGGGACCACCGCGAGTTTGTCCTGTCCGATCCCCATACGACCGACATCGACGCGCGGGCTCATGGGCGACAGGATTCTTTCTCCGAGATACTCGCCGCTGGCGGACATTTCTTCGGCCGGGTAGTCGAGCTCTGGCTTGCGGTCGAAGCCGAAGCGGTTCATGTAGCGCGCCATCGTTCGCTTACCCAGCTGCTCAGCCACCTGTGCCCACACGGTGTTGACCGATTTCGTCAGCGCTTCGGTGAGGGTGATCGCTCCGTAGCTCTCGCCATCGTCGTTTCCCAGCGGCACGCCGGAGACCGGCACACCGTTGCGCCCGCTCAGCGTCGACTGCGGGGTGAACTGCCCCGTGTCGATCGCCGCGGCGGCCGTCACCACCTTGAAGGTCGAGCCTGGGGCATAGCCGAACTGGACGGCGCGGTTGACCAGCGGATTGCCCTGTGTGTCTTTCGTGAGCTTCCTATACACGCCCCGCGAGGGCAGCTTATTCGGGTCAAAGCCCGGCGTCGAGACCATTACCTTCACAGCTCCGTCGCGCGGGTCGAGCGCGACCACCGCGCCCCGGTGTTCCCCCAAAGCCGTGATCGCCCTCTGCTGGGCCTGCGGATCGAGCGCGGTGACGACTTCGTCGCCCTGCGGGCGCTTGCCCTGGAGCTGGTTGAGGATCGTCTGCAGGTTCGTGCCGGTCTGACCGTTCAGCACGGTGTTGCGGAAGCGCTCCAGCCCGGTTTGGCCCAGGTCGGTGTACGAGTAACCGATCGCGTTGGCAAACTCTTCACCCCTCGGATAGGTACGTTCGTAGATCCCTTCGGGGCCACGCACGCTGCGCGCGAGCACGGTGCCGTCCGCGGCAAGGATCGGCCCGCGGGCGATGCGTTCCTGCTCGAGCAGCGCACGCGCGTTGAGCGGGTTGCTGCGCAGCGAGGAGGCTTCGAAGATCGTCCAGCGCGAAGTGAACGCGATCAGCAGCGCGAACAGCAGGACGACGAATCCGTACAGGCGAACGATTGGCCGGTTCATCGCGTTAGGGCCCCCGGCCTCATTCGAGCTGGCCCCGTTCGAGACTGCGCACCAGTTCTGTCGCGTCGCCTTCTGAGCGCAGCGAATGATCGAGCAGCGTCCGTCGCCGCTGGGCGCGCAGCGTCGAGGCACTCACCCCGGTGACGAAATCTTTGCTGTAGAGCTTCACGCCACCGGGCAGTTCATATGGAAAGCCGCTGAACAGCGTCACCAGCCCGCGGCTGTTCGTGCCGATGAAGTAGACCGACTGCGCGCCCACGTATACGCCCGCGGCGAGCAGGGCCAGAACGCCGAACACGACTGCGGCCACGCCCGCGCGCCGCAGACGGCGCCTCCGATTAGCGCCTGGCGGCGCGCCCGGGGACGGATGGCGTGGCGTGCGTGGGATCACGCGGGGAGCGGCGGCCGCCGGATGATCCCAGCGGGTCCGATCATCGGTGTGGGTTGGCCTGTCCGTGCTCTGGAGGTGTAGTGGCGGAGACGGCCCGGGCAGCTCGGTAGCGGAAAAACCCTCAGCCTCCTCGCTGCTCCGGGGGGGCCACGTCGCCTCAGACCCATTCGATTCCACCACCGGAATGCCGGTCAGCGTGGCCGGGTCATCTCCGAGCGGGGCGGCGGCGGCCATTGCAACCTCCTCGACGCGCAGCAGCACAACCGTAATGTTGTCCCGCCCACCAGCCTCGTTCGCCGCCGCGATCAGCGCCTCGCCGGCGTCGCGCAGCTGCTGGTGGGCGAGCAGGATCTCCGTTAGGAGCGCGTCGGGGACCATCGTCGTGAGACCGTCACTGCACAGCAGATACACATCGCCGTCGCGAGCCCGGTAGGAGCGGGTGTCGATCTCAACCTCCGGCTCGGGCCCCAGCGCGCGTGTGATGACCGAGCGCTGAGGGTGCTCGACGGCCTCCTCGGGCGTGAGCTTACCCTGGCGTATGAGCTCATCAACGAGCGAATGGTCGTCGGTCAGACGCAGCAGCTCACCGTCGCGCAGGCAGTAGGCGCGGCTGTCGCCCACGTGTGCGATCGCCACCTCCTCGGCGCCCACATACACGGCAGTGAGGGTCGTGCCCATACCTGCGTGCTCGGCGCTCGCCTGGGAGCGCTCGTGAATGCTGACGTTCGCCGCATGGGCGCACGCGGCGAGGCCGGTCTCGGCGTCCGTCGTGTCATCGAGGCCATCCTGGAAGGACTCGATCGCCAGACGCGATGCGACCTCTCCAGCCTGTGCCCCGCCCATGCCGTCTGCCACCACAAACAGAGGCGAGCGCGCGAGCATCGAGTCCTCGTTCGCACGGCGCTGACGTCCAGTGTCGGTGCCCACATATTGCTCGGCCACACGGAGCATCAGTCCACCTCGAACACGAACTCGCTGTCGCCGATGCGCACACGGTCGCCCGGGTGCAACGGCCTTCCTGTCTCCAGCAGCTCCTCGTTGAGGTAGGTACCGTTGGTTGAGCCGAGATCCTCGATGACCACTATGTTGCCCTGCTCGTACACCCGCGCGTGCTGCGAGGAGGCAAACGGGTCCTCCAGGCGTATCTCCGCCCGCTCCCCGCGGCCGAGCACGATGTCGCCGTCGAGGTCGTAGATCATCCCGGGGTCGTGCCCGGGCGCGCGCTCCACGACCAGCTTTGGGGCTCGGTGGGCGACGTCGGCGCTGCCGAGCATCGAAGCCGAGTACAGCCCCGTCGCGTCCGCAGGGATGGCCTCGCCTTTAATCGGAACCCCGCCCAACCCCCCGCGGCCTGCGCCGCGCAGGTCCTTCAGCGCGCTGCGCGCCACCCACAGCAGGAACAGGTAGAGCACGGCGAGAAAGCCGAACTTCAGTGCCACCGATACGGGCGCGAGCGTGGTCATCCGAGCTCGAAGACGATCTCCGTCGAGCCGATCTCGACACGGTCTCCCTGGCGCAGCGGCTGCACGCCGTGGATCGCGCGGCCGTTCACCCGCACCCCATTGGTCGAGGCGAGGTCATGGAGCGCCCAACCTGCGTGGTCGGGACGAATCTCGGCGTGCCGACGGGATGCGCCGGCATCGTCGAGAACGATGTCGCATTCACGACTGCGCCCGATCGTTCCGCCTCCGGGAGGGACGATCAGGCGCCGACCGCCGACTGCGAGCAGCGCGCGAGCAGCGCGGCGCGTCTGGGCTTCCTCAAGCGGCTGCCTAGTACGCGCCGATGTGCTGTAAATCATCGTCTGCCCGTGTTCGTCGGGCGCGCGGAGGTCGAATGGGTCCGCCGGTGGTGAGACCGACTCCTCGCGTGGCTCGGGCGGGCGCACCAGCCGCGCCTGGATGCCGAATTCGCCGAGCGCCAAGGCTTCGTCGGTGTGGAAGCTGACCAACGGCGGCGAGGCGAGGATCAGCTCCTCACGGCGAGCGTGCTCGAGCAGGTAGCCGCACAGCTCGTCGATCACCTCGTGCTCGACTCCGTCGTAGCGCGCTCGGTCCTCCGGCGATAGCCACACCGAGTACTCGTTCGGCGCGTACACCCGCGAGACCGAGGCCGTGCGGTGCTCGTCCATCTCCCGTGCGAGCTTGCGCGCGAGCTCCATCGGACGCACCTCTGTTCGGAACAAGCGTCCGAACCCGCCTTCGACGAGGCTGGCGATCGTGGTCTCGAGACTCTTCAGTGGGTTCATCACATGGTGGAGGAGGTCCGTGCTGCGGGCGTGCCCGCCCCACTTTAAGGACCCGCTTCGACGAGAGCGTACGGTGCCGAGGAGATCGTGGCTGCGGAGGTGTGCTCAGACGGGCCCACGCAGCGCCCGAGCGGCCACTGCAAGCACGCCACCGAGCAGCGCTCCGAAAGCGGCGCCGTGCGGGGTTATTGGCACTATGTGCCTCGAAAGACCCATATAACGAGGCGAGAAGGCGAGCAGCAACGCCACCGACCAGACGATCGCCGCCACCACATCGAGCACGGCGCTGCGTCCGCGCACCACCCAGGGGAGCAGCGCCGCGGCCAGCGCCCAAACGGCCGCTCCGCACAGCACGCCGAGGCTCAAGCTGGGCCCAACCACATGCGCCGCGGCGCTGCTCAACGATCCCTCCCAAACCGCTCGCGCGGGCGCTCCGCCTGGGATGCCCAGCCACAGGCGTCGATTCAGCAGCGGCTCGGCGAGGATCAGCCACCAATAGCCGAGCGCCGCGAGCGCCGCGCGCTCGGCGACACGCGAACGCTGGCCCGCAAGCGCCGGGAAGGCGCCGGCCAAGCCCACCAGGCCAAGTACCGGCGCAAGCGCGCCCGTGAGCCAGCCTGGCCCCGCTTTGCGTGGCAGCAGCGCCAGCGGTGCGGCGGCGGCAAACAACAGCAGCGCCGTGCCGGGGTGGCCCACCCAGACTTGCCAGAGGATCGCCGCCAGCGCGCACCCCAGCCAGATCGCTCGCGGTAGGGCGAGACGACGCGTGCTCGGCTGGGACTCTTCCTCCGGCAAATCCTCACCGGGCGCAGCCTGCTCGCGCGGGACGGGTCGCCGCGCCCCGGCGATCCTCCCGTCCAGCTCGTGGTTCGGCTCGTCTGCTGCTCGACGTCGAGACCCGCGACTCTGGGGGACGTCCTCGTTCGGCGCAACCCCGATGTCACGACGGGCGCGGCGCGGGCGCCTGAGGCCGCGAACCATGGCTTCCTCGAGCGCTAGATTCAGATCCTCGACGGTTCCGCGCTGCTCAGGCTCGGGGGTGAGCGCGAGGTCGATCGCACGCGTCAGCGAGCGGGGCAGATCTCCGCGCCGGCGCTCCAGCGGAGCGAGCTGACTGCCGATTCGCCGCGCCGTGGCCGCCGGTGTCGATCCACGGACGGGGTTCACGCCGGAGAGACCCTCGTAGAGGACCAGGGCCAGCGCATACAGATCGGTGGGCTCGGCGACCTGTAGCCCCTCGCTCTGCTCAGGCGCCATATACGCGAGCGTGCCGAGCACGTCACCGGTGCGCGTGAGCGCGTCTTCGCCAGTGAGCCGCGCGCCGCCGAAGTCGGCCAGCTTTGCCACCGCGCCGCGCTCGTCGGGCTGGTGGGGGACGAGCACGTTCTGCGGCTTTACGTCCCGATGGATCACACCGCGCGCGTGCGCATGAGCGAGCGCCTCGGTGAGCGTGAGGGCGATCTCGAGCAGCTCCTCATCGCCGAGTGCGCGTGCTGCGAAGAGCTCAGCGAGGGTGTCACCGTGGATCAGCTCGGAGATCAGGTAGAACGCATCATCTGAGGCACACGCCTCGTGCAGGACGACGATCGCCGGATGCGCCAAGCGTGCGCAGGCGAGCGCCTCGCGGCTCGCGCGCTCGCTGTCTCCGTCTCCTCCAAGCGAGATTCGCTTGACGGCCACTTCGCGGTGAAGCAGCTCGTCGTGGGCGCGCCACACCACCCCGAAACCACCGGCGCCGAGGCGTTCGAGCAACCGGTAGCGGCCGAGCACCACCCTCTCCCCCATCTCCCTGTCGCGCTCGTCTGCGCGACGAGGGGCGCGCCGCCCGAATCTCGACGTCGGCACAGCGGCGGACGGATGCGTCTCGGGATCGCCCGGAGCCGGGTCGTGTTGGGTGTGGACGAGGGTATCGAGCGAGTCCACCGGCTCCTGCGTTCGCCGCCTGTAGGCTCGCTCCCTGCCCGGCCGCGCAGGAAAACGCGGGGTGAGCGAGAAGTTGCAGAATCACGACGTAGGTCGCCGGCAGTCATACTTGGCTCCCCGATAACCCCTGCAAAGGAGTGATTGGCTTTTGTCGTTCTTTGACGATGGCGAGGAGACAGCGTCTCGGCCGTCAACTCCACGAGTGCCCCGCACGCCGCAGCGACCTCGGCCGCGCCGTACCCAACATGGCGAGGGTCCGCAGGCGAGCGACGAGCACACTTTGATGGTGCGCCGCCGCGTGGCGGCTGGCGTTGGCATCGCGCTGGTGATCGTGATCGTGCTGGTCGTGAATGGCTGCTTGAAAAGTCAGGCAAAGCAGTCGCTGGAAACCTACAACCGCGATGTGAGCCGGATCGCACAGGAATCCGAACAGCAGATCTCCAAGCCGTTCTTCTCCGAACTCACCGACGCCAACTCCAAGTCAGCGCTCGATGTCGAGAACCAACTCGACCAGCTGCACATCCAGGCCCAGAGCCAGGCGTCCGCCGCCAAGGGCCTCAGCGTGCCCGGCTCGATGACCGGCGCGCAGCGCGATCTGCTGCTGGCGCTCGACTTCCGCGCCGAAGGGATCGCCAAGGTGGCGAGCCTCGTACGCACCGCGCTCGGCGGGCAGGCCAAACAGGCGAGCACTCTGATCGCCGGCGACATGGAGATCTTCCTCGCCTCTGACGTGATCTACTCCCAGCGCGTCGCGCCGCTGATCCAGCAAACGCTCACATCCAACGGCATCCAGGGGCAGAACACGACGTCCAGCCGCTTTCTGCCCAATATCGGCTGGCTCGAAGGAGCGACCGTCTACGCACGCCTCACCGGACAGCCGGCCGACAGCTCCTCGAGCGGCGGGGTCGCTCCAGGCCACCACGGCAGCGTGCTCAAGGGGGTGAGCGTGGGGACCAAGACGCTCGAAGCGGAACCGGCGCTCAACCACATCAGTGGTGGGAGCAGCCCGACTTTCACGGTGATGGTCGAAAACGATGGCGAATTCCCTGAGACCGACGTGAAGGTCGACCTCAACGTGACGGCGGGAGGTAAACAGCTGAAGGCCTCCCACGTGATCAATACGACAGAACCCAAAAAGACCGTCAGCGTCGAAATCCCAGTCTCCGGGATTCCGCCCAACGTAGCCTCGAAGGTCGAAGTCCAGATCGAACCGGTGCCCGGCGAAACAAACCACGAAGGAACGAAGGGCACCTTCTTGGGGATCTTCGAATAGGACCGGTGTCGTTGCCGGGCTCTGCGACGAAAGCGGATGCGGGGGGGCGCACCCGCACCGCCAGCGGCTAAGTTGTGCCGATGGCGAGCACGCTCACCGACACCCAGGGCATCGTCGCCCTCGCCGCCGGCGCCGTGGCGATCGTGGCACTGCTCGCGTGCTTCGCACTGGCCATCGGGATGCGCCGCGTGCGGCGCGCCCAGCGAGTGGTCCTGGGAGAGCAGGGCCAGCGAGACCTGGTCGCCCACGCCACCGCGATGCAGGAGGCGTTCGAGGGCCTGCACGGGTACGTCGAGGATGTCGCCGCGCGCCTGGATGAGCGTCTCGCCGGGGCCGAGCTTGCGCTGCGAGGAGCGATTGCCCACCGTGCGCTGGTGCGCTACGACGCCTACAACGAGCTCTCCGGTCAGCAGTCGATGTCGATCGCGCTGCTCGACGACGAGCGGTCGGGGATCGTGCTCTCCTGCATCCATCACCGCGACCAGGCGCGCGTTTACGCAAAGCAGGTGTATGGCGGGCTCGGCGAGCTGGAGCTCTCGCCTGAGGAGGCCGAGGCGGTGCGCCTAGCGCTTGCCTCGCCGGCGCGCGACGATGGGGTCTGAGAAGCCCTCCGAGGGCTCCGCGGCCCACGGCGCACGGGCCGTGGATGGAGAGTCTCGGGGGTCCCGGCGAGCGGTGCCGAGGGTCGGTTATCTGGGTCCGGAGGGGACCTTCAGCGAGGAGGCTCTGCTGGCCGGCGTTGCGCCGGGTTCCGTGGAGCCCGTTCCGCAGGCCAGCATCTACGACACGGTCATGGCGCTCGGAGGCGGGAGGGTCGGGTGGGCGATCGTGCCGATCGAGAACTCGCTCGACGGCTCGATCAGCGTCACGCTCGATCTACTCGCCGAAGAGGCCGCCGCCGTGCAGATCGTCGGAGAGACTTTGCTTACGGTCAGGCATTCGTTGATCGCGGGGCAGCCGGTTGGATTAAACGAGATCGACACCGTCCTCACCCATCCTCAGGTTCCCGGACAATGCACGCGATTTCTGCGCGGAGAGCTCTCACATGCACGAGTCCTCCCAGCCAGCTCGACCGCAGAGGCCGTGAGGGAAGTGGTGGAGGATGCGCAGCCCGGGCGGGCGGCGCTGGGCACGAGGCTGGCCGCGGACATCTACGGCGGGACCGTTGTGCGCGAGGGCGTGCAGGATCGAGACGACAACGAGACGCGCTTCGTGTGGCTTGCGCGGGCCGCAGAGAGAGCACCGGCAGCGGCGGCGGCGCTACCCATAGCTGGCGCCGGTGAGCGCGGCTGGAAGACCTCGCTTGTGTTCTGGGGGGCTGGGGCAGACAGTCCCGGTTGGCTGGTGCGCTGCCTGAACGAGTTCGCCCGGCGCGGGATCAACCTAACGAAGATAGAGTCCCGGCCACGGCGCGAGCGCCTCGGGCATTACATGTTCTTCGTGGACCTCGATGGTGCTCTGGGGGGCGAGGGAGATGTGAGCGACGCCATCGCGGAAGTGCGCGAGTGCTGCGAGGAGGTACGCGTGCTCGGATCCTACCCGGCGGCGTGAGGTCCGAGACGGACAGGTCGATCGATACACTCCGCCTGCAGTGGATACCACCGTTCCACCTGTATCACTTCGGTCCGTGTCGTCAACTGAGCATCGGCGACGCGGGCCTGACAGTGGCCGGGTGCTCGTCCTCAACGCAACCTTCGAGCCGATCAACGTGTGCTCGGTTCGGCGCGCGGTGGTGCTGCTGCTGAAGGACAAGGCCGAGCTGCTGGAGCGAGGCGGCTGGGAGCTGCACTCCGAGAACGCGACGCTCGCACGACCGGTCGTGATCCGCCTCGTCAGCTATGTCCACGTCCCCCGTGACGCGCACCGGCGCAAGATCACCCGGCGGGCGGTCTTCGCCCGCGACAGCTGGACCTGCCAGTACTGCGGCTCGCACTCGAACCTCACGGTCGACCACGTGATCCCCCGCTCCAAGGGCGGCACCTCCAGCTGGGAGAACATCGTCGCCTCCTGCGCTCCATGCAACCGCCGTAAGGGTGATCGCCTGCCCAAGCAGGCGGATATGCACCCGCGACACGCCCCGCGCACTCCGCGCGCAGAGATCTTCATCCACGTCGCCTCGCCGACGATCCCGGCGGCGTGGCTGCAATATCTGCCCCAGGCCGCTTGACGGCGAATCGAAGGTAAAGCTGACGAGCGGAGTGTTGTACTTTTTAGAGTGCGTATCACCTTAGTTATACGCACTCTAAAAACTCGATACCCACATCCACTCTCTTTATCTTCCCGGGCTCCACGCCGACCGCAGAAAGCGCGAAGGGCGAAGGGCGCCTAGACCTCGGCGCCCTTCGCCCAACTGCTCTGACTGGAAAAACCGAGACGATCGAATGTGGCCGGAGGGACCAGAACCGGCGAGCGTCTCGGGGTGTCCCGGGTTGGATTCCGCTAAGCGGTCCAGCCGGGGCCTATCGGGATAGACCCTTTTCTCCGACCTAGCGGCCGGTCACCTCCAGAGTCCCGTAAAGACTGTCTGCCAACGTTAGGACCACCTCCTTTCTCTGGTCTCGGCAGAGTAGCGGACGGGGGTGACGCTCGGCAAGGGGTTGGACAGGCACTACCGATCCGCTACTGCTCCTCGGCGACCTCAGCTGCGTCGGTCTCCGGCGCGGGTGCCGCGGAGATGTGGGCATCCGTAGCAGCCCCGTCGGTGGCGCCGTCGATCGGTTCCACAGACTCATCGCCGGGCTCGACGCTGTCGACGACGAGCGCGATCGCACTGACGACATCGTCCTCCTTGAGGTTCATCACGCGGACCCCGGTCGCCGAGCGTCCTTGCTGAGAGATGCCGCCGGCGGAGGTCCGCTGGACCATCCCGCCGACGCTGATGAACACCAGCTCCTGGTGATCGCGCACGACCAGCGCGCCGGCGAGGCCGCCCTTCTGCTCGGTCAGCTTGATCGTCTTCACGCCTTTGGCGCCACGCTGGGTTTTGCGGTATTGGCTGATCTGGGTGCGCTTGCCGTAGCCGTTCTCGGTGACCACCAGCAGGTCCATGTCGTCGCGGGCGACGTCCATCGCGATCACCTGTCCACTCTTGCCCACATCCATCCCGCGCACGCCGGTCGTGTCACGGCCCATCGAACGGGCGTCGGACTCGGCGAAGCGCACGGTCAGGCCGGCGCGTGAGGTCATGATCACCTCGTCGTCGGGGTCGACCGCGCGGACGGCGAGCAGTTCGTCCTCCTCGCGGATATTGATCGCGATGATGCCGTCGGCTTTCATCGGGGTGTTGTAGGCGAGCAGCTCGGTCTTCTTGACCGTGCCGTTGCGGGTCGCGAATACGAGGTACTTGGTCTCTGAGAAGTCTCGTGTCGAGAGCACCGCCTGAATCCGCTCGCCCTCGCGCAGCGGCAGGATGTTGACCAGCGCGCGCCCCTTTGCGGTGCGCTGGGCCTCGGGCAGCTCATACACCTTCGAGCGATAGATCTTGCCGCGGTTTGAGAAGAACAACAGGTAATCGTGGGAGGAGCAGACGAACAGGTGCTCGATGAAGTCGCCGTCCTTCATGTCCATCCCGGTCACGCCGCGCCCGCCGCGCTGCTGCTGGCGGTAGGTGGCCAGCGGCAGCGACTTGATGTAGCCTGTCTGGGTGATCGTGATCACCATCTGCTGATCGGCGATCAGATCCTCGATGTCGATCTCGTCCTCGGAGTGGGTTATCTCTGAGCGACGCTCGTCGCCGAAGCGCTCGCGGATCTCCGTCAGCTCCTCCTTGATCACGGCCAGCACGCGTGACTCGTCGCCGAGGATCGCGCGCAGCTCGGCAATCCGCTCGGTCACGTCGGCGTGCTCCTGTTTGATCCCGTCGGCCTCGAGCGCGGTCAGCTGAGAGAGGCGCAGGTCGAGGATCGCCGTCGCCTGGATGTGGCTGAGCTGGAAGCGCTCGACGAGCTGCTCGCGGGCAGCGTCCCGGTCGCGGGAGGCGCGGATCAATTCGATGATCGCGTCGAGGTGCTCGAGCGCCGTGAGTAGCCCCTCGAGGATGTGTGCGCGCGCCTCCTTCTCTGAGAGCTCGTGCTTGGTGCGGCGCACGATCACCTCGCGCTGGTGGGCCACGTAGTTGTGGATCACCGCGCGCAGGTTCAGCGTGCGCGGGACGTTGTCGACGAGCGCAACCATGTTCACGCCGAAGGTGGACTGCATTGGGGTGTGCTTGTAGAGCTTGTTGAGCACGACCTTGGGGATCGCGTCGCGCTTGAGCTCGATCATCAAGCGCATCCCGCGCTTGTCCGAATAGTCGTTGAGATCGGAGATCTCCGGGATCTTCTTTTCGCGCACGAGTTCGGCGATCTTTTCGATCAGCCCGCCGGGACCGCCCTTCTTGACCATGAAGGGCAGCTCGGTGACGACGATCGCCTCCTTGCCCTGCTTCAGCGGCTCGATGTGCGCGCGCGCCTGGATCCGCACGCGGCCGCGGCCGGTCTCGTAGGCATCCTTGATGCCAGCGCGGCCGAGGATGATCCCGCCGGTGGGGAAATCCGGGCCCTTGATGTGGCGCATCAGGCCCTCGACCGCCATCTCGGGATCGTCGATGTAGGCGACCGTCGCGTCGATCACCTCACGCAGGTTGTGGGGCGGGATGTTCGTCGCCATGCCGACGGCGATGCCCGAGGAGCCGTTGACGAGGAGGTTCGGGAAGCGCGCGGGCAGCACGAGCGGTTCGCGGCGTGACCCGTCGTAGTTGGGCGCGAAGTCGACCGTGTCCATGTCGAGGTCACGCAGCATCTCCGTCGCGATCCGCGCCAGGCGCGCCTCCGTGTACCGCATCGCGGCGGCCGGGTCGTCGTCGATCGAGCCGAAGTTGCCCTGCCCGTCGACGAGCTCGTTGCGCATCGAGAACTCCTGGGCCATGCGCACGAGCGTGTCGTAGATCGCGGAGTCCCCGTGCGGGTGATAGTTGCCCATCACCTCGCCGACGATCTTTGCGCACTTCGCGTAGGAGCGCGTCGGGCCGAGCCCGAGCTCGTTCATCGCGTACAGCACGCGGCGGTGCACCGGCTTCAGGCCATCGCGCACATCGGGCAGGGCGCGGCCGACGATCACCGACATCGCGTAGTCGAGGTAGGCGGTGCGCATCTCCTCCTCGAGCGCGCGTGGTTCGACGTTGCCGCCGCTGAGCGTGTCAGGCGTCGCCATCAGGGGCCCTCATGACCTGCGCTGGCCGAAACGGGGATGCGAGCCGAAGGCGAGTGTCGCCCGGCTTCGGTCGGCGTTCTCGATCGCTCGTGTGCAAAGCACACTTCGCTCACTGCGTCCTTGATCTGCTTGGCCCTGAACACCACTGAAGGGTTTTCCGAATTCATCTCATACATCCAAATTCGCGACGGCACGGGCGTTGTCCTCGATGAACGCCCTGCGCGGCTCGACCTGGTCGCCCATCAGCATCGAGAAGATGCGGTCGGCGGCGAAGGCGTCCTCGAGCGTGACCTGCGCCAGCGTGCGCGTCGAAGGGGCCATCGTGGTTTCGCCGAGCTGGTCGGCGTTCATCTCGCCGAGGCCCTTGAAGCGCTGGAGTTTGATGCCCTTCTGCGCAACCGTCATCACGGCCGCGCGGAGCGCCTCGAACGTAAGCGCGCTCTCGCGAGCGTCGCCAAGACGGACGTCGAACGGGGGCGTGCCGGCGAGCTCGATCAGCTGCGCGTGAACGCGCGCGAGCTGGCGATACTCCTGCGAATCGAACAGAGCGCGCTTGATGCGGTGCGTGCGGGCGAAGCCGGTCGCGGCTTCCACGGCCTTCACGCGGATCTCGAGGGGATCCTCCGCGACGAGCTCGGTCGCGTGCGCCTCGCCCTCGACGCCGATGCGCTTGAGCACCTCGATCGCCGCGCCGGCGCTCATCACCTGTTCGTCGAGCAGCGAGGACTCCTCGAGGAACTGGACCATGTCGTGGCCGTGGACGGCGCGCAGCGAGGACGACCAGCCCTCGTACTGCTTCAGCAGCCGGGAGAAGCGCTGCCAGCGTGTTTCGGTGAGCTTGAACTGGGTGCCGTGGCGGTCGAATACATCGAGCTTCTCCCACTTGTCCGCGAGCAGGATCTCCTCCAGCTCCGAGTCCTTTTCGATGTAGCGCTCGCGCGCGCCCTGCTTGAGCTTGTACAGCGGCGGCTTGGCGATGTAGACGTAGCCGGCCTCGATCAGCTCCTGCATCTCGCGGAACAGCAGCGTCAGCACAAGCGTGCGGATGTGGGCGCCGTCGACGTCGGCGTCGGTCATCAACACGACCTTGTGGTAGCGCGCGTTCTCTATGTTGAACTCGTCGCGCACGCCGGTGCCGATCGCGGTGATCAGCGCCTGGATCTCGGTGTTCTGGAGCACCTTGTCGATGCGCGACTTCTCGACGTTGAGGATCTTGCCGCGCAGCGGCAGCACCGCCTGGGTCGAGCGGTCGCGGCCCTGCTTGGCCGAGCCGCCCGCGGAGTCGCCCTCGACCACGAACAACTCCGCCAGCGATGGGTCCTTGACCGAGCAGTCGGCGAGCTTGCCGGGGAGCGTGGAGTTCTCGAGCGCCGACTTGCGCCTGGTCAGATCGCGCGCCTTGCGGGCGGCCTCGCGGGCGCGCTGGGCCTGGACGGACTTCATGATCACCGCGCGCGCCTCCGACGGGTTCTCCTCGAGGAACTCGCCCAGCCCCGTGTTGACGATCGACTCGACGAAGCCGGCCATCCCGGGGTTGCCGAGCTTGGTCTTCGTCTGCCCCTCGAACTGGGGGTCGCGCAGCTTGACCGAGATCACGGCCGTGAGCCCCTCGCGCACGTCCTCGCCTGAGAGGTTGTCCTCTTTCTCCTTCAGCAGCCCCTTCTCGCGCGCGTAGCGGTTGAGCGTCCGCGTGAGCGCCGAGCGGAAGCCCGACATGTGCGAGCCGCCCTCGCGGGTGTTGATGTTGTTGGCGAACGAATGGATCGAATCCTGGTAGGAGGAGTTCCATTGCAGCGCGACCTCGGCGGCGCCTTCCTCACCCTCCCCGGCAAAGAAGATCACCTTGCGGTGGACGGTTTCCTTGTTCTCGTTTAAATAAGCAACAAAATCCTCGATACCGCCCTCGTACTGGAACTCGGCGGAGTGGCCCTCGCCGCGCTCGTCGACGATCGTGATCTTCAGCCCGCGGGTCAGGAACGCGGTCTCGCGCAGACGCTCCTCGAGCGTGTGGAAGTCGAAGTCGAGCGACTCGAAAATCTCCGCGTCGGGCAGGAACGTGACCGTCGTGCCGGTCACGCCGTCTCCGGGTAGCTTCTTGCCCTTCTGCAACTCGTTCTGGGGGGCCCCGCGTGAGTACTCCTGCGAGAACTCGAAGCCATCGCGGCGAATCTCAACGAGCAGGCGCTCAGACAGCGCGTTGACGACCGATACGCCAACGCCGTGCAGGCCGCCAGAGACCTTGTAACCGCCGCCATCGCCGAACTTACCGCCGGAGTGCAGCACGGTGAGCACGACCTCGACCGCCGGCCGGCCCTCCTTCTCGTGCATCGCGACGGGAATCCCGCGGCCGTTATCGACGACGGTCACCGAGTTGTCGGGGTGGATCGTCACAGCGACCTCGGTGCAGTAGCCGGCGAGGGCCTCGTCGACCGAGTTGTCCACGACCTCATAGACGAGATGATGCAAACCCATCACGCCGGTCGAGCCGATGTACATGCCCGGGCGCTTGCGCACGGCCTCAAGGCCTTCCAGCACCGTTATGTCCTGCGCGTCGTAGCCGGCGGAGACGTCCGTCATCGACGGATCGTTGACGCCACCCTTCCTGGCGCCCCCGTGCTCAGAGTTGTCGCTTCCTGTGGTCAATGGTCCCTCGATGACGTGAGAACGCCCCGGAATCCCGGGTCCAAAGACCGCGGGCCGGGGCGGGAAAAGTGTTTACAAGACAATAGCACATCTGGGCCTTTGATTCGTACCAAAAATCAGAAAAAATCCCTGCAAATCAGCATAAAATTGGGATATGTCCAGACCTCTGCCACGGAACCCGCCCCGCGCACGTTCAGACTCGGCCCGTGAGCATCGCCGGCGCGGGCTCAGCCGGTCCGGCAGCGCAGCTCGCGAATCGCGTCCTCACCAAGCGCCGCGTTGAGGCTCTGGACGAGCTCGACGGCCATCAGGTCGAGCTCCTGGGCCCACACGGCGGCGGTGCAGGTCACCGTGAGAACGCCGTCGCGCTCAGCGGTGGGTCTGGCCGCGGAGGAGATCGCCGCGCCGGTTGCCGGCGTCCAGAGCGCCTGCACACGAGCGAGCGTGGTCGCCGGCGCGATCGTGTCCGTAAGCGCTTGAATCGCGGTGGAAAGAGGACGTGGAGCGATTCTCACGCTGCCAGCGCCTCCTGGAGAATCGCCCCCGGAGACACTCGCAGTCGCGTGACATCCGGTGCGCCGGCGCCGGGGATATGGGCTAGGTCGGTGGTGGCGATCACGCTCTGCCCACCCGCGGAGAGCTCTCGAGCGAGCAGCTCACGTCGCTGCGAGTCAAGCTCACTCATCACGTCGTCGAGCAGCATCAACGGCGTGCGAGAACGTTCGCGGGCGAGCACCGTGCGCTCGGCGAGCAAAAGGGCGAGCAGGGCGAGACGCTGCTCGCCCTGCGAACCATAGGAGCGCAGCTCGCGGTCATCGCGCAGCAGAGCGAGCTCGTCGCGGTGTGGTCCATGGGTTGAGAAGCCTCGCTCGAGGTCACCGGGGAAGCGGGCTTGCAGCTCGGCGACAAACTCCTCCTCGTCGAGGGCGCGCGAGCGAGGGCGATAGTCGAGGCTCGCGGCGCCGGTGAGGCCGAGTTGAGATGCACGCTCGGCAAAGGGTGTGGCGAGGAGGGTAACCGCGGTGCTGCGGTGCTCGCGCAGCACCAGCGCGTGGCGGGCCAGTTGCCGGTCCCAGGTGGAGATGCTCGCGCGCGAAGCCCGGCCGGCGCGAATCCCGGCGATCAGCGCGTTGCGTTGAGAGAGAACCTGCGAGTAGGCGCGGCGGTCGGCGCCACGAGCGGGCCAGAGCGCCGCGACGAACTGGTCGAGGTGGGCGCGGCGCACGGTCGGGGCACCTTTCAGCAGTTCGAGCCGGTCGGGGAGAAAGACGCTCAGCAGCGGCCGGGTCTCGACGTCGAGCAGGCGCTCCACGGGCGCCCCGTCTGAGCTCATGCGCTTGGGTTGCCCCGGCTCGAGCCCGACGCTCAGCTCGTGCGCGCGGGAGCCATCGGCGAGTTGCACCACCACCCGTGCAGCCGGCGCGCCGAAGCGCACCAACTCGCGCTCGTTGCGAGTCCGTGGCGAGCGGCCGGTGCAACCAAAGTAGAGCGCCTCCAGCAGGTTCGACTTGCCAGCGCCGTTGGGCCCGTGGACCACCGTGAGACCCTTCCCGAGGTGGGCTTCGGCACGAGTGTAGGTGCGAAAATCGCGCAGCTGCACGCTGACCACGCGCACCGTCCTGGTCCTAGCTCACGCGTTCAGGCGGATCGGCATGATTAGGTATACGAAATCGCCGGAATCGGGGGACTCGATCAGGCCGGGGCGCAACGGGCTGATCAGCTTCAGGACGAGCTCGTCCGACTCGACGCTCTCCAGCCCGTCGCGTAGGAACTCAGGGTTGAAGCCGATCTCAAATGGCTCGCCATGGAAGGCCACGGGGATCGTCTCCGAGGCCTCGCCGACATCTGGGGTTTGAGCCGAGACGGTCAGCTCGCCCTCGCGGAAGCTGAGGCGCAGAGGCGCGTTCTTCTGGGCCAGCAGGCTGATACGCCGCGCCACACCTGTGATCTCGGCGCTCGAAAGGCGCAGCTCGTGCTCGACAGACTCCGGCAGCAGCTGACGGTAGTTGGGGAACTGGCCGTCGATCAGGCGCGAGGAGAGGATGATCTCGCCGAGCTCGAAGACGACCTGGTTCTGTCCGACACTGACAGCGAGCGACTGACCCTCGGCCTGCTGCGCGATCCGCGCGAGCTCTTGCAGGGCGCGCGCCGGCACGTTCGCCTCGAGGCTGCCCTCGAGCGGCGCCTCGAGGGCTGTCTGCTTGACGCTGAGGCGATAGGAATCGGTCGCGACCATCCGTAGCTCCTGTCCGGATGCCGACATCAGGATGCCTGTGAGCACTGGGCGAGTCTCATCACGCGAGGCGGAGCGGGCAACGCGCGAGATCGTCTGCACGAAAGCCTCGGCCGGCAGCGCGATGCGTGTCTCCGGCGATGGGTCTGGAAGGGTGGGGAAGTCCTCGGCACGAAGTGTGCGCAAGTGGAAGGTGGCGGGACCGGAGATCAGCTCGACATCCTGCTCGGCGGCGCGCAGCTCGAGCGTCAGGCGATCGGCCGGCAGCGATCGCGCTACGTCTAGTAGCAACCGGGCTGGCAAGACCGCGCTGCCCGGGCTGGCCATCTCAGCATCAAGTGGGACGCGTAGACCGATCTCCATGTCGGTCGCGAGCAGCTCTGGCGTGGAGCCTTCCTGAGCCGAGATCATCACACCGGACAGAGCTTGAACAGCGCTCCTGGTGGACGCAACACGGGTGACGGTCTGCAGTTGGTTGAGCAGCTCGGCTGCTGAGAGGGACAGCTTCATAAGACACCTTCAGAGAACGGTAGGAGGTAGTAGGGACTGTGAAGTTGTGGACTTGGCTTGTTTGCTGGCAAATCTATAAAGCTTTTGTGATCTGAGTTGTGGATAGATTTGGGAGGAGTCTCTCAGGAAGGTCGGTCGGGGCGTGTGGGCTGTGCTTGGCTGTGCTCGCAGCCGAGCTGGCCGCACAGCTTCTCCACAGCCTCGCGTGCGCTCGCATCGGCGGCGATGCGAGCCGTCGTCCGCCGCCAAGCATGGAGGACCGTGGTGTGATCGCGTCCACCGAAGTGTCGTCCGATCGAGGGGAGGGACTCGCCGGTGAGCTCACGGGACAGATACATCGCCACCTGCCGTGGCCATGCGATCCGAGCGGTGCGGGCGGTGGAGAGGAGCTCCGCGGCCGAGAGTCCGAAGTGCTCGCACGCGGCCGCCTGGATCTCGCCGACTGAGGTGGGACCCCGGCGCCGGAGTCCGGTGTTGAGGGGGTAGAGACCGTCGAGCACCTCCCTGGTGAGCTCCACGGTCAGTGCCCGCCCGGTGAGCGAGCTGAAAGCCACAACTCGAATCAGGGCTCCCTCGAGCGCACGGACATTGAGCGTCACGCGTTCGGCAATCGCCTCGAGCACCAGTGGATCGGCAAGTTCGATGCGATCGTGATGGGCTCGCTTGCGCAGGATCGCCAACCGCGTTGCGAGCTCGGGTGGCTTGATATCGGCGACTAGACCGGCCTCGAAGCGCTCGCGCAGCCGGTCCTCCAGAGCCTGGAGATCCTGGGGCGGTCGATCGGAGCTGAGCACGATCTGCCGACCGGCATCGTAGAGGGCGTTGAACGTGTGGAAGAACTCCTCCTCGGTCTTGGTCTTGCGCTCGAGGAACTGGACGTCGTCGACGAGCAGCACGTCAACCTGACGGAAGCTCGTCTTGAAGCCGTCGGTCTGCCCGCCCGAAAGAGCGCCAAGGAACTCGTTCGTGAAAGCCTCCCCGGTCGTGCAACGCACGACGAGCCCCGGGTTGTGGGAGAGCAGTAGGCCTGCGATCGAGCTCAGCAGGTGTGTCTTGCCAACACCGGGCGGGCCGCAGATGAACAGCGGGTTGTAGGCCTGGGCCGGCAGCTCGGCGACCGTCAGCGCGGCGGCGTGGGCCAAGCGGTTTGAGTCGCCGATCACGAACTGCTCGAAGCTGAGCTTGGGATTGCCCAGGGGTCCGTTAGATCTAAAGCCTCCGTCAGCCTCCGCGGGCGCGGCGGCGTGCAGGCCCGCGCGTGCACTCTGCGAGCCCGGCGTATGCCGCTGCTCGTGCCAGCCGCGATCGCTCGATTGGGTTGGGCTGGCGCAGATCTCTGCGTTATCGCCAGACTCGCTGCTTACGAGCTCGAGCACCACGTCCGGGCCGATGACGGTAGCGGCGCAGGACTGTAGAACCCTGCCGAAGCGATCGTGGATCCATCCACAGGCCCGGGGAGGGGCTTCGACCAGGAGGCGTCCTTCCGAGAGATCGCGGGCGCGAAGCGCATCGAGCCAGATGCGATAGGTCGACTCGTCGACCGCCACGGCGAGCTCGGCTTGTACGCGTGACCATATGTGCTCCAACTCGTCGTTCACGGCAGCGTCGACCCGCTCCTCCCAAGGAGAAAGTGATGGCAGCTATTCGAGGAGGGTCGCGAACGACCCGGTCTGGCGACTATAACCCACGTCCGTGGAGAGATCGTGGTGGCTGACCGCAAATGGCGGGAAAATTCAGCCAGGAGCCCACCGGCCTATACTTGGGCTGGCAGTCCCTGCCGGTTTGAGCAGGAAGACGGCCGAGAGCGGAGAACCAGACCATGAAGCGCACCTACCAGCCCAAGAAGCGCAAGCGAGCCCGTGCCCACGGGTTTCGCGGCCGTATGCGTACGCGCGCGGGACGGCTCACGCTGAAGCGCCGCCGCGACAAGGGCCGCAAGCGTCTCTCCACCTGAGGTTCGCCGCGCGATGAAGCCGCGATCACCTAGGGTTCGCGTGACGGTATCTGCCGGGATTGATGCGCCCGTTCCGCGGCGTCAGTCACCACCCGCGATGCTCGACGTGCCACCAGCACGTCTGCGCTCGCGTGCGGCGTCTGCCATCCACGGCCCGACCACCTCAACCCACCATCTATCGTGACGCGAACCCCCAGCCGTGGCCGACTTTCGCGCAGCGCCGAGTTCGAGCGTGTGTACAGGCAGGGGCGCTCGACGGCCAACCGCCACCTCGTGCTCTACACGTTCCCCAATGCTCAGGCCAGGCGACCGCGGCTGGGCCTGTCGGTCTCCCGCAAGGTCGGGGGAGCCGTCGAGCGCAACCGCGTGAAGCGGCTGTTGCGCGAGGCGTTTGCGGAGGCTGAGGCCGATTTGAGCCCCGGACAGGACATCGTCGTCGTGGCTCGTCCGCAGGCGCGTGAGCTGGCCGAGCGCGAGGGCCTGGCCGGAATCGCGGCTTCACTCACCGAGTTGATCGCCCGCGCGGGGCTGCGCCCGGGCACGGCGTCGTCGCCGGAGCGGGTGTGAGCCACGCTACGCCAGGTGATGGCCGGCCGGCCACCCCGTCGTCCGCCGCGCGAATCGGCCGCGCCGTGGCCACCGCGCCGATCGTCATCTACCAGCGGGTGTTCTCGCCCGTCCTGCCACGGCGCTGCAAGTACGAGCCGACGTGCTCGCGCTACGCGGTCGACGCGATCGGGAAGTACGGCATACTTCGCGGTGCGGTGCTCGCCCTGTGGAGGTTGCTCAGGTGCAACCCGTGGAGCTACGGCGGATACGATCCCGTGGAGGATCAGCGTCTGTTCAAGGCTGGGGCGTGTGGGATCCGATCAAGGCGGGCGCATGGCTCCTAGAGCCGGCATCCGCATCGGAGCTTCAACCCAAGCCACTGCCGCCGGCAGACCCACCGCAGTCACCTAGTACAGAGAGAGCGACCCGCAAAAGCTTATGCCCATCTCCGCGAACATCATCGAGCAGGCGTTCTCGCCCCTGATCAGCCTGTTCGAGTCGATCATGGTGTTCATCCACGCCCACCTCGTGGGTGGCAGCTGGGGCCTGGCAATCGTCGGGCTGACCGTGCTGATTCGAGCGATCCTCGTGCCCGTGACCTTCAGGCAGCTGAAGTCGATGCAGGAGATGCAGCGGCTGGCGCCGGACATGAAGGCGATCAAAGACAAGTACGCCGAGGACAAACAGCGCCAGCAGCAGGAGATCATGAAGTTCTACAAGGAGAACAAGATCAACCCACTTGCCTCCTGTCTGCCCTTTGCCCTGCAGCTACCGGTGTTCATCTCGCTGTTCTACATGCTGCGGACCGATCTGAAGTTCGATATCTGCGGCCCGCAGTTGCGGGAGTACTACTCGCGCGAACTGCATCGTACGATTACCTCGAACAGTCAGATCCCTGAAAAGGCGGTCCATGTCATGGGCCACACGGTCAAGGGCCTGACTGAAACCGGCTGTAACGTCGTCTATCCGGGATCGGCCAAGTTCCTGTTCATCCCCGACATCACCGCCAAGGCGACCGGCGTGGTGCTGATCGTGCTGATCGCCCTCTACATCGCCTCGCAGATCATCTCGACGCTGATGGCGACCGCCTCGGCCGACCCGAACCAGCGGCGCATGATGCTGGCCTTGCCACTCGTGATCGTCGCGTTTCTGTTCAGATATCCGGCCGGGTTGCTGGTGTACTGGATCACCACGAACTGCTGGACGATCGGCCAGCAATATTTCATTCGGCGGCATATGGGTCCAGCGCCTCCGGTTGCCGGGAAAGCGGCTGGCGCCGGCGGTATCGGAGCTCTCCTCGGCCGTAAACCCGACCAATCCCTCGGTGGAGGGGCTAAGGGCGAGCCGGCGCTGGTAGGAGCCGGTGGTGGCTCAAACGGCGCCTCCGCGGTGGCGCCTCCGCGCTCGCCCCGCAAGAAGAAGAAGCGCTCGGGCCGCCGGCGATGAGCGACGAGAATCCCCCCGAGGCCGAGGGCTCCAGCTCTGAGGCCGGCGTAGAGGAGTTGGAGCCGGCGGCGGCGCTGCAAGAGCTGCTCGAGGAGGTCGCGGACGGCCTGGGACTCGACGTTGAGGTCGACGTGCAGGAGGGTGACGGAGTGTTACGAGGCTCATTGCGAGGTGAGGACGTCGGCCTCTTCATTGGCCGGCGTGGACAGACGATCGACGCCGTCCAGCACTTGGCCCAGCGGATCGTGTTTCCCGAAGGTCCTTCGTCGGTCCGGGTGGTTGTTGACGCCGATGGCTATCGGGAGCGCCGCGCCGAGTCCCTACAGGCCGACGCCGAGGAGGCCGCCGAGGAGGCCATTCGCACCGGGCGCCCGGTCGAGCTCGAGCCAATGCCGGCCTCGGAGCGGAGGATCGTCCACGAGTACCTGCGCGAGCGGGGCGGTGTGGAGACCCATAGTGAGGGAGACGAACCCGAGCGCCGGCTCGTTGTCTCCCCGCTCGTTGACTGACCCGCCACCGGACCGTTTCACGTGAAATCAAGTGCCCTCACTAAGTTGGGTGGGCGGTACGGGCTGGGAGGTGGCCAGCTTGCTCAGCTAAGTACGATTCTCGACTGGTTGAAGAACGATGCGCACGCCCCGACGACGGTCATCGATGCACCCGAGGCTGTAAATGTCCACCTCGCCGATTCGTTGGTCGCATTGGAGATTGCGGCGATGGGAGGGGCTCGCCGCATTGCCGACATCGGCAGCGGTGCGGGCTTTCCCGGTCTGGCGCTGGCGGTGGCGCTGCCGGACGCTGAAGTCAGCCTCGTCGAGAGTCAGGGCCGCAAGTGCGAGTTCCTGCAGCGGGCGTGTGTCGCGGCGGGCGTGGAGAACGCGCGCGTCGTGTCGGCGCGGGTGGAGGAGTGGCGCGAGGGGGTTGCCCGCAACGATGTGGTCGTGGCCAGAGCGCTCGCGCCGCAGCCGGTGGTGCTCGAGTACGCCGCGCCGCTGTTGAACCCGGACGGCATCTTGGTCGACTGGCGCGGACGGCGCAACAAGGAGGGAGAGGCGGCCGCTCACCATGCCGCCGGGCTTCTGGGCATGCGTCTGCGCGAGATCCGCCACACCGAGCCATACGAGGGCGCCCTGCACCACCACCTGCACGTCTATGAAAAAGTCGCTGAGACGCCGGCCCGGTTTCCCCGGCGTGTGGGGGTCGCTCGCAAGCGTCCCCTCGGGAGCTAGGGCCTTGCCAATGACTTGTTACGGTGCATCCGGAGGAGAAAGGCGAATCGATCACCGCCGCCGCGCTTTCCGAGGCGCGCCGAGGTGGCCCGCAAGCGCCCGTTGGGGCACCGCGCGGCACGGTAGGAGCGATCGGCGCTAGCTTGCGGGGCATGGGCACGGTGTATGCGATCGCCAACCAGAAGGGTGGGGTGGGCAAGACGACGACGGCGGTGAACGTCGCCGCGTGTATCGCCGAGGCCGGCCGCGAGACGCTGCTCGTCGACGTCGATCCGCAGGCGAACGCCACCGTGGGATTGGGGCTTGCAAGGTCGCAGGTGCCGGGGTTATACGAGGTGCTGACGGGCGATGCGACGGCGGCGCAGGCCCTGACGGGCACGGTGATCCCCGGCCTGCGGGTGCTCCCGGCGGGCCCCGGGCTTGCGGGCGCAAACGTGGAGCTGCCAAGGATCGAGGGTTTCGAGCAGCGCCTCGGCGAGTGCCTGGAGCCGGTGCGAGGCCTGTTCGAGTTCATCCTGCTGGACTGTCCACCGTCGCTCGGGCCGCTGACCGTGAGCGCGCTGGTGGCGGCCGATCGGGTGATCGTGCCGGTGCAGACGGAGTACTTCGCGCTGGAGGGGCTGGCGGGCCTGCTGGAGACGTTGGCCCTCGTCCAACGCGAGCTGAACCCACGCCTGACGATCGCGGGGATGTTGTTGACGATGCACGATTCGCGCACCCGGCTGGGCCGGGACGTGGAGCGTGAGGTGCGTGAGCACTTCCCGGAGCTCGTGTTCGACACTGTGATCCCGCGCAACGTGCGCGTGGGCGAGGCGCCGAGCTATGGGCTGCCGGTGACCCATCACGACCCCCACAGTGCGGGCGCGGCGGCGTACTTCGAGCTGGCTAAGGAGGTAGCGGCGCGTGGCTAAACCAAAGCGTGGGATGGGAAGGGGGCTGGACGCGATCCTGTCGGTGTCGGGCGGGGGGGCGGAGGCTGCCGTGGACGAGCTGCGCGAGTTGCCGGTCGAGCTGATCGTGGCAAACCCGAAGCAGCCGAGGCGCCGCTTCGACGAGGAGGCGCTGCAGGCGCTGGCGGGCTCGCTCGGTGAGCGAGGCGTGCTGCAGCCGGTGCTCGTGCGGTCAAAGCCCGGTGGCACGTATGAGCTTGTCGCCGGCGAGCGGCGCTGGCGCGCGGCACAGATCGCGGGCTTGGAGAAGATCCCCGCGCTCGTGCGCCCGCGTGGGGATGCCGAGGCTCTGGAGCTGGCGCTGATCGAGAACATGGCGCGCGAGGACCTGAACCCGATCGAGGAGGCCCGCGCATGCGCCGCGCTGGTGGAGGAGCTGGGGCTGACGCGCGAGGATGTGGGGCGGCGCGTGGGGCGTGGCCGCGTGGCGGTGAGCAATCTGATGCGGCTTCTCGACCTGCCCGACGAGGTGATCGAGTTGATCGAGGATCAAGCGTTGAGCGAGGGCCATGGCAGGGCGTTGCTGCTGGCCGAGGATCACGGCGCACGCGGGAGCCTGGGGCGCGCGGCGGCCGCGGAGGGTTGGTCGGTGAGGACTGTGGAAGCGCGCGCGAGAGAGAGCAACGGTGGCGCTCGTGGCGCAAAGGGAGGAGGTGGGGGCAAGGCAAGGGGGGCCGGCACGCCGCACCCCGACCAGGTGCAGGCGGCGCAGGAGATCGCAGAGGCGCTCGGCGGCGCGCTCGGCGCCGACGTCCAAGTCAAGCCGACCCGTGCCGGAAGCTATCGTGCGGAGCTCGAGTTCGCCACGCCCGAGGAGGCACTCGAGCTCGCCGCTAGAATCCGGCGCCCGCGGGCGATTAGCTCAGATGGTTAGAGCGCTTCTCTGATAAGGAAGAGGTCCCAGGTTCGAGTCCTGGATCGCCCACTTGGATCTTGTACAAGGAATCGGCTTGAGTATGTGGGGGGCCCACGGGGGGAGCCTGCTCCCCCCGTGCTTCAAGGTCGAGGTCCCAGGTTCGAGTCCTGGATCGCCCACTGTGAACCTTGGATCGCCCATATGAGGCACCTGAAAGGAGCCACTGATATCGGAGATGGTCCCTTTCATGAGGGGCAGCCCGTGTGGGTGATCCAGGGTGACGGCTCGCAGCGAGCCGCCGAGTACGTCGGCGGAGCCGAGACGAGCGCGTGGTTTGGGGGCGCGCCGACGGTCTTCGTCGCATACCCCGACACACGCTCCGGCGAAGCCGTCGAGGTCGACCGCGTGATCCCCCGCGATGTTTAGCGCGTTCGCGCCCGCCCGCGTTTCGCGCCCGCGTTTGATGGCCGTCATGCAAGCTGTATCGGCCGGGGCTAAGGCATCTGGCGGCACCTGCCGATGATTGGCTCGTGATCTCCTTTACTCGCTTGCTCTCCCAGCTGGCCGGTCGTCGCTCGCCCGCCACGCGCCGACTGGCGCTCGCCCTCCTCTCGACCTTGACCGTGTCGCTCACGGTGCTGCTCGCCGCGGCGCCCGCCGGGGCCTTTATCAGCGGAGAATTCGGTCTGCAACAGCGCAAGCCCGTGTTTCTCAGGCCCGGCCCGCTGCAGTACCACGGCGGCCCGGTGGTCCACGCCTCGGACTCTTACGCGATCTACTGGGATCCGGACGAACTCTACAACGCCGAATGGATGCGCATAATCGATAAGTACTTCCAGAACGCCGGATCGGCCAGCGGCGGCCTCGGCGACGTCTTCTCCGTGAATGCGCAGTACGGCGAAACCGGTTACAGCAACAACCCGGCGGCGCCGGCCTCGGCCAAAGAAGCGCACGCGGCCAACCAGTCGACCTTCCGGGGCGCCTACACCGCCACCGATCCCTACCCCTCGAGCGGCGACTGCACCGTATCGGCTCAGATCGCCTGCCTCACCGACCGGGAGATCAAAACCGAGCTGCAGAAGGTGATCAAATCCGGCGCGCTGCCGGGCGCCACGGGAACGGTGCCGGGCGCACCGAGCACACCTGTCTATTACATCCTAACTCCCCCGGGCGTGACGGTCTGCGCGGCGCCCAAAGGTCCCGGGACCGAAACTCCCAGCACCTGCTCGAACTCGTCGGCGCTGGAAGGCGAAGTCAACGAAATCAAGGAAGACAAGCTCGCGCATCGCGCCGAAACTGGAATCTGCGGGTATCACTCGACGATCGAACCGCACGGCGCAACGCCGGTCATCTACGCGGTGCAGCCGTGGGTCGCGGGTGGCGCCGGGTTCTCTGAAGACGAAGTCTCGGCCAGCGTGCTCGCCTGCCAGGCCAACACCAGCCCTTTGGAGGAGCCGAACCAGCTCGACGGCCTCTCGTTTGCCTCCTACGGCGCGGGTCTCGCTGATGTGATCGTCGGCGATCTCGCGAACGAGCAGGCCAACATCGTCGTGAATCCGCTTCTGAGCGGCTGGTATCAGAACGCCTCAGCGGCGGAGGGCGGGTCTCCGGAGCAGGGCGACATGTGCCAGTTCAACTTTGGCCCGCCACCGGAAACGCCCCCCGTGCCAAACCCGCAAACACACGCGGCGAGCCTCTCAGACGAGGAAATCGGCTCCGGCGCCTACTACGTCCACTGGGCCTTCAACAGCTCCGGCCTGCTCGGCAAAGGCGGCGCCGGCTGCTGGCAGGGAGTCGATCTCGAGCCGCACATCACGGCCCCGAACCCGGTGAATGTGGGCGATGTCGTCGGCCTCGACGCAAACGAGTCTGACCTGACGCTGGATGCTGCGCCGTTAGACACCACTCGCCCGCAGAAAGAAGAAGTCAGGGTTTTCGACGAAGTGCTGGAACTGGACGGCGACGAAACCGGGCTTGAAGCGGAAATCTTAAAATTGGAAGCAGAAGAAGGTAAGCTCAGCGCCAAAATCTCAGAACTCAGCGCAAAGGAAGCGACGCTGGAAAGCGAACTCCCCCCGCTGGCCAAAGAAGAAAAACGAGTGGCGACAGAAGAAGCAAATTTGGCCAAAGAAAGAAAAGCAGCCGAAGAAGGCGGCGGGCCCACTAAGACAGAAGAAGAAAAATTCGCGGCCACGGAAAAGAAGCTGACGGAAGAACAAAAGCGGATTACTGGAAAGAAAGCGACTGACGAAACCAGCAAAACTTCCGATGAAGACAGCAAGGGCATTGACGAAAAGGAAGCGAAAGACGACAACGACCAGAAGCTGGTCGATGAAGAAGACAAGCAAATTGTCATAGGAGACACGGCGTTTGCCAAAGCAGAAGAAAAACTTGCCAAGGAAGACAAGCTGATCAAGGAACGCGAGCCGTTCCTCGCCCCGATCTACAAATGGGACTTTGGCTATCAGGAAAATGGTAAAGAGGTGACAGAAGAAGGGGAAGAAAAGGCGAGCGTCTTTCACACCTTCCCATGTGCCAAGACTTATAAGGTCGAACTCACGGTGGTGGATGGCGGCGGCAACGAACAGGGCCTTCCGGAAAGCAAAGGCACAAAGGAAATCACGGTTGTGGGCGGTAAACCCTGCGAAGAAGCGCCCTCGGGCGGCTCCGGCGGCTCCGGCGGCTCCTCCGCGGGCTCCACCGCGGGCACGGCTACCGCCGGCGCCACGAGCTCCACCGCCGCTGGCTCATCCGCCCCCGCCGCCACGACCACGCCCCCGCTCCCCGGCCCGGTTGCGAGCGCGGCCGCCGTCTCGCACTCGCTGTCGAGCGTCCTGAAGAAGGGCCTCGTGATCAGCTACTCGGTCAACGAGCAGGTCGCCGGTCAGTTCCAGGTGCTGCTGGCGGCTTCGATCGCCAAGCGCATCGGCCTGCACGGCGCGCCGGCCACGGACATGCCCGTAGGCTCGACTCCGTCGATTGTGATCGGCAAAGCGATCCTGGTCACGACCAAGGGCGGACGCGGCACGCTGAAGATACAGTTCGGCAAGAGGACCGCGGCGAAACTTCACAAACTGCGCAGCGTGACGCTCACGATCAGGCTCGTCGTCCGCAACGCCTCTTCACACAGCCCGCTCTCAACGACGGTGATCAGCACCGTCACGCTCTCGCGCTGACGCTGCTTATAAACCCTGTGGGTGGCGCACGGCGTAGCCTTCCAGCGGCGGCGTGGCCACCAGCCAGCGCGATGCGTACGGGCCCGAACGACCGGCGGTGTCGAACCACATGCCGTCGACATCCATGAACGTGTGCCCGGCGTTGGCGTAGATCGTGATCCAGCGGCCCGGACCTGGTTCGCCCCAGGTCGCGAGGTCGCCCGAGACGAGCGGTGCGCTGAGCAGGCCGCCCGCGGCCAGCGCGTAGCTGACCGAGCCCGAGCAGTCGTAGCCGTTGGCGACGAACGAGGCGTGCCCGCCACCCCAGATGTAGGGGAAGTCGGCGATCGCGTTGCCGCCGGCGACCACCCGCTGGACGGCTTCCGGGACGCCGGACGGGATCGGGATCGTGCCGTTGCCGCCGACCGACTCGCCGCCGGCGACGGGGGTCAGCTCGCGCCGTTGCGTCTGTTCCGCCGCGCGCTGCACCGCGTGCATCTCGTTCAGCTCACGCTTGATTTCGGCATCGGAAGGCGCGCCCGCCGCGACCGCGGCTTCGCCGGCCACGCTCGGGGTGCTGGCGGAGCGATGCTGGGTCGACGCCGGCAGGGGGAAGCTCTTGGCTTCTTCCGGATCGCGCACCTCGGCGACCTCGACCCGGCCATGGGGTGTCGTCACGGTCGCCGTCTTCACGGCCTGCGTGCTCACCTTCGTCGCCGGCGGATCGGTCTTTACGGTCGGAGGGCCTGTCTTCGAGCTCGCGGGGCTCGTCTTTGCGGCTGTTGTGGATGTGTGTCCGCCGGTGCTTCCAGCGGAGGAGCCGCAGCCGCAGAGGACAGCCACGGCCAGTAGGCAGCCACAACCGGCGAGCAGCCGGCGCGCCAATCCAGCCTTCGAACCCGACGGAGGAGATCTCACCGGAACAAGGCTAGCGGGAGCGTAAGCGTAGGAGTGCCGCTACCCTGGGGACATGCGCGACGAGGCGACCGCCGTGGAGATTCGCACGCACATTCGCCTCCTGCACGGAATGCGCAAGCCGGCGAACTGGCTGCAGCTGGTGCGGTTCGGGCTGGTGGGCGGGGTCGGCTTCGCGGTCAACCTGATCGTGTACGCCCTGTGCGTGCACTTCGCGAAGGTCGACTACCGCGCGGCGAACGTCATTGCGTGGCTGGTCGCGGTGGTCAACAACTTCGTGCTCAACCGCCACTGGACGTTCGACGCGCGCGCCGGGCGCGCGCACTTCCAGGCGCTGCGCTTCTTCGTGGTCAGCCTCGTGGCCGAGGGTTTCAGCCTGCTGGCGCTGACCGTGCTCGTGGAGGGTGCCGGCGTCTCCAAGCTCCCCGCCCAGGCGGTGGCGGTGGCAGCGTCGATGCCGCTGAACTTCTTGGGTAACAAGCTGTGGAGCTTTCGCACGTAAGCAGGGCGAGGTACTCTGGGCTCTTCCCCATTGGAGGTTCTGTTGCAGGAGATGGTCATCTACGGCGTGAGCT
>Ga0302325_10002419_pt1 | contig 45383 bp, 44 predicted proteins | sample Palsa_T0_2_FD_201948 | JGI IMG/M metagenome (GOLD analysis project Ga0302325, IMG submission 201948) | Peat permafrost microbial communities from Stordalen Mire near Abisko, Sweden - Palsa_T0_2 | ecosystem: Environmental > Terrestrial > Soil > Palsa > Peat permafrost | place: Sweden: Abisko...
TCCTACCGCCACTGCGCAATAGGTCGCCGCAGCCCCGCCCCGGCCAGCCCCGCCCCGGCCAGCCCCGCCCCGGCCAGCCCCGCCCCGGCCAGCCCCGCCCCGGCCAGCCCCGCCCGCGCCCGCTGCCCGCTCCCCGCCGCCGGCGGGGCGGGCTAGATGAAGCCGAAGCGGCGTAACTCCCAGACCCACGAGGCCATCGCGCACCCGACGATCAGCATGACCGGCACCTTGACCGACCGCAGCCGGGGACGCACGAGCAGCGCGATGGCCACGAGGACGGCGACGATGCCAAATGGGTTGGCGGCGATCGAGGCGCTCCAGTGTCCGGCCAGCCCGGCCTTCACCGCGGTGGTCATCCCACACATGGGGCACGGCACGCCCGTGAGGGTCCGGAGGGGACAGGCGAGGCCGGGGTTGTGGGGGAGGAGTGGCAGCCCAACGCCGAGGCCGATCATGGCCGCGCCGGCCCACCGGAAGCCGGTCACATCCAGGGGCAGCGTGGCCGTCCCGACGCGAGCCACCCGAGCGAGCCGCCCAGGCTCAGATACAGCGGGATCGAGAGCGGCGGCCTCCACGACGCCGATGGTACTCAGAGGCAGGATCTGACGGCGGCCACCAGGCTGTTGGCGCGCGGATCGTTGGTCAGACCACCGCTCATCTGGCTCATGACGTAGCCGAAGCCGATGCCGGCGTCGGGGTCGGCGAACCCGAGTGATCCCCCCGCCCCGGCGTGACCGAAGGATGACGTCCCGAGCAGCGGGGTCAGCGTCCCGTTGAGCATGAACCCGGTGCCGAAGCGCGACTCGACCGAGAGGATCTCGTCGGGTCCGCAGGCCTGCTCGACGATGGCCGCCTCCACGGTGGCGGGGGTGAGGAGGCGGATGCCGTCGACGGAGCTGACGGTCGACGCGTAGAGGCGGGCGAGCGAGCGGGCTGTCGTGATGCCGTTGGCGGCGGGCATCTCGGTGGCGTGGATGGCCCGGCTGTTGAAGACGTCGGCCATCCCGCCCTCGCCCCCGAAGGTCCCGAGGGCGCCGTTGATGGTCAGCGCGCGCACGACCAACGAGTCGGGCGTCATGATCGAGGCGACGAGGGCGCGGATGGCGGGATCGTCGGGCTCGGGTGCGGGAAGGAGGGGCGCCACCCGGTGCTCCTCCGACTCGGGTAGGCCGATCCAGAACTCGAGGCCGAGCGGCGCGGCGATCGACGACGCGAAGAACTGCCCGAGGGTCTGGCCGGTGATGCGCCGGACGACCTCGCCGACCAGCCAGCCGTAGGTGACGGCGTGGTAGCCGTGCTTGGTGCCTGGCTCCCAGATGGGCTTCGAGGCGGCCAAGGCGGCGACGACGGGCGTGATGGCGCAGACCTCTTCGAAGGTGAGCTGGGCGTCGATGACCGGAAGGCCAGCCTTGTGGCACATCAGCCACCGCACGGGGATCTCGCCCTTGCCCTCGGCGGCGAACTCCGGCCAGTACGAGGCGACCGGTGCGTCGAAGTCGAGGCGACCCTGTTGCGCCAGTAGGTGGGCGCAGATGGCCGCCGCCCCCTTGGTCGTGGAGAAGACCATCTGGAGGGTGTCCTCGGCCCACGCGGCGTCGCCGGCCACGCCGCCCCACAGATCCACGACCGGCTTCCCGTCGAGGTAGAGACAAAAAGCAGCGCCCGACTCGAGCCCGTTGGCGAAGTTGGCGGCGAAGGCCTCTTCTACGGCGGCAAACGCTGGATCGACGTGGCCGTGGATTGAGTCGGTAGCGGTCATGTTCTCCCCTGAAGTAGTTCGGTGGACGATGCCTGATGATCGCCGATGGCCTTCATGATGGCCCCGATGGCGCCGTTCATGAACTGCTCCCGGTTGGCGGCCGCCCAGTCCCGTGACGCCGCCAGCGTGGGCAGCGACCCCTGAAACTCGGGCATGACCTCGCGGGCAAACAGCTCGTAGCTGCGCAGGGTGGCGGCCGGATTGGCCCACTCGTGGGCCATGAACAGGTAGGTCCCGAAGCCGCCCGATTGCACCTCGAGGCGGCGCAATTGTTCGATGGCTTGGGCCGGCGTGCCGACGACGGCCATCCCGGTCGCGCAGATGGCGTCCACCATGTCGGCGTCGTTGGTGCCCGGCGGCACGAGGGGGAGGGCGGCGACCCGCTGGAAGTAGTCGACCCACTGCGGAAGCCCGAAGGCCACCTCGGCGCGCGCCTGCTCCTCGGTCTCGGCGATGTGCATCGGTCCCACGAGGCGCCAGCGGGCCCGGTCGATGGTCGAACCGAACTCGGCCGAGCGTTGCTCCATCACCTTCCAGTGCGAGCCGAGGACGTCGAATCCGCCGGCCGACGTGGCGCCGATCGAGAGGAGTGAGCAGCCGAAGCGGCCCGCCGCTCGCGGTCCGGCGGGGGAGACCTGGGCGGCGACGGCGACCTCGATGCCCTCGGGGCGGTAGGGGCGGAGTTGGAGCCTGGCGTCGCGCAGCGTGAACCAGTCGGTGGTGCGATTGACGGGTTCGGAGCCGTCGAAGAGGGCGAGGATGGCTTCGAGGCTCTCCTCCATCATCTCCCGTTGGCGCATGGGGTCGATGCCCATCATGTAGGCGTCCGACGGCAACGCGCCGGGGCCGCAGCCGAGCATGATCCGGCCCCTCGTGAGGTGATCGAGCAGCATGATCCGATCGGCCAGCATGAACGGATGGTGGTACGGCAGGGAGTTGACGCCGGTCCCGAGCCGGATGTGGCGGGTCCGCTCGGCGGCGACGGCGATGAAGACCTCGGGGCTGGCGATGATCTCGTAGCCGGCCGAGTGATGCTCGCCGATCCACGCCTCGTCGTATCCCAGCTGGTCGAGTCGGACGATGAGCTCGAGATCTCGTTGGAGGGCCAACGTGGGGTTTTGCCCAACGGGGTGGAACGGAGCCATGAAGATTCCGAAGCGCATACTTCGCAGTCTGCGGGGAACTTGACCGCGTGGTCAAGTAGGCCTCGCGCCATCAGCGAGTCGTCCTGGCCCGGCGGCAACGCCGCGCTGGTCCTTCCCACCGCAGGGGCCACCGGGTACTGTCGCCTACGAGAAGCGATCGAAAGGACCGAGGGCCGTGAGCGATCAGGAGCCGTACCCGCCGCCTCCCCCGCCTCCGGGCGAGTGGGGCCAGCAGCCGCCGCCACCCCCTGCTGCTCCGCCTCCCCCCATGCCGCCCCCGCCACCGCCTCCCGGTGGGGGCTACACGCCGCCGCCCGCGCCTCCGCCACCCGCGCCTCCGCCACCCGGTGGGGGCTACGCGCCCCCGCCGCCCGCGCCGCCGCCTCCCGGCGGGGGCTACGCGCCCCCGCCCGCGCCTGCGCCTCCGCCTCCGCCTCCGCCTCCGCCTCCCGGTGGGGGCTACGCGCCCCCGCCGCCTGCGCCGCCGCCGCCTGGTGGTGGGTATGGCGCTCCGCCTCCCCCCCCGCCCCCTCCCGGTGGCGGGTACGGAGGGTATGCGGCACCGCCGCCTCCTCCCGGTGGCGGTTACGGGGTGCCGCAGGGCTACTCGGCGCCGGTGTCCCAGGGGTGGACCGGTGCCGGGGAGTTGGCGCAGTGGCCGCAGCGCGCCCTCGGCTTCTTGCTTGACGCGGTGATACCGGCGGTCGCCTTCTTCGTGATCTACATCGTGGCGCTGATCCTCGGCCACGTCGTCGGGATCCTGGGCATCCTGTTTTTGTTGGTCGCCTACGTGGGCGTCTTCGCCTACGAGATCATCCAGCTCATCAAGCAGGGCAACACCGGCCAGACGATCGGCAAGAAGGTCATCGGGCTCAAGGTCATCAAGGAGCAGACCGGCGAGCCGATCGGTGCCGGCATGTCCATCGTCCGCCAGATCGCCCACTTCGCGGACAGCGTCGTGTGCTACCTCGGATGGCTGTTCCCGTTGTGGGACGCGAAGCGCCAGACGTTCGCCGACAAGATCGTCACCAGCGTCGTGATCGTCGTGCCCAAGCAGCCCTTCAACCCCACCGACCTGTACACCACGACCTGACCTGGCCTCACCTGGCCTGACCTGGCCTGTCCTGTCCGGAAGGGGCGAGCGCCCGGCGCCGCCCCTTCCCGCAGGGCCGGCTAGTCCAGCAGGTCGGGTTGCTCGCGGACGATGCGGTCGTAGAGCGGCTGGAAGCTGAACCACCCGGCCAGGTGGTTGCCCACCTGGGTCTGCGTGTGGGCCGCCATCTCGGGATCGATGAGCACGGGCGTGCCCGCCGCCTCGGCGAGGAGTTGGGCTTGGCAGGTCCGCTCCAAGGTGATGAACCACCAGACGGCCTCGTCGACCGAGTGCCCGACCGTCAGGTTGCCGTGGTTGGACAGGATGACCGCCTTGGCGTCACCCAGGGCGTGGGCGATGCGCTTGCCCTCCTCGACGTCGAGCACGACGCCGGTGTAGTCCTCGAAGACGGTGTGATCGCCGTAGAAGGCGCAGGAGTCCTGGGTCAGCGGATCGATGGGGCGGCGGAGGCTCGACCAGCTCTTGCCATAGGGACTGTGGGCGTGGGCGGCGGCGATGACGTCAGGGCGGGCGGCGTGGACTTGGGAGTGGATGGCGAATGCGGCCGTGTTGACGACCCGGTCACCCTCGACGACCTCGCCGTGGTGGTTGACAAGGAGCAGGTCGCTCACGCTGATGTGGCCGAAGTGCATGCCAAAAGGGTTGACCCAGAAGTGGTCGGTCAGCTCGGGATCGCGTGCGGTGATGTGGCCCGCCACACCCTCGTCAAACCCGAACTTGCTGAACAAGCGGAATCCCGCGGCCAGGCGCTCCTTGCGGTGGCGGCGCTCAGCCTCGACGGTGTCAAACTTGGGGGGCAGCGCCATCTTCAGCTCTTTGGCCATCGTGACCTCCGTGATCGGTCGGTATCGGACGAGACCGTCTGTCGCCATTCTACGACCGCGCCAGCATGCGAGCGCTGGACGTGCCACCATGCTGGTACCGCTTAGGCCGACGCGGGAGGTCAATCCATGGGGATGACGAAGGCGACAGGGGGCCCGGTCCGCTGCCCGTGGTGCGCCCGACCGGTCTCGGACGGCCCCGGCAGCCCTGAGGCCTGTCCGTCCTGCGGCGTGCCGCTCTCCCCAGGACTACTCGACACGAGCCAGTTGGCGACGACGGCGGCCACGCGAGCGGGCGGGGCGGCACGGGCCCGTAAGTCGCAGCGGCTGCGGGCCTTTGCCACGATGCTGGCCCTGACCGCGGTGATGCTCTTGCTGGCCGCCATCGGGGTGGCCGCGGCTGTGCTGCGGGGCAACGGCTCGGACTCGTTGGCCGTGACCAACCTCCAGTCCGTCTTGCGCGCCGCTGAGGAGATCCGTCTCAACACCACCTTCACCGATGCCACACCGGCCACGTTGATGGCCAAGGTCCCGGGCGTCACCGTGGTGGGCTCAACGGTCCCGTCGGCCGATCCGACGGAGATCAGCATGATCGTCGCCGATGTTGGCAGCGGGGAGTACGGCTGGTACGGGGCGGTCCGATCCAAGAGTGGTCACTGCTTCGCCGCCGCGAGCGTCAACGGTGACCCGCGGGTCCTGACGGCCGTGCTGCCCGGCAACTGCACGGGCGACGCCGCTCGCGCCGCGCTGATGCCCATCGCGCCCGATACGCCGACGATGTCGTCGACCGATCCGGCGGCCGCCGCCGTGACGGCAGGGGCCGGCGCCGGGTCCGGGGCCAGCGCGTCGGGCCCAACCGCGGGCTCGGGCGCTGTCAGCCCGGGCAATCCGACTGGTTAGGCGGCACCACCCGACCCCGGACCATCCCCGTTGCGGCGGCGGGTTGGGGCCATACTGACGCTCTTCCCGGGCGATTGGAGCGGTGTGACGACGCCGCCGCAGGCAAAGCAGATCGCAGGCCGCCGTGGGGTGGCGGCCGGGGTTGCCACCGGGGTGGCGGCCGGCGCGTTGGCAGTGGGGTACATGCTGCGCCACGTCCGGCGCCGACCGGGGGCGGCGGCCTCTGCCGCCGCCGATCGGGCGGCGCTGGTCGAACAGCTCGAGCGCGCCATCGAGGCCAAGGACTATCAGAGCCGCCACGATGCGCTGACCGGCCTGCCCAACCGGGCCGTGTTCGCGCTCAAGGTCGAGGAGATGGTCGGGGCGGCCGCGACCGCCGTCATGCTGATCGATCTCGACCGCTTCAAAGAGGTCAACGACACGCTGGGCCACGGGGTGGGTGACGTCGTGCTCACGGCAACGGCGGCGCGCCTGCGTGGCGAGCTTGGGGGACGGGGCATCGTCGCCCGACTGGGCGGCGACGAGTTTGGCGTCATCGTTCCCGTCGCCGACTGCGACGAGGCACTGCGGGTGGCCGACGGCATCAAGCGGGCCATCGAGCTGCCCATTGACCAACATCAGCTTCTGATCGAGGTCCGGGCCAGCATCGGCGTGGCGCTGTGCCCTGAGCACGGGGAGGGCGCGGCCGCCTTGCTCCGCCTGGCCGACGTGGCCATGTACGCGGCCAAGGAGCAACTGGCGGGTGTCGCGTTGTACGAGGCGAGCCACGACCACTACAGCCCGAGGCGTCTCGCCCTGGCCGGCGAGCTGCGGCAGGCCTTGGCGTCGGGGGCGCTGACCCTCGCTTATCAGCCGCAGGAGGATCTGACGACCGGCGCCATCGCCGGTGTCGAGGCCCTTGTCCGTTGGAGCCACAGCCGGCATGGCATGGTCCCGCCCGACGAGTTCATTCCCGTTGCCGAGCAGACCGGCCTCATTGTCCCGCTCACCGAGTTCGTGCTGACCGAGGCGCTCGCCCAGCAGGCTCGGTGGCGTCGCCAAGGTCTTGACGTCAACGTGGCCGTCAACCTCTCGCCTCGCGTGGTGCACGACGGCCATCTTCCGGAGCTCGTGGCTGAGCGACTTGGCGAGGCGGGGGTGCCCCCCGATCGGCTGACCCTCGAGTTGACCGAGACGAGCCTGGTGGCCGACCCGGGTCGCGTCGCCGCCATCCTCAGACAATTGGCCGCGACCGGCGTGCGCATATCTATCGACGACTTCGGCACCGGCTATTCGTCACTTTCGAGGCTCTCCGATCTGCCCGTCGCCGAGATCAAGATCGACAAGTCGTTTGTCTTCGCTATGGCCGAGGGGGGCGGCGAGACCGTCGTGAAATCGATCGTCGACCTCGGTCACAACCTTCGCCTGCGCGTCGTGGCCGAAGGGGTAGAGGACGCGGCCACCCGTCACCGCCTTCGAGAGTTGCGGTGTCACGCCATCCAGGGTCATGTCCTGAGTCGGGCTGTTGCCGCGCCGATCCTGGAGGCCTGGATCGCCGACCGTTACGTGGTCGAGAAGTCGTCGCGGGTGATCATCCCGATGCGCTCCGCCTGACGGGTCGGCGATGGCCTAGGACTCAGGGTCGATGGTCACGCGTGAGGTGAGGCGGAGGTCGCGCGACGAGGCCCCCACGGTGATCTCGTACTCGCCGGGATCGATCACCCACCCGTGGGTCGTCGGGTCCCACCGCGTGAAGGCGTCGGCGGAAAGCGTCAACCCGACGGGGACGGTCGCGCCCGGGTCGAGGCTGACTTTGGTGAAGGCGCGAAGCTCACGCACCGGGCGGGAGATGCCGTGCGGCGTCGGCGCACCGCCGACATAGACCTGGACGACCTCCTGACCCGCATGGTCGCCGGTGTTGGTCACCGTCAAGGCGATGGACACCGACGGTGCCGGGCCGCTCCGGGTCACCGTCGTCGTGAGGTCGGCGTACCCGAAGGTCGTGTACGACAGGCCGTGGCCGAAGCACCACCGCGGTGCGATCTCGCGCTTGTCGTGCCAGCGGTAGCCCATGAAGACACCCTCGGAATACCGGATGCGTTCGTCCTCCCCGGGCACATCAAGGAAGGCGGCCGCATCGGACAGCCGCACCGGGTAGCTCGTGGGTAGACGCCCGGCGGGGTTGACGGCGCCGGTGATCACATCGACGGCGGCGTTGCCGACCTCCTGCCCGCCGAACCAGACCTGGGCGACGGCCGCCACCTTGTCGGCCCAGGGAGCGGCGATCGGAGCGCCGGTGTTGAGGATCACGGCGCATCTGCAGTTGACGGCGGCCACCCTGGCGATGAGCTCGGGCTGATCACCGGGCAGATCCAGACTGCGGCGGTCGAAGCCCTCGGACTCCCATTGGGGCGTGGTCCCGACCACGAGGATGACGGCGTCGCTGTCCGCGGCGAGAGCGACCGCCCGGCCCAACGGGTCCTGCGGGATCGGCGGCTGGCAGCCGATGTGGATGCCCGCGATCGGGCCCTCCGGCGCGACCGCCTCCACCACGAGGTCATACGCCTGGCCTTCCACCAGCGCGAGATCGGCCTTGGCTTCGATGCTGCCGGCGCCGAAGAACTGGTCGCCGCCCGGCTTCGGCTCCCAGTTGTCGACGACGAGCTCGCCGTCGATGAGGAGCCGACTGCGGCCCGCGCTCTGCAACGACCAGCTGTGTACTCCTGTTGCCGAGGCGATGTAGCTGGCGACGGCGCGCACGGCGAAGTGGCCGGCGGTCACCCCGGGCGCGGGGTCACCCAACCACCGCAACGTCGCCCGGTGCGCCGTCTCGGTGTGAACGACCGGACCCCTCGGGTCGTCGCCGTTGATGTAGGAGACGCTGAGACCGTCGGCCAGACGCCGGAGATCGAGCGGCGGCATTCCCCGATCGAGCGAACATCCCGGTTCGTAGGTGACCACGGTGTCAGATCCGCAGCGGGCGCGGATGGCGTCGAGCACGGAGACGACGTAGTGCGGCGACACGGTCGCGCTGCCCCCGCCCTGAACCTGGGTGCTGTAGGCGTTGGGTCCGATGACGGCCAGGCGGCCGACGGTGGTCAGGTCGAGTGGGAGGAGCCCACCGTCGTTTTGGAGGAGCACGATGCCGTCCGCCGACGCCCGGCGGATGAGGGCCCGATGCTCGGGGCGGTCGATCGACTGGTCGGGCTCGGGCCCTCCCTCATCGAGGGTCCCGACCCGCTCGGCCAACTGCACGACCCGCCGCGCCCGGGCCGCGACGGTCTTGGCCTCGAGGCGCCCCTCGTTGACCGCGGCGACGAGGGCGGCGCCCCGGTGCGCGGTCGGCCCTGGCATCTCGAGGTCGAGGCCGGCCTCGGCGGCCTCGACCGTGCTGTGCGTGCCGTACCAGTCGGACATGACCAGGCCGTCGAAGCCCCACTCCTCGCGCAGGAGCGTCTCGATCAACCACCCGTGCTCGCTGCAGTAGGTCCCGCCCAGCTTGTTGTATGCGGTCATGATCGCCCACGCGCCCGCCTCGCGGACCGCTGCCTCAAAGGGGCGGAGATAGAGCTCTCGCAGGGCGCGCTCGTCGACCTCGGAGCTGGCGATCATCCGATGCCACTCGGCGTCGTTGGCCGCGAAGTGTTTGACGGTCGCGGCCACGCCCGTCGACTGGACCCCGGTGATGTAGGCGACCGCCATGCGCGAGGCAAGGTACGGATCCTCGGAATGGCACTCGAAGTTGCGGCCGGACAGCGGGTGGCGGTGCAGGTTGACGGTGGGCGCAAGCAGGACGCGGGCGCCCTTGGCCCGGGCCTCCTCGCCCATGGCCACCGCCACGGTGGTGATGAGGTCGACATCCCACGTCGACGCCAGCGCCGGGCCGCACGGGAAGCATGCCGAGGTGGGACCGCTGAACATGCTGCCGCGCGACCCGTTGGGCCCGTCAGTCACCCGCACGGCCGGGAGCCCCACCCGGTCGATGGCGACCGTCGACCACATGTCGGCCCCCGCAGTGAGGGCCGCCTGCTCGTCGAGCGTCAGGCTGGCCACGAGCGCATCCACGCGCTCGCTGGTGTCAGTGGTCGTGTCCATGTGCAGGTCCTTGTCCCGTCGTTCGGTGGTCCAGCCAACGTTGCAGGCCGGCGGCATTGGAGTGCACGCCGTTGAGAGTCTCGAGCTTTTCACGATGGGCCTCGGGGACGTCCTCGAGGTCGGCGGCGAAGTGCTGCTCCAATGCCGCGGCGATGTCCTGGCCGCTTCTCCAGGCCGCCTCTGCCACCTCGACCCAGCGCCTCAGCGTACCTTCGGCCTCGTCGAGGAGATCCGAAGGGTTCTCGATCAGCCCGTAATGGGCGAGGGCGAGACCGGAGGCCTCCCGCTGCCTGAACCGCTCGAGTGAGTGGAGGGCCATGTCCAGGTCGAAGTCCGGAGGCGGGGTTGCCGGTCGCAGCAGGCCGCCGTCGGGGAGGCGCACGCCGACGGCGTCGCCGGCGAAGAGGATGCCGCTGCCCCCGTCGCCCACGTGGTGCAGGCCGAGATGATGCTTGGCGTGGCCGGGGGAGTCGACCGTGACCAGCTCGCTGTCAGGCCCGATGCGGATCCGCTCGCCGTCGGCCAGGACGTGAATGCGATCGGCGGGCGTCGCATCCAACCGCCCGTACAGACGGTCGAGCAGATCCCCGTAGACCTGGGCGGCGGAGCGCACGAGACGCTCGGGGTCGGCGAGGTGTCGCGCCCCCTTCTCGTGCACATAGACGGTGGCATCGGGGAAGGCCCGCGCCACGTCGCCGACGCCGCCCGCGTGGTCGAGATGGATGTGGGTGACGACGACACCCGCCAGGTCGTGCGGGCCGACCCCTAGGTCGGCCAGTGCGGCCAGCAGGGTCGGCACCGACGATTGGCTGCCGGTCTCGACCAGGACCGGCGACGGGCCTTCGACGAGATAGCCGGCCGTGACCCGCGACCAGCCCCCGAGCAGCGTGTCGATCTCGAGGACGCCAGGTCCGATTGGGGTGGCTGACACGACGGGGAACGTAGCCGTCCCGCCTCCGACCTGGCTCTGCTGCGTGGTCGACGCTAGCGTCACAACCAAGGTTGCAGGGCTCAAAGGGGGATCGTGATGTCAATGACCGGCACTGTCGTGGACCATCGCGCCAAGGACTTGTTGGCGCGCTGCCGTTTTGACGTGGACGAGGGTTACCTTCCGTCCTGCCAGGTGGCGCTCGCCTACGAGGGCGAGGTCGTCCTCAGCGAAACGTTCGGCGATGCCACGCCGGACACGCGCTACGTGGTGTACTCGGCCACCAAGCCCTTCGTCGCCGGCATGATGTGGCAGCTGATCGCCTCCGGCCAGGTCGACGTGTCGCGGCCGGTAGTCGACTACCTGCCGGAGTTTGGGACCAACGGCAAAGACGTGATCACGGTGGAGCAGGTCATGCTCCACACGAGCGGGTTTCCCAGCGCGCCGCTGACCCATCCGCAGTGGGCGACGAGCGCAGGACGACGAAAGGCCTTCGCCGACTGGCGGCTCAACTGGACGCCGGGCACGGCGTTTGAATATCACCCCACGGCCGCCCATTGGGTCCTCGCCGAGATCATCATCGAGGTGACGGGTCAGGACTACCGCGACGTCTTGGAGCAGCGGATCACCGGGCCCTTGGGCCTGGGCCGCGTGCTCGGCATCCCCCTCGATCAGCAGCAGGACATCGCGACGGTCGCCCTGTGGGGCGAGCCACCGACGCCCGATGAGCTCGAGGCCGCCCTCGGCATCAGGGAGCTCCCGGTCACCGAGGTCACCGACGACGCCCTGATGGGCTTCAACCTTCCCGCTGTGCGCGAGGTCGGCGTGCCCGGTGGCGGCGGCATCATGCACGCCAGCGACCTGGCCCTCTATTACCAGGCACTGCTCCACAACACCGGCGACCTGTGGGACCCCGCCGTCCTGGCCGATGCGACCGGGCACGTCCGCAATCACTTTCCCGATGCCATGATGGGCGTGCCGGCCAACCGCACACTCGGTTTGGTGCAGGCCGGCGACGACGGCAAGTCGGCCCTGCGAGGGATGGGCCGCACGGTGTCCCCGTTGGCCTTCGGCCACAACGGCGCCGCCGGTCAGGTGGCGTGGGCCGATCCGGCAACCGGGCTGTCGTTGGGCTATGTGACCAACGGCATCGACGCCAACCTCATCCGGCAGTGGCGACGGGGGAGTGCGGTGGCGTCGCGTGCCGGGCGGTGCCGCGAACCGATCTGAGTTTGGGTTGGGTTTGGGCGCTGGGTACGGCAGTACGACGGCGCCTCCGGCGCCGACCACTTTGCCTCTGGTGGGCCGGCTCTGCCGGCCCACCCCAATGTGACCCAAGGTGTGTGTGAAGCCCTGGCTTGACATAACCAATCTTATGGGCGATGGCTTCAGAGGGCGAGGCCAGGGCCTCGAGGCCGACGTCGGGCGGCCGGCGGCCGGCGGCCGGCCCGGTCGGGTCGGTCGGGTCGCGCCGGGTCGGGTCGCGCCGGGTCAGGTCGCGGCTCCGCGCTACTGATACGTACGGTTTAGGGGTTGCCAAGGCCTAAACCGTACGTACCATGAGCGCTAGAGGACCCGGGCGGCCGGCGAGCGCGCCTCGGGCAGGCGGCCCTAGAGGACCCGGGCGGCCGGCGAGCGCGCCTCGGGCAGGCGGCCCAAAGGAGTGTGCCCCAAAGCCAAAAGCGTCACTGTGACGAAACTCGCCCTTACTCGTCTATCGAGCCCACGAGCGGGCGGGCGGCGTCGAGGAGCCAGTGGAGGGCCGCCCCGTACTCGGCCGCGGCCAAAGCGGGGTCAAGCGGCCCGGCCGGCAGACGAGCCAGGTCGCCCTCGACATCTTGGATGGCGCAGGCCAGTACCCACAACCGGTCCCGCAGCGTGTCCAGCCGGGCCCGCGTCACGATGATCTCGCCCTCGTCGAGCCCCCGCTCAGCGGACCGCCGGCGGGCTTCGTAGTCACGTTGGCGACAACTTCGCCGGCAGTACTCGCGGGGCCGACCGGGCCCCGTGTGGGACACGAGCGGCCGGTGGCACCACCTGCACCGGAGCACGGGGCCGGTGGCGCTCCCCTGCTCCGACCCCCCGGCAGCCCCCACCGATTGCGTCACAGTGACGAAATATACCGAGAGCCGGCCCCGCCGCGGATCGTCGTCAAAAGGATGTGCCCGCCGGCAGGATCACCGACTGCTCGATCTGCGTCCCGCACGGCTCGAACGAGTAGGTCACCAGCAAGTAGGACGACGGCGTCGGCGTGTTGAACGAGATCCCGTCGGCGTCCGGGCAGACTGTGGTCCCCGACGGCACGTCGCTCCACTGGATGAAGAACACGGCCTGGTGGCCGGCCGCGAGCGTGACGGTCTGAGCTGGGCCGCCGATGGCACCTTCCGTCGACGGGATGGGGACCACGGTGAGGGCAAGGTTGCCTTCGACAACCGTCTCGCCTTGAGGCTGGGGCCCGTAGGGAGCGGTCGTGGGATACCCGTTCATGGAGCACGGCGCCGCCGAGGTGTTGGTCGCCGTGAACATCTCCGTCAGCGTCCCCGCCGCCCCATTGGACTGCGTGGCGGCGACGCTCAGGTCCGAGCTGGTGCACGGAGCCGCGCCGGCTCCGGCCGCCGCCGTGGTCGTCGGCGCCGCGGTCGTCGGCGCCGCAGTGGTGGGCGCAAGAGTCGTGGGCGCGGCCGTGGTCGTGGTAGGGGGGACACCCTTGCTAGGGGTCGTCTTCGCGCAGCCGGCCAGCCCCAGCGCCAACAGAGCCGCGACGCCGACCACCGTCCCAGCGCCTAGACACCGCACCCCACTGCCTGACTTGCCCATGCGGACCACCCTTCCCGTCACGACTGCGGGGAAACCCTAGAAGGCAGACTGGGACCCGACGTGCGGACCCCGCTCACCATCGACGATCCGAGGGATCCCCGCCTCGCCGATTACGTCGGGCTGACCGACGCCGCCCTGCGGCAGCGCTTCGAGGGCGAGGTCGGCGTGTTGATCGCCGAAGGCGAGCTCGTCATCCGCGAGCTCATCCGATCCCCCTACCCGGTGCGGTCCGTTCTCGTCACGCCGGCCCGCTACGAGCGACTCGCCGCCGACCTCACCACGGTCGACGCGCCCGTCTATCTCGCCGGCCGCGACGTCATGAAAGCCGCCGTCGGCTTCGACATCCACCGGGGCGCGGTGGCGGCCGCCGACCGGCTCCCCCTCCCCGACCCTGCCGCTGTTGTCGCCGGGGCCAGTCGCCTCGCCGTGCTCGAGGGCCTCAACGATCACGAGAACCTGGGCGCATTGTTTCGCAACGCCGCCGCTCTCGGCGTCGACGCCGTCCTGCTGTCCCCGACCTGCGCCGATCCCCTCTACCGCCGGGCGGTGCGCGTCTCACTCGGCCACGTCCTCCACATCCCGTTCGCCCGCCTGACCCCGTGGCCGGCCGGGCTGGCGAGCCTCACCGCGGCCGGCTTCGAGGTGCTCGCCCTCACGCCGCGACCGACCGCCGAGGCGCTCCAGACCGTCGTCCCCACGTCGACTCGTGTGGCAATCCTGCTGGGCGCCGAGGGTCCGGGCCTCTCCGGCCCCGCGCTCGAAGCCGTCCGCCGATGGGTACGGATCCCGATGGCTGATGGTGTGGATTCGCTGAATGTGGCCACCGCGGCCGCCATCGCTTTCCACCACTTGGGCTGAGGGCGTTCGGCCCTCCGCGGCCGTGCCGATACATTCGGCTCCGTGCCCGCCTTCGCCTTCGATACCGACACGGCACTGATGCCCACCGGTCCTGGTCGATGGCGGGGCCAGATCACGGACCGATGGGATATCGGCACCATGCCCAACGGCGGGTATGTCCTCGCCGTCGCCCTGGCCGGCGTTCGCGCCGCGGTCAAGCATCCTCATCCCATGACGGTGACCGCCCACTATCTCGGGCCCGGCCGGCACGGCGACGTCGACGTTGAAGTCGACGTGTTGAAGGAGGGCCGGTCGATGTCGACGGCCACAGTCCGGTTGGTGCAAGACGGCAGGGTGCGGCTGACTGCCCTTGCGTCGTTCGGGGATCTGGATGCGCAGTCCGGTCCCACCCTCGTCCTCGCCCAACCGCCCGATCTGCCCCCGCCGGGGGCGTGCGCCGGACCCGAGGACCGGCCGTTCCCGGCCGGGTTCCCAGCGATCCCGGCGATCATGCAACGGGTCGAGTTCCGTGCCTCGCCAGCCAGCGTCGAGCGTCTCCGGGATCGCGCCGGGCCACCACTGCTCGAGGGATGGATGCGTCTCCGGGACGGTCGACCTCTCGACCCCCAGTGCCTGCCGTTGTTGTGCGATGCCGCGCCTCCCGCGTTGTTCGCCGCCCTCGAGACGGGGTGGGTCCCGACTCTCGAGCTCACGGTCCACGTGCGAGGCATCCCCGCGCCCGGCTGGCTGCGCGCCGCTTTCTCGACGCAGGTGATCGTCGACGGGATCTTCGAGGAGGACTGTCAACTTTGGGACGAGACCGGTCGTCTTGTGGCGATGTCACGACAACTGGCACGGATCCTCTCGCCCCCGGCGTAACGGCCATATTCCCCGGAGCCTGCGGTTGGCAGGCCTGAAGCCTTCGGTAAACTGTGGCCAGCATGGGGAGAGCGGTGTGGACGCGACGCCAGTTTCTCGGGGCCGCCGCCGCGACCGCCGGGTTGGTGGGCGCGCTGGACGCCGGGCTGGTGGCCGCTCTCGCCGAGCCGCGGCGACGGGGCAGCGTCGACGACATCGAGCACGTGGTGATCCTGATGCAGGAAAACCGTTCGTTCGATCACTACTACGGCACGATGCGCGGCGTGCGGGGGTTCGGCGACCGCACGGCCATCGAGTTGCCGAGTGGCCGCAGCGTTCTCTACCAGCCCGACCCCGAGCGCCTCGACGGTGGGTACCTGCTGCCCTTCCACTTGGACACGACCAAGGTCGACGGTCAGCAGATGGGCGACCTTCTGCACGACTGGGACACCACCCACGTGGCGTGGGATGGGGGTCGGTACAACGAGTGGGTCCAGGCCAAGACGGCGATGACGATGGCCTACTTCGAGGCATCCGACATCCCCTTCCAGCGAGCGTTGGCGCAGGCCTTCACGACCTGCGACCGATACCACTGCTCCGTGTTGGGACCGACGATCCCCAACCGGCTGTACCACTGGACGGGCACGATCGACCCCCACGGTCACGCGGGTGGGCCGGCGACCGAGAACCCGACCGACTACGTCCCCGTCTACAACTGGCCGACCTACCCCGAGCGACTCCAGGCGGCGGGTATCTCGTGGCAGGTGTACGCCAATGGCGAGGTGGGCGACAGCAACGCCACGCCGCAGGAGTTCGTCGGTGACTACGGCGACAACCCCCTGTGGTTGTTCGACGTCTATCACCAGGCGCTGGCGTCGACCGACCCCAAGGTTCATCAACTCGCCGAGCGGGCCAGCCTGCGGACCAGGTGGCTTCCCTATTCGGGGCTCGGCTTCGACGTCAACCACGTGATCGCCGAGTTCGCGGCCGACTGCAAGGCGGGCACGCTGCCGGCCGTGTCATGGGTCGTCGCGCCCCAGGGCTACAGCGAGCATCCGGCGGCGCGACCCGTCGATGGCGCCGCCTACGTCCAAGGTGTCTTGCACGCGCTGTGGGACAACCCCAAGCTGTGGGAGTCGACCGTCGTGTTCTTGAACTACGACGAAAACGACGGCTTGTTCGATCACGTGCCCCCACCCACGCCCCCGCCGGGGACGCCCGACGAGTTCGTCGACTACGTGCAGCCGATCTACGACGGATTCCCGCCGGCCGCGGGGCCGCCGACGCCGATCGGCCTCGGCCCGCGCGTGCCCATGACCGTGGTATCGCCATGGACCCGAGGCGGATGGGTCAACTCCCAGGTCTTCGACCACACGTCGGTCCTGCGCTTCCTGGAGCGTTGGACCGGTGTGGCCGAGCCCAACATCTCGGCATGGCGACGGTCGATCTGCGGGGACTTGACCAGCTGCTTCGACTTCACCAGCTCGGTCACGACCATCCCGCTCCTGCCCGATGCCGCCGCCCTCCGCAGCCGCGCCGACCAGGTCGATCCGACGCTCGCCAAACCCACCACCCCGGCGTCGGGCGCGCAGGTCGCGCCGCTGCAGGAGCCCGGCTCGGCCCTCGCCCGGCCCATCCCCTACCAAGCGCTCGTCAACTTCGTCGTCGAGGGTCAGGAGGTGACGATCAACATGGCCAACTCAGGCGATGTCGCCCTCTCGCTGGCCGTCTATCCCCGCTTCACCGCGGCGTCGAGTCCGCGTTCGTACGACGTCGATCGCTACGGACAGGCGAGCGGCGCCGCGCCCCTCGACCCCGTCGGCGGCACGTACGACGTCACGGTGCACGGGCCCAACGGTTTCCTCGCCCGCGCCGCCGGGGACGGGGTGACGACTCGGCGAGGTGTCGAGGCGCTCTTGAGCATCACTGGGCCGGCCGGCCATCCCATCCTGCACATGCAGCTCGTCAACGGTGGCAGCCTGCCCGTCATCGTGTTTGTGACGACGCTCGACGGGTCGACGCAGGCGATCGCGCTGGTGGGTGGTGGCGTGTGGTCGACCTCGTGGGATCCGATCGCCGAGGCGCACGGCTGGTACGACGTCGCGCTCGCCTTGGACGGCCATCCGAGCTTCGTGCGGCACTTCGCCGGGCATCTCGAGAACGGGCTGCCGAGCCTCACAGGCTGACGCCGGGCCGCCCAGGCGGGCCCGCCCGGGGTGCCGATAACATCATTCCCATGAGAGTGGTCGCCGTGAACGTCCGCCTACAGGTCTCGTCGCGCACTTGCGCTGGGCACGGGGACTGACTCCGGGCCGTCCGGAGTCGACCCGACCAGTTCGTCCGCCCTACACCATGCGCGTCCGATCGAAGGCTGTGCTGTGGAGTGCTGCGCGGGTGCGGGCGCCGCACGGTGCGCGGCTCCCGCTACGTTGCGGCGCGACGGCCGTCGCCTCGTTGCTCTCAGCCGTGATGTTGGTGCCGGGCACCGCCGCGGGGGCAGTGCCGACGCCGGGGTGGGCGCCGGCGGCGTCGACTCCGCCGGCCGCCTCCACCCCTCCGGCGGTCTCGACGGCGCCGGCCGCGTCGACCGCGCCCGCCTCGACGACGCCGCTGGTCGGGCCTTCGTTGACGGGGGTGAGCCCGGCTCTCGTCAGCGGCTTCGAGGCCGAAGTAGGCAACGCCAAGCAGAGCGCAGCGATGGCTGCCGCGGCCGAAGCCAACGCGGCAGCCGCCGATGCTGCCGCGGCGGCCGATGTTTCCCACGAGATGCAACGCCTTGACGCTCTCGCCCTCGGGCAGAAGATGGCCGCCTTGGCCGTCGAGGCGGCGCGGGTGCGGGTGAGGGCGTTGGCGATCACCGCCTACGAGTCGGGTGGGCCGGGCGCCCCGGCCCAGGCGGTCCTGAGCGCCAAGAGCATCGGCGACCTTGCCCAACGGCAGGCTTACTTCGATTTCGTCGCTGGCGACGCGACCGACGCCCTCACCCACGACGAGGCCGCGATGGACACGGAGGGCCGAGCCGCCGCCACCGCGATCGACGATCTTCGGCAGGACCAATCGGACAAGGTTGCGGCCGATTCGGGACTGCTAGACGCCGCCGCGACGGCGCAACAGGCCACGGAGTTGCTTGCCGATCGCCAGATGTTGCTGACGCTTACCGACGACTCCCTTTCGGTCCCCGACACCGACATCCCGGCGATGGTGCTCGACGCCTATCAGCGAGCCGCAGCGGCCGCCCAAGCCTCAGGCTGTGACCTCCAGTGGTGGGGTCTGGCCGCCATCGGCCGGGTCGAGTCAGACCACGGCCGGGCGGAGGGCGCCCACCTGACCGCTGATGGTGACCTCGTCCCCCACATCGTGGGAGTGCCCCTGAGTGGGGGCGGCGGCACCGCGCTGGTACAGGATTCGACCGGGGCCTACGCGCGGGCCGAGGGCCCGATGCAGTTCATCCCCTCCACGTGGGCTGTGTGGGGTGCCGACGGCACCCACGATGGTGTCAAGGACCCCAACAACATCTATGACGCGACGCTGGCGGCGGCCCACTACCTCTGCGCGACATCGACGGCGCTCAGCACCTCCTCCGGCCTGGCGGCCGCCTACTACTCGTACAACCACTCGCAGAGCTACGTGGCGGAGGTCATGGACTTCGCGCAGACCTACGAACTCGCCGGCAGCCTCGGGCTGATCCCTCCGATGTCGGGGGAACCGTTGTACGCGCAAGCGCCAGCTTTGCTGGCGACCCTGCCGCCAGGGGCTGTCGGCGCCTGAGCAGGGCGCAGCCCGGAGCGGCGGCGGGTGGGTTGTGTAGGTTGGAGGAGGCATGGCCCGCAAGATTGAGATCGAGTTGACGAGCGCGCGCCCCGATGGCACGTGGACGTGGCGCGTCGCCGGTGCCAAGCAACCCAAGGGCGCGTTGGACGGGGCTCTGCTCGCCGAGGGCGTCAAGGTGGGCGACGTCCTACGCGCCGAGGCCGACTTCGAGTTGGACGGGACGGTCATCACCGCCGTCTTCGCACCGGCTCCCAAGCGGCATGAGCCGGAGCGCTTGCAGCTGCTCGCCGATGCCCGACCGTTCGAGGCCGTCACCACCACGTTGGTGCCCAAGGGCGGTGGCAGCCGGTCGCGAGGCGATCGTGACGGACCAAGCCGCGACCGTGGCGACCGCGCCCGCCCGGACCGGGCTCCGAGTGGCGCTCGGCCTGACCGACCCGCAGGCGGCCGCCCGGACCGCGCGCCCACGCAGCGCGGCGGTGCCGGCCGGCCGGAGCGAGGCGGCGACAGATCGACGACCGGCCGCCCGGCGCGTCCGTCGAGTCCCGACCGCGACGGAGTTGCCGCGGCATCGGCAGGCCCGGGCTCCGGTGCGGGATCGCGCCCCACGTCTCGCCCGGCGTCGCGAGCCGGATCCCGGGCGGGATCGGGACCGGGCTCGACGACCGGTCCGGGCTCCGGCTCGGGCTCCGGCTCCGGCTCGGGCTCCGGCTCGGGCTCTGGCGAGGGGCGGGCGGCGGCCGGGCCTCCCAAAGCAAAGCGTCTCAATCCGGGCAGTGTCTTTCGGACCGCGGTCCTGGAGGAGCTGGCCCCCGAGGAGCGGGCGATCGCCGAGCAGCTGCTCCAGGGTGGCATCCCCGCGGTGCGGCGCGCCCTTCAGGAGCAAAACGCCAAGCTGCACGCCGACGGTCTTCCCGAGATCAAAGCCGACGCCCTGCTGGGCCTGGCCGAGGAGCTTCTCCCCCGGCTGAAGGGCGCGGAGTGGCGGGACCGGGCCGAAGCGGCGGCCAAGGACGTCGACGAGCTCAACCTGCGCGATCTTCGGTCGATCGTGGCCGGCGCCGATGCCGGCGCGCGCGACGACGAGAGCCGAATCCTGGCCAAGACGTTGCGCGAAGCGCTGGATCGTCGGGATGCAGCAGAGCGCGATTCGTGGCTCGGTGAGATCACGACATGCCTGGACGAAGGCCGGGTGACGCGGGCCCTTCGAGTGGCTGGGCGCCCGCCAGACCCCCGCACCCGGTTTCCCGCCGAGCTCATGACGCGACTGGCCGAGGCCGCCTCGAGCGCCATGTCACCCGAGACCACCGTTGATCGTTGGACAGCGCTCCTGGCGGCCGTCCTCGATTCGCCCGTGCGCCGGTCGGTGAAGCCGTCCGGACTTCCGGCGGCGCCTGGCGACGCTCTGTTGGCCGCAGCCCGGCAGGCCTCGGGCCGGATCCCGGCGCTCGCCAGCCTGCTTGGTCTGGCCATGCCGCCTCCCCCTGGGCCGCCTCGACCCGGCATGCGACCCCCACGACCACGCCGCGAACCGGTTGGGTCCCGTCCCCCGCGCCCGACCGCACCAAAACCGCCCGCCCCCGCGCCGGAGGAGCAGACCGCGGCCCGATCGATAACCGCGGCGACGATCACCCCCTCGGTCCACCAGCCCGCGCCGCCGGTCGCCCCCGAGGTCGAGCAGCCTGTCGCCGAGATCGAGCAGCCCGCGCCGGCCGTCTACGAGCCCGCCCCCGAGCTAGACCAGCCCGCCCCGGAGCTAGACCAGCCCGCCCCCATCGAGGCGACGACGGACGCCGTCCCGGACCTGGCGTCAGCGCCGGAGGTTGTTGAAGCCGCTCCTCCTGACGTGCCGGTCGGCGAGCCGCTGCTGTGATCGTCCCGGCGTCAGGCGCCGGGAAGGACGACCGAGGTGGGCTGGGCCCGTCCCCGGTACTCGCCGCTGCCCCTTGACTCCTCCCACCGGGAGCCGCAGGAGCAGCACTCGCAGGAGTCGATGCCCAACGCGGCGAGGAACAGCCTGCTGACGTCATAGGACGAGCAAAAGGGACAACTCAATCGAGCGCCGGACTGCCTCCCTCGCGCCACAAGGCTTTGGGGCGCGTGCGAATCGCTGGGCACCTACCTGAGGGTACCGGCCCCGGCCGCCCAAGCGCGTGATGCCCCAACCATCGTCGGCGCGCCCCAGGTAGGGTGCCGCCCATGATCGAGTACGAAGTCAAAGGTCGGGTCGCCGTCATCACCATCAACCGACCCGAGGCGCGCAATGCCATCAACGGTGAGGCGGCGGCCGGCATCGAGGATGCCATCGACCGCATTGAGGCTGATGGGGAGGTGTGGGTCGGGGTGATCGCAGGCACCGGGCCGGTCTTTTGTGCGGGTGCCGACCTCAAGACCATCGCATCAGGCGGAGCCGGTGCCATCACGACCGCGAGAGGGGGCTTCGCCGGCATCGCCGCACGGGAGAGGACCAAGCCGATCATCGCCGCCGTCGAGGGTCCGGCTCTCGCGGGCGGCACAGAGATCGTGCTCTCGTGCGACCTGGTCGTGGCATCGACGGCCGCGAGCTTCGGCATCCCCGAGGTCAAGCGGTCTCTGATCGCCGGCGCCGGCGGTTTGTTTCGACTCCCCCGGGTGCTGCCCCGCAACCTCGCCATGGAGCTCGCCCTCACGGGTGACCCCATCACCGCCGAGCGGGCCGCCCACTTTGGCCTTGTCAACACGCTCGTCGAGCCGGGCCAGGCGCTCGCCGAGGCAATGACCCTGGCCGAGCGGATCACCGCCAACGCGCCGATCGCCGTCCGTCTCAGTCGCGAGGTGGTCTTGGCCGCCCAGTCGGCCGATGACGAGCACCTCTGGAAGATCACGGGTGCGGCGATGGTCAACGTCATGTCGACCGAGGACTTCCAAGAAGGTCCCTTGGCCTTCATCGAGAAGCGACCGCCGTCCTGGCAGGGCCGCTGACGGACGGGCCCCTACCCGGAGCGGCTGGCGGGCTCAGGCCAGTAGGTCGATGATGGCGTGGTCAGCCAAAAACTCGGCAAGCCCGTCCACCAGGTTGAGCTCGCCTACCTCGTGAAGCGGGACCCACGCCGCCTCGGCGGCGTCGTCGCCCGCCACGGGCTCACCATCATCGAAGGGCACGACGGCGAAGTCCAGGATCACGAAGTGGTCCTGCTCGTCGATCCGTTCGGCCCACCCGATCAGCTCGCCGCAGGCACCGCTCAGGCCGGTCTCCTCGACCAACTCCCGCACCACGGCCTCAGCGAGCGTCTCGCCGGGCTCGACACGTCCCCCGGGCACTGACCACTCCCCCTGGGCCGGACCGCGACCGCGGCGGATGAGCAGGAGGCGCTCGTCGGCGACCACGACAGCGCCGACGCAGACCTGTGGCCGGGTCGGCCCGTCGGCGCGGCCGCCGCCGATCAGCTGCCCTTTCCTTGGAGCTGCGCCACCTTGGACAGGATGGTGCGCCGCCCCCGGCTGGCCGCTTCGTAGGCGCGGACCGCCTCCAGCTCCGCGACGGAGAGCCCGTCGAGGCGTTGGACGACCTGTGACGCTGACAGGTTGTCGTAGCCGGGGATGGCGAGATCATCGGCCACCGCCGTGGCCCTGGTGATGGGGGCGGTCCCGTTGCCCACCGGAGGCGCGGCAGGAGTGGGCGTCGGGGCGGGTGCGGGTGGCGCGGCGGCGGGCGTGGCGCTGGCCGCGCTGTCTGCCGGGGAGGAGGCTGGCTCCGGGGTGTCCGACGCCCGTCGACGATTGAGGACGGCCTCGGCCTGATCGGCCAGACGGGCGGCGGCTTTTTCCGCTTCCTTCTGGCCCTGGGTCACGACGAACTGACCGATCATCCGGGCGAGGGCGACCTGGCTGGTCACCTGCTGACGGCCCTTTTCGACGAGCCGCGGCATCTCGTCACGGGCGGTCGCGGCCAACCCGAGTGGCCCGTAGATGAGCAGGTCAAGCGCCTGATCGAGGGGTGTCTTGTGCTCGTCTGCCATCGCTGGCTCCTTGGTACGGCTCAGTCGGTCGTGTGGACGATGACGACGTCACACGTTGCGTGGTGTGAGACCCGGTTGGGCACACTTCCCAGGACGAAGCGCGACGGCGTCGACATTCCTCGGGACCCGACGACGATGAGGTCGGCGGCCAGCTCGTCGGCCACGTCGAGAAGCACCGCCGCCGGGTCGCCGGGCTCAGTCCGACCGCCTATGTCACTGACTCCGAGGTCGCGCGCCAGGTCCTGCCCGGCCCGTACGTTGTCGTGGGCGGCCGCGGCGGCGAGGAAGCCGGCAGGCGGATCGGGAATCGGGGCGAGGGTCCCGGCCGTCGTCTCTACCCTGGTGAAGGCGGAGATGATCGTCAGGCGTGACCCGCAGGCGTGGGCCAACTGGGCGGCGTGGGTGACGGCCCGACCCGCGGTCTGTGAGCCATCGGTGCCGACGAGGATGTGTGCGTAGGGTCCGCTGCCACTAGCCACAGCTACTGGCACCACTACGTTCAGACACAGTCACGGCACCACATCTTGGCACTGTCGGCCAACTGGCTCGAATGCTTGACGAGGAAGCACGACTGGCAGACGAACTCACCCGGCTGCTTGGGCAAGACCTTGCCGACGTCGCCGCGATCGTCGGCGTCGGGTGCCTCCTCTTCCTCCTCCTCGTCCTCATCTTCGTCGTCGGGGACGACGAGGCGCTCCTTCAGGATCTCGTCGAGGGTGGCCTCGATCTCATCCGGCTCGGGCTCGTCGTCATCGTCGTCATCGTCGTCCTCATCAGGGACGACGGCGACAGGGATCTCGATGTCCTCGACCTCGTCAACGACGTCGACCAGGTCGTCGTCGTCGACCTCTACGTCGATCAGATCGTCGTCTTCGAGGCCCTCGAGGTCGGCCTCGTCCAGGTCTTCAGGCTCGATCAGCTCGTCGTCGAGGTCTTCAGGTTCCTCGAGTTCTTCGGGGTCGTCGGGCACGAACCATCCTCTGGTGGGCAGGGGGGAGAAATGCGGGCGAGACCATACACCGGACCCGCAGGCTACGGATCCCGACCCTGCCGGTCGAGTGACAGTCGAGTGACGGAGGGTGCGGAAGGGGGGCGAGCTCAGGGCCCGGGTGGCCGTTGGCGCCGTCCGGTAGCCCGAGCGAACCAGCTGGCTCGTCGGGTTATTGGGACGTTCTCTACTTGGCTTCCCGGACCCCTCGCCCTCCCCCTAGAACAACCCCACCGGACAATCCCGCCCGCACCGAAGTGATGACGTTAGAGAGGCCCGGAGGCCCACGGCCTGGCGTCTTGGGGCGTCAGGGACGGCGGTATCTGACCAGTTGAGGGCGGCGCCGTCAAGAGCGGTTATGACCCTCTGACCAGCACGTTCGCGCGTCGTCCCAGGTCAGCGAGGTGAGGAAAAAGTTCACCCGGAGCGGAACTCGGACCACAACTCGCCGATGATCTGCACATACTGACGCGTGGATGTCATCGGTCCGTCGACCCACAGTGACGCCAGCCCCTGGTAGTAGCCGCCGAGCGCATCGGCCACATTCCCATTGGTCTGATGGAGCAGCCACGCCAAATAGGCGGCCGACATGCGGATGTTGTCGGCGGCGTTGCGGGCGTCCAGGGTGGTCGGGAGGCCGAGCAGGTCCGTGGAGATCCAGGTCGCCGTCTCCGGCTCGATCTGCAGGACCCCGACGGCGCCCGTGGAGGAGACCACCCGCGTCTGCCACCCCGACTCCATCCATGCGGTGGCTTCGAGGAGGCCGGCCGGGATGCCGGCGGCGGCGGCCGCAGCCTGCATCTCCGGTCGGAGGGCCAGGCGGGAAGAGTGGTGGAGCAGGCCAGCCGGGAAGTCGGGCGGCCCCGGGGCGGGCGCCACGAGCGGGGTGAGCGGCCCGGAGATCGCCACGAACGGCTGGGCGGCGGGGGCAGGGGCCGAAGCGGCAGGGGCCGAAGCGGCAGGTGCCGGGGCGGCGGGCGCCGAGTCGGTCACGCCGGGGATGATCAGCTTCTGGCCGATGAAGATCACGTTGGGGTTGAGCAGATCGTTGGCGGCCACGAGCGCCGCCGGGGTCACGCCAAAGCGGAAGGCGAGCCCGTCAACGGTGTCGCCGGCCGAGACGACATACCGGCCGTGACCACTGCCAAAGGCGGCCGAGCCGCCGAGGGCCAGCATCGCCACCGCGGCCAGCCCCGCGGCAGCAGAACCCAAGGATCGGGAAATACGCATGGGTGAGCATCGACACGCTCGCCACCCGCCTTGAACGAAAGATCTCTAACGCAGGCGGCGAAGCTCGGCCCGGCGCTCGGCGTCGAGGCGTTCGAGGCCGTACGTCCCATGGTCGACGAAGCTCATCAACTCGGCGATGGCCCGGTGGCCGGCTTGTTCGGCGATCAGCCTGTGCATCTCCTGGCAGACCGCCCGATAGCTCGGATGCCCCTGCGGTCCGGTCCGAAGCTCGAGAAGGTGCACCGCCTCCCGGGCGTTGAACTGCATGACGTAACGCACCTTGAAAGCCAGGGCGACGGCGTAGGACGCCTGGTCCGGGAAGCGGCCGGCGAGCGCCTCGTACAGCGACTTGGCTCGGTCGAGCGACTCCTCGTACGCGCCACCCAACCCCACGGCGCCGACCGCCTCGGGCACGTCGTAGCCGTGCTCCGGGGTGAGGGACTGCCACTCGATGGTGAGCATCCGGTGGCGTTGCAGGTCACGGAAGGCGCCGTAATCGGACAGCACGTCGAAGCGGTAGTCGGTGCGCTCGAGGGCTCGGCCCGGCTTGTGGCGACGGTTGATCCGCTGACCGGTGTAGGCCCTGACGAGCGCGATCCGTTCGTCGGTGGAGAGCCTCCCGACCTGAGCGAGAATCTGCTCCTCGGGCAGGTTGGTGTAGGGATACAGCATGGCGGCGAGGACCTTCTCCTCCCCGTCGGGGTCCCAATCGACGAGCGTTACCGCAACGGCGTCCCCGCCTGACCCAACATCGGCGCCGGCGCCGGCGCCGGCGCCGGCCGCTGACCCCCCGCTCCCGAAGAGGCGGGCGCTCACCTCCTCCATCGCCTGACGGGTGTCGGCCAGGTAGCCCGACCACGCCCCGCCCCGCTCGGGCAAGTCGACGCGGCGCAAGAAGCTGGGGATGACCTTGCGCAGCTCCTCCAACATGAGATCGGCGTAGGCCCGGGCTTCGGGTAGGGGGTGGGCCCGCATCCGAAGCAGCAGCGCCTCGTAGGCCTGCCCGCTCGCGTAGATCCCGACGTTGGAGAGGCTGGCCGCCGGTAGGAGACCGCGGAGCGAGTCCAGGGCCTTGGCCTTGATCGCTTGTCGCCAGGCGAAGTCGGAGTCCCCCGCCTGCTGGGGGTAGGACTCGGCGAACCATGACTGGAGCGGAGGCAGCATGGCCCCGTAGGTGTCGAACATGCGGTCCATGTCGCCCACGTACCGGGCGCCGAGGGGGCTGGCGAGAATGTCGGGATCGCGGAAGTAGCGGTACCGACCGTTGTCGAGCCGGGCGTCGTAGGCGATGTAGCGGGTCGACTGCTCGAGGTAGGACATGATCCGACCCCACTCGAGGATCTTGGTCAGCAGGTTGGAGGCCTGTTCGCACGCCAGGTGCACCCCGCCGAGCTGGGCGACCGAGTCGTCGCCGTACTCGAAGAACACCCGGTCGTACAGCTCCTCGGCCTTCTTGAGGCCGACGGTCGCGTCGATGGTCAGGTCGCCGCTGATGTCAAGATCGCCGACGAACTCCTTGAGGAAGAGGCGCCGCAAGCTCAGATGGGTCCGCGAGTACCGGGCGAAGAGGGCTCCCTTGACCACCTCGGGCAGGTTGACGAGGGCGAAGACCGGCTCGTCGAGGTTGGTGAAGTAGCGACGGAGGATGTCGGCCTCGCTCGGCGTGAAGTCCTCGGTCACGTACGGATGCACGACGGTCGATCGTAGGACCCGGCCGACCCCGCGACGAGCACCGCACGGAGTGGTGATGCGCGCGGTCCGTGACCGGGGTCCAGGCGGCCAGGCGTCTCCTAGTGGCGGATGACGATCTTGCCCAGTTGCTGGCCGAGCTCGAGCCGCTCGAGCGCTCCCGGATAGCCGGCCAAACCGTCGACCACCTCGTCGACCACGACAGGCAGGCCGGCCCCCACCAGGGCCATCACCTCGTCCCACTCGGCGTAGGAGCCCATCGTCGACCCGATCAGCTCGTGCTGTTTGAAAAACAGCTTGGGCAGGTTGACCTCCACCACCGGCCCCGCCGTCCCCCCGCACGTCACCAGCCGCCCCCCAGGGACCAGGGCTCGCAGCGAACGCTCCCACGTGGCCGCGCCGACGTTCTCCAAGACGACGTCGGCCTTGACGCCAAAGTCCCCCCCCGAATCAAAAGCGCCCTCGGCCCCCAGCTCGACGGCACGGTCTCGTTTCGACGCGTCGCGGCTCGTCGCAAACACGCGCGCCCCCATCGCCTTGGCCAACATCAACCCGGCGCTCGAGACACCGCCTCCGACCCCTACCACGAGGACCGTTTCGCCGGCGACGACTCGCGCCCGTCGCAGCATGCGCCAGGCCGTGAGCGTGCAGAGCCCGAAGGCGGCCACGTCCTCCCACGTCCGGCCGGCCGGCTTGGGGCTCACGTTGGCGGCCGGCACGACGACGAACTCGGCGTGCGCCCCCGCCCGCTGCTCCCCCAGGATCTGGAACTTGCGGCAGTAGGGCCCGTTGCCCGCCAGGCACGCGTGACACCGCCGGCATGACAAGGCCGGGTTGATGACGACCTCGTCCCCTGGCGCCACATCGGTGACCTCGTCGCCCACCGCGTCGATCACCCCGGCCCCGTCGCATCCGGGCACGTGCGGCAGGCGAGGCTTCGGCATGCCCCGGGTCAGCCACAGGTCCATGTGGTTGAGGGCGCTCGCCACGATCCGGACCCGGACCTCGTCGGCCGCCGGCTCGGGGACGTCGGCCTCGCCGAAGCGGTACGAACCTGGGGACTCGTCGAGGATCCAAGCCTGCATGACCGCCGAGGCTAGATGACGACCCGCGCCCCGTCAGGCTCGATCCGCACCGAGAGTTGGCGCACCGCTCCCCCTGGCAGGCGGGCGCCGTCGACCCACACCGGCAGCGGCCGTTCCCACGTGAAGTCCGCGGCGACGACCCGCCGCTCTCGGATCCGCGGGTGCGGCAGATGCGAACCGGTCGGCAGCCGCGCCCGCACCTTCGGGACGTCGCCGAGCGTCAGCCGGGCCTCATAGACATCGAGCCGGCCGTCGTCGGGATGGCCCCGCGGCCCGATGTTCCACTCCCCGATCCACTGGGCGTTGAGGGCGGCCACGCCGCGAGTCCACAGGCGGTTGTGGGCGACCACGTGGGCCACGAACCATTGTTGGTGCCCGTCGACCGTCACCGATGCGATGTCGATGGGGAATATGACCGCTCGCTCCGACAGCAGCCGCGCCTCGTCTCCAGTCCCTCCGAGGGTCCGGCAGAGATCCCCACCCAGCAGGCCGATGACCGGTGGGCTGGTGCCGGCCCGGCGCGCCTCGCTCACGATGCGCCCCGCCTCGGCGTCGGTGCGGACGACCACGCCGTCGGCGGGCAACCGCCCCGGGGCACCCCACGGCCGGCCCTTGGCGATGGTCACAAGATCTCCGCTCCGGTGGCGGCGTGGTCTTCGTCCTCGTGCTCGTCGGCGGGAGCGGCTGCGGTCGGGAGCACGCTCGACGCCGCGACCACCCCGCGGAACACCCGCTCGGCCGCCTCCCGACACGCCGCCGCTGTCTCGGCGGCGGGGACGAGATCTCCCAGTTGGCGGAGCAGGTCGATCAGTTGCTTGGCGTTGCGCACGAAGTCGCCGCCCGACATCTCCTCGTCGGCGATGACGTGGGCGAGATCCTCGCCTGCCGCCCAAGCGTGGGCGACGGCGACGAAGCCCGGGTCCGGCGTGCGGGTGACGGGCAGGGCGGCGTCCTGCTCGGCCCGGTTGATGTCGGCGGCCAGCCCCTCGATGGCGACCCACCGTTCCCTCACCCGCCGCGAGGGGAACCACGGCGGCGGGGCCGTGCCGGCGGCGCCGCGCGCTTGGAAGGTGAACGTCGACACGAGCGCGGCGACAGACGCGGCGTCGAGCCCATCGAGCAGGCCGGCACCGATGGCCTCTGCGATCAGCAGATCGCACTCGTGGTACACCCGCACGAGGACCTCGCCGGCGGGCGTGAGGGCCCACCCGTTGACGTAGCCCCAGGCCTCGAGGACGCGCAGAACACGGTCGAACTGGCGGGCCAGGCTCTCGGTGCGCCCGCGCACCGAACGTTCGAGCCGGTCGGCGTCGGCCAGCAGCCGGTCGACCCGCTCGGCGGCCCGCAGGTGGGCGCGCAGGTCGGGGCAGGCGGCCACCGGATGAAGGTCGATGGCCCCAGCCCGGGCAGCATCGCCGTCGTGGTGGCCGTCGTGGTGGCCGCCTTGGTGGGGGTCTGCGTCGCCGTGGTCTCGCAGCCGGGTGTCGCGGAGGTCGGCGGCGACCTCCTTCAGATAGGCACGGGCGTGGGGACGCAGCGGTTGGGGCAACGGCATCCGCCCGAGGGGCCGCGGCGGTGCCGCGAAGTCGCGTCCGGTCAGGACGTGCCGGGACGCGTCGGGCGCGACGACGGCAAGGCGAAGCTCTCCCCCTGAGCGGCGGGCGGTCGAGAGGACCACCACCCGGCCGCCGCGTGGACCGCCGGGCAGGATGAGGACATCGCCTGGGCGGATGCGCTCCATGGCATCGTCGACCGCGGTCCGGTGGGCGGCCGGGTCGACCCGGGTGACGGCGATCAGCCGCCGGTACTCCTCGATGTCGCCGAGCTCGCAGACGGCCCGCTGCCGCATGGCGTCAGCCTGCGACCGGAGCCGCTCCAACTGCGACTCGAGCCGCACCACATCGGCGTCGGCCCGATACTGGGCGAACGACAGGTTGAGGAGATGGTGGGCCTGGTCGGGTGGGTAGCGGCGCACCAGATTGGCGGCCATGTTGTAGGTCGGGCGGAAGGCCGAGGTCAGGGCGTAGGTCCGCGTCGACGCCAGTCCCGCGACCTGGTCGAACGGTACGAACGGTGACCAGAGCACCACCGCATACCCGACCGAGTCAATGCCGCGGCGGCCGGCGCGGCCCGTCAACTGTGTGTACTCGCCGGGCCGGAGGAACTCGTGGCGCTCACCGGTGAACTTCGTGAGCTTCTCGATCACGACCGATCGGGCGGGCATGTTGATGCCGAGGGCCAGCGTCTCGGTGGCGAACACGACCTTGACCAGCCCGGCAGCGAAGCACGCTTCGACCGCCTCCTTGAACGGCGGCACCATGCCGGCGTGGTGAGCGGCGATCCCGGCCTCGAGACAATCGAGCCATTCCCCATACCCGAGGACTCGGAGGTCGTCATCGGACAGGGCGTCGACGTGGGCTTCGGCGATGGCGCGGATCTGGTGGCGTTCGTCGGGTGACGTCAGCCGGAGCCCCGCCCCGCGACAGGCCCGCACCGCGTCATCGCAGGCGGCGCGGCTGAAGATGAAGTAGATCGCCGGCAGCATGGCCTTGGCCCCCAACAGCTCGACGACCTCCGCCCGCTTCGGCGTATAGGAGCGGGGCCGTTCGCGCCGTCGTGCGTTGGGGCCCGACGCCGGGCCGGCATCCTGGGCGGCGGCTTCGGGGTTGGGGCGACCGTTGACGAAGGTGGGGAGCAGGTGGAGGACATCGGTGCCACGTTCGCCGAGAAGGTAGAGATGGGTCAGCTCGACCGGTCGACGCTCCTCGATGATCGCCGTCGCTTGACCCCGCACCGTCTCGAGCCAGTCGGCGAACTCCTCGGCGTTGGAGACCGTCGCCGACAGGCACACCAGGTCGGCGTCGTGGGGCGTGTGGATGATCACCTCCTCCCAGACGGGGCCTCGCCAGGCGTTCTCGAGATAATGGACCTCGTCGAGGACGACGTAGCGGAGGCCGACCAGCGCCGGCGACCGGGCGTAGATCATGTTGCGCAGGACCTCGGTCGTCATGACGACGATCGGCGCATCACCGTTGATGGCGTTGTCGCCGGTCAGCAGGCCGACGTTGCGCGACCCGTAGCGGCGCAGCAGGTCGCCGTACTTCTGGTTGGACAGAGCCTTCAGGGGCGTCGTGTAGAAGGCCTTGGCCCCTTCGGCCATGGCCCGGTGGATGGCGTACTCCCCCACCACCGTCTTGCCCGAACCGGTCGGAGCGGCGACGAGGACTGAGCGGCGTTCGTCCAAGGCATCGAGGGCCCGGACCTGAAAGTCGTCCAGGTCGAACCCGAGCGACTCGACGAACTCGGCGCGCCCGAAGCTCATCCGCTCATCGCTTCAGGAGTCGGCCGGTGATGATGGCACCCTCGTAGAACAGGTACATGGGCACGGCCATGGCGAACATGGAGATGGGGTCCGAGCTCGGGGTGAAGACGGCGGAGAAGACCGTCACGCCCACGATGGCGCCGCGCCGCCACTTGCGCAGCTTTTGGCTGGTGACGACGTGGGCGAGCTGAAGGGCGACGAGCACGACGGGGAACTCGAAGGCGATGCCGTAGGCGACGATCAACAGCATGATCAGGCCGAGGTAGGGGTCCGGGGCATAGATCGTGCCGATGTGGCTGCCGCCCACGGAATGGAAGAAGCGCAGCGCGAGAGGGAACGTCTCCAGGGCGGTGAAGCCTCCGAAGATGAAGAGCACCACCGATGCCGCCGTGAACGGGACGGCGTAGCGCTTCTCGTTGGGGTTGAGACCCGGCGTGATGAAGCGCCACAGCTGCCAAAGGAGTACGGGCAGAGCGAGAGCGCACCCGCCGAAGAACGCCACCTTGATGCGGATGGTGAGCTGGTCGATGGGGTTCTGCACATACAGGGTGCAGCTGCCCGGCGAGCTCTTGTGGTCCCCTTTGAGGATCTGGCAGTACGGGCTCAGGAAGAAGGCGAGGACGTGGTTGTACAAGAAGTACACGACGATGCCGCCGACAAAAACGGTCAGCGTGCAGACGATGATCCGGTGACGAAGCTCGCCCAGATGCTCGAGCAGGGTCATGCGGCCGCGGTCGTGCCCGTCCTCCTTGTTGCGCCGAAACCTCGCTGGGACGTGCAGCCAGGCCGGCCGGTGGATGGAGATGGGTCTGCCCTGCCCTTATCTGGCCCGGTCAGCCGACGCGGGTGAACGACGTCAGCACGGGGACGAATCCGGTGCGACAGGCGCTCCCGGATGAAACCATCGCCGTGCCGGCCACGTCTGTCACCCTACTTGGAGCCCGCTCGGGCGGTCTTTCGGGTCTTTGCCCGGGGGGTCTTCGGCCGGGCTCAGCGAGGCGAGGACCGGTACGACGAGCGGAGCTGGCGGGCGGTGAGAGCCGTCTCGGCGGTGATGTCCCGGACGGCGATGAGCGCGGGACGCAACTCGCTAAACCGGGCCAGCTCCCGATTGAGGCCGGTGGCCTCGTCGGCCACCCGCCGGGCGACACCCACCAACAGCATCGTGCCCACAAGGGCCACCACTGCCGGGAGTATCCACAACAACGTCATGCCTGGTTGCCGTCCTGTCCAGCGCCCGCGACGAGCCGCTCAAACCAGCCGTCTTGTTGCATGGCGTAGTGGAAATCGAGGATGTCATCGTAGGTGATCGTCGCCCCGGTATGCGTCTCGGCCAACTCGGCGGGAAGCTCCCACACCGTGACCGGGACCCCGGAGGACGACAGCAGCTCGATGATGGCGGGCTCAGCCAGCTTGGAGACGATCAGCTCACAGACCGGGCATCGGAAGGCGTAGCTGCCCTGGTTGTCGGCGGCGCACAGCCGCACGGTGAGATCGCGGGACGTGAGCTCCACATCACCGCAGGTCGGGCAGCTCGCTCGGATCGCCGCGACCGGGAATCCCCTTTGCTCTTTCTTCTGGTTCATCGTCGTTCCGACCTTCCGCTGTGCTGGTTCCGGTTAGGAGGAGTTTGCGCCCGATGCCGGAGTGCGAACCATGCCCCGAATGGGTGGTTTTGGGACACCGTGGTAACTAGTCCGGCCAGACTGTCCACGTGGCGTCGCCCCTACTGGACCCCCCGATCGGCTTCGCGCACCGTGGGGCTCGGGCGCTGGCGCCCGACAACACGCTGGAGTCGTTCGCCCTGGCCCTGGCCATGGGGGCCACGGGGCTCGAGAGCGACGTCTGGCTGACCTCCGATGGCGTCGCCGTGCTCGACCATGACGGCGTGGTCCGGAGCGGGATGCGCCGGCGCTCCATCGGCGAGGTCAGCCGGGCCGACCTCCCACCCCACATCCCGACCCTCGCCTCGCTCTACGCGACCTGTGGGGCTGACTTCGACCTCAGCCTCGACGTCAAGGATCCCTTGGCGGGCCCCGCCGTCATCGCCGTCGCACGCGACGTCGGCGCCGAAGACCGCCTCTGGCTTTGTCACCACCGGCTCGACACGGTGGCCGGGTGGCGGCCCCTCTCGGCCGGCGTGCGCCTCGTCGACTCGACCCGGCTACGCCTCATCAAAGAAGGGCCCGAACGCCGAGCGGCGCGCCACCACGCCCTGGGCGTCGACGCCGTCAACATGCACGCCGCCGACTGGTCGGGCGGGCTGACGGTGCTGTGGCACCGGTTTGGCCGTTACGCCTTCGGGTGGGACGCCCAGCAACCCCGCGTCATCGACTCCCTGCTGGCCATGGGGATCGACGCCATCTACAGCGATCACGTGGATCGCATGGTCGACGGCCTTGCCCGGCGCCGCCGCGCCTAGCTTCGAGCGGGCGGGGTTGGGGCCAGGCGCCTCCGACGCCTGGCCGACGTCTCCAACCCAGTCCCCGGAAGTTCCTCCAACGTTGGAGGAACTTCCGGGGACTATGTCGCGCTATCTGCCTCCAACGTTGGAGACACTTTCCCGCTCCACCGCCTTTGATGCCTCTTCAGCCCGGCCGGTCGGCTGCGACCTCAGCCCCACCACCGGAAGTCGCTGAACGGCCAGATCAGGATGAAGGCTCGGCCCACGATTTGGCTCTTGGCGATCGGCCCGAAGACGCGGCTGTCCGCCGAGTCGTCCCGGTTGTCGCCCATCACCCAGTAGTGCCCGGCCGGGATCACCTGCTCGGGCACGGGCGGTCCAGGCAGCGTCCCCGGTGGCAGGTAGGGCTCGCTGATGATCTGACCGTTGATCGCGATGTGGCCGTCCGGCGTGCTTTGGATCGTCTCGCCCGGGAGGCCGATCACCCGTTTCACCAGGTCTTTGATGTTGCCGTCAGCCTCGGCCATGTTGGGGCTGCGCCGGAATACGACGATGTCGCCCCGATGGACGGAGTGGAAGTCGTAGCTGAGCTTGTTGACCAGGATGCGGTCGTGGATCTTCAACGTCGGCTCCATCGACGCCGACGGGATGAAAAACGCCTGGAAGAGCACAGTCCGGATCAGAAGGGCGCCGACGAGCGCGACCACGACGATCACGACCCACTCGGCGGCCGACCGAAATCCCGACCGCTTGCGGGCGGCGTGAAGTCGGGCCCCCTTGGTGCCAGCGCCAGCGCCAGCGCCAGCGCCGGCGCCAGCGCCAGCGCCAGCGCCAGCGCCAGCGCCGTCGCTCCCCACGGGCGGCGCGCCCGAAGCGGCGGGCGCCCCCGGCGGCGCGACTGCGGTCGTCGACGCGGCCGGATCGGGGCTACCGCCGGACGCGGGCCAGGTGTACTCGGGGCGCGGCGCGTCGGTCATGGCGATTCTGAGGCTACCGGTTGCGCCGACTCTCCTGACCCCGCCCCAGCCGAGTAACGGGCGAGCACGCGCCCGGCGGCGGCCGCTCCCGCGCTGCCGTCTCCGGAAACGACCCGCCCGTCGGGTCCGAGCCGCAACAGGAGCCGCGCCAGCCACGCGTCGCCGCTCACCCGCAGGGCGACCCGCCGCCGCCCGCCACCGAGGTCGGTCACCGACTCGGTCGGATACTGGGTGGCCGCCCAGGCGCCGGCCGGCTCGAGATCGAGGATGACCACCGGGTCCGCCGGCGACGGCTCGAATACCGGCGGTATCTCAGCGCCCGTTCGGGCCCCGACCCGGGCCCCGGCTCGGGCCCCGACCCGGGCCTCGGGCCGAGCGTCGAATGTGGTGTCGAGGACCGAGACCCGTCGGACCCGGTCGACGCGAAACAGTCTGTCGGCGGCGGCGAGGTGGCAGTAGGCGGCCACGTACCACTGTCCGCCGGCGCTGTAGACGAGCTGCGGGTCGATGATCCGGGTGGTGTGTGAGTCCCGGGCGTAGCCGTAGTAGTCGATCTCGACCTGCAAGCGGTCCCGAGCGGCCTCCTGGAGTCGCACGAGCTCGTCGGCTGGGGCGGGGCCGAGCGTGACGTCGACCAGCTCCTCGGTGACGCCGAGGGCGCCGGCCAGCTTGGCCAGGCCCCGCGCCAGCGGGCTGTCGATCTCGCCCGCCGTCCCGTCGGTGAGCGGAGCGGGCGTGCTCAGCAGGGCGGTGGACGCGGCGACCAGCGAGAGCGCTTCGGCCGGCGTTAAGCGCAGCGGCCGGGAAAACCAGTCGGCGTATCGGATCCACACCCGCCCGTCGGCGACGTCGACCTCGATCAGGGCGTCGGGCGTGTAAGGCGGGACGCCGCAGACGAACAGCAGGTTGAGGTCGTCATGGAGATCCTGCTCGCGGGCGTAGCCGAACCGGCGACACACGTCGCTGACGAGCGGGCCGTCCTCGGCGACCACCCAGGGGACGACGGCGAGAATGCGACGGAGCCTTTCCTCCGCCGCTGGCCGGGTCACGGTCGCGCTGCGTTCGCGCCGAGACAAGACTGCAACCACGAGACCAGCGCGGCTCGCTCCGACGGCGGGTCGAGGATCTCGGCGTGGTCGAGGAAGCCGAGGACCCACGATCGGAGCGCGGCTCGGTTGGTGACGCGGAGCGTCAGCACGACTGAGCCGTCGGCTCGGAGCGAGCCCACGACGCCGGCGTTGGTGGCCGCCCACGAAGCCTGGTCGGCGTCGATGAGGACGGACACGTCGATCGGCTCCTCGTCGCCCATCTCCCACGGGTGGGTCGACACGGGCGTGGCGTGGGACGGCGCCGCGAAGCCGCCGGGGGGTCCGGCCCGCAGCGGCCCGGTGACTCGGTCGAGCCGGAACGTCCGACGTTCGAGACGGTCGTGGTCGTAGCCGGCCAGGTACCACGCTCCGTTGCGGAACTCGAGGCGCCACGGGTCGACGGTGCGCGTCTCGTCGCGGTAGGAGAATGTGACCGTGCGCCGCTCGGCCGCCGCGGCAAAGGCGGGCTCGAGGTGGTCACTCCCCGGAATGGCCGCGGTGGTCGCGCCATCGGCGACCCCGGGACTCGGCACGCCGCCCAGCTTCCAGACGGCCTCGGTCGCCTCGCCTCCCTCCAGCCGGACTTGCGTGGCGGCGAGGTGCAGGGCGGCGACCTCTTCGGGGTCGAGGCCGGGATCGGGCAGCTCGTAACGGTCGGGGCGCACGCGGTAGCCCTGGTCGGTCTCGGGGTTGGACGGCTCGAGGTCGAAGACCTCGAGCGGGATGCCCATCGCCCGCAGGGCGGCCTTGTCGCGTTCGAAGGCTCGTTTGAACGACGGGCCCGCGTCGGCCGGGTATCCAGGCACGCGCAACCGGATCTCGTCCGATGTCAGCGGTCGCTCGGTGTCGAGGAGGGCGGCGACCAGGTTGAGCAGCCGCTCGAGGCGTTCCATCCGTCGGGTCCGACTACCAGCTGCGGTGTTGGCGGGAACCTTCGTGGCGGTAGGGGTCGGTCAGCGGAAGCGCCATCCACAACCCGAGGGCGGCAGCGCACAGGATCCCCCCAACCACGTAGCCCGTGGGGCGACTGCCGAATGCCACGTACAACACACCGAACGCGGCCAGCAGGGCGCCGTTGGAGATCATCAAGAAGCGCATCACCAACAAGCTCTGGAACGACCGGCGACGGCTCACGGCTAGAGCGACGCGATCAGCTTCTCGACGCGGTCGTCGCGGCTCTTGAACGGGTCTTTGCACAGGACCGTCCGCTGCGCCTGGTCGTTGAGCTTGAGGTGCACCCAGTCGACGGTGTAGTCGCGACGCCGCTCCTTGGCCCGCTTGATGAACTCGCCCCGCAGCCTGGCCCGCGTCGTCTGCGGCGGCTCGTCGATGGCGCGGTCGATGGCGGCGTCGGTGCACATCCGCTCGACCATGTCGCGCGCTTGGAGTCGGTAGTAGAGGCCGCGCTCTCGGTTGACGTCGTGGTACTGGAGGTCGATGAGGGCGACGGATGGGTGGGTCAAGGGGACTTGGTGGCGCTCACGGTAGGCGTCCATGAGCTTGTATTTGATGACCCAATCGCACTCACGATCCAGTTTCATCGGATCATTGCCGAGTTGTGTGAGGCAGTGCTCCCACATGGCCAGTGCCTTGTCCTCGAGGGGACTGAGCCCCTTCTGCTCCTGGTAGCGCAGAGCCCGGTTGAGATATTCCGCCTGGATGTCCAGGGCCGACGCTTCGCGGCCGTTGGCGAGGCGGACCCGGCGGGTGCAGGTCGTGTCGTGGCTGATCTCGCGGATGGCCCGGATGGGGTTTTCGAGGGTCATGTCCCGCAGGACGACGGCGGGGTCTTCGAGCATCCGCAACATGATCGAGGTGGCGCCCACCTTCAAGAACGTGGCGTACTCGCTCATGTTGGAGTCTCCGACGATCACGTGGAGGCGGCGGAATCGCTCGGCGTCGGAGTGCGGCTCGTCACGGGTGTTGATGATGGGGCGGCTGCGCGTCGTGGCTGATGAGACGCCCTCCCAGATGTGCTCGGCCCGCTGGCTCACGCAGTACATGGCGCCGCGTGCGGTCTGGAGCACCTTGCCCGCCCCGGCATACACCTGACGGGAGACGAAAAACGGGATCAGCACCTCGGCGTAATGGCTGAAGTCATCCCGCCGTGACGTCAGATAATTTTCATGGCAGCCGTAGGAGTTGCCGGCGGAGTCGGTGTTGTTTTTGAACAGATAGATGACGCCGCGGATCCCCTCCTCCCGCAGTCGCTGCTCGGCCTGCACCAGGAGGGACTCGAGGATCCTCTCGCCCGCCTTGTCGTGGACGACGAGGTCGGCGATGGAATCACACTCCGGCGTGGCGTACTCGGGATGCGAACCGACGTCGAGGTACAGCCGGGCCCCATTCTCCAAAAAGACGTTGGAGCTGCGGCCCCATGACACGACCCGGCGGAAGAGGTAGCGGGCCACTTCGTCGGGGCTCAGCCGGCGCTGCCCTTTGAGGGTGCACGTGACGCCGTACTCGTTCTCCAAGCCAAAGATCCGACGTTCCACCCTTGACACGGTAGCGTTGCGCCGGTGCAAGGCACTCGCATGGTGCCGTTGGTTCCGGTGCAGTCAGAGTTTGCCGGTCGTGTGCTCGTCGCCAAGTTGGGTTCGGCGGGCATCCTGGCTGAGCTGCGCGGGGTCAGCCGCATCTATCCGACGCTTCTCTCCTCCCCCGTCGTGTGGGTCGAGGCGACGGAAGCCGGCGACGCCAGAGAGCTCATCACCGCCGACCTCGACGACGTTTTGACCGCAGACGATGCCGTCCCCGCGGCGCCCGAGGAGAGCCGCGCCGCCTGGCATCCCGTGCGGCTCCTGATGGTCCTCGTCGCCCTCGTCCTGCTGGCGTCGCTGTCGGTGGGCACCCGCAGTTGCAGCGCGTCGGCCAGCCCTACCAGCAGCGTCACGACGCGATAAGGCTCCTCAGCCGGCGAGCAGGCTGGCGAGCGGCTCCCCGTCGAGCCGGCGGAAGGCCCGCCGACCGTGCGTCCGACTGAGCACGGCGACCTCCAGTGCTGAGGCCTCGAGGGTCCGATCCGGCCCGGCGAGCGCGGCGCGCGCGGTGCGGAGGGCGTCACCGAGCGTCAGGCCCTCCGACCAGCTCTCTTTCAGGCGCTCGCTGATGGGGTCGGGCTCGCCGCCCAGCACACAGAAGTTGTCCTCATCGATGACGACGCCGTCGAAGGTGATCCGAAACAGCTGGTCTTCGTCCGCCGAGTAGCCCAGTTCGGCCACGAGGAGCTCGACCTCGAGGGGCTTCATCTCGTTGGTGAAGGTGTGGGCCATCATCTGGGCGTAGGCGTTGGCCAGGGAACGGGCGTCGACGTCCTCGCGGCTGTATTGGTAGCCGCGGACGTCGGCGAACTGCACGCCGGCGCGCCGGAGACCGTCGAACTCGGAATACTTGCCGACGCCGCCGAAGGCGATCCGGTCGTAGATCTCGCTGACCTTGTGTAGGGCCTGCGAGGAGTTTTCGGCGGTGAGCAGGACGCCTTCGTTGTAGAGCATCCCGACCAGCGGGCGACCCCGGGCGATGTTTTTGCGGGCATACTGCGCCTTGTCGTTGATGACCTGCTCGGGCGAGACGTAGAACGGCATGCTCATGGGGTCTTGGCTCCCCGCTTGCTCGTCGCCCGCGCCGGCTTGGCCGGTCCGTTGGCCTGCACCCGCTTGCGCTCGATCAGCGCGCCGAACCGCTCCGCGACATCGGCCTCCGGCACCTCCTCGAAGCCGTCGACGGTGATGGTCGCCATCATCGGGTAGATGCCGCGAATGGGATCGGGACCGCCGGTTGCCGAGTCCTCATCGGCCGCTTCCCAGAGGGCTTGTATGGCCAGCTCGATGGCGTCAGTCCGTGGCAGGTCGTCTCGCCAGCCGAGCTTGATCGTGGTCCGAGCATCGCGGCCGCCCGAACCCTCGGCCTGGTAGTCGGTCTCCTCGTAGCGGCCGCCGGTGTAGTCGTAGGTGAAGATCCGCCCTCGGCGCCGCCGCAGGTCGTAGCCGGCGAAGAGGGGCACGACGACCATCCCCATCTGCATGGCGGCTGGCAGGTTGGACCGGACCATCTGGGCCAACTGGTTGGCCTTGCCCTCGAACGACAGTGCTCTCCCCTCGAGCTTCTCGTAGAACTCGAGTTGGAGCTGGAACACTTTGACCATCTCCATGGCCGCGCCGGCGGCGCCGGCGATGGCGACGCCCGAGTGGCGGTCGGCCGCGTAGATCTTCTCCATCGTGCGATGGGCGATGATGTTGCCCATCGTCGCCCGCCGGTCGCCCGCCATCACGACGCCGTCGGCATAGCAGATGGCGCAGATGGTCGTCCCGTGGGTCATCTGGGGAATGTGGCCGCCCGATGCGCCGGCGTTGACGCTCGCGAACGGGTCGTAGCCCTGCTGACGCAACAACGCGACGATGTCGGTTGCACCTGGAGCCATCTCGCTCCCTGCCGTCACTGGCCACCCTTCTGGACGTACGAACGGACGAACTCCTCCGCGTTTTCGTCGAGGACCTCATCGATCTCGTCCAGGAGGTCGTCGAGCTCGGCTTTGATCTTGTCGGCACGCTCGGTGGTCGCCGGCGCTGTTTCCTCGACGACCTCGTCCTCGCGGGTCGTCGTCGTCCGCTTCTTTTGCTCTCGTTCAGCCATGGGATCCATCTCCTGACGGGCGGGGTAGCCACCCTGCCCGTTCGAACAACTCGATTGGGCTTGATACTCCTTCAAACAAACTATCGACGATGGCCGCGGTACCTCTGAGCGGTTCCATCATGGGGACCCGTTGGAGGGTCTCCTTGTGGGGACTCAGGTCAAAGACCATGGAGTCCCAGTTGGCGGCCGCGATGGCGGCGGCGAAGCGTTGCAGACAGCGACCTCGAAAATATGCCCTCGTCGTCGTGGGCGGGTCGATGGTCGCGGCGGCGACGTCCTCGTCGGTGACGAGCGTGGTCATCGGCAGCCTGGCGAAGAGACTCTTTGCCGGCCGCAGATCGTGGTACTGAAGGTCCATGGCGGCCAGCTTGGCATCTGACCAGCGTAGGTCGTGACGCTCGCGGTAGCCGTTGATGATTTGATGCTTGGCCACCCAGTCGAGCTCGGTCGCAAGCGAGGTTGGCTCCGATTCGAGGCCGTGCAGGACCTGCTCCCAACGTCGCAGGACGTCCTCCCCGACGGCGGCGGGACCGGTGCACTCAAGGCCGCGATCGTCGGCGTACTTGCGGGCCATGTCGAACAGCTCCCACTGGATCTCGAGGGCGGTCATCGTCGCCCCTGACGCCAGCTCGAGGGGTTGGGCGAGGCTCAGGTCGTAGGAGACTTGACGCATGGCGCGGACGGGCGCGGCCAGGGTGAAGTCCCGATCGCCGAACCAGCCGTCCTCGATCATCGACAGGACGATTGCTGTCACGCCGACCTTCAGATACGTCGAAACCTCGGCCAGGTTGGCGTCTCCGCAGATGACGTGCAGCCGGCGGTACTTGGTGGCGTCGGCGTGGGGCTCGTCGCGGGTGTTGACGATCGGCCGTTTGAGCGTCGTCTCCAGGCCGACTTCCTCTTCGAAGAAATCGGCGCGCTGGGTGAGTTGGAAGGGCACGTCGAGGTCCCCCGTCGGCACCTCGCTGCCCACCTTCCCTGCGCCGGTATAGATCTGGCGGGTCACGAAGTGGGGCGTGACGTGCTGCACGATGCTCGGGAAGGGCACCATGCGGTCCATCAGATAGTTCTCATGGCAGCCATAGGAGTTGCCCTTGCGATCCGAGTTGTTTTTGTAGACGACGATCGATTGGCCTGGTGGCAACAGACGCTCGGCCGCCTCCATCGAGCGTTGCAGGATCACCTCACCGGCCTTGTCCCATCGCACGATCTCGAGGGGGTTGGAACATTCGGGACTGGAGTACTCGGGATGGGCGTGGTCGACGTAGTAGCGCGCACCGTTGGTGAGGACGGCGTTGACGAGGTGGGTCTCGACCTCAGGCGGCATGGAGCCCTGGCGGGCGTAGCCGCGAGCGTCTCGGCCGGGCGACTCGTCCTCGAAGTCCCAGCCCACATGATCCTGGTGACCGGCGGATGCGACTTTGGCGAGACGGGCTACCTCGGCCACGTAGGCGTTGATCAGGACCGACGACGCCGCGATCGGGTTGGGGTCGGCCACCCCGCGATGGAGGATCCCGTACTCGGTCTCGATGCCCAGGACCTTCGGTAACGCCACGAAGTCGACCATACCGGCCTTGACGGCACGACCGGTGACGTCTCCCCTTCGGGGAGGGCGTCTCTAGAGATACTGGCCGGTGCTGACGGCGCCGACTCGCTCGATCGCCCGACCCCCCGTGACCTCGGAGTTGTCGGTCAGGAGCACGCGGAGGTAGACGATGCGCTCGCCCTTCTTGCCCGACACCTTGGCCCAGTCGTCGGGGTTGGTGGAGTTGGGCAGATCCTCGTGCTCTTTGTATTCCTGGCGGATGGCGCGGAGCAGGTCGTCGGTCTTCATGCCCCCGCTCTCGCCGGCGATCTTGCGCTTGATGGCCAGCTTCTTGGCCCGGCGCACGATGTTTTCGATCATGGCGCCCGAGGAGAAGTCCTTGAAGTAGAGGACCTCTTTGTCACCGTTTTGGTAGGTCACCTCGATGAAGCGATTGTCGTCGTCGGTGCGATACATCTCCTCGACGGTCTTTTCGATGATGGCCTGGACGGCCTTGGCCGGATCGCCGCCGCCGAGGCTGGCGACCTCCTCGGGATCGATAGGGAGGTCGGTTGTGAAGTAGCGGCTGAAGATCTGCGCGGCGGCAGCCTCGCCGGGTCGCTCGATCTTGATCTTCACATCGAGGCGCCCAGGTCGCAGGATGGCCGGGTCGATCAAGTCCTCCCGGTTGGAGGCGCCGATCACGATCACATTTTTGAGGGTCTCGACACCATCGATCTCCGCCAGCAGCTGCGGAACGATCGTCGACTCCATGTCGCTCGAGATACCGGTGCCGCGGGTGCGAAAGAGCGAATCCATCTCGTCGAAGAAGACGATGACGGGCATGCCCTCCTCCGCCTTCTCCCGGGCGCGTTGGAAGACGAGGCGGATCTGGCGCTCGGTCTCGCCCACGTATTTGTTGAGCAGCTCAGGACCTTTGATGTTGAGGAAGTAGCTGCGGGCCTTGGCGTCGCCGGAGACCTCGGCCACCTTTTTGGCGAGGGAGTTTGCGACGGCCTTGGCGATCAACGTCTTGCCGCAGCCTGGTGGGCCGTAGAGCAGGATGCCCTTGGGCGCCGGCAGCCGATACTGGGCGAACAACTCGCGGTGGACGAAGGGCAACTCGACGGCGTCCTGGATGGCCTCGATCTGATCGTCCAGGCCCCCCACGTCCTCATAGGAGATGTCGGGCACCTCTTCGAGCACGAGCTCTTCGACCTCGGGTCGAGCCAACTTCTCCAAGAGCATGCTGCTGCGGGGATCCATCAGGACGGTGTCACCCGAGCGCAGCTTCTCGCCGAGGAGGGAGTCGGCGACCTCGGCGATGCGCTCCTCATCGGCGCGTCCGACGATCATCGCTCGCTTGCCACCCTCCAGGACCTCCTTGATCGTGACGACCTCGCCGGCGATCTCATGGCCGCGGGCCATCACCACGTTGAGGCTCTCGTTGAGGACGACTTCCTGACCGCGCTGGAGATCCTCGGGCTGCAGATCGGGATGGATCGCCACTCGCATCTTGCGTCCGGCGCTGAACACGTCGACGGTGCCGTCCTCGTTCATCCCGAGCAAGGTGCCGTAGGCGGAGGGGGGCTGCGTGAGCTTCTCGACCTCTTCGCGCAGGGCGGCGATGTGCTCCCGTGCCTCCCGCAACGTGTAGGTCAGCTTCTCGTTTTGACTTACGGCCCGGGCCAGCTCGCCCTTGGTCTCGAGCAGCTTCTCCTCCAAGGTACGCACCCGCTTCGGCGCGTCCTGGAGTCGGCGACGCAGGGTGATGACTTCTTCCTCGAGCACCGTCATCTGCTCGTGAAGCTCGGCCAACTCGGCCAGCTCCGCCTTGCTCGCGCCAGCCTTTGCGGCGTCCCGGAGGCTTTGGCCTTCAGAGAGTGGGTCGATGTCTGACGTGGTGACCACCTGCTTTCGACGCCCGCTGGACCGCCGATTGCCCAGCGCGGGAAGGGGCAGACCGACCCTACACCTGTCCCGTCGGCTCCAGGCGCATGGATTTCCACGCCAATTACCGGGAAAACTCCGGCGGTGCGCTACTCTTGGGTTCCCACACCGACCCAGGAGCAAAGGCACCGGCTATGAAGGTCTGGATCGATCAGGATCTGTGCACAGGTGATGGCCTGTGCGAGGAGATCGCCCCCTCAGTGTTCACACTCCTTGACGACGGCTTGGCCTACGTCAAGGAGGGCGACAAGGTATTCAGCGAGCCCGGCGGCGCCGACGGCTTGGCCGAGATCCCCGACGGGATGCTCGACGCTGTTGTGGAGTCCGCCGAGGAGTGCCCTGGGGAGTGCATCTTCATCGAGCCATAGGTCGGCGTCGCAACCGGAGGTTGTTCGCCGAACAACCCCACCCGCGCCCGGGCCGCGGTGCCGGGGCGCGGGGGCGCGGCGCCGGGGCGTGCACTTCGTCGCGAAGTTCTCGCCGTGGGGCCGCCTGACGCGACAAAAGTGCAGGTCAGCTCCGAGTGCTCGAAAAGCTTCGCGACGAACTGCACCCGAGCCCAACCAAAAGCGGCCTGAAGGTCGACGCGAGGCGCACAAGCTGGCTTGCCCCTCGTGTGGCGCCGAATTACCGGCGTCGGGCGAGGATGCGCAGGACGTTGATGTAGACGAACACGAGCGACGTCATGAGGATCAGGGCTCCGTACCACTCACCCTGGGCCGGCAGCCCGCGCTGCTCGCCGATCTGGATGTAGTTGAAGTCCATGAACATGAAGGCGACGCCGATGGCCACGCCGATCACGCCGATCACCAGGTCGGCGCCGGCGCCGGTGAGCCCGGGGACTCCGAGCCACGAGGCGATGATCACGGCGATGAAGCCGAAGGCAGCCATCATCGTCATCGAGGCGAACCTGGGCGTCACCTTGACGAGGCCGGTCCGGAAGATGACCAGGGCGGCGATGAAGATGGCGCCGGTGAAGATGATCGCCATCGACACCAGCCCGTTGTTGCCCGTCGCGAGCAGCGCGGTGAGCGCGCCCAGGCAGAGGCCCTCGGCGATGGCGTACAGAGGCGCCATGTACGTGGCCGTCGCCGGCTTGAAGCGGCCGATCAGGCCAAAAACGAGGCCCCCAACCATGCCGAGCAGCACGAGGCCGATGTTGTGGGAGATGTATCCGGCCGTCCCCGCGGCGAGGGCGAGGAGGACCAGGAGACCGAGCTTGTCGTACACGCCGGCGGCCGTGAACCTCTCCGTCGCCGTGGGCCGGCCGTACTCGGCCGTCATCTGATCGAAGGCCCGCTCCATGCGGGCCGAGCGACCTTGGGTCTGCATCATCTGCTGATCACACCTTTCGAGGCCGGGGGTCGAACCCCGGGGTTGGACGACACAAGTCCAATGCTTGAGTATCTCAGATCTGTAGACCGCTCCAGGGGCGCGTCGGTTTCAACACGGCCACAAAGAGTCAGTCGTC
>Ga0302325_10002420_pt1 | contig 45359 bp, 28 predicted proteins | sample Palsa_T0_2_FD_201948 | JGI IMG/M metagenome (GOLD analysis project Ga0302325, IMG submission 201948) | Peat permafrost microbial communities from Stordalen Mire near Abisko, Sweden - Palsa_T0_2 | ecosystem: Environmental > Terrestrial > Soil > Palsa > Peat permafrost | place: Sweden: Abisko...
GCTTCGGGAAAAAGCCCATTCACGATTTCATACGACGTGCCGTCGCCGCCAACAGCAATAAAGTTCCGCCAGCCGCGGCCATAATACTCGCGCGCGATCCGTGTCGCATCGCCCGGCGCAGCCGTGTTACGGACTTCAATTTCAACGCCCTTTTTCCGCAGCTCTTCGAGCGCGGATGGCGCAAGTTTCCCGCAGCGCTTGCCGCCCGCTGCAGGATTCACGATGGCGAGAAATCGCTCGCTCGCAGTGCTCATAACGGGATAACGGCGCTTGAGTCGATTGTCTGCCGAATTTCTTCAGCCAACACATTGCGTTTGATCTTAAGCGCGGCCGTCCTCGGAAAATCTCGTTCCCACGGAACAATTCCGCTGATTCGCTTGTAATTCAGCAACCGGCGATTGCGCGCGCCAATCTCGGCGCGCAGCTCTTCATCAATCGTGTGGTCCTGCTCCGGATGTACGACAATCACCAATTGCTCGCCGGTCATCGTTCGCCGTGGCCAGAGATAGTTCGCCGCAAAAACGCAAAACTCCTTCACCGCAATTCCTTCGAACACGTTCTCGATGTCCTCGGGATAAATATTCTTGCCCTCTTCCGTGACGATCATGTTTTTCTTTCGCCCGAAGAGTTGCAGATGCCCAGCGGGATCGATCCGCCCAAGATCTCCAGTCATCAGCCAGCCATCGACAAGCACTTCTGCCGTCATTTCCGGATCGTCCAGGTAATGCGACATCACAGTCTTGCTGCGCACGGCCACTTCGCCGATGCCCTCGGCATCGGGACCGATAATCTTTAGTTCCATACCCGGCAGCGGTTTCCCAACAGTGTCGGCGCGAAACGGTTTGAAATCATTTAGCGTGATCGCCGTGCCCGCCTCAGTGCAGCCGTATCCATTGGCAACCGGAATTCCCAGGTCGTAGAAAAACTGCAGCGTCGCGGGTTCGGTGAACGCGCCACCCGTAAAGAGCGCCCGCAATTCGCCTCCGAACGCGTTGTGAACATCGCGAAGCAACGCGCGGCTCAAACCAACTCGCGGCCGTCCCCGAGTCATCGTCCGATTAATGCGAATCAGCCCATTCAAGACGCGCCGTTTGCCAGCCGGCAGTTCGCTAAATCTCTGCCTCAGCCCGCGCTCCAAGTTCTTGAGCACCATCGGTACGAGGCTCATGTATGTGATCTTGTATTTCGTGAATGCTTCGCGAATGTATTCCGGCCGCAGCGACCGCAAATGCACCACCGTAGCTCCGCACGTGAACGGACCAATGAATCCGACCATGAAATCAATCGCATGATTCGTCGGTAAAATGCTCAAGTAGCGCACGCCCGGCCAAAACGGATAAAGCGAAGTCAGCGCCATGCACTGCTCGAGGTAATTTTCGTGCGTCAGAACGCAGCCCTTCGGCCGCCCGCCAGTGCCGGACGAATAAACGATGCACGCAGGATCGTGTCTCTCGCGCGCGAAAAATTCCGCCTCGCCCTTTCCTTTGCTGTCCTCCCAACGATGAGCGCCGTAAACCTCGGCATTTGCAGGAGCTTCAGTGACCAAAACAGTCTTGGTGCGCAATGTTCCGAACTCGGATGATTGCGCAATGGCCTTCCACAAATGGTATTCGACGATGAGTACTTCAGCCTTCGAGTGCGCCAGCAATTGCAATTGTTCGGCCGGCGTCAATTTGTAGTCGATCGGAACGAGCACGCCGCCGCAGTAGAAGATCGCATACGCCGAAATCAGCCATTTCGATTGATTCGTCATGGTGATGGCCGCACGTCCGCCGGGGTGAAATTCCGAATCCTGCAGCCAGCGCGCCAGGGGCAGGGCTGCTTCCTTGAATTGCCGGTAGGTCAGCCGGCAATTCTCTCTGTCGCGATCCGCTTCGATGAGGCAGATTTCTTTCGGCCAGCGCTCAAGCGCATCGCGCAGCGCCGCACCAAGACAGGAATAACGGCTGAGGTCGAGCATCAGAGGCGGGCTTGAATTCGCTCCGCGAGCGTTCGGAAATCGCTCACGCCCTGCAATTCATAATCCGGCAATTCCACCTGAAAATGATTTTCAAGCCGAGTCAGAAGATCGAGCGTCTGAAGACTATTGATTCCTAGCTTTTTGAAAAAATCATCGTCGGGGCTCAGCCGCTCGCGCGGCACTTTGAAATGCTGCGCCGCGAGCGTGAGAATTTGCTCCGTGGTTTCCTGGAGATTAGACATTGATTTTCAGCCTCGGTGCCCGCCATCTACGGCAGATAGGGCAGCGCGTCCGTGGACTCGACGAACTTTTTCAAGCCGGCCTCGACTTCCGGCCGCACAAACAATTCGCAGAACGTTTCAATTTCGTGCCGCAATTCCGCTTCCGGAATATGTTTGATAAATCGTTTCGCGACAGTCGCGGTCTCGCGGTCGAATTTCGCGAGCTGCGCCGCCGTTGATCGCGCGACGTTTAGCGCTTCGCCTTCGCCTGTCACCTGGCTCACCAGGCCGACGCTCTGCGCTTTTGCGGCATTAAAACTGCGGCCCGTGAGAAGCAAATCCCGCACAACGGCATTTCCCAGATCGCGCTTCAGTCGCGGAATTCCGCCGAATCCCGGAATCAATCCGAGCCGCAATTCCGGAAAGCAGAACCGCGCCATCTTGTCGGCGATAATGATGTCGCAGGTGAGCGCCAGTTCAAATCCGCCGCCAAATGTCACCCCGTGAACCGCGGCGATCGTCGTGATTGGCGCCGCGTCAATCGCGTTCATCACCCGATGAATCCGTTCGAGAAAATCTCGTACGCCATCAAGCCGCCTTTCGGGCGAAAGTGCCTGCATCCTCTCGTACAATTCCCGCAAATCAGCGCCCGCGCAAAAGCCGGCAGGCAATGTACTGTAGATAATCAGCGCGTGCGTCGTTTCATCGAGCGACGCGAGCAATACGCCCAGGCGTTCAAGCTCGAGAAGCGTTTCCGACCCGATTTCGTTTCCGGGCTCGCGATGCAGCGCGACCTCGATCACACCTTCCGTCGTCGTCCACGAAAGCGTTTTGCCGTAAAATTCCTTCATTATTCTGGCTTTCGGTAAATGTCTTCGATGGCCGGCCGCAGCCGTTCGATGATCGCGTCCCTCTTCAGTTTACCATTGGTGGTCAGCAACCCATTCTCGACCGAAAACGCCTCGGGCGCGATGCAAAACGCGCGAATCTGGCGGTAGTGCGGCAGGCCGCTATTCGCGCGATCGAGCGCCAATTGAAGATCCGGCGCAGCCAGGCCGTTGCCGTTTGCGGATGAAAAGACTGCAGCGAGAAAACTTCGATCGTTGCCAACGAGCATCACGTGATCAGCCGCAGGCATGAGCGCTCGAAGATTCTCTTCGATTGGTTCAGGCGGAACTTTGTGCCCTGAATTCAATACGATGAGATTCTTCGCGCGGCCGACGATCCGCCAATTGCCGTCCGCGCGCCGCTCTCCCTGATCTCCCGTATGAAACCAGCCGTCGCGCAAAGCTTCCGCTGTCGCGTTCGGCCGATTCCAATAGCCGGGAAAAACATTCGGCCCGCGCACAAGAATTTCTTCATTCTCGCCAACTTTCATTTCAATCCCCGGAATCGCAGCTCCGACGTAGCCGGGAACCGGTTGACGCGGATCATCGAGAGTGCAAATGCCCGTCGTTTCCGTCAGCCCATACACTTGCAACACCGGAATTCCCATCATCATGAAGAATAGCTGCGTATCCACCGCCAGCGGAGCAGAGCCGCAAATCAGCGCTTTCAGATTCACGCCGATTGTCTTGCGAATCTTTCGAAACATGATTGCATCGGCCAGCTTAAGCCACGCGCCATCGCCGAAACGAACCTTGCCGCTCTGCTCCCGGGCGTAAGCAGCCTTGGCGCGCGCGAAGAGCGACGCCGCGAACCCGCCTCGCTCCGAAATCTGCGCTTCGATCTTCGTGCGAATGCGCTCGAGCAATATCGGAACGTTAATAAAGTAATCCGGCGTAGCTATTTTCATTTCGTCGGCCAGCCGCTTCAGATCCATCGAAAGCAAGAGAATGCTGTTCCTGCTTAGCGCCGTCAGCATCACGAGCCACGATGCCGCTAGGCTCATCGGCCCGTAATGAAAAATGCGATCCGGCCGCGATTGCTTCGGATACAGCGCCATCAATTCATCGAGGCGCGCATTTGTGCAGGGGACGATGTGGTTCACGCCGCGCACGTTGAGCACGACGCCCTTCGGCTCGCCCGAAGTACCGGACGTATAAATAATCGTGACGGCGTCATCGTCCGCGAGCGTCACGGGCGGGCTCGCGTCACTGCCAGCGGCTGCAAAAACGTCGTCAAAGAGCGCCGTTTCGGGCGCTTGCGGCCATATTGACGTGATCGAATCGCGCAACGCCGCATCAGAACAAAGCAGCCGCGCCGGCGCGCAATCTTTCATCATCCCCACAAGCTCTGCCGCAACCTGCCGCGCATAAAGCGGCACAACAATAATTCCCTCAGCCATCAAGGCAAGATCGACCGCGGCCCAGCGAATGCTATTTGGCCCAAGAAGGGCGCAACGATCGCCTTTTTTCAGGTCGCTGCCTTGAACAAATGCCCGCGCCTTCGCCATGATCTCCAACAATTGCTTGCCGGAAGCTGTCTCAAGCCGATCGGCGTGAATCTCCTGAATCACGGGCGCATCGCCCGCACTTTTTAATCTGTCGAGAAGTGTTTCGAGAAAGTTCATCGAATCAGGCTGTCTCGCTCAAGCGTGTGCCGTCGCCAATTGTTCCAGTTGCGGGCTCATGGGCGGCAAATATTCTTCCCAACTTCGCGCGCCGCCTCGAATCGGAAATTCCGGATAGCGCCGCGCCACGTGCGCTTCAAGATAAGTTCCCATGCGCGCCATAAGCTGCAAATTGCGAACCACAGTCTGCGCGAGCGCCTCGCGAATAGCTTCGCTGTCTTTATCGAGCCGCTCCAGAATCACCACCAGCTTTTCTTCGAGGTCCGGATCGTCCACGCGTAACAAAAGATGATCGTGCCCGCGCTCGTGCATGATATTCCGAATCCGCTCGTCCATCGTGACACCCGCGGAAACAACTCCGGCCGGCATGGACGTGACAATGGCGTGATAGCGCGATGAAACCATGCGATCGCAGCAGCGCAGAATACTCACAAGTTCGTACATGTTGTAGCGTTCCGAAGAAAAAATCGGCACGCCGCCCAGCTTTTCGCTCACTCGTTCGCACGAGCGCATGTCGAGTGCCTCCATCGCGACGAGAATCGTGAACATCGGCCGTGTCTTTGTGTACCTCTTAACCGCGCCGCTGATTCCCGAAATATATTTCTCGTACGCTGCATCCACATCCGTGCCCGACCGGTGAAAATAAAGCGACCGGTAATGGCTTTCTTTGTAGGCTCCTGCAACCGCGTGCGAAACCCACTTCGAAATGGACGGCTTCACAGGCCACCAGAACGGATGAATCGGGCAGACGGCAAGCACCGGCGTTCGCCCATCCCAGCCCGCGTCTCGCAGTGCTTTTTCTCCATATTCCGGGCCGTGCGGCTCAAACGTCCACGCGGTGTCGGTGCCGAGCTCGGTCGAAACACCAAGCTTCCCGAGCACGTCTTGCGATTCCGGATTCCTCGTGATGATCAGCGAATCGGCGCAATACCGCTTGCACATTTTCCGCAGTAGCGGATCCATTTCACCGGCTTCCGCGCCATAGCCCACACTGAGCTTGTTCTGCGCGGAAGCGATGCCCAGCGAGCCAATGATCATTGTCGTCAGCGCATTCGCGAATTTGCTCTTGAACATCGATCCTTCGCACGCGATCACGCCGTCATGCTGCGGCACTTCGCGAAAGAGAAATGGCGGAAACACGTCCGGCAAATAAACCTGCCGCGCATCCCCAAAATAGCCGCGCGAATTCTCAAAGCTCTGCGTCATCACCGAAAGGTCCAGATTCTCCGCGCCCAGCACCTGCCGCACCTGCCGCAGTATCTCCTCCACGCGAACGTCCGAGCCCGTGTTCCGAGTGCCGTTGTAACCCGCGAAAAGCAGCTTCAACTTGTCGCCCGGACGCCAACTGCGGCCCGCTCCAAGCATCCACATCAGCTTTTCAAGCTCGATAATGCCACTCACCCAAGCTTCGAGTAGCACGTCGGTCATGATCGGGTATCCCTTGACTCCTTACTTGCAGCGGCAGCCGATGCCGTTTTCGCCGTGTCGGCAGCGCTCGGCCAATCTCGATAGCTGTACTTGAAATTGCTCTCACGGCTGAAGCGCATCAGCTCGTAGCAGTATTTCGAGAACGGCGCCGGCTTGCGCCCAAGCTCCGCCACCACGCGCGAATTGTCGAAAACCGTATTCCAAAGCAAATACGGCAAGAAAACTTTCAGCAACGTCGCGATGCCGCCGAGTTTGCCCGAACGCCGCGCAAGCGAATTGACCATTCGCGTCGAGGACTTCTCGAGACCCGGCATAAACATCGGCCCGCGCTTTCCCTGCGCGCTAGCCAGCGCCTCGGTAAGTTGTTGAAACGTTTCGGAATCCGTGCCCGACGAAAGATGATAAATCTCGTGCAGCGGTTTTTCTTTCAAATGCAGTGTCGAAATCGCGTCGGCGACATAATCAACCGGCACAATGTCGAGCCGGTCGCCCGGCCGGAAGGGAAGCATCGGCAGGCCCGCAAGAAACACGAACGCGCGCACCATGTCGAATTGCGTCGTCTCTGCGCGCCGGCTGTCGCCGAGCACGATGCTCGGCCGCAAAAAAAGCTTCGAAACATCGGGCAGCAGCTCGCGCCCCATATGCTCGCAGAATTTTTTCGTGCGCGCGTAAGGATCGTAATCCGATCGATCCCAGTCAATCGCAGTGTCTTCCGCGACCACCTCATTGCTTCGCATCCCCGCGACAGCAACGGTGCTCACATGACTGAACCGCCTCAAACCGTGATCGCTGTGCGCTCGCGAGGCAAGCTCGATCACTTGCAGCGTGCCGCGCAAATTCACATTGAGGCACGCCTTTTCGGATTTGCGATTGAGCGAAGCGGCGCAATGAACGACAGAATCCGTGGTCTTCACCAGCCGCTGGTAATCATCATTTTCGAGCCCGAACTTTGCGCCCGTCAAATCGCCGAGAAAAAAAGCGATCCGCCGATCGAGCAGTTCGCGGAACCGCGGAAAATCAATATGAATCTGAATCGCACGCCAAAGCCGCTCGCGCGCTTCATTCGCATCGCGCGCGCGAATAAGTAAATTCACATTCTCCGAGGAATTCTCGAGGAGATTCGCCAGAACATGCGCGCCGATGTAGCCGGTCGAGCCGGTCAGAAATATGGCCACGGTGTTTGGGTGTTTAGGACGTTGCCGGCGCTGCTCGCGTCGCTTCCGCCGCGCCCGTGCCCGTCTCCAGCGAGTCGCCTAGCGGCACGTTGCGACGCGGCTGCGCCTCTGGCGCGCGTCCTTCGATGAGAGGATAGCACCACTTCCGCAGCGCCGGAATGTGCACGTTGATCCAGTAATCCCACCAATCGAGCGAACCAGCGTCGTAGCCGAAATCGGCGCGCTCTTCCGCCGGCAGCGCCACCGCCAGCCGCTCGATGTTTGACGCTTCGAAAATGTGATCGTTGTGCAGAATGAACGGCTCGAATAGCGCAATTAATTTGATCACCTTGTCGAGTTCGCGTTCCTGCCGCGCGAGCGGCGGCTTCACGAATGGAATCGGCTCAACGCTGCGGTTGATCGCCTGCACGATAGCCTTCTGCGCCGGCGCCGATAATTTCTCATATCGAGCTTTCGACACGGGAATCGCATCGAATTTTATTTTCATGCGATGTCCAAGGCCATTTTGCGCGCGGTAATATTTGCGATGGCCGAGCCCGGTCAGCTCGATCGAGCGCCGCATGTTGCACGGATTCGTCACCGACGATGCAATTTGATAGACCGGCGCGTGGGATTTCTGAACCAGCGCCGCCGCAACGAGCGTCATGCCCCGGCAAACGAGATCCACGGGCACGATGTCGAGGCACTTGCGCTCATTCGTCGGCAGTTGCCGGAAATATGTTCCAAGCAAATAGGAAAGCGACGCCGACGTGTTGATGCCTTCGTTCCATCCGAGAAACGGTTTCTGGATTGACGATTCGACAATAGCCGGCCGAACGAGCGCGATCGGAATTTGAGGCGAGGCGGCCATGAATTGTTGGATCAGCGATTCCGCAAGTCCCTTCGTCAGTGTGTAAGTATTCGGCCACCCCAACTCATTCGCGCGCCGCGTGCCGGCCGCCGTCATTTGCTGCCGAATCCAACGCGTCCGGTTTTTGCGCACCTGATTATCGAGGGCCACGCCGTGCAAATCTTTTGCCGCGTGCTCGCTCGCGAGCGCCTGGCGGCGCAATTCCGCGGTCAACTCGGCGCCCTCGGCGCGCGCTTCCGTCTCTCGAATCAATGTTTCGAGCGCGCGCATTTCCGTTTCGGCGTCGTAATCTTTCAAGCCCGCAGGTGTGTAGTTTGGCTTGATCTCTTCGAGGATGCGTCCGTCGCGCTTGCCCGCAACATAGCACGTCGAAAGATGCAGCAGCGAGCCATGCCGGCAAGTCGCAAGAAAATTCAGCACGTTCGCAACCGCGTAGACATTCGAGGAAAGCGCGTCCCGCAAATCCGGATTGAAATCCGTCAATCCAGACGAATTGACGATCACGTCGAGCTTCGCGGCCAGCTCCGCGGCGATTTCCGGCGAGAGCCCAAGCCCCGGCGTCGTCACATCGCCTTCGACCACCTGTACGCGCTCGCGAAGAAATTCCGCAAGCCGCGCGCCGTGCTGCTCCGCGAGCGGACCAAACACCGGCGACTCTTCGACAATCTTCTGAAACCGCGCGAGCGACGTCTGCGAACGATTCCGCCGGATAAGAACATAAACTTTTCGAATCTCCGGCAGATCGTAAAGCAAATTGGCGATCCAGACCTTTCCGATAAAACCGGTCGCTCCAATCAGCAAAATGCTTTTGCCCGCGAGCGACTCGCGCACCGAAAGTCTTGGAATCCCGGGCCGGCCGGGAAAGTGAACGACGGCGGCGTCAACTTTCGCGGGCTCCCGGCGAGCCGGCCGGATTGCTCTTTCGAGAATTTCCGGATGCTTGGCATAGCCGAGATCTTCAGCCAATTTCTCCTGGCTGATTCGCCCGTCCGGCCGGTGGCCTATCAGCTTCGCAAGCGGCCCGCGCGGACGAATTACCGGATCGAGAAGCCGCCCAGTCGCCATCCCGTCGCGAAATTCCAGCCGGTTCGCGATCAAGCTCTCGACGCCCAAATATTCGGCCAGCGGCGCCATGATGTGATCGAGCCCCTGGCTGACGAGAACAATGCGCTCGCCGCTCGCGATCGCCTCATTCAGTTTTGCGACGCCTTCCGGTTTTAGCCGCGGCTTGAAGACGTATTCGAAATATTCCTGGCCAAGCAGCTCCAGCCGGTCGCGGCTGACGCCTCTCAGCACCGTGTGCAACAGCCGGGTGGCGCCCACTCTGTGCGTTGCATAAATAATAGGCCGCGCCACCGCGAGCACACCCATCGTGCCGCGCCGCGCCCAGCGTTCGAGAAAGCTCTGTGCATTCCACGCGAAAAATCCCACCGGGCGGACCGCCGTAAGGTTCAGCAGGCTGCCTTCGACGCGCCAGTACGTATAAGGCCGGGAATCGGCCCTGGCAGCGCTAGGCTTGCGGCCGTTCGTTGAGTTGGATCGGGACGATGTTCCCATAGCTAGGTCGGTCCGTCTGAATGCAATGTACGCCTATGGATACGCAGAAACTAACATTCTACCAGCAGGCAATCAAGGGAGCGAGCGCCCGGCAAGCCTCCGCCTAAGTCATTGCCTGGCAGCGACTTAGAAATGTTCCGGCGGAGGCTACAAGACATTGTCCGCTATCCCCGAATCAAGGCCCGAATCTTCGGCGAGCCCGCAACAGCCGATTGCATCTCAGGCGACTTGCCGATCGTGTCGAGAACCGCTCTAGTCACCTTGCCATCCATTTCAGCCGCACTACGAAGTTCCACCGGATAGCGCACCACATATTCGAGGCCCGTATCTCCGAATCGAAGTTGTCCTTCAGGCGATGGTGCCCTCATTCGAACATCAATTCGACTCTCGACCGATCCGAACTGCCTTTCGATTTCCTGACGGTAATGCTCGTAGACCGAATTCACAGCGGCCATCAATTTGTCTTGCGCGGCCTGATGATTGGTTTCCGGCGCCATTGAAATCGCCACTTCGTGCCACGTGTATTCCGTACCGGGGAGCTGTTTGAAGAGAGGCGTGGTCGCCTGAAACAGCACCGAGTTCGAAAATACGACGATCCGCCCCGTGGGATAAAGGTCCACGTTCGTTCCGGCCAATTCCATCAAGTACATGCGAACGATGCCAATATCAATCACATCTCCGGTGACGCCCGCGATCGAGATGCGATCGCCGACGTTGATGCCATACCGCCCGACAACGAAGAAATATGCCGCGACCGACAAGATGACGGCTTGCAGAGCGACAGCAATGCCTGCGGTGATGAATCCTGCGAATGTTGCGAGCGAACTGAATTCGCTGACGAATCCGAGCATCAGGACAACGACCACAAGAAATCCGGTAACGAACCGCCGTATCGTGAGAAATTGCCTTCGCCTTCGCTCGTCCTTTACGTAACGGAACGTCATCCGGCGCCACACCTCTGACAGAATCAGCAGCAGCGCCAGCGCGATTCCGATGACTAGCGCGCGCGCCAGCACAGTCCGCAAGATCGTCTTGTACTCGCTCGAGATCGATTGCCGCCATTCCAGCAGGTTCGAGCGGCTCTGATCGAGGAGAATGATTTCCTGGCTCAGTGGAAGCGTGGCGCTCGTAATACGCTTGAACCTTTCGGTTAGGTCGTCAAATGCTTTTTTGTCTGCGTCCAACTGCGCCGGAGTCGTGGATGGAGGCTGGTTCGCGCGATCCTGTCCTTGCTGAATTGTGTCTTTCAACTCGGCCACCAGTGGTTGCCGGAGATTGGTAACGGTGGCGCGCAATTTTAGCGTTTGCGCGATGAGCTGGTCGATCGAATGCATGTCCGTGAGTTCGGTGTACACCAGCTCTGTCTGCTTGATGAGCCCGGCAGGATTCGGTTGCACGGCTTGCTGGCTGCTCGAATTCACGACGGCGTTTTGCCCTTTCGCCGCGCTCGCCAGTTCGGGAATCGTTCGTTGAAGTTCTGTGATGCTCCCGAGCAATCCCACCGTCGCGCCTTCGCCGCTCGTTCCGACGAACGACGACATTTTTTGAACGGCATCCTGAATCGTTTTGTTCAGCTCGATCTCGCCTTGCAGCCTGTCTCGTTGCGAAGTCAGTGTGGCCAGATTGCGCCTCGACGCGGTTGCGATCTGCTTGTTGACCGTATCCAATTGAGTCTGAAGCGCCGCGATGCGTGCGGAAATATCACTCGCCATCTTGGCGTAGCTTGTCTGTCCGGTTGGAGCCGCCTCTTGGTTCGATGCGCCGCTCGTGTCCGCCGCGATCAGCGCGGCCTCAGCCTTTGCCGATTGAAATGCGAGTTGCAGCGTCTCTAGAGCCAGACTGCGAGCGTTGTCGTGGTAGATCGCGTCGCTCGGCTGTCCGCTCGAGGGTAAGCCTGAGCTGGCGGCTCGATACCAACTGATGACGGCATCCAGATGCTGGAGAATCGCGGTGCCGCTCAATTGACCCGACGTTTGCGCTATCAATGTGGGCGTCAGTAGCGCGGAAAGAAGGAATGCTGTCGCGATCATCCTCCAGTGCCGTCGAACTGTCCGCGTTTTAACCTTCATTTGCAAAAGAATCCTCTCGAAGTTGGATGAACATAGAAACCTTTTGGTGGCCGTTTTGTGCTGTCTTCGATGGAATATCGAACCCGTACGGATGCAAAAATACCATTCTAAAAAGTGCGGGTTTTGACGTTATTTTGCGTAACGGAACAATAAATTAGGGCCTGCCGGTCCGCTCACCGGCCGCGTGTTGTAGTTCAAAATATAATTCAGATGATCCGCGTCAAGAGGATAGCCGATTCCATCCGGATACGGATAGGGAACGAGCGTGTGGAATGGCAGCGGCGAGACCGTGTCGCCGTATGCCGCGTAAAAATCCATGTCCTTCGCGAAGCCATCCGCATAGAAAAAATAGTCGCGCGTCCAGTTTGCAGGAACCGGCGGCAGCCGCGACGGATCGAAATTCACCGCTACCTCGTCGCCTGAGCCGAAGATGACGTACTTATTATCCGCCGCTGCGACCAATTCCTTCACGTCGCCGTAGCGCGTGTAGTAACCAGCCTGCCGCGTGTAAGGTCCCGTCGCGCTCACATTTTCGTAGATGTAATAAATATCATTCTTCGGATTGCCTTCGACCACCTGCGGATATCCGCGGAATTCGAGCCGCGCATCTGCCAGCGGAACTTCGCTTGTGCGGAACGGAATCTCCGGCGAAGAATTATCAATCCGGATTCGATCCCAATAAATTTTCAGGTTCGTGACGATGCGAATTCGCCGCGTGCCCGCCGGCAACTTGCCCGTAAAGTCGGCCACCATCGTCCGCGCGAGCCCGGCAGGGAAGCCCATGTCATCCACGATGCGCGTCCATTTGCCCGAAGTGTTTTGCGCTTCAACGTATGGCGCGATGGGTTGAATCCCCGCCTGCCAGGCGGCGTACATCGAGTTCGCCGTGAAGTAATCCGTGAAGCCGTCGAGCAGAAGGCGCAGCGGACGCGATGCATTCCATTCGCCGAGATCGAGTTCTAGCCTGTGCATCGCTGCAAATCCCTGGTATGGCGCGCTCGCAAAGTCGGCGACGTATTTCCGATCGCGTTCGAGCAACAGCGGCAGAACATCGCGCCCGTGATCGTCCCAGGCTCCAACTGGCGCGCGTGCGTCGCTGCTCGCGATCACTTTGAATTCCGGAAACGGCGGATTGCTCGCGAACCGTTCGTTCGGATATACCTCGACATCCGAGGGGTGATCGATCGCAAGCAAACGAACGCGGTCGAGATAATCCAACTCTTCCATCGGTTCGAGCATTCGGAAACTAATCTTGCCGTCGCGCAGCGCCACTTGCGATCCATTTACTTTGAGATATTCATCCGGATCCGGCACGTCGCGCTGGCCCGGCGCGATCCAATGGCCCACGATCCCGGGCCCGATCATGTCCGCTAGAAATTCGTAGCGAGTGCCGTTCCACACAAAAACGATCGGACACGAGCTACCGCGCCGATCGATCTCCGTGATTTCCTTGCGCAATCCGCCGGCAACGTGAATTTCATCCTGCAGCACGCCCGTCGGCCAAAGCAGTCGCACCACATCGGCCTCTGTCTCCGCGCCGAGCCCCGCGTGAATCTCTGCAGGCCCCTGGCTGAGATATCCCGACGCGCCCACCACTTCGAATTTCTGCCGCATCGCGCCGGCGAATACTTCCACCTTCGTGCCGATCGCGCTCTTGTTATCGTTCGTGCCTTGCAGCGCCAAGCGCAGCCAATGATTCTTGTTGCCGCCGATATTTCGCAGTAGCACTGGCGCGGCATTCATTTGCGTGATCAGCAAATCCACGCCGCCATCGCCGTCGTAGTCGAAGGGAACTACGGCACGAGGATGCGACAGCGCAATCTTGTCTAGCCCGACTTCTTTCGTCACATCCCGAAATCCCGCCGGTCCCTCATTGCGAAACAGCGCGATCTTTCCGCCCGACGCGTCTTCGCCGACGGCGACGAAATCGATCCAGCCGTCGTTATCGTAATCAATCGCGGCCACTCCCCACGCTTGCGTCCAATCGAGCTTCGGCAGAACGACCGGCTCGAAGCGCTTTCCAGTCACATTGCGCCAAAGCGTGACAGCGGGCGCAGAAGGATGTGTGAAAGCAACATCCATCCAACCATCCTTATCGAAATCGAAGACAGCGACACCGTTGCTCGGGGCAAGCATTTCTCCGCCCCACGGCTGGCTCGCTTTGAATTCGCCTTCGCGAGGATTGAAAAGCACGGACGCCGGAGCGAACGGGCTTGTCACAACGAAATCAATCGCCCGATCGTTGTTGATGTCGCTTACAGTGACGCCGCTCGCTGCGATTCCAAGCCCCGATTCCGCGCTCCAATTCGTAAATGTGCCGTTTCCATCGTTGCGCCAGAGTTCACTGTGATTTGGAGATGCGTCCGATGGAGCACCCTGTGTCGGAGCGCTCGTCACGTAAAGATCCAAATCGCCGTCGTGGTCGTAGTCCGCAAACGTCATTCCGCGGGCCGAAATCGTCGAATGAATTCCCGCCGCCTCCGTGACGTCGCGAAACGTGCCGTCGCCTTGATTTCGATAGAGCGCGATGCGCCCGTTGAATCCGACAGCAAGATCGGCGTGCCCATCGTTGTCATAATCACCCGCGGCGCAACTTACAGCGCCCGACATCGCAAGCCCAACGCTCTTCGTCACATCCTTGAAGTGGCCCTTGCCGTCATCGCGATAAAACGCCGCCTGCCCATCGCCCGTCGCGTTCGTTAGAAAAATGTCAGGCTGCCCATTGCCATCGAAATCGAAAACACATTCGGCGGAGTCGGCCGCTGTACCCGGCGCAGAGCCTGCGCTACTCGAAGTCGACAGCCCCGCAGCCTGATTAGCCACTCCGAAATGAACCGGAATCGCTGCGGCGACCGTCATCGCCGATGAAGCAATGCTCTCGGCCAGCGAATATTTTCCTTGCTCGCCATAAATCAAGCTCATCGGCGCGCCCAGCTTGCTTGCATTGAGCCGCTGGAAGCGCTCGAGATGAATCTTCGCACTCGCCGTGTCGCCGCTGCGCTGATAAGCCTGCGCCATTCCAAATTCAGCCGAGAGATGAAACGGATTGATCTCGATTGCCTTTTGAAATTCCGCGATCGCCTTGGTGTATTCGTGAAGTTGAGAATTCAGCAGCCCAATAAAATAGTGCGTATCAGCATCGTCCGGATCAATTGCGTCCACCTTCTCGAAATCCGTAACGGCCGCTTCAGCATTTCCAACCGATTTCTCCAAAAGTCCCAGGTTGTACCAAGTGTGCGCATCGCTCGGTTGCGCTTTCGCCGTCTCAGTCAAAATCGCGCGCGCCTCATCCGAGCGTTGCATATTCAGCAGCGCGATACCCTGATTCAATCGCGGCACGTAATTCTTCGGATCTGCAGCCGAAGATTCCTCAAAGCACTTCAGCGCATCCTGCGGCCGCTGCTGGTCCATATAAGCGATGCCAAGATTGTTCAGCCGCAACGCTTCAAAGGTTTTCGTGCCGCCGCTTGCAGACGATTGCGTCGCTCCCGCCGAAATGCTGCGCGGCAGAAGCCACGGCGATGCAAACAATCCCGCCGCGCCGGCCGCAAGTGCCAGCCACAACAGCCGCTTTCTATTGAGCATTCCTATTTCCTTCGCAGGGGTTGCGCCGCGGATTGGCCGGCGCCTTCTTTGATGGTGATGATCTGATCGGCATGCACATTAGTTAGTCTGTCACTCTTGCCGCTCGGCCAGCGCACTTCAATCGTGTCCGCTTGCTCGTGCGCGCCGAGGCCAAAGGTTAGCACAAGCTCGCTCGAGGAGAGATAGCTCGATCCGCTTCGCAGCATTTCCGTCTGCGTGTCGGAGCCGGCGGCCAGCTTAACGACCGCGCCGATTCCATCGCGGTTCGAACTCGTTCCCACAAGCTTGATGCGCAGCCGGTGATTCGTCGCGCCCACATTATGAAAGAGAAACGCCGCGCCGCCGTTCGTCGAGATCGCAATATCCGGCGCACCATCATTATCAATGTCGCCGTACGCCGCTCCACGCGCCACACGCGGTGCCGCGAATTGCGCGCCCATCGCCGCCGTCACTTCCTCAAATTTCCCATTGCCGAGATTGCGGAACAAATGCGGCGGCTCGGCATATCGCACGCGATTCTGAATCCGCTCGATGCCGTCCTCGATGTGCCCGTTGTTGAGAAAAATGTCGAGCCACCCATCGAGATCGTAATCTAAGAAAAAACAGCCGAAGCCGAGCGTGAGCAAACTCGCCCGCCCAATCCCCGTCGGCGCAGCCTCGTCTACGAACAAGCCATTTCGCTCGTTGTGATAAAGCGCGGCCATCTGATTCGAAAAGTTCGTAATCAGCAAGCTCGGGTATCCGATGTGATCGTAATCCGCTGCATCGATGCCCATGCCCGCGCGCGCCACGCCGTCCTCGTTGAATCCGATGCCCGACGCGACACCCTTCTCCGTAAAAGTTCCGTTGCCATTGTTGATGTAAAGCTTGTTCGGCTGCGTGTCGTTGCTGAACGCAATATCCGGCCAGCCATCCTGATTCGCGTCAAGAATCGCAACGCCGAGCGTCTTCGATGTCGCGTCGCCGAGGCCCGCTTTTTTCGTAACGTCCTCAAACGTTCCATCTCCGCGATTGTGCCAAAGCCGCACCGATGCTCCCTTGTAAGCTTCCGGCGTGCAATACGATTTCGTCTTGCCGTCAATCGTGCAGTAAATATCGTTCGGCTCCGACCACTGCACGTAATTCGCGACAACCAAATCGAGTTTGCCGTCGCGGTCGTAATCCACCCAGGCCGCGCTCGTGCTGAAATCGTTCGGGCCCCAGAGGCCCGCTTGTTTCGTTACGTCGGTAAACGTGCCGTTGCAATTGTTGCGAAAGAGATGATTTTGTCCGAGCGCGGTGATAAAAATATCGTCGCAGCCATCGTTGTTGTAATCGCCGATCGCCACGCCCATCCCAAACATCTCCACCGCCAAGCCAGCTTTCGCCGTCACGTCAGTAAAAGTTCCATCGTGATTGTTGTGGTAGAGCGCGGGATGCGACGCGTGATTGTGATGCTCCGGCCAATCAGCGCTGTTCACGAAGAGGATGTCCTGCCAGCCGTCGTTGTCGTAATCGAGAAACGCCACGCCGGAGCCCATCGCCTCCGGCAAAAATTTCTTTCCGTAAGCCCCGTTGTTGTGAGTGAAATGAATTCCCGCCGCGCGTGTAATGTCCTCAAAGTGAATCGCCGCCGCCGCAGGCGCTTTGCCGCCAGATTGAGATCGTGCAGTGAAAGTGACCCCTGGAATGACGAGAATGAGAAGCAACAAACATGCCGGCACGCGGAAGTCCCGCGTCAATCTAAATTTCAATCCGAACCCCCATGAACCGGCGCGCTACTTTGTGCCTGCGCCGCGCGCATCATCTCAGCCGAAACGGACACATGCTCGTGAATCGCCTGCCGCTCGTTATTGTCCTCCGGATGCGCGCGCAAATACGGCCCCGTGAGCGTCTGTGCCGATTCATCCGCCTTGAAACGCATGTAGCGCTTCTGGAATTCCGCCGCTCGGTCTGTCTCTCCGATGCCCGTATGGCACAGCATTAAATTGTAATTGGCCTCGAGGTCTTCAGGGTCAATCGAAAGCGTCGCTTCGAATTCGTGAATCGCATCCGCATAACGCCGCTGGAGAAATAAAATGCGCCCCATTTCATCGTGCACCACGCGGTCGCGCGGATATTGCGCCAGCACAATCCGCAAATGCCCGGCGGCTTCATCGTACTTACCCTGATTCCGCAAAATCCTCGCGTAAAAGAAATTCGCTCGCGCCAGCGACGGTGCGATGACCAGCGCCTTCTCGTCCGCCGCTTTCGCCGCATTCAAGTTGCCTTCCTGGAATCGCGCCCGCGCGATATTCACCCACCCATCCGGATTCTGTGGCGCCACCTGCGTGATCTTCTGAAACGCATTCACAGCGCCTTTCAGATCGCCTTGCAACAGTAATCCAATGCCGTAATCGTTCCAGCGCGTCCAGTCCGACGCATCGAGCCGAACTTGCATCGGCGGTTCCGGCGCGCTAGCAGGCAGGACGCGAAGCTCAGCGGTACCTTCCGCGAGAGTCACGACCGGCAAATTCGGAATCGTCTTGATTTCTCCCGAGACACCCGACGTATCGCCGCTATAAATCCAATGCCCGTCATCGTAATCCGACGTCACATCCGGCTTCGCTTCTTTCGGATCGCGCACGCCGCCGAATGAAAACTGCGTGTTGATCCACGAGAACTTGCGATAGTTCAATTTCGCGTGCAATTCGATGCGCGACCCAGCGTCCGCCGGAATTTTCAGCCGGTAATGAACCGTATCCGCCGCCCCCGGCGGAATCAGATGCACGTACACGGTTGCTCGCGCGGCCCACGCGTTGCGCTTGTTGATCGGGTGCCCATGCTCGTCAATCAGCACTGAATGGTAGAAATGAGCTCCCGGCTCGACTGGCCCTCGCCCCTCATCCTCAGCGAGCCCGCTCCAGAAAATTACTTTGCCATTTTCATCTGTCGCCGAAAGTTCCAGCCAGCAATCAAATGCGTCCACCGTCCCGCCAGGAAAGAAATGACCCACAAGCCGGGTCCGCACCACAACATCCACGCGTTCCGTATCGCCGCGCCGAACTTCCGCGTTCACGCGATTGAGCGGCGCGGTAATTGCAACACCATTCCCTCCGCCCTCTTCCACAAGCGCTTCGTTGCCCGACAACGGCTCGGTTTCCGCCTCCTCGCCGACCGCAAATGTCGTTGAAAGTCCCGGCTGCATTGGTGACACCGCAGCCGCACTCGGTTTTGCGCCGCCGTTTTCCGGAGCGATGGCGAAAATATCCACGCTCAGCGCTTTCGATTTCAAGAATTTCTCCGTGCCTTGAAGCTGCGCCTCATCTTGATTCGCAAAAGGCACCGCCGTATTCGCCGCGAAAAAGCTGTGCGTATGAACCGATTTCGGCCCCGCCGCCGTATCTTTTCCCGGAGCCATGGGCATGTGGCAATCCGCGCAAGTCTGCGGCTTCGGCGGATAATAAAAGGAGCGCGCGCCGAATCCCGAAACGCCGCTGGCCTGCCAGTTGTCGTAGTCGTTGAATCCGCGAATCCAGCGATAGTGATTCACCGGTACATCGAGATGCACCTTGTGGCACACAGAGCAAAAATCGGGTGTGTCATTGCGCATAAACGGTTTCAAGAACGTGCGCCGGTGCGGCTCAGGATTCAGCTCCACAAGAAAATCGTGCAACCTCCGAACGACGGGATTATTGCTCGTGGCCAAATCATGCAGCGCCGGCACTTCGACCAAATAATTCCCCTGGCCCATCGTGCTTCGCACATTCGTAATCGAGTGGCACATCATGCAGCCGAGCCCAGCCTGCCCCTCCGGCGTCATCTCCACTTCGCGGATCGGCCGGTCGAACTCGCCGCTGAAGAGCAGCGCCGGATCGTGGCAGCCCGCGCACCATTTCGACGCCTGAATCCCGCGCACGTCCTGCATGTACTCGATGCTCTTGCGATACCACTGATTGTTGAACGACGAAAAATGATGCGCCGAGCTTTTCCACTGCTTGTATATGTCCTGGTGGCAGCGCTCGCACGTCTGCGACTCCATGAAATATTCTTTGGCGATTTTCTTTTGCCCGGGAGTTTGCGCCGAGCTCGGGAAGAACGGCCCGCTCGGCCCGTCCCCCTCGTTGTCCATGCTGGCTGGAGAAATGTTCGGATTCTCGATGCGATTGGCGCGCTCCCACGGCACTGTGCGCAGCCACCACGCGCCTGCTGCAATTCCCGCGGCGAGCAAAATGGCCAGCGCATAACGCACCGCCGCGCTCGTGGGAGATGCGGCAAGCCATCCGCGCTTGCCCGCCCACGCCGCCGCGAGAACCGCGCCGCCCGCCATGCATGCGCCGATATGAGAATAGAGCAACCACTTCATGTTGCGCGGCGCACCGGTATATATCAGAACAATTCCCACCGCCGTTCCGGCAAGCAACAGGAGCCACGCGATTCGCTCGGCCGTATCGCCGCTCCGAATCCGTCGCAGAATAAACGGCAGCGCCACGATCGTGAAAAGAACACCAGCGGCGAGATGGAAGACAACCGCTCCTTCATAAATAATCGTTGCGGTAGGCCATGAAAAAAGATACGCAGCACTGAGAAAGAGGGAAGGCAGCAGGAAAATTCGGAGTCGGTTCATTTCAGGTCAGACACACCTGCACGCCCAGAGAAATCGAGACACACGAATCTGGAAATATCGATCCGGGGCGAGTCTCTCCCGGCGTTGGAGCCGAGTCAATAATATGAATCCACTATGAGGATCTGACCTATCCGCCGTTGTGCGCGCGCGCCACAAGCAAGATCGCGACCGCATAGAACGCGAACATCAGCGCCAGATACGCGCGCGCCTGCTTGTTCGCGCCTGCGAACTCCTTCCACACAAGCACGCCCCAGAGCGCGGCGACCATCGGCGCGGATTGCCCGATCGCGTACGCAATCGCGAAGCCAATCGAATTGCCCGCCACGAGACTGAACACCGTGCCAATTCCCCAGATGAATCCGCCCAGCAGGCCGAGCAAATGCGCGCTCGTCGGCGCTTTGAAAAATCCGCTGAACGCCACCGGCTCTCCCACCAGCGGATGCTTCATGAAATAAATATTCCAGATGAAGCAGGAGAGCAGCGCGCCGAGCGTGAAAAATACCGCGAGGCTGTAAGGGCCGAGACTATTTCCCGTGCGCATCGCATGCGTCGAAATCGGCGACCACAGTCCCATCAACACGCCGGAAACCACGCAAATCGTAATGCTCTTCCGCGAAATCGCGCGATTCGCCACCGGCAGTTGCCCGTAAGCCTTTCCATCCATAATTACCGCGACGATCGCGCAGAGCACCCCGGCCCCAAGCATCAGCGCGCTGCCTTTCGGCTCGCGAAGATATGTGAGCGCCACTCCCACCACCAGTGCGATTCCAATCGAGACGGGAAACGCGATCGAGAGTCCCGCGATGTCAATCCCCGCCACCAGCAAAAGGTTCGCCAGATTAAAAATCGCGCCCGCGATCATCGCGTACCCGATGTTCGAATTATCCGCGGCATGAACGTTCGTCCAAAAATTCGATGCGTCCGTTCCGGTGTTGCCCATCGTCAGCGCAAGGATGAGCGAAATGACGAAAATGCCGATCGCGTAGTCCCAATAAAAAAGTTCAAAGCGGAAATTCTTCACGCCTTTGTACGTGTTGGCCCACGAGCCCCAGCAGAAAGCAGTCGCGACCATCATGACCAGCGCGATCGTGAAATTCGGCGGTGTGTACATCGCTCCGTCCTTTCGATTCGGTTGCCTGTGGATTCGTGCTTGCTGCTTTTTCGGAAGCGGTCTCTAGAACGCCGGAGCTCCCGCCGGACTTTTCGCCTTAATGAACGCCAAGACTTCATCGCGCTTGGCCATCGCTCGCGCGCCAACCTTAGTGCAGACAAGCGCAGCACACGCGTTGGCAAAAAGTCCCGCGCGCGCGTGATCCCATCCCTGAAGCAGCGCATACGAAAGCCCGCCCATGAAAGCGTCGCCCGCGCCGGTAGTGTCCACCACATTCGGTCTGAACGCCGGAACATGGACCATTTTATCCGCCGACGCGATTAAGCAGCCCTCTCCGCCCATGGTGATCGCGACAAGTTTTGGCCCCAGCTTCAGCAGACCGGTTGCCATATGTTCGAAGTCCGCTGCACCCGTCAGCTCGCGCGCAGCTGCTTTGCACGGTTTCAAGACGTCCACGAGCTGCAACGCAGCGGCCAATTCCTGCTCCGATCCTAAATTCGACTGCGCAAAAAAGCTCGGCGCTACATCGAGATCAAATACAACGCGCACACCGGCCGCCTGCGCCACCTTCATCGCCTCGCGAACGGGCACCAGCGGAAGCTGCGACGCTTCAGTATGAAAATGCTTCGCCTTCTGAATGTGCGGCGCGAAGCGCCCGTTCACCTGATGCGCCGTAATCTTCCCGGTGACGTTCGGAAACATGTAAATGCATCGCTCGCCTGCGGCGTCCACCGGAATCCACGTTAGCGACGATCGCTCGCCCTTCACGATTTCAATTCCGCCAAGGTCCATGCTGTCGGCCCTGAACGCTTCCTGAATAATTCGGCCGTTGTCGTCGTCGCCGATTAATCCGAGCCAGCCGGCCGATGCGCCGAGCCGCGCCACCTGTGTTAAATTGTTCGCCGTCACTCCGCCCGCGTGAACTTCGAGCCGGTCAGCGTTGATTTTCTCCTCCGGCCCGAGAAGTCGCGGCACGATCGCGAAATAATCTACCGTGCAACTTCCGATTCCCACCACGTCAACATTTCGGCTCTGCGCCATTAGCCCCTCACTTTGCCCGTCTCTCCGACTCTCATTTAGACCCCTATTTTGGATTGCCCGCGGGGTGCGCGCCGGGCGTTGGCCGCGCCATCAGTTCAATAAACATTTTCTCGAATTTTTCGCGGTTGAGCTCCGCAGGCAAATGCACCAGCTGCTCGCCAAGTCCCGGATGCAAATCAGCAGTCCACACAATCACGTTCCCGTAGCCCGCTCCATGATCAATGTTAATGTCCATGTAGAGCTGGTCTTCCTTGGTGATCACGCTCGGATCGAGCCAGCCCGCCGCCGCTAGTTCATCCCACATATATTCCACGTCCGCGTATTTCGCCACGTATTGCGATGCGGCGCTCGGCGATTTTGCCAGTTCGGCGATGAGTTCCTTTGTCATTCGCGTCTTGATCGAAATATCCACGGTGGTGATCGTGATTTTATGCCACGGCGACGTCAGCGTGATGTGCACCGCTTCGGGATCCCACCAGAAATTAAATTCCCGCCGATTTTCCGTCCTCCACTCGATCGGCACCACCGGTGCAACGCTCCCGCCCATGATCACAAGCTCCTGCGCGAGATCAGGCACCATCGGATCAATGCTGATGGCTTGCGCAATATTCGTCAGCGGGCCGCCCGCGTAAATCGTCACTTCGTGCGGATATTTGTGGACCATGCGAATAATGAAATGCGCCGCATCTTCTTCGGACGCTTTCGTTGTGGGATTCCCCTCGACGATGTCTGGCACAACGAACGGTTCATGCCATCTCCCGCGCAATCCTTCGCCCAGATTCATCCCCGGGCGATGCCCGTTCCACGCGCCCTGATAATGCACGGTGCCGTACAATTTTTCCCACCGCTCGATAAAATCCATCCGGTTGATCAGCGGATACACCGCGCCCGGCAGCACCGGAATATCCGTGCGCCCAACAATCTCCAGCATGCGCAGCGTGTGCGCCACTTCTTCATCGCGCCACATATCCCCGCTCACCACCGTAATGCCGAGCGTTTCCACTTCCGGCGACTGGATGAACATCAACATGGACTGCTGATCCGTCGTCGCCGGCCCGCGCGCGTCCTGATCGAGAATTACTTTTCTTTTATTCTGCGCGGCGGCAGGGAAGACAAAAATCAAGCCAAGCGCGATCGTACAAATTATTTTGAAGCTGGTTTTGAGGCCCACGGATGGAAATACCCCCTTGGATTTGTGCGCATCTCTTTGCATCGCATTCAGGTGCATTGACGCGCATTGAGACAACCGTTCGAATGCTCGTTCGAAGTCATTTCCAGCAGGCGCTGCTTATAATTCCCGGCGCCGCGCGAGTCAAGCGAAAACGCCCGGTCACCCGCGCGAAATCGATCGCCGCGCAAAATATCCAAACAATATCGGATGTTATAATTCGCGGATGCCTTTGCTTCATCGTCGGGGGCTAGCGGCTTCCTGGCGCAATCTTGTGTGCCGTATCATTTGTATACAAACCTTCGCCGCATTGTACTTCTTCCTATTTCCAGCCGCATCTTTTTGCGCCGCGCAGCAGCTCCCCGAAAATGCGCGCGCGATGGCGGAGCAAGCTCGATCCGAATTCGCGCGCGGCCACTGGGACGAAGCCGCCTCCGCGTATGAAAAAGCCGCAGCGTTAGCGCCGCACGATGCAAACTTGCGCATCGCTCTCGGCCTCGCGCTCGCAAAGGCTGGCCGCCCCACCGATGCCATTGCCAGCTACGCAGCCGCGCTTGAAATCTCGCCTCGCAACAGCGCCGCGGAAATCGATCTAGCCGAAGCCTATCGCGCCGTCCACAATAACGACGCAGCCCGCCGCCTTCTCGAACTCTCCGCCCGCGAGCACCCGAAACTCCCCGCGCCGCTCGCCGTCCTCGGCGATCTCGATATCGAACTCCAAACCTACGAGGCCGCGATCAAGCATCTCTCAGCCGCGCTCGCCCTCGATCCCGCGAACAACGAAACGCGCGACCGCCTCGCGCTTGCCTACAAAGCAAAAGGCGATGCAGCCGCCGCGCTCGCGCAACTTTCAAAATCTCTCGCCCACGATCCGAACGACGCTCTCGCTCATTTTCTCCGTGCCCAAATCTACGACGACCGCAATCAGGACGACCGCGCGCTTCCCGAAGCCGAAAAAGTTCTCGCGCTCCAGCCTCAAAATCTCCCAGGCCGCGCCATTCTCGGCAAAATCCTGCTGCGCGTTTCAGAGAGCGCCAGCCCCGCCGACGCGACGGCTCTCTGCACCCGCGCCGCCGCCGTCCTAAAACCCCTCGCCGATGCTCAGCCCGGCGATTCCGAAACTCTTTTCATCCTCGCACGCGCCTATCGCTGCGCGGGCAACGCGGACGACGCCGACAAAACCCTAGCTGCATTCGAATCCGCCTCGAAAACTCTCCGCGCGTCGAAAGAAAATCAAAATCAAGCCCTGCATCTCGTCCATCAAGCCAACGACCGCGCCCTGCAAAATGATTTTCCCGGCGCCCTTGATCTTCTCCGGCAAGCGCTCGAAAAATACCCGGACTACGACGCCGCCTATTCGCAACTCGCCAAGCTCTACTATTCAGCCGGCGATATCGACAGAGCCAGCGACGCAATCACCCGCGCGCTCGAACTCTCGCCCTACCAGCCCGATTTCCTCTACGTCCAGGGCAAAATCTTCGAGAAGCAGGGCAAGCTCGACGAAGCGCTCTCCGATTTCCAGCGTGCCACTCTCGTCAATCCCAAAGAATCCGACGCCTACTTCGAAATCGGCGCCATCTACCAGCAGAAAAACGATCCCGCGAGCGCCAAAGCCGCCTACAAAAAAGCCATCGAGCTTTCTCCCGACGACGCCGACTACCGCCGCGCCCTCGCGTCACTCTCGACCGCGGCCGCACCGCCGCCCTGACCCTTTGCATAATTTCCCGCACCGGCAACGGCAGTCGCAGTCGCGTGCATATCCGCGCCAGAACTCGCATCCACACCAGAACTCGCGCCCGCCGCCGCATGCGCTCCCGGCGTCTCCGCCGTCATCAGCGCCACAAATTCCCTATAAAATTTCGCCAGATCCAAATCCTCCTGCACCTCAACAAGCTGCTCGCCAAGCCCCGGCTGCTGCCCCGGCACCCACACCAACGTGTCCCCATACGACGCCCCATGATCAATCGAAACATCCATGTACAGCTTCACCGATTTCGTAATCATCGTCGGATCAAGCCACGCCGCCGCCGCGAGTTCGTCCCACAAATATCCTTCCTCGGCATACTTCGCGATATATTTCGCCGATGGCGAGGTCCCCGCCGCGATCTGCGCGATCAATTCCTTGCTCATCTTCGTCTTCACCGAAATATCCACGGTCGTAACCACAATCCGCGGCCACGGCGCGCGAAACACTCGCTTCGTCGCCTCGGCATCAAACCAGAAATTAAATTCCCGCCGCGGCGTCACCACAAATTCCGGATCGTTCGTCTCCGGCGCGATGCCTCCGCCCATCACAATCAATTCTTTCGCCAGCGACGCGAATTCCGGATCGAGATTGATCGCCAGCGCCAGATTCGTCATCGGCCCCGCCGCGTAAATCGTCACCTCGTGCGGATATTTCCGCACCATCCGAATCAAAAAATGCGCCGCATCCTCATCAATCGCCTTCGTCGTTGGCTTGCCTTCCGGCATCGGCGGAATTTCGTACGGCCCATGTACCGGCTTGCCCCAATTCCACGCGCCCTGATAAATAATCTTCCCGTAAATATTTTCCCAGCGCGCCATCTCCTCTTTTGTATTCACCAGAGGGAACACGGCGCCAGGAACCACGGGAACATCTGTCCTGCCGACAATCTCCAGCAGCCGCAGGGCGTGCAGCACTTCCTCATCGCGCCAGGCATCGCCGGTTAGCACCGTAACGCCGAGAACATCCGTCTCCGGCGAGTTCAAAATTGTCAGCACCGCCTGCATATCCGTCCCGCCAGGCCCAGCGCAATCCTGGTCGATGATCACTTTGCGTTTCGCCTGTGCCGCGGCCGCCGGCGCGAAGAGCGCCGAGAACATCGCCGCACAAAACATAGCCCCCGCCAAGCCGCACAACGTCGCGCACTTCGCGGACAAAACAATCCTGCGAGCCATTTTCATTTTCATCTGAAGGGCCTTTCGGAAGGGGATTCCGATACTCCGGTCAAATCCTCAATACATAATCGTTCGCGTCAAATGGTGCGGCCAGAAGGTCGTGTGATACGGCAGCCAAAGCCTGGCGTCAATCTGAGGAATAATAACCTGCAACTCGGGCGGACGGATCTTGTTCACTTCTTCGCGCAGCAGCGCAGTCGCGTAAAGCAAGTGCGCGCGAATCTCGATTTCCTGCGTGCTGTCCCGCGGAATCAGTTGGTACGTGTTGATCGTGTGCTCGAGCGCCGGCGAATACTTCAGAATTCCGAGAATCCGCAGCGCCGCGGGAACAATGTAATCCGCAAACGCCGTCATTTTCTCGGGATCTTCCAGCCGGAATCCGCCCTTTCGAATTTGCCGGTAGAGCATCCAGATGCCCAACTGCGCCAGCTTGTAGAACTTGATCTCATGCCCGTCGTACATGCTGACGTCGTTGAATCGCGCAAATTCCTTCACCATCCGGTCGATCAACCCGTTGCCATTGTCGTAGAGCTTCGGCGAGCAGGAATGTACGAAGTTCGAAAATCGCCCGTCGTACTTCGCCGCCAGCACGCCTCCCACTTCATGGAGCACGGCCAGCTTTTCATCGAGCATCGGCATCTCGATATTCCCCGCAAAAATCTTATTCAACTCGTCCCGGCTGATCTTCGCGAGGTACCGTCCGTCGAGAATCGGAATCCCTTCTTCCATCGCCCGCCTCAGGCAGGCAAACTCAGCTTCGGAATCCGACCAGTGTTGCCCCATGTAATCCACCTGGAACTTCACGTGGTTCGAGAAATCCGTAAACGCCGTATCGATTGAGTCTGTCACCATGATGAAATCGATCTGCTTGTCCGGATCGCTGCCGATGTCGAGAGGTTCAGCGTAATCCGGCAAGGGCAATTCCTCATACGCCATCCAGCCCGCAACTTCGACGATCTTATCCACGTCCGTGTGTACGTGTCGCGAATGCTCAATAACAGGGCGAAGACTATCGAGTACGGGGCTGCCGATGGGTTTAGGCCAGCGCACTGGTGTGCTTTCCGCAGAAGCAGAGACTGAAAACGAAGACGACGCTGCGGCGCGCCGGAGGCCCTCGCCTCCGGCGGCCGCCAACATCATAGAACTTCCGAGTCCCTGAAGAAACCGCCTGCGTCCATTAGCTTCAAAGGTCATTAGAAGATGAACTTGACCCCTGCCTGGAATGCGAACGGCGTGCTGCCCGGAGCCACTTGCGTGATCTGCCGGTACGTTGAGCCAGTCGGCGAAATCGACTGGAGATACGGCAGCGAGAGCGAAGTCAGAGGCGAGCAACTCTGGCCGAGCGCCGTCGATCCCGGATACAACGTAGTCCACAGCACACAATTTCCCGCCGTCGAATATGAAATCGTTCCATTCGTATCTGGGTTCGAGTACAGATTCGCGTGGTTGGTCAGGTTGTAGAAGTCACCCGATAACTGCACCCTGTATTTCTCGCCGAGCTTGATATCCTTCGCCAACCGCGCGTCCCACTGCGCGTAGCTTGGTTGGTCAAATGGATACCGGCCGAGCAGGTAAGGCTTGCCGCTCCCGATTTGAACGCTTGGCCGGTCGTTGTTGTGCGAATAACCGGAGTTGGCCACTCCGTCTCCATTCACGTCAACGTCCACGTAGAGCGGAAATGGCACGCCGGTGTGGTAGATGATCGTCGAACTCAGTAGGAAGCCCCACGGCAGATCAATCACGCCGCCGCCCTTAATTTGCGACCGGATATCCAAACTGTTCCGGCCGTAATCGAGGTTGATATTGAACGGATCCTGCTGTCCGAAGTATGTATCGGTGTCGCGTTCGCTCGCGCCGTTATCTTTGTTGTTCGACCAAATGTAGTTGGCGAACAATTGGTAGTGGCTCGAGAAGCGCTTCGTGATGTTGACAACGACCGACTCGTAGTTGCCGTGCGCGTAGCTAGCAGTAGTGTTCGTATCGGATGCAAGTGTCGGGTCCAGAAGTCCGCAAATGATCGTGCGGCCGAACCCGTCGGTTGCCGGAGGCTGTCCCGGGCCGCCGCACGGCGTGAAGTTCCTATACCACGCTTCTTCCGATCCGTATCCGCCGGTTCGGAGGTGCTGCGAGTTAACCCACGCAAACGTACCGGTCAATGTCCAGCTACCCGCAAATGTTTGCTCTACGCTGCCCGTCAGGCTTGAAACGCGCGGATTCCTGAACTCCGGATCCACAAGATTGGGCCCAGGGCATCCGTAGATGATCCCATTGACGGGGTCTGACGTATCGCAAAGCTGGTTGATATTCAGCGATGTTGAGCTTGGGAACAGGTACGGAAATCCAGGAGTTGGCAAGCAACCGGAATCGAAGAAGCAAAACAGTCCGGTGGTCTTTCCGCCGCCGCCCGTGGGCACAAAAATAGTCGGTATTACAGCGTAGTAGTATCCCCATGCCCCGCGGACGATCGTTGGATTTTTCGTTCCGCCAACATTCCATGCCAAGCCGACGCGCGGTCCCCACTGGCCGAAGTCATCATGAAAGCGCTGCGGAATCGGAATGGTCTTGCTGCTCGACCCAAGCCCCGTATACGTTTCGTTTCCAGGAAAGGCTGTCTGCGGCTGCGGGAACCACGTGCCGTCCCATCGCAAGCCGTAAGTCAGCGTTATCCGCGGCGTTATCGTCCATTTGTCCTGCCAGTAAAGTCCGACGCCCGTCAGGTAATTCGGGTAAAGCGTCCCAGCATTGAAGAGAGGCGTGTTGTTAAGGCCCAGGTCCTGAATCAAGGCGAAAGGCCCTCCCGCCTGGAAGCTCCCGAGATCGCCGAATTCATATTGGCCCGTGGACCATCCCACGAACGTATCCTTTCGATCCTCAAACGTGTCCGAATCGCCCCCGAATTTCATGTCGTGCTTGCCGAATGAGTAAGAAAAGTTATCCGCGACTTGCAATTTGTCGTTTTCGCCGTTGATCGGCAGGTAGTACCGCTCACCGATCAATCCAGGCCCGATCAAGTCGGTCTGCTGAAAGCCATCAGCCGCATGCCGGATCCGGTTTTCGGCCGCCACGCTGACCCGGAGTTCGTTGACCTTCCGGCCCAGCACAGTGTTAAGCGAAAATACCGTGCTGATGCCTTCGTTCAGGAAGTTCTCCGTATCTCCGAAGGCAGCCGGCGTTTCATTCTGGCCCAGTCCACCAGTAAAGCCGCTGGTGTGATTCCGCGTGGCGTAGGCTCGAACGCTGAAGTGGTTCGCCGGGCTAAACTGGTAGTCGTAGTGCCCGAGGATTGTAAACAGGTCTTGAAATTGCGTATGCGGTCCGTTGAATGCCGCCAGATTGGCCACTCCATAGCAAGCTTGCAAGTATGTTTGACCCGCCGTGGGAGTACCGCAAGAGGCCGGAAGTTCAAAGCCTGCTGTCAGCGCGCCCGGCACCGGAACCTCGCCCGCAGGGCAAGGAAGCGTTACGCAGTTCGCGAACGTCGGACCGGTTATGGAACTCATTGTCGCGTTGCAGTCTGCTACTGATCCGCTGCTGCACAGGTTCGTAACCAACGGACCGTTTTGCTTTTGAACGTCCGTGGCAAGGAACAAGAACTGGCGATCCTTGTGAATCGGGAAGCCGACGGAACCTCCAACCTGATTCTGCGTGCTGATATTCGGCGGATTTCCGAGCGCGTCTTGCGCCGTCAGGCCGCTGCCGCGATAGTATTCGTGGGCTTCGCCATGTACTTCGTTCGTGCCCGACTTCGTCACCACGTTTACCAGTCCGCCGGTCGCGCGCCCGAACTCGGGAGCGAATCCGTTCGTAACGACCTGAAATTCCTGCACGGCGTCCAGTGGAATCGTGAAGTTCTTCGTCTCCAGAGATCCGAAAATTTCGCCGAAGAAATTATTGAACGTATCTTGGCCGTCCACGACCATGCCCAGATAGTCGCTCTGCTGGCCGCCGAGGCGTATGCCGCCGCGCAATCCAGGAACGATCTGCGCCGACGAACTCAATTGCGCGAGGTCGCGATAGTCGCGGCCGGAAAGCGGCAAGTCTTCAACATCTTTCTCGTTGATGACCTGGTTGATTCCTGCGGTCGTCGTGTCCACCGGCCCAAGAGCCGATGCGCTCACCGTCACCGTCTGCGTCTGGCCTTTCACCGGCAGCGTCACGTTGAGATCCAGGCTCGCGCCAATCTGCACGGTGATGTCCGTGACCTCGGTCGCGGCGAATCCTTCCGCCTCCGCCCGCACTTTGTACGAACCTGGCAGCAAATCATCAAACGTATACGTCCCGCCCGAGTCCGTCTTCACCTCTCGCTTGTAACCGGTGGACGGATTCGAGATCGTCACTTTCGCGTTCGGCACCACCGAGTGCGTCGAGTCGAACACGAAGCCTCGGATCGCGCCGCGTTCCAGGTTCTGCGCGTTCACTCCGGCAGCCGTCACCAGCAATCCCAGCACCGCCAACGCCAGGAATACACTCTTCCAAATCTTCATCGTCGCTCTCCCGTTTGTAGTTTGCTTGTGAGACATTTCCGCTCGAATCCCAGTTCGCAATCTACTTCCCCTCAATCCGTGAAATGAAAAGCTGGATAAATCTCTCGCCCTCCACGCTCGTGCAAACTTCCACGTTCGGTTTCACGTGGTCAACGCCTTCGATAATGTATCTGTCGCCGTGCAGCACGTTCCGCTCGATTTCATTCCGCCGGTTGGCCACCGTCTCGCCGCGGCTGAATTCTCCTCGCGTTTCCACGTCCACGTGCATCGCTTGGGTCTTCATCAGCGTTGAGTCGATTGCCTCGCCCACCGCCAGCGGGTCGTACATCGGCGAGCCCGTGTCACCGAATTTCTCCGAGAGCTTCACCAGGAAATCCAGCACCGAAACCATGAAATCGTTCTGCGGCCCGTGCGTCTTTGCCAGCTGCGCGAGATGCTTGCGCCCAAAAAGCGTCTCGTTCCCGACGTCGAGTCCCACCATCGTCACCGGCCATCCCGCCTGAAACACGATCTGCGCCGCTTCGGGATCGTTATAAATGTTCGCTTCGGCCGCCGCGTTCACATTCCCGCCAGAAATCGAGCCGCCCATCACGATCACTTCTTTCACCAGCGGCACGATCGAAGGATCCTTCAGCACCGCCAGCGCGATATTCGTTTCCGGTCCGATCGGCACCAGCGTGATTTCATGCGGCGCCTCGTGCACCATCTGAATAATCAGGTCGGGCCCGAACCGCGAATCCGCTTTGCATTTCGGCTCTGGCAATTCGACGTTGGCCAGCCCGTTTTTCCCGTGCCAGAATTCCGCCGTAATCAACTTCTGAAACAGCGGATGCTCCGCGCCGCCCGCCACCGCCACGTCGCACCGATTCGCCAGCGACACCAGCTTCAGCGCGTTTTGCAATCCCTGCGCCGCGGTTACATTGCCGGGGACCACCGTCAGCGCCCGCACATCCAATTCCGGCGAATTCAACGCGAGCAGGATCGCGATCGCGTCATCCGTGCCCGGATCCGTATCAATAATTACCTTGCGCGCTTTGGCCGGCGCGCCCGCCGCAAATGACGGCGCAGCGGCCAGGGCGGCAATCGCCAGGCACGCGCACAGCATCGCACATGTGTTCAAAATCAGGCCCGTCGAAAACTTTCGAGCCCCGAAACTCTGGGAGGGGTCTACAACTGGAAAAGAACTGCCTTCACGAGTGATTCGAATCTCAAAAACTTGGCCCAGGACCGTCCCCCCAGCTTACGAATGGCGCGTAGCGTAACTTTCGACTTAGACCCTGTCAAGCACAAACTCTTGATGTCTAAGCATCAAAATTTCAACTGTTGTAACACAAACAATATTTCTCCTCGCGCGCGGCGGCACAACTCGCGAGCGCGTACCAAAACCGAACACGCCGCATTTCTTCCGCGCTATCGCGGCCGCAGCGCTTGCAGGGCTGGTCATAAGACCAGCCGATTTTCTATCAACGATGCTAAGATTTCGAATTTCATGCGCCCCACATCAAAGATTCCATCTCACTCTCGCGGCGCGTTCCATCTGCGCACCTTAACTCTGCTCATCGTATGCACCACCCTGGCCCTCACCGCAGCCCCGCCGCGCCAACAAACGCATCGCGCGCCACCCCGCGCCCCCGAATCAAAAAGCCCCCCCGACGCAAATCCATTCCACATTCAATTCCTCGACGTCACCGCCTCCGCGGGCATCCATTTCCATCACGAACGCGCCCAATCTCACAAGCGCATGTACCCCGAAACCATGGGCGCCGGAGTCGCTTGGCTCGACTACAACCAGGACGGCTACCTCGACGCTTTCTTCGTCAACAGCGGCTTCACTCCGCTCTTCCATCCCGCCGCCGCACCTCAGCCCGCGCTCTATCGCAACAACGGCGACGGCACCTTCACCGACGTCACCGCCTCCAGCAAGATTCACTCCGACGGCACATTCTTCTTCGGCGTCGCCGTCGGCGATTACGATAACGACGGCTACCCCGACATCTACATGACCGGCTATCGCCACTCCGTCCTCCTCCACAACAATGGCGACGGCACCTTCACCGACGTCACCGAAAAAGCCGGCGTCGGCAACGACGGCAACTGGGCCACTGCCGCGGGTTGGTTCGACTACGATCGCGACGGCAAGCTCGATCTCCTCGTCACCAATTACGTTCAATACGACATGGACCACCCCATCACCTGCGGCGATTTCCGCCCGGGTTTTCAAAATCTCCCGCAGGTCAGCTCCTATTGCCATCCCGATAATTTTCCCGGCACTTCTCCGCGCCTCTATCACAATAATGGTGATGGCACCTTCACCGACGTCACCGCCAAAGCCGGCCTCGTCAACAAAGACGGCAAAAGCCTCGCCGTAGTCCTCGCCGATCTCAATAACGACGGCTGGCCCGACATCTTCATCGCCAACGACACCCAGCGAAATTTTCTCTATCTAAATAATGGCGACGGCACATTCCGCGACGTCAGCTACACCGCCGGCGCTGGCTTCAGCGAAGACGGCCGTCCCGAAGCCGGCATGAGCGCCGACGCCGCCGATCTCCGCAACAACGGCCGCATGGATCTTTACGTCAGCCATCTCGATTTCGAACTCAATCGCCTCTACACCAACAACGGCGACGGCACTTTCATCGACGGCACCATCGCTTCCGGCCTCGGCCAATCCAATATTCTCAATAGCAGCTTCGGCGCCCGCTTCTTCGATTTCGACAACGACGGCTGGCGCGATCTCCTCGTCATCAACGGCCACATCCTCGACAACATCGCCCGCTACCATCCCGACGTGAAGTACGCCGAAACGAAAAAACTCTATCGCAACACCGGCGGCGGCCATTTCGTTGACGCGAGCGCCACCCAGCCCGCGGCGTTTCTCGCGCCGAAGGTCGGCCGCGGCCTCGCCGTCGGCGATTACGCCAACGATGGCTGGCTAAGTTTTCTAGTGAATAACAACGGTGAGAACGCGCAACTTTTCCGCAACAATGGCGCCACTTCGCCCGCCGCGCGCGAAAATCACTGGCTCGGCATCCGCCTCGTCGGCGTAAAAAGCAATCGCGACGGCACCGGCGCCCGCCTGAAAATCACCGCCGGCGACTTCACCAGCTACGATCAAGCCAAAGGCGGCATGAGCTACATGTCCGCCCAGGACCCGCGCATCTACTTCGGCCTGGGCGCGCACGCCAAAGTAGACACGCTAGAAATAAACTGGCCCAGCGGCATCCGCCAGGAACTAAAAGACATCCCCGCCAACCAAATCATCACAGTAGAAGAAGGCAAGGGAATCACGCCCCAAAAATCCCCGCCCCTCCATCACAAATAAAGCCTTCGTCGCGCCGGCCCGCCCTGAGTTTTCGAAGGGCATCCTGCCGGCGTTTTTGACTTACTCTCCCGTGATCGTGTCAACGCTTTTCCAATTTCTCTTTTCCCTTTCCCACTCTCCCAAACGCATCTCAAAAATCCGCAAACGTATTACAATAAATCACCAATGAACACAGTCTCGATATCCATCGCCCCCGCCCCCGACACGCTCCGCCGCGTCATCCGCTTCCAAATCCTCACCATCGCCTGGATGACCATCGAAGCCCTCGTCGCCCTCTCCGCCGCATGGACCGCCCGCAGCCCTGCGCTCCTCGGATTCGGCGGCGATAGCGCCATCGAACTCTTCTCCGCCATCGTTGTCCTCTGGCGCTTCCGCTCGCGCTCCGATTCCGCGCAAGCCGAGAAGCGCGCCGCTCGCATCGCCGGCGTCCTGCTCTTCGCCGTAGCCGCCTTCGTAATCGCCAGTTCCGCCATCTCTCTCTTCGGCCACCGCGCGCCGCAGCCAAGCATCACCGGCATCATCCTCCTAATCGTCGCGGCCATCGGCATGCCCTGGCTCGCCAGCCAAAAACGCAAGCTCGCCGCTCAAACCTCGAGCGCCGCACTCAAAGCCGACGCCACCGAATCCGCCCTCTGCGGCTACATGTCCCTAATCGCCCTCGCCGGCCTCCTAATCAACGCCATCTTCCACGCCACCTTCGTCCATGCCGCATGGGCCGACCCGATCGCCGCGCTCGCCCTCGTCCCCCTAATCTCTCGCGAAGCGTACCAAGCCATCCGCACCCAAAAACACTGCTGTACCTCCTGCTGATCTGATTCGCCGTTCTCGCCTCATCCGCTTTTCTCGAACAAGCAAACTCCCGACCACGGCCGCGATCCCTGCTTCCCATTCGATTCCGGCAGCATCGCCGCAAGCCGCATCCCCCACGTCAACCGCTTGAATCGCGCTGCCGTCTTCAGCGGCGAACGCACATCGCTCACCTTCCATCCATAAGGCGCAAAAAATCCCGGCCCTTCCGCAGGACCAAACTTCGGCGGCGCTCCCGCCTGGCTAAGCTGCTGCCCGATATTCTTCTGCAGCATCCTGAGCAGCCCCGGCGACGAAATCTCCGCCACCCATCGCTGAAAGCTCGGCGGCGTGGCCAAATCCTTCGCGAGCGCGCCCACCTCATCCGCCGAAAGATAAATCAGCAATCCCTCGGAAAGTATCAACGCCTTGCGCGCGTCGCGCCCGAGCCTCTCAAAGAGTTTGCGCCGCGCCTCAACATCCGCTAAATCGAGCCGCACGCGCTCAAGCGCGCACACCGGTGTTTCGCGCGCAAGGATTCCTTCCTTGAAATCAAGAATCCCGCTCAGATCGGCTTCCACCCATTTCAGCGTCTTCGGCAGCGCCATGCGGTAAGGCCTGGCGTCGAGCCCCGCCGCCAAATTGATCACCGTATCAACGCCCGCCGCGATCTGCTCCGTGATAAATGCGTCGAACAAGTACGTGCGCATCACCCATGCCCACGCGGCGCGCTCGCTGAACGGCATCGACGCTGCAATTTCCTCGCCGCGCAAGCCCGCCAGGCGCCGCGCGTACGGGTCCCGGAACACCGCGTCCGCCCGCTCCGTCTCCCGCGCGCGATACACCGCCGCCCACATGGCCGTGTCGGAAATATTCCGGATAAGCTGCCCCGCTTCGCTCACAGCCATTCTCCTTCGCCTGGCGCCGTCCGCAGACCCGATCGCAGCCCTCTCCCACCTGCCCTGATCCCGCGCGAAGCATAGCAAGCGATCCACGCCTCGCGCCACTGCTGTACCTCCTGCCAAACGCAATCGCATTCGTCGCGGTTGCTGTTCGTAGGGGCGCTGACCTGCCCTGAACGCTTCGTGTGAAGGGTTGTTCACCTGCCTTTCGTCTTTTCCATTGCCCCTTTTCTCTTTTCCATTTTCCAATTTCCGCGTACCATGCCCCCGCAAGCAGGCCCAATTCTAGGCAAGCACCGCAAAATTTCGATCTCACGAAGGAGCCTTGATGAAAGCACGCATTCTCAGCATCACCGCCCTCGCGTTATTGCTCTCCTCAGCCGCCGCCGCGCAGACAAAAATCACCGGTGCGCAGCTATGCCAGCAGCCCGACACAGTCGGCACCACCGACCCCGGCGACAAGCCCGGTCACACCATGCAATTGGTGAAGGATGCCTGCACATGGACGACTCCCCTTGAAATGGCCGGCGCAAAATCGAAGGACGGCACCTCCTTCTCTTTCTCCGATGTGACTGCCACTCACCTCACGAACTCTGGCACTTACGTCGCCGAGATGGACAACGGCGACAAGTTCTACGTCAGCTTCCATGAATCCGCCGCGATGAAAGACGGCAAGCCCGTGAATTCCAAGGGCACCTGGACGTTCACCGGCGGCACCGGAAAGCTAAAGGGCCTCACCGGCAAAGGCACGCACTCCGTAACCGTGAACGCAGACGGCACCTCCACGGTGACCGTAGACGGCGATTACTCCGTCGCCGCCGCGCCAAAGAAAACAATGTCGAAGAACCCAAGCTAATCTCTCGTTTTGTCGTTCGTGGCGCGGGCATCTTGCTCGCGCCTTCTCCTGCCGCTCGAGCGGCGCTGCTGAACCGTCATTCGTCGCGCCGTGCCTGTTATTGTTCGTAGGGGCGTCCGCCGCGGCGGACTGCGCCCGCTTTTCGCTTTGCGGCACCCTGCCCTTGTGGGCACGCTATATCATGCCCATAATTCGCACCGATGGACACCCGGCGCAAAAATCTTCGTCTCCGTGGATACGATTATTCCCGGCCCGGCGTCTATTTCATCACTGTCTGCACCACTAAACGCCGATTCCTATTTGGAGATGTTCGCGGCGGACAAATGATCCGCAACGAAGCAGGTAACGCCGTCGCAGAAATCTGGGCGAATCTCCCGCAACGTTTCCCAATCGTCGCGCTCGACTCGTTTGTCGTGATGCCCAATCATGTGCATGGCGTCATCGTCCTCAACAATCCAGGAATAAAACAAAACCGGGGCGCAGCAAGCAGCGCCCCTACGACCGTCGTAGCCTTGGGCCGCGTTGTGCGCGCATTCAAATCCAAGAGTGCCATCCGCGTGAACGCAATTCTGAAAACATCAGGACAGTCGGTCTGGCAGCGGAATTATTTCGAACACATCGTGCGAGCCGGCAAAGACCTCGACGAAATTCGCCAATACATCCACGACAACCCATCCCGCTGGGACTCCGATCCCGAAAACGCTCAATCGTAGAGCCGCCTTTCGCCGCGCCGTTGCTGTGGGTCGTGCCGCGGCGGTGTCTGGCCGTCCGTTCGTAGGGCGCCGCTCGCTGCGCCCGCCTTTGCTTTGCGAATCTCTCAATTCGGCATCCGTATTTCTACGTAGCCCTGTCTGCGCCCCAAAATCCCATCCTTACAACATTGCCACTTGCGCACTCCAAAACACGATGGTATTTATATTTCCATTATGAACTCTAATGATAAAATAACTCGCTCACGCCCCGGCCGAGCAACAAAGGCCGCCCTTGCTGCACGTCACGCCCGCAAATGCGTGATCTGCAAACACCCCGATCGCGAAGCCATCGAGGAACAGTTCGTCCACTGGGTCCACGCCGACCGCATCGTCGAGGACCACGACTTGCCCTCGCAGACCAACCTCTACCGTCACGCCCGTGCCACCGGCCTATTTAACTTGCGCCGCTGCAACGTGCGCTCCGCCCTCGAACACTTGATCGAGGAATCCATCCACGCCCCGGTCACCGGCGATACCGTGATCCGCGCCGTTCGCGCCCTCGTCCACATCAACGCCAAAGGCCGCTGGATCGAGCCTCCCAAAGAACTCATCCTCTCGCGGCGCGACCTCTCGGTACGCCAGGCCGCCGCAGCCGGACAATCGCTCCTGCCCCCGGGCCATCTCGAATCCGCGAACGCGCCCGAACCAGTCACCCGTCAATTGACCGGAAAAACCGTGCAAGAAACAGGACCAGTCGCTCCTGACCCGGTTTCCCTGAGCCTGCCACAGCGCCCAAACGGGCCATCAATCACCGACTTTCTAATCGACAGTCAAAACGATTAGAAAACGCCGTAACCCAAACAAAACAAACACCCGAGGCCATTTCTAATCGTATGAAAATAGACCCCCTCGCAGAGGCAGACTAGGGGAGATAGTCACAAACTGAAGCCAATTCAAGCAAACCGCGCCACGATCGGGCATGTAATCGTAGCGCCGGCCTGCCCTGAGTTTTCGAAGGGCATCTTGCCGGCGTTTTTGACTTACTCGCGGGAGGTCAAAGGCTCAACAACAAAATGATGCCGACGCTGGAAATCGCTAACGGATCGCGTGACACTGGTCGCGACACACCGGCCAAGGACCACGGTTCACTACGCGTGCTGCCCGATCGACAAAATATTCCCGTCGGGATCTTTGAACCATGCGACTTGGCTGCCGTCGGGCGTGGTCCAGATGCCGAATTCTTTGTCCTGGGCGAAGGGGTATTTTTCGAGCTCGACTCCGCGCTCGACAAGCCACTTGGCGACGGCGCGGATGTCTGCTACTTCCCAGCCGAGGACGGTGCCTTTGCGCGGCGTGAAATCGCCAATCTTTCCGATGCGGATGTGATTCTCGCCAGCTTGCACTACCAGCGCATACTGGTCGAGGCTCACGAACTCGAAGCCGAGCCTGTCCACGTAAAACGAGCGCGCCGCGTCGTAATCGTTGGTGATGATGAAGCCGGCCAGTTTTGCCGAACTGAGCATGAGAATCCTCCCGAGCTTGAACGTAGTTCAAGAATGGATTCAGTGAGAAGTATGCCGGGGCTGCCGTCCGGCGCGATTTTCTCAACAAGGTGCCGGACGAATCCCGGTCCGGCGCTACACGTCTCGGACGATCGAGCGTGCATAGCGCCGGGCGCGGGCGGTGAATCAAAATTCGGAAGCGCTACAAATCTTCGCCCTGGCTATCCACCATCTTGCGCGGATCGAATGCGGTCAAAATCTTGGAGCCGCCGACCAGCAAATAAAAATCAATTTCTTTTTCATCCGTCGCGATTGTCGGCTCTCCGCTGGCGCTCTTTTTCGGGAAATGGAAGATTACGCCGGTCACCGTGCTTCCGTCCGGACCCTTCAGGAAGTCAATCTTGTCCGGATATACTTTTTCTTTCGACTTCTTCATCTGCAGCCACGCCGATTTCTCGAAAGCTTCTTCGCCGCGCCTTTGGAAAAGCGCCATGTTCGCGGACTGCAAAAGCAGCATGTAATCGTCCGGGCTATTGGCGAGCATCTTGTCGGCGTCCTCTTGCTTCATGGTGCCCTTCAGCACGGCTTTGCGCATGGACGCGGCGCGAATGGTGCGAGAAGACCACCAGAACAAGACGTAGGTCGCCGATTCAGCAGCCGCTATATCTTGCTTCTCCGTTCCGCCCATGCTGTCCGGGGTGGCGCCTGCGGAACCCTTCGACATGTCGCTCTTGCTGCCTGCAATGCCTCCGCTGCTGGACGCTTGGGACATACCATCGGGATGCCACGCGCCCTGCGCCGTCAGATTCGGGTGCGCCCAGGGGGAGTTTTGAAGAATGTCGGCGATATCCTTTTCGGTCCACTGGCTGGGGGGCTTCGACTTCCAGGGATCGCCGCCGGCCCAAGCGAGCGCTGCGATGATCAAAAATGCTATGCCACCGATTATTTTTTTGCGCATCGAATTCTCCTTTGGCATGCCGCGAAATCCACGAAAGGAATTTTCGCCGGCTGCGTCGCGTACCGCCCACGCCAAATTGCCCCTAAATATTTACCACGATTTGGAACAGCGCGCATCCGCTTCTCGCTTGCCGCGCGGGCTACACCCGGTGAGACGCTTGCTGGGGGAGATTGGATTCCTGCGCGGGCGCGACGAAGGCTGGAATTTCTGATTTGAAATGAGATTTCAAAATTAGCGGCTGATTAGGACGAAGGCGCCCCAGTAGAAGGGGAGATCTTTGTTGTAGCGCTGGCGGACGACTTCGCGTTCTTTGAGTTGGGCTTGGCGCAGGGCTTCGGGCTTGTCGAGGCCGCTGAGCCATTTGGCGTAGAAGAGAGCCATCAGTTCCTGAGTTTCGCGATCGGGGACCGACCACATGCTCATCATCACGGCATCGACGCCAGCTTCCTGCAATCCGCGGCGCAGGCCGAAGACACCTTCGCCATTGCCCTGCTCGCCCAATCCTGTTTCGCAGGCGCTCAGCACAACAAGTTCCGTGCCCTGAAGATTGAGTTGGCTCGCTTGGTACGCGGTCAGTACGCCATCTTCGATGCCCGCGATGGGCGTGCCGCCGGTCTCGACACGGTTCGCGCCCGCGAAGAATAGGCCCGAGCGCAGCATGGGATCCTGAAGAGTAACTGTGCCGCTGTTGCTGCTGCCCTGCGACTTCTGCGTGAGATCCTGGTCGGTGAGGAAAAATCCGTGCGTCGCGAAATGAACGACACGCGGATTGCGCAGGCGTTCGACAACTTCCTCGAGCGCGTGATCGCCGGTGTAAGGAGTAACTTGCCATCCGGAAGCTTTTAGCAATTTGTTGATGGCATCGACTTCGACCTGCGTGCCGGGAAGAGGATTGAGCGCGCCACCGCGGAGGCTGGCCGAGCGCTGCCCGGACGCTGCGGGCGAAGTAGTGACCGGTGCGACGGGCGCGGGGGTGAGCGAGGCGATCGGAGAAGGTTTTCCTCCTGCGATGTTCAGTTGCGCGAGGATCGCGCGCTCTTCCGATTCCGATAAATCGAATTTCGGATTGCCGAGGAGCACCGCAGACTTGGACGATGAGGCGCTGCGCGGGCGGAGAAGATCCTTCGTGCTGTTGACGTAGCGCAGCTCGTATTTTTCGAGGAGCATTTTGCCGCTTGCGTCCGCGAAAAGACTGATGGGGATTTGATTGAGCACGCCATCCGGTGAGACATAGACGCGCTTGACGCCTGCTAGCGCGGGCTCGAGAGGCTTCCAAAACGCGTCGTAGGCAGCGGTGGTGTCTCCGGCGCCGGAGCCGGGCGTTGACGTTTCTCCCGGTGCGGGTTGGGCGGAAACTCCGCGAGTGAGCGCGACGTTCGTCCGGTAGTTGGAGATCGGCGTGGATTCAAGTTTCTTCGCGTCTCCGAGAACAATCAGGCTTGGAGTGGAGGCGCGGGGGGTGACGACGAGAGCGGCGTAACGGTAGGTGTTTGTCCAATTCTTGCCGTCGTGAAATTGGTAGCGAACGATTTCGACAGCAGCCTCGCCGGGCTTGAGGGACTTTTGCACTTCCTGCCACGTGGCGGCCGCGAGATTTTTCTGTTCTCCGACTCCACTGACGTGCCGAGCGAGTTGCTGCTCGAGCTCGTTGGCTTCGGAGTCCAATTTCGATTGCAGTTCGACCCATCCAGGGGGCCGGGAGGTGGCGAGCTGTGCGGATTCACTCTTTTTCGCGGTGAGGTCGTCCATCAATTTGACGGCTTCGGAATCGCCGCTCGCGGCGACGCGAGCCCGCAATGCCGAAACGCTCGTGCCGACGATGCCCTTTTCCCAAAGAACGAGGTCGAACATTTTTCCAGCTGCCGCGGGATCGTGGTCGTGGCGCGCGACAGCAAAACTAAAGTAAGCAGGAAACACGCCGTGAACGCTCGAGAGAAATTGCAGGCGATCCTTTTCGCTCATGTAGGAAAAGTTGTACTCGAAGCGCCGGCGGATGAGGGCAAGGCCGCGCTCCATATAGGAATTAGCTTCGTCGTAGCGGCCCATCGCTTCGTAAACGCCAGTCAGATTGAAGAGGTTGGTGTAGACCTCGGGCTGGCCGGCGCCGAGAACTTTTTCAAAAATTGTTTGGGCGCGCTTGTAGAGGGGTTCGGCATCGGCGTATTTGCCCTCGCCTTGATACAGGCCGGCGAGATCAGTGAGCGTCGAGGCCATCTCGCGGGTCTCGGGGCCGATGGATTTGGAGACGTCTTCGACGGCGCGCTTCAGATAGGTTTCGGCCTCCGAGTTGCGGCCTTCGTGGCTGCAAACGACGCCGAGGAGAGAAACATCCGCGCCGACGGGACGAGTTTCCTCACCGAGTTCCTTGACGTGAATCGCGAGCGCACGCTTGAGAAGAGGTTCGGCCTCCGAATTGCGATTCTCCGCCTCGTAGAGATAGGCGACGCGGTACATCGCGCTCGCGAGTTGCGGGTGATCGGGGCCGAGCGCTTTTTCCCTGATAGCGAGAGATTGCTTGAGGAGCGGCTCGGCTTCGGGGCCGCGGCCCTGGTAGACGTAAAGCAGGCCGAGGTCGCTCATGCTGGTGGCGACGGTCAGATTTTCCTGGCCGAAGACCTTTTCGTAGATGGCGAGGGAGCGCTTCAACGGCGGCTCGGCATCGCCGTAGAGTCCCTGATCGGAATACAACTGAGACAGGCGGCCAAGTGTGTCGGCGACGTTGGGATGATCGGGCCCGAGTTGCTTCTCGTAAATGGTGAGCGCGCGCTTGTAGAGATCCTCGGATTGCGACTGGTGGCCTTCGAGTTCGTAAAGGGCGGCGAGATTGTGAATGTCTGTGGCGATGGCGGAGCTATTGCCCTCTTTTTGATCGATCGCGAGGGCTTGCTTGAAAAGCGGCTCGGCCTCGGGGTAGTGGGCCTCCTGCGTATACATTAATCCCAAATTGTTCAGCGTAATGGCGACGTGGGAATTTTCGTTGCCGTAGGCCTTCTGATCGATCGCGAGCGCGCGCCGATAGAGCGGTTCGGCTTCGGCAAAGCGGGCCTGCATCGTATAGAGCAAGCCGAGATTATTGAGATTAATCGCGACGGCCGGATTTTCGGGACCGAAATTCTTTATGTTGATCGCGAGCGCGCCCTTGTAGAACCGTTCGGAATCGGCGTAGCGTTCGGTTTCTTCATTAAGGGCGGCGAGATTATTGAGCATCGCGCCGATGCCTTCGCTCTCCGGACCGAGGGTTTTAATCCCGACGCCGATGGCGCGCTTATAGAGCGGTTCGGCTTCGGAGTAGCGGCCGAGATCGTCGTAAATCGTGGCCAGGCGATTGATCGAAGCCAAAGTGTAGGCGTTCTCGGGACCGAACGTGGCCTCGGCCACGCGTTCGGCTTCCTGAGCGACGGGGAGGGCTTGGACCGGTTTGCCTTGCTGCTTGAGTTGTCCCGCTTGCGCGAATAATTCCTTCCAGTGGGCTTCCTGGGCGGACGAGGGAAGGCAGGCGAGGAGGACGAGAGTTGCGACGGCGAGGAAACGTGCGGCGATGCGGCGAGGGCGTGCTGCACTGGTTCTGAGGGCGATCGACGGATGCTTTTTCGGGGCTTTGTGGCAGAAGCTGGCTAGCGTGGCTGGTTTTCCCATGTTCGGCCTGCGGGATTTTAGTTTATCGGCGGGCGATTCGCCAGCGCCGTTGGAGCGGAGCGCGGGATGCAATCAAGCTAGACGAGGCTGGTGTCACGGGGCTCGCCATCGATGCGATTGCTCCCGGAGGCGGGGGCCTCAGGGCTCTGAACGGCCGGTGGAGCGAAATTGGCCGCCGATGGAGCGAAATTCAATGGCATCATCCGAAAACAATTCGTGCGGCTAAGGGGCTGGGCCGCTTGACCGTGCGAATTTGTAGGCTGAGGCTGCCTATTTTGACGCGAGACGAGCCGCCTCCGAAGTCGGGACAGCCCGTCTCAATTGGCGATTGGACTAGAACCTCGCCCTAATCTGGAGGGTGTTCACTTTATCGAGCTTTTTGCTTTGAAGTTTCTTTGGTGACTTTGACTTGGTAACGGATTTCTTGGCCATCTTTATCTCCTCGCCGGGTGATGCTGCCGGGCTTCGCGTTGAAAGAAGCAATTCGATTGCCACGCGGAACGCGGCAGATGATTCCGTAGGTCCTTCATATCATGGAATTTGGAAAAACGCGCAGAATCGGAGGCGGGCTGCGGGCGTTGAATTTATCAACCGTCTGTTGGATTATTACGTGTGTCAACTTCGGAGTGGCTCGCTTTGGCGCCAACTGGGCGCGTACGTTGGCAAATCAGATTCGTGGAAAGCAGGCTTTGGCATCGCCGGCAATTGGGATTGTTCCCGGAGGCAGGGGTCTCCGGGCTCTGAGGAAACGTTTGCGGGCGGCGCTCTCGGATTGCCTTCGGACTTTAGCGTTCGTGCGGAAACTGGTAAGATGCGCGCGCGATGGCAGAACAGTCTTCATCCGGGGCACCCAGCTCCGGTTCGCAATTTTCGCACTACCGGATTCTCGAGAAACTCGGTGGTGGGGGCATGGGGGTGGTTTACAAAGCCGAGGACGTGAATCTCGGCCGCCCCGTTGCGCTGAAGTTCCTTCCGGATGAAGTTGCGAAAGATCCCGTCGCGCTCGAGCGGTTTCGCCGCGAAGCTCGCGCGGCTTCAGCGCTCAATCATCCCGGCATTTGCACGATTTACGAAATTGGCGAGGACGGGGGGCGGCTCTTCATCGCCATGGAGTATCTCGAGGGCGAGACGCTGAAGCACCGAGTAGCGGGCAAACCGCTCGGGAACGAAGATTTGCTCGACTTCGGCATTCAAATTTCCGATGCGCTGGCCGCGGCGCATGACAAAGGCATCATTCATCGCGACATCAAGCCCGCCAATCTTTTCATCACGCAGCGTGGGCAGGCGAAAATTCTCGATTTTGGCCTGGCGAAGACGATTGCCGCGCCTTCAGCGCAGTCGATTTCTGCCACGCAAGAGACGGCGGGGCTGTCGCCCGAGAATTTGACGAGCCCCGGCAGCACGCTCGGCACCGTGGCGTATATGTCGCCCGAGCAAGTGCGCGGCAAAGAGGTGGATGCGCGCAGCGACATCTTTAGTTTTGGCGTGGTGCTGTACGAAATGGCGACGGGTGCGCCGCCATTTCACGGTGAAACTTCGGGCGTGATTTTCGACGCGATTCTGAATCGCGTTCCCGTGGCGCCTGTGCGACTGAATTCCGATATTCCGCCGGACCTTGAGCGTGCGATCAGCCGTGCGCTTGAGAAGGATCGTGAGCTGCGCTTTCAGCATGCGTCCGATCTGCGCGCGGATTTGAAACGAATTCGGCGCGAATTTGATACTTCGCGCACTGCGACGGCGACGGTGACTGCTGCTGTCCCAGCAGCGAGTTTGACGCCTGCGGCAGCGGCGGGATCCGCGCCGGCGAGCTCTGGTGTACCGGGTTCGGAGTCATCGAAGACTTTGCCATCGTCTGCGCCATTGCCCGCTTCATCATCCGTTCCGTTATCTGATTCGGGCGCTGCCGCGCGGCCGCCGTCGGGTGAGATTGCCGCCGCGGCACCGCCGCGCTCGCGCGTGACGGCAGTCATAGCTGCGGTCGCGCTTGTCGCGGTAGTTGCCGCTGCTTTCTGGTGGTTCAGGGGACGCAACAAGCCC